>ERZ724516.581-NODE-581-length-22598-cov-6.882802_pt1 | contig 22598 bp, 22 predicted proteins | sample MGYA00376049_ERZ724516 | MGnify/ENA primary metagenome ERZ724516 (study PRJEB28724, sample SAMN07190886) | activated sludge metagenome | isolation source: activated sludge of sewage treatment plant in Hong Hong | place: USA: Christiansburg, Virginia | collected... | reverse complement strand
TGCCGGCCTTGGGAAGTTTGGACAACGCCCTTTTGTGGCCAGAGTTCAAGGCGGTTTGGCCCAGTCTGGCAGTGGGTGCCACCGCATCGCCTGCTGGTATTGTTGAACCTTTCACTACGATGGGACCGTTTTGGCTGCCGACTATCAACACCGCATTGTTGTTGACGTCTGGTGTGACATTGACCATTGCACACCATGCACTGGTGGCGGGTAACCGAGCCAAGACCATTGGTTTCATGTGGGTCACGGTCTTGTTGGGCTTTGCGTTCCTGTGTGTTCAGGGTTACGAGTATTACCATGCGTACACCGCCTACAACCTGAAGCTGAGTTCCGGTGTTTTTGGTTCCACCTTCTACATGCTGACGGGCTTTCACGGTTTCCACGTGTTTGTTGGCATGTTGATGTTGTTCTTTATTACATTGCGCCTGCAAAAGGGCCATTTCACGGCGGAGCGACACTTTGGTTTTGAAGGAGCTGCCTGGTATTGGCACTTTGTTGATGTCGTCTGGTTGGGTCTGTACATCCTGGTGTACTGGCTTTGATTGGCCTGTGACCCCCAATAAAAAAAGGCACCGCTTGCGGTGCCTTTTTGATTGCCGGGATCTCCACCCTCGCTGTTGGCAACCGATGCCTCAGCGGCCTTGCGGAATACCCGTTGGCTGGATGTAACCCAAGCTCCACGCAATCAAGATGCAGGCGAACAACAAGATGGATACACCGACGCGAATTCCCAGCGCACGTGCCATTCTTTTGGATGTGTTACCAGAGTCTCGGCCCCCTCGCATCATGAAGTACAAGGCAGCCCCAAGGCTCGCGAGAATGGCCAAAAATGCAATGGTTACAAGGTATGTCATGAACAGGATTATCTGGTGAATGCGCGACTCAAGTTGGTCCTGATCACGGTGGCAACGGTGTTGGCGGTGGGCGCAACGGCCAGCATGGGTTTCTGGCAGTTGTCGCGTGCCGCCGAGAAGCAGGCACGCCAAGCCACAATGGATGCCCAACACGCCAAAGCGCCGCTATCCGCCAATGACGTGACTACGGCCCAGCAGCCGCTGACTTTATTGCACCAACGTGCGCAGCTGCGAGGGCGCTGGCAGTCCACCTCAGTCGTTTTTCTGGAAAACCGCCCGATGGATGGCCGCGTCGGATTTCTGGTTCTGATGCCTTTTGTGCTGGAAGGCAGCCAGACTGCCCTGGTTGTGCAACGTGGTTGGGTCCCGCGCGGCGTGGACGATCGCACCCGCTTGCCGTCTATTGCTACGCCCGAAGGGATCGTCGAAATCGAGGGGCGCATGGCACTGCCACCATCCGACCTGTTTGCTTTGGGTGGCCCCACAACAGGGTTAATCCGGCAAAATCTCGACCTGCCACAATGGAGGGTTGAAACCGGGCTAGCGCTGTTGCCCATCACCTTGCAGCAAACCGGAGTCAACACCGAAGGCCTGGTCCGCGAGTGGCCAGCCGTCAATCTGGGCGTGGAAAAGAATTTTGGTTATGCCTTCCAGTGGTTTGGCATGTCATTGCTGTTTGTTGTGCTTTTTGTATGGTTTCAAGTAGTTCGACGATTCAAGACCCGCCCCAAGGACCCCAAGACCCATGTCTAGTGCTTCCCCAAATGATGACCAGCCTTTGGGCCTGACGGTACACACATTGCCTCAGCCACAGGATCTGGCGGGCGGAGACCGCACCCGCGCAGGCCGCTGGAAAATGCTCGCCGTGTTGCTGGTGTGTATGGCGCCGGTGCTGGCGTCGTATTTCACGTTCTACGTGGTGCGCCCCGAAGGCCGTCGCAATTTTGGTGAGCTGATCACTCCGCAACGTCCTCTCCCTGCCTTTAGGGGAACTACGCTGGACGGCAAACCTGTCGATTTGCGAGACCTCAAGGACCAGTGGCTGCTCATCAGTGTGGCTAGCGCAACCTGTGATGAACAATGTGCCCGTCACCTCTATTTTCAACGCCAACTGCGTGAAGGCCTTGGCAAGGAAAAGGAACGCCTCGATTGGGTCTGGCTAGTGACGGATAACGCACCGGTGGCCGAGGCACTGCGTCCTGCGCTCAAAGACGCCACGGTCATCCGGGTGTCGGCTGCCGATCTGACAAGCTGGCTGGAGCCGCAAGCCGGGCAAGGCTTGCCGGATCACCTGTACCTGGTAGACCCCCTCGGCAAATGGATGATGCGTTTTCCACCGCATTTGGATGCCCAGTCGGCGGTCAAGGTCCGGCGCGACCTGGACCGCCTGCTGCGTGCGTCAGTTCATTGGGACAAAGCAGGACGCTGAAACGCCCGAAGACTTCCCTTTATGCAAGCATCTCTTTACGACTTCTCCCCACTGGCGCGTATGCTGGTGATGGGCTTTTTACTCGGCTCCGGCCCATTATTGATGGTCTATTTTCGCCATCGGCGTGCGTCTCCCTTGGGGCGCATGCACGCGCTGGCGCTGGTAACCCTGTTTTTGACGTTCGACTTGGTCATGTTTGGCGCGTTTACCCGCTTGACGGACAGCGGCCTGGGATGTCCCGACTGGCCCGGATGTTACGGCGAAGCCAGCCCCCTGGGGGCTAGTGCCGAGATCGCGCAAGCCCAGCAAGCCATGCCCACCGGACCCGTCACCCCGGGTAAAGCCTGGATCGAGATGGTGCACCGCTACCTGGCCATGGGTGTGGGCCTGCTGATTGTTGTCTTGGCCGTGGCAGCGTGGCGCGGGCGTAAGCCAGCCAACGATTTTGGTGGCAGTAACCCCTGGTGGCCGACCTTGACCCTGATCTGGGTTTGTATTCAGGGTGCTTTTGGTGCATGGACCGTAACCATGAAGTTATTCCCCGCCATTGTCACCCTGCATCTGCTGGGTGGTTATGTGCTTCTGGCTTTGTTGACGGTGCAAGTCCGGCAGTTGGCTCGGCAGCAGGGACTGGGGCTTGTGATCGATGTTGCGCCGCGCCAGCGCCTGTGGATCGCGTTGGCACTGGTGTTGTTGGCCGTTCAATCCGCGACCGGGGCCTGGGTCAGCACCAACTATGCCGTGTTGGCCTGTACCGAATTTCCAAAATGCCAGGGCAGCTGGTGGCCCCTGATGGATTTCGCAGGGGGTTTCGAAATCTGGCGCCCCCTGGGTTTTGACCGTAATGGTGCCCATATCAGCTTCCAAGCTTTGACCGCCATCCATTTCACCCATCGGCTCATGGCAGTATTGACCTTGATCGCATTGGCGGTCCTGGCTTTTCTGTTGCGCAACAACGCGGGGCTACGGAAACCTGTTCGCGCATTGGCGGCCTTGCTAGTGCTGCAATTGGTCACGGGTCTCAGCAACGTGGTGCTGGACTGGCCCATCGTCGCCGCAGTGTTGCACACGGGTGGTGCAGGCGCCATGGTGGTGGTGTTGACCTGGCTTCTGATGTCCACCCGTTCCTGTGTAACCCAAACTGCTGCGGTGAACCCGACTGCCGGACTGACCCTATGACCACCCAACTGACCGTTTCCCCTCCTTCGGTGTTCAGCCAGTTCCACGCGTTGACCAAACCCCGTGTCATCCAGCTGATTGTGTTTTGTGCCTTGATTGGTATGGTCCTGGCGGTCCCCGGGTTGCCCACTCTCGCCCAGACCGGCTTGGCAGCGGTGGCCTGCCTGGGCATCTGGTTGGTGGCCGCTGCGGCTGCAGCCTTCAATTGCATTGTGGAAAAAGGCATTGACGCCAAGATGAAGCGCACTGCCTGGCGGCCCACGGCCCGTGGTGAACTCAGCAACACCCAGACGCTGGTGTTCTCGGCGCTGTTGGGTGCGGCGGGTTCTGCCGTGTTGTATGTGTGGGTCAATCCACTGACGATGTGGCTCACATTTGCCACTTTCGTCGGCTACGCCGTCATTTACACCGTCATCCTCAAACCCTTGACACCGCAAAATATTGTTATTGGCGGTGCGTCCGGGGCCATGCCGCCGGTATTGGGCTGGGCCGCCATGACTGGAGACGTTGGACCTGAGGCCTTGATCCTCTTTCTGATCATCTTTTTGTGGACGCCCCCGCATTTCTGGGCGCTGGCCTTGTACCGGGTCGAGGATTACCGCAAGTCGGGCCTGCCCATGCTGCCAGTGACCCACGGCAGCGAGTTCACACGGCTGCAAATCCTTCTCTACACCTTTGTCTTGTTTGCCGCATGCCTGTTGCCTTTTGTCTATGGCATGAGCAGCTGGTTGTATTTGGCGACAGCCGTGGTGCTGAGCATCGGGTTTTGCGCCTATGCGTGGCTGTTGTGGCGCGAATACTCGGATGAACTGGCACGACGGACGTTTCGCTTCTCGTTGATCCACTTGAGTGTGTTGTTTGCAGCACTGCTGCTGGACCACTATCTGTTGTAAACGGCGTTCAGACGCACTGGCGAACGCGAATTTTTTGGAAACCTTACCATGTACAAACGAAATGCTATAAAGAATATAGCTGCTTACGCAGTGTTTATGGGGGCTAGTGGGCTATTTGTTGCTTGCTCTCCGCAGCGACCAGCTTTTTCCTCGGTCGATGTCACTGGCGCTGAATATGCAAAGGGGTTTGAGCTGACGGACCACAATGGCCAGCTGCGACGCCTGACCGATTTCAGCGGCAAAGTGGTCGTGCTGTTTTTTGGCTACACCCAATGCCCCGACGTCTGTCCGACCTCGATGAACGAACTGGCCGAGGTCAAACGTGCGCTCGGCAAAGACGGCGAACGTCTACAGGGCTTGTTTGTGACAGTCGACCCTCAGCGCGACACGCCGGAAGTCCTCAAGGGTTATATGGCCAGCTTCGATCCGACCTTCCTGGCGTTGTCGACCACGCCGGACAAACTCAATGAATTGGCCAAGGACTACAAGATCTATTTCAAAAAAGTGGATGGCAAAACCCCCACCAGCTACACCATGGACCACTCGGCAGGCAGTTACGTCTACGACACCAAGGGCCAGCTGCGCTTGTTCACGCGGTATGGCAGCGGCCCCAAAGGCCTGACAGAGGACATCCGCATCCTGCTCAAGCAGGCTGCCTAATGAAAACGGGGGCTAGCCCCCGTGGATACAGCGTTATTCGCTATAAAAAATATAGTGAACTTGCGGCCGCTCCGAATCAGGCGTAGTCCACCAGTGCCGTCTTCATCTTCTTCATGGCCGCAACTTCAATCTGGCGGATGCGTTCGGCGCTGACGCCGTACTCGGCGGCTAGCTCGTGCAGGGTCATGCCGCCCGAATTGTCGTCATTGACCTTGAGCCAGCGCTCTTCGACGATGCGGCGACTGCGGGCATCCAGGGCATCCAGGGCCGCAGCAATGCCATCGGTCGCCAACACGTCGCGCTGGTGCGCTTCGATCATGGCGATGGGTTCATGGCTGGTGTCAGTCAAGTAAGCGATGGGGCCGAACGCGTCTTCGCCGTCGTCAGACGGGCTGGGGTCGAGCAGCACATCACCACCCGACATACGGGTTTCCATCTCGATCACTTCTTCGGGCTTGACCTTCAGCTCGCGCGCCATGGCTTCAATCTGGTCAGCGTTCAGTGTGTCGCGGTGGGTGCCCAGATCGGCTGCGGCATCATCACTCTTGAAACGCTGCTTCATGGAGCGCAGGTTAAAGAACAACTTGCGCTGGGCTTTGGTGGTGGCAACCTTGACCATGCGCCAGTTCTTTAAAATGTATTCGTGGATTTCGGCCTTGATCCAGTGCAAGGCATAACTCACCAGACGCACACCCTGGTCCGGGTCGAAGCGCTTGACGGCCTTCATCAGGCCCACGTTGCCCTCCTGGATCAGGTCGCCGTGGGGCAGACCGTAGCCCAGGTACTGGCGTGAAACCGACACCACCAGGCGCAAGTGAGAGAGCACTAACTTACCGGCGGCTTCAAGGTCGTTCTCAGTCTTGAACTTGCGTGCAAAAGCCTGCTCCTCTTCGAGCGTCAGCATGGGCAGACGGTTCGCCGCCGAAATATAGGCGTCGAGATTGCCCAGCGAGGGCACCACGGCCCAGGGGTTAGCCAAGGCCAGCGCGGCAGGGGATGCAGAACCAATGTGAAAGGACATACCAGAACTCCTTGTGTGTCTGATGCAATATTAGCACTCTCTAGGAGTGAGTGCTAATAGAGAAGTTCAATTTCCTTGATGAAGAATGTGTTTTGGCAGTTGTCGAGTGTCGGGTCTCTTGGCGCTTGTCCGCTATACGCTCAGCATGGCCGAGGCCAGACGTGGGCTGTTTGCTGCGAGCCGTATGCAAAAAGCAAATCGCAGTGTCAACGACTGGGTGCACAGATGTTTGGCTGGATGGGGTCTGGACTATCGAAGCTGCAAGGAAGCGGTGCGAGATAGTGGCTGACACTCCATCACCATTGCCACGCAGCAAACATCGTTTACGATTTTCTTGAGTGGCATCGCTCCGCCTCTTAAATATCTTGAGACTGGGACATTCACCATAACGGTTCAATGACACGCATGAAACAAACCCCATCCGAACAGGCACTCGATGTTGCAGCTCAAATGCTCGTGGCCAAGGCATCGCGTCCTTCAGCAGGTATTACGCTGGTGCCACCGAAGGAATTCCAATCCTGGCTTGACTACGCCGTGGCGACCATGGATGCGCGTGGCGCCTACTTGGACCGAATGTTCGATGCAGAAGAAATTCCCTCACAGGAGCGGATCCGAAGGGCCGCGCAGAATGAACTCGACCGCCTCAGATGCAAGGCGCAAATGCCATGGATTGGCATGTTGGAGAACTGGAGTCAAGCCCTTGGCAAAAGACTGGGACGCACAGTCGAAGAGATTCTCGAAGGCAACTTGTTGGCCACAGATTTCTCCAATGACAGTGTGCATATCCGATTTGAGGATGGCTCCGATCTAACTTTCCGAAGAGCCTTTTACCTTGGCAACCCCGCTCCGGACGGGGCCATTCATCGAATCGCTGTGTTCACTGAGCATTGTGGCTACCACGAGTTTTGGATTGGCCCGGATGATCGAGTCGAGGAAACCCACACGAGAACGCCTTCAAGCGTTTAGTGGCGGGAGGTTCAACTTTCGGTTTGGTAGGAAATCACTACCAGAGTGGACTTGCTGATCTTCGAACGCCGTGTATTCTTGTATTGTTGATCGCAGTGGAACAACCGTTCTGACAAAGGAGAATTACCATGGAAGCCATCGACCCGTTGACCATCGTGAATATTTTGATGACTTGTGGAATTGTTGTGACAATGATCGCAATTCGTCAAATTGGAAAGGAAAACAAGGCGTTGCACGAACAGAATCTGCGGCAGCGACTACAAGCCCGAAAGGATTACCGGGAGTGCGCGAGATCCTATAGACGCTGATGGTGCATCCCTTTTAACGGGGATAAGAGCCGAAGTTTGAACACTGGAGAATAGATACAGCGAAGGTATCCGTTTCGCAATGTCCTTGTCATTTCGATATTGCAGGGATCTTCCCTTAAGCGGTCCGCGTGGATTTCTGCACATTGTGAAGCCTTACAGAATTTGTAACTCGGCTCAAAGAAGTTCAGAAATAAGTGATTAGCGCTACCGAGAGTTCAGAATTAAGCGACGCTTGATTTCAGCTCTCATTGACGGTAACCACCGTAACGTATTGTTTTAATTGAATGAGATGTTCAGCCTTCAATGCAAACCGACAGTGGATTCCTTCCATCAAGGCCATCGTCGGCAACATCGGCGTATTTGGCAATATGCACGTGTGGACGGCGGACACGCAAACCCCGGCCCTGCGCGCCGCCTGGGTGGCGCAGCTGGACGAGATGGCTGCACTCCAGCCCGCCCTGGTGGTGCCCAGCCATATGTCGGCAGGCACAGCACTGGATGCCAGCACCATCCGCTTCACCAAGGACTATTTGCAAACCTTCGAGAAGAACCTGGCCGCCAACAAGACCAGCGCCATGCTGATCGGCGCCATGAAGCAGTCCTACCCCCAACTGACCGACGGCGCGATGTCGTTGGACATTGGTGCCAAGGTCAACACCGGCGAAATGAAGTGGTAAGGATGAAGTAGGAAGGAGACAGCACCATGCGCACCACCGCTACCTACAAAGCAGTGGACAGGTGCGAGCCCACCGTTTCACGCCGCATTCGCCACCATTAAAAACGGATTCACCACCCGCAACGTGCCGTCCAGCAATTGGTTGTGTTGCAGGTCTTCTGTGTAAAGCACCTCTGCCCGCGCATGCAGCGCGGCGGCAATAACCAGCCAGTCGTAAAAGCTGTAACGGGTGTCAGCTTGCAGGTCCAGCGCGGCATTGAGCAGCTCGGGGCTAGAGGCCACGCGATTCAAGGGCTGCATGGCGGCATCAATGAATTGTTTGCATTGCTCACTGCTAAAGCGCTGCGCGAATTTGCGGGTGGCGACGTTGGCAAACTCTTGAATCACCTGATAGCTGGTGCAGCCCTGATGACTGGCCAGGGCCTGCTCCACCAGTTGCAGGGCGCGCTGTTTTTTGAGTGGCTCGCTGGCCAACAAGGCGTAAACGAAGATGTTGGTGTCCAGAAAGAACACCGGGGTGGTGTGGCTCACCATGTCAGCGCTCGTTCATTTCATCGCGCGTGAAGTTGCGCCCCGCATCCAGGTCTCCCAGCTGCCGCATCACATCACGAAATTTGGTGACGGCGGCCTCATCTTGTGTTGAAGCGTAGCTTTCAAGCCACTTGCGGAATTCCACGTTCAGCGTGGTGTGCGCCGCCCCGGCCTTTTCGCGCGCGCGCGCGATCAGTTGCTCGTCGGCGGAGAGGGTGATGTTGCGTAGCATGGAAATTGTAGTGTGCACTATGGTGACTTATAGTGTACGCCAGATTCCATTACACTGCCCTGAAACCGTCTACGGCCTTAAGGCAATGGAGCTAGCCGTGGGCAGACGGTCAATGACCAAAATCCAGTGGCAAGCCCACATAGTTTTCGGCAATGGTGCGCGACCCCGCCTCGCTGTGGATCAAATAGTCCAGCTCGGCTTCCTGAAATTTGGAGACGATGGCGCCGTCGTCCGGGAAGCGGTGCATCAGCTGCGTGAACCACCACGAGAAGCGCTCGCCCTTCCAGATGCGCTTGAGGCACTTCTCGGAATAGCTGTTGATGCCGGCCTCGCTCTGGTCCTGGTAGAACTCGATGATGCCGTTGGCCAGGTACTTCACGTCGGTGGCCGCCAGGTTCAGGCCCTTGGCACCGGTGGGCGGCACGATGTGGCCGGCGTCGCCCGCAAGGAACATGCGGCCAAAACGCATGGGCTCAGTGATGAAGCTGCGCAGCGGCGCAATGCTTTTCTCAATCGAGGGGCCGGTGATCAGTTTGTCGCGGCCCTCCTGATCCAGGCGCAGTTTCAGCTCCTGCCAGAAGGCGGCGTCAGTCCATTCTTCGACCCGGTCCGTCAGCGGCACCTGCAGGTAGTAGCGGCTGCGCGTCTTGCTGCGCTGCGAACACAGCGCAAAGCCGCGCGGGCTGTTGATGTAGATGAGTTCGTCATGCACCGGCGGCGTGTCCGACAGCAAGCCCAGCCAGCCGAAAGGGTAGACCTTTTCAAACTCCTTGATGGCGCTGCGCGGCGCGCTGGCGCGGCACACACCGTGGAAACCATCGCAACCGGCGATGAAGTCGCAATCGATCTCAAACTTCTGACCGTCTTTCTCGTACGTCACACGGGGCTTCTTGGTGTCAAAGTCATGGATGGCCACGTGTTGCGCCTCGTACACTGTGGTCAGGCCGGCGCAAACGCGTGCATCCATCAGGTCGTGGGTGAGTTCGGTCTGACCGTAGACCATGACGTTCTTGCCACCAGTGAGCTTGTTCATGTCAATGCGGTGGCGCTGTCCGTTGTACAGCATCTCGAAGCCGCCATGCACCAGGCCTTCCTTGTGCATGCGGGCGCCGACACCGGCCTCGTCGAGCAGGTCGATACAGACCTGCTCCAGAATGCCGGCGCGGATGCGCGTGAGCACGTAGTCGCCGGTTTGGCGCTCCAGAATGATGGCGTCGATGCCCGCCTTGTGCAGCAGTTGGCCGAGAAGAAGGCCGGATGGGCCGGCGCCGATGATGGCGACTTGGGTTCTGATTTTGGAAGGCATGGAGGCTCCTGTTGTAGATGTGTCAGAGGTAGATGTGTCAGAGATGAGCCAAGCTTATGTTTGCGCACCGTTTTTTGCCAGTCTTCAATCCATCATTTGTGCGATGATTGCACCCAATGTGCGATAGTCGCGCAACAAATGAAGCTTGTTTGATGGGTATTGCCAAAGCGGATTTCATCGAAGGCATGGCCAAAGGCATGGCGGTGCTGGAGAGTTTTGACACCGAGCGCCAGCGCCTGAACGCCACGCTGGCTGCCGAGCGCGCCGGCATTACCCGTGCGGCCGCACGACGCCACCTGCTCACGCTGGCGCACCTGGGCTATCTGGAAACCGATGGCAGCTATTTTTGGCTCTCCAGCAAGGTGCTGCGATTCTCCGGCAGCTACCTGGCATCCGCCCGCTTGCCGCGTGCAATTCAACCCACGCTGAACCGGCTGGCCGTGCAGGCGCAGGAGTCGTTTTCGGCCGTGGTGTTGGACGCGGATGAGGTGGTCATCGTGGCCCGTAGTGGCAATGACCGCAATTCGTCTGCCACCGGCTCTGGCCGCGTCATAGCGTATGGCCTGCATACCGGTGCCAGGCTGCCGTCACACGCCACATCCACCGGGCGGGTGTTGCTGGCGGCCAAGACCCGGGTGGCTTTTAACGCCTGGATGAAGGGGCGCAACCTGGCGCGCATGACGCCACAAACCACCACCGACCCCAAACTGTTTCGGGCCCTGATTGACAAGGTCCGCAAGGAAGATTTTTGCCTGTCCAGCGAAGAGCACGAACTGGGCGTACATGCGCTGGCCGTGCCGCTGCGCAACACCAACGGTGTCACCGTCGCGGCACTGAACGTGGTGGCGTCGCAGAGCAGGCTGTCGCCACTGGCGATGCAGCGGGATATGCTGCCCCTGCTGTTTGAGGCGGCGCGGGAATTGCGGCCGCTTCTGTAAACCGCGTTCTTGAGTACACCTTCTTTAGCTCTTTAGCGCGCCTTCAGCAGCCGGTCCGCGTAGTCTTGCCAGAGCGCGCTTTTGGGCAGATCGGCAAATATGCCAGCATGGCTTTGCCGCGAAATCCAATCGTGTTTTTCGGCGATGGCTGCCGCCATGAAGGGCTCAAAGCCAGCCTCGCGCACGGTGTTGGCGGCCTCGCGCATTTCCTCGGCGCGGCGCTTGCCGTGCAGGGCCACACGGCTGAAGAAGTAGGCGCCGGTCTGTTCCCAGTCGATGGACGGAAAGGTCTCCGCCAGCGTGGGAATCATGTGGCCTTCCACCCCGTAGTGGCGGGCGGTGCTGTAGCTCTCGATGACCAGCGCCTCGAGCCCCTTGATCATCACGCTGCGGCACATCTTGATGGCCGAGGCCACGCCGATCTCCACCGCCACGGCCTTGGCGTCCATGCCGAATGCACACAGCCTCGCGGCCAGCGCCTGGGCCTGCGCGCCACCCAGCAGCATGGGCACGCGAATGCCATAGGGTGGCACCGAGGTCATGACACCCGCCTCAACATAGTGGCCGCCCGCGTTGTTGATGGCCGCGGCCGCCTGCTGCTTGGTGCCGGGTGAGGCCGAGTTCAGGTCCAGAAAGAGGGTGCCCGGGCGGAGGTGCTGCGCCGTCTCCAGTGCCACGGCCAGCGTGTTGGATGCGGTCACCGCCGAGATGATGCAGTCAGCCTGTGCGCACAGCGCCTGCAGCGAGGAACAGGCCTGCACGCCGGCCAATGACGCATGGGTCAGTTCGGCCACCTGCAACGGGTGGCCCTGGGCCAGCTTCAGGTCCCAGGCGCTGACGGTGTCAAACTGGGGCTTGAGCCCGGCGCTGAAAATCTTGCCGACTTCGCCGTAGCCTACCAGCCCGAGTTGTTTGAACTGCATGGGGTCTTCCTCCAGATTGTTGTGAGTCATTTATGGCTCCAGCCCCCGTAAATATTGCGTAAGCAGCTATCAAAGTAGTAGCGTTTTTGCGCTGCCAAGGTCAAGTGGGGTTAACTGTGCCGACAAAGGGGCACTGTCGCAAGAGGCATTGGCGACTCTTTGCTATAGCAGTATGGAATAACTTACCGCCTCCAATTCTGTTCGTAACCAACGGTGCGAGGCATTGAGCTGGTGCCGCATGTGCCAGATCATGTACATGGGCATGGTCGGGCACGGCACCGGCACCGGGGCGTTGGCCAGGCCTTGCATCAGTTGGGAGCGCAGGCGCTGCGGCGCCGTGGCCAGCAACTGGCTGCCGCGCAGGAACGGCGGCAAGCCGGCAAAGCCCGGCACCATGACCGTGAAGCGCCGCTGGATGCCTTGGGCCAGCAGGTGATGGTCCAGGTCCAGCGCCCGGCGCGGCTCGTAGACCACGGTGACGTGGTCGGCGGCCAGGTATTCCTCCTGCGTGCGCGGGGCGTCACGCTGGCTGGCATCGAAAAACACGCGGTACTCGTCCTCGAACAGGCGCTTTTGCAGGATGTCGGAGCCATCCGGCGGGCGCGGGCTGATGACCAGCTGGCACTGCTCCTGGCGCAGCATCTCCAGGCTGGGCACGTCGGACGGAATCACCCGCAGTTTCACGCCCGGCGCCTGGGAGCGCAGCCGCGCCATCAGCGGGGGCAGCAACAGATCGCGCTGGAAATCGTTGGCCGCGATGGTGAAGGTGGTGCGCCACTGCGCCGGCACGAACTCGGCCGAGGTAGCAAAGCGCTCCAGGCTGGACAGCAGCTCACGCGCCTGCTCTGCCAGTTGCTGGGCATGGGCCGTGGCGACGATGCCGCGCCCGGATTTGACGAACAGCGGGTCGCCGGTGATGGCGCGCAGCTTGTCCAGCAGGTGGCTGACCGCCGACTGGGTGACGCCCAGGCGCTGCGCGGCGCCGGTGATGGAGCCCACCTCCACCACGGCCACCAGCAACTGCAGCAAATGGCCGTCCAGATCCGAATAATCGAATTTACTCATGGGTCGCATCATGATTCATGTATTTATCTTTGGCAATGGGCATTGAATACTGGCGGCCATTCACCCCAACACCAGGAGACAAACCGTGGCTTCCAGCAACCCCCTGCCGCCCATCCCGGGCACCACTCCCTTCGATGCCGAACAGGCCAAGAAGGGCTACGCACTGAACAAAATGTGCTTTTCGTTCAACGTGGCCGACAACCGCGCCGCGTTCCTGAAGGACGAAGAGGCCTACATGCGCCAATACGGCCTGAACGAGGCGCAGGCCACAGCCATTCGCGCCAGGAACGTACTGCAACTGATCGCGGCCGGTGGCAACGCCTATTACCTGGCCAAGTTCGCCGGCATCTTCGGCCTGGACATGCAGGACATCGGCGCCCAGCAGACCGGCATGACCAAGGAACAGTTCAAGGCCAAGCTGGCGGCGGCGGCTCATCAGTAACTTTGCGGGACAGACCGCAGCGGCGAAGCCGCAAGCTCTGTCGCCAACACTTTAGGAAAGAAAACATGGCACAACTCATAGGCTGCATCGGCACCTCCCACATCCCCGCCATTGGCGGCGCCATCCACAAGGGCCTGCAGCAGGACCCGTACTGGAAACCGTTCTTTGACGGCTTCCCGCCGATCCGCCAGTGGCTGGGCGAGAAGAAGCCCGATGTCATCGTCATTTTCTACAACGACCACGGGCTGAACTTCTTCCTGGACAACATGCCCACCTTTGCCGTCGGCGCCGCGCCCGAGTATCTGAACTCGGACGAAGGCTGGGGCATCCCGTCGCTGGAGCCGCTCAAGGGCGAGGTGGACCTGTCCTGGCACATCATCAACACGCTGATCGACAAGGAATTTGACATCGTCTCCTGCCAGGAAATGCTGGTGGACCACGCCTGCTCGCTACCGCTGAAGCTGCTCTACCCCGAGGGCAACTACCCCGTGACCGTGGTGCCCATCTGCATTAACACCGTGCAGTTCCCGCTGCCCAAGGCCAGCCGCGTCTACGCCATGGGCAAGGCTGTCGGCGAGGCGATTGCATCCTGGGACAGCAGCAAGACCGTGGCCGTGATCGGCTCCGGGGGCTTGAGCCACCAGCTCGATGGCGAGCGCGCCGGCCACATCAACAAGGCGTTTGATCTGCAGTTCATGGAGAGTCTGCTGAGCAACCCCGAGTGGGCCACCCAGTTCAGCATCCACGAACTGGTGGACAAGACCGGCACCCAGGGTGTGGAGTTGCTGATGTGGCTGGCCATGCGCGCCGCGCTCACCGCTGGCACCAGCCCCGGTGTGCGCAAGGTGCACAGCAATTACCACATCCCGATTTCCAACACCGCGACGGGTTTGCTGGCGCTGGAAAAAATGGACTAAGCGGTGGTTGAATCGCAGTTTGGCTGCTACGGGTTCAAGCGTTACCGGTCTGGCGCTCCAGCTGGGCCTTCTTATGCGCCATATCCTCGTCTGAGTCAGAAAAACGCAGCGCAATGGCGTGGAACTGGTCTTGCAATTGCACAAAGGCGTCCACCATGTCCGGGTCAAAGTGGTTGCCACGCCCTTCGATGATGATGGCGACCGCCTTTTCGTGCGGCATGCCTTCTTTGTAGACACGGCGGCTGATCAACGCGTCGTAGACGTCGGCCACTGCCATTAAACGGGCCGATACCGGAATGGCATCTCCGGCCAGGCCTTGCGGATAGCCCGAGCCGTCCCATTTTTCCTGGTGTGACAGCGCAATTTCTTTTGCAGTGGACAAAAAATCCACATGCATTCCCAATTGCTTCTCGGCGTGTTCGATCGCCTCGTAGCCCAGCGTGGTGTGGGTTTTCATGATCTCGAACTCCGCAGCGTCAAAACGACCGGGCTTGAGCAAAATGCGGTCCGGTATGCCAACCTTACCGATGTCATGCAACGGTGCCGACTTGAATAGTATTTGAATGTAACTGTCCGTCAGTTGGGCTGAAAATTTGGGATGCGTCGACAAATACTGGGCCAGTGCCTTGACGTAAAACTGGGTCCGCCGGATATGGTTGCCCGTATCCGAGTCGCGGGTTTCGGCCAAGGAGGCCATCGCAAGAATGGTCACGTCCTGGATGGCGACCACCTCACGGGTGCGCTTGTTGACCTCAACTTCCAAAAAGTCGTTCTTGTCGCGCAGAAAGTCTGCCTGTGCCTTCAGGGCCAAGTGGATCTTGACGCGCGCCAGCACAATGGGTGGACTGATGGGTTTGGTGATGTAGTCCACCGCGCCAATCTCAAGGCCTTTTTTCTCGTCTTCGACCTCGGTCTTGGCAGTGAGAAAAACGACCGGGATATTGCGCGTCGCTGGGTCGGCCTTGAGCCGCTGGCACACCTCGTACCCGTCAATGCCGGGCATCATGATGTCAAGCAGGATCAGGTCCGGGTGTGGGCTTAAAGCGGCAAGCTTCAGAGCGCGCTCGCCGCCGTTGGCCAGCTGGACCTGGTAGTCGCCCTTGAGCAACTCCCTCATCAGCGACAAATTGTCGGGCGTGTCGTCTACAACCAGAATTGTTGGTTTCAGAATGCCTTCGATGACGTGTTCCATACGATGAGAAGCTCCATGGAGGGTGGTATCAACTGATCTGCTGGATAAGCGCCAGCGCTGCTTCAAAGTCAAAGTTATTCACGCTGTCCGAAATCTTCTTCCAGTGGGCGGGATAGGCGGCGCGCAGCAGGTCAACATTGAGCTCGCACAGGTCGATGGCACCCGCATCGCCTCGGTCCAGCAGTTCCAGCAGGTGTGCGCGCAGCAAGGCCAGCTTCTCGCCGTCCACGGCAAGGGCTGGCTGTTGCAGCGCAACAGCCTCTTCGCCCTCCAGGGTACGCAGGCCTTGCAACACAGGCTCCAGCTGTCTCAGCACCGCGTTCAGCAGTTCGTCAATCTGCTCCCCGGGTGCCTCGTGCTTGCACGCCTGCTCCAGCGCTTGGGCTGCTTCCTGCACTCCCTTGGCCCCCACGGTGGCAGCCGTGCCGCGCAACGTGTGGGCGCAGCGCTGGGCGGCTGTGGCGTCCGAATCGACACGGGCCCTGGCGAACAGGTTGGCGAATTCGCCTTGACTGTCACGGAATTTGAGCAGCAGGCGCCGGTACAGAGGCGCTTTGTCCAGCGCTGTGGCAAGGCCAAACCGGGTGTCGATGCCAGGCAATGATTTATTGTCAAATAGACCCTCAGCCCGCGTGGAATATGGTTCTTTAGCTATTGAGTCAGTAGCATTTTGTGCCTGCTGACGCGCCACTGCTGGCTTTACCCACTTCGCCAGGGTGGCGTACATCTCGCCCACATTGAGCGGTTTGGCGATGTGGTCACACATGCCGGCTTCCAGCACCTTCTCGCGGTCGCCCGCCATGGCGTTGGCGGTCATGGCGATCACCGGCAGGTGCTGCAGCGCCGGGTTCGCTTTGATGGTGCGGGTGGCGGTGTAGCCATCCATCACCGGCATCTGGCAGTCCATGACGACACCGTCAAAGTCCGCGTCACGACCCAGAACGTCCAGAGCTTCCTGGCCGTTGTTGGCAACCACCACCTCCATGGCGACTTGTTCAAACAGCTCCAACGCCAATTCCTGGTTCATATCGTTGTCTTCCACCAGCAGCACGCGCGCGCCTTTGAGCTGCGCCATGGCCTGGCCGTGGTTGTCGGCCTTTTGGCTGGCCCGGGTCTCCACCACCGTGCCCTTGTGAAGGGCATCCCCAATGGCTTCGAGTAAGGTTGACGGTGAGGCCGGTTTGGTCAGCACCGTGAGCACCTTCACGCCTTGCTCTTCTGCGCTGTTCAGGGCTTCGTCGCGGCCGTGCGCGGTGACCATGATGACGGCTGGCGCGTGTGTGGAGTGCGCTTGTTCCAGTTGCCGCACGGTCTCTATACCGTCCATATCCGGCATTTTCCAGTCCATCAGCACCAACTGGTAGGGCACTTCTTTGGAAAACGCGATCCGTGTCTTGCGCAGTGCTTCGGCGCCGCTTTGGGCTACGTCCACAGCGAGCCCGAAACTTCTGCCCATGGCAGAAAGAATCTCACGTGCCGTGGCATTGTCGTCAACCACCAGCACCCGCACGCCCTGTAACTCGCTGGCGGTAAACATGCGCCGAACGCTGCCATTCTTCTGCACCCCAAACTGGGCATGAAAGTGAAAGGTTGAACCCTTGCCAAATTCGCTTTCCACCCAGATGCGGCCCTGCATTTGCTCTACCAGGCTCTTGGAGATGGCCAGGCCCAGACCCGTGCCCCCATATTTGCGGGTGGTGGACGCATCAGCCTGGCTGAACGACTGAAACAACAGCTTGGTCTGCTCTGGAGTCATGCCAATACCGGTGTCTTTCACCCAAAAGTGCAGCTCGATCTGGTCTTGCGTTTGCGCCACTGGCTCCACTCCCACCACTATTTCTCCGTGGTCGGTGAACTTGGCCGCGTTATTGCCCAGGTTCACCAAAATCTGCCCCAGACGCAAGGGGTCGCCCACCAGGGCGTACGGCATGTCCGGCGCTGCATTGAACAGCAGTTCCAGGCCCTTGTCCTCGGCTTTCATGCCCACCAGATTGGCCAGGTGGTCGAGCACGTCTTCGAGCTGAAAGGTTATGCGCTCCATCGACAACTTGCCCGCTTCGATTTTGCTGAAGTCCAGAATGTCATTGATGATGCCCAGCAGGTTTTCACCCGAGCGGTGGACTTTTTCAATGTAGTTGCGCTGCTTGTTGTCCAGATTGGTTTTCAGCGCCAGGTGGCTCATGCCGATGATGGCGTTCATGGGCGTACGGATTTCGTGGCTCATGTTCGCCAGAAAGTCGCTCTTGCTGCGGTTGGCGGCCTCGGCGGCCGCACGGGCTTTTTGAATTTCGACCAGTGCGGCGCGCTCTTCGGTAATGTCTTCCACAATGCCCATCATGCCCTTGGACAGGTCATTCAGGTCAATGACCCGCCCCGACATGCGCGCCCACAAGCGGCTGCCATCTTTGCGCACCAGTTCGCGCTCGGCCAAGTCAATATCCCCCCGGTTGACGCGCTCGTACACACTCTGGCCCACCGCGGCATAAGTTGTGTCATCCGGGTACCAAATGCGCGTGGTTTGGCCTACTTGCTCACCCACCGCATAGCCCAGCATTTCATCCAGCGTGCGGTTGCAGCGCACCACGGTGCGGTCCCGCAACAGCACAATGCCAACGCTGGCGGCTTCAAACAGGGCGCTTTGCTCCTGCAGCGCAGAATCCAGCGCCTCGGTGCGTTCGGCCACCAGTTCCTCCAGGTGCAGGCGGTGGCGCTCCAGCTCGTCGGTCATGCGCTTCTTGTCGGTAATGTCTTCCTTGATGGCCAGGTAGTGGGTGATGTGGCCATCGGGCTGGCGAATGGGGGCAATGGTGGCAAATTCCACGTAGTGGCTGCCATCTTTGCGCTGGTTGAACAGCTCGCCGCGCCACACTTTGCCCTCAGTCAGCGTGGCCCACATATCCAGGTAGGTGGCCTTGGGTGTGTTGCCCGACTGCAGCACGCGCGGGTTTTGGCCCAGCGCCTCTTCGCGGCTGTAGCCGGTGTTGCGCACGAAGGCGTTGTTCACGTATTCGAGCTTGGCCTCCAGATTCGTCACCACAATGCTCTCGGGGCTTTGCTCCACCGCCATCGCCAGCTTGCGCAACTGCTCTTCTTGCTGGCGTTTGACGGTAATGTCTTCTTTAATGGCCACGTAGTGGGTGACCTGCCCGTCGCTCTGGATCAGCGGGACGATGATGGCGGCCTCAATCTGGTCTTGGCCATCGTGGGTGAGGTTGAAGAACTCGCCCGTCCAGGTCTTTCCAGCCAGCAGCGTTTGCCACATGTCCTGGTAGGTTGCCAGGGGCGTTTTGCCGGACTTGAGCAACCGGGGGTTCTGGCCCATCACCTCTTCGCGGGTGTAGCCGGTGTTGCGGGTAAACGCGTCGTTGACATACTCGATGCGTGGCTCCAGGTTGGTCACCACAATGGAATTGGGGCTTTGCTCCACCACCAGTGACAGCTTGCGCAGCTCGGCCAAGCTGGCATTAAACGCCGCGCGCGTGCGCAGGGTGCGAATGCCAAAGGACAGATCGTTGGCCAGTTCGTCCAACAACTGCACCTCTGCCGCGCTAAAGGCATCCGGCTCCACCGCATACAGGCTGATGGCCCCCAGACAGTGACCAGCTTCACCAAACAAGGGCATGGCAATGGCTGAACCATAGCCGCGCTCCACGGCAGCAACCCGCCAGGGCGCCAATGTGGGGTCCGTCAGGAAGTTTTGCGCCGCCACCGTGCGCCGCTCGCGAATGGCCGTGCCGGTGGGGCCGCGACCGCGCTCGACATCGGCCCAAGAGATTTGCGCCGACTCCAGGTAGAGGAGTTCGAACCCCGCGCTGGCCACTGGCCGCACCGAGCGATCGGCATCGTCCTGCGCAATACCGACCCAGGCCATCCGGTAACCCCCGGTCTGCACTGCCAGACGGCAGATTTCCTGCATCAAGTGGTCTTCATGTTCTGCGTGGATCAGCACCTGACCGCACTCCCTGGCAGTGCGCAAGGCGCGATTCACTTGGGCAAGTGCACTGGCAGCTTGCTTGCGCGACAAGACGTTGGCTATCCGCTTGGCCAAGGCTTCAAAAAGGGAGCGCTCTTCTGCAAGAAATGGCTCACCTGCATCTGGCGGTAACCGGGAGAGGTAGGTCACTCCGACAAGGTCAGGTTGCTCTGGCGTTCCGCCAAAACTGATACTCAAGCTTTCGCCCGAAGCGCCGCTGCCGTATCGACGGCCTTTGTATTCGATCCAGCCTGCAGCACTGGCAGGGTAGCGCATGGCTGCAGGCAGGCGCTGGACTACAGTTTCAAGAATCTCTTGGGTGTCGCGGTTCACGTCCTCGGTCAGGTTCATGACATCGTAGAGGCAGGTGATTTCCTTGATGCGTTCACCCAAGTCGTATTGCGCCTTGCGCCGCGCAAGATTGGCTTCGTAAAAAGACAGCACCGCGCGCGCCAGATCCCCCATCAAGCTGACCCGTTGCTGGGTAATGGCATACACGGCGGGCAACTCGGGCGGGGTAACTTCGCCCCTGGACAGGGCATTGAGCGCCGATGTCAAGGTGAACAGGCGGTTGGTGATGCGCAGAATCAAAATCACCCAGACCACCAATATGACCAGTACCAAAACACCACCCACCACGGCGTTTTGCACGGCGTGTTTCTGAGTGAATGCGTCCCGGGCCTCATTGCGTTGGGCGGCCTTGTCGCCAGCCTCAATGGCAATCAGGCGGGACTTTTGCGAAAACTGGAGGTAGCTCAGGGACGCCCGGTAGGCGTGCTGCATGGCGCTGGACGGATCGGCCACGGCCTGCTCAGTCGCCTGATTGATCGCCTTGCGGTAGGTTTGAAATATTTGCCGCAACTGGCGCAGGTTTTCGTCGCCCACCGCCGATTGCAGTTGCTCCAGGGGTTGCTCCAGCGCGGCGAGCTGGCTCACCACCTGAGTGTGAACAAGGGAGGCACCGGCCTGGTCAATTTTTCCGGCACTGGCTTGCTCAATCAGGCCGGTGACCTCTTGTTAAATGCCAGCCACTTGCCGATTGAAGTCCCGCGTGGCCTTGACGTCTTTGTCATCTTGCGCCTGCTGCGCGTGGGCTATGCGGTGGTCTTCCTGCAACTCCAGAAACGAGGCCAGGTTGAGGCCACCGGCAATCAGGGCGGCAACAGCCACCGGCAGAAACAGGGCCAGGATGAACGGCCATTTGGGGTGGTGAATACGGGTCATGGGCTGGCCTGTTGCAAGGGGGCATCTTGGCTTGTGGGAGCACTGCTGGTAGCTTGGTTAGTGCAGTTTCACCGAAAAATATTAACTTTGACGTGGTAAGGCAACTGCTATCACTGTAAAGGCAACACTTTGCGCTTAAACGAGTACCAACGCTTCGAGGTTAGGTTCAATCGTCAAGGTGTTAGCACCTTTTCTGATGGTTTTTGTCCTGTCCGCCTGCACACCCGATTCCCCCACAATGACCCTGCAATACGCAGACAAGCCCCTGTAGTTCCAATGCTGTCGCCAGACCCACTCGATGCCGACTTCGGCACCTGGCACCAAACCCACACCAATCTGCTATCGTTTATATAGCTGCTAACGCCCGCGGTGCGGGGGGCTACAGCGCATATTCATTGATATTTGTTGAAAGGGCGACCGTTGTGTCCGAAGTGCCTGCGCCAGATCCAGTTTGGCTAGTGGGCGCTGAGGTTCGTCCCGGGCAAGCCTGCCGCCACGGCCAAGGCGGCAACCGCGGCTGAAAATTGACGTCGTTGTGCGTCGTCTACCGTAGTGAAATCGGTGTTCAGCCAGGTTTTTGCAGTCGCTTCCAGAGCACGGGCCGCTCGGCTCAGCTCATCCTTTGCGCCAAAGCTGCCAACTGATCGATTTCCATCGGCAGTTCGGTCAGGCGCCGCCGGCTTGCCGAGTTCGAGCACTGCACTCATGGCATCCAGCGCCGATGTCACCACATGCCCTTGCTCCTCCAGAAGCACGGTAAGTACTTTGACCAGCAGGCCATCGTCGTCAACCACCAGCACCCTTAGCTTGCCGTCGTGATCATCGGCAAACGCGCTGTGTTCAAACCTTGCCGGAACGGTATAAAACCCGCGCTCTTCGAGTTCGCGACAACCTCTGCTGGCCTCAGATCGAAGCCTGGCGCGACCCTTTGCGGTCTTCTAGTAGTTCGTTGTTTTACCCAATGCCTATGTGTATCTATGCGTGTCTTTGACCCGGGACATGCGCTTTTGCCACAATCCGGTATATGAATTCCCTCACCATGTTTAACTTTTCGTTGCTCCAAACTCTCGTGGAAGTTCTGGCCACACTGACCTTTGCGCGTCGGGCATGCTGGAAGCTGCGCGCAAGCGGCTTGATGTGGTGGGGGTCTGCGTGGTCGCCGGGTTGACAGCTTTCGGTGGCGGCACATTGCGCGACATATTGCTTGACCGACGTCCATTTTTCTGGGTCCAGCATGCCGCCTGGCTTTGGGCGTTGCTGGCGTTGTGCACGGTAGTCATGCTGACCCTGAGGTCCCATCATTTCGAACTGACTGAGCGGGCGGTTCTGTGGCCCGATGCGCTTGGGCTCGGGCTTTTTTCGGCGTCTGGCACCCAAATCGCCCTTGAGATGCAGATGCCAGCCATCGTTGCTGTACTGATGGGGGTGATCTCGGCAGTCTTCGGTGGCGTCTTGCGCGACATTGTCTGCAATGAAATTCCGAGTGTCTTTCGAGGTCATCGACCCTACGCCGTCTGCGCGTTCATTGGCAGCTGGATTGTGGTGCTGGGACAGGTGTTCCATGCACCAGATTGGCTGGCTCTGGTCGCGGCCGCCGCTACGACCGTGCTGCTGCGGGGACTGGCACTGTGGAGTGGTTACCGCCTGCCAAGTTGGGACACGGATCCGTCTTCTGCGGATTGAGTGCCCCCGACCACAATCGACTGTGGATGTTATGCAGGACCAACCCCATACGGCGCCGGCACCATGGCAACAATCCGCGAAAACAGTGTCCGAAATTCACCGGTGGGGCCGGACCACGGGTCCTTGTTGGCCTCGAAGGCGGCATCGATACCGGCCCAGTCCTGCGGCGCCAGCTTTTGCCGCGCG
>ERZ724516.579-NODE-579-length-22625-cov-6.260346_pt1 | contig 22625 bp, 24 predicted proteins | sample MGYA00376049_ERZ724516 | MGnify/ENA primary metagenome ERZ724516 (study PRJEB28724, sample SAMN07190886) | activated sludge metagenome | isolation source: activated sludge of sewage treatment plant in Hong Hong | place: USA: Christiansburg, Virginia | collected... | reverse complement strand
AGGGGTTGGAGCCGGGTTTGATGTTTGCTTCGTCAAGTTCCGAATCCAGTACCAGCGCGACTTGCAGCATGCCTTCATTGCGCCCACGGAGCAGGGCCAGCGCGCGGTGTGAGGGCATGCTGGTGACCGGCTCGTTAAAGTCGAACCAGTCGCGGAACTTGGCCCCTTCATTTTCTTTGCCTTCAACGACGGTTGACCGCACCAAACCATGTTCGCTGAGGTACTCGCGCAACTGGCCGAGCAGTTCGGCGTCTTCGGCAAACTTTTCCATGAGGATCTGGCGTGCGCCGTCGAGTACGGCTTTGGTGTCAGTAAAACCGGCATCAACGTTGAGAAATTTTTCGGCTTCGTCTTCCGGCGTCAGATTTGGGTCGGCGAGCAGGGCCAATGCCAGCGGCTCAATGCCAGCTTCACGGGCTATCTGCGCCTTGGTACGGCGTTTTTGCTTGTAGGGCAGATACAAGTCTTCAAGACGTTGCTTGGTTTCGGCATTGCTGATCTCGGCTTTCAGTTCCTGGGTCAGTTTGCCTTGTTCTTCGATGCTGCCCAAGATGGCTGCCCGCCGGTCTTCGAGATCGCGCAGATAGGTCAGGCGCTCTTCGAGGTTGCGCAGTTGAGTATCGTCGAGGCCATCGGTGGCTTCCTTGCGGTAGCGCGAGATAAAAGGCACGGTAGCGCCTTCATCAAGGAGGGCGATGGCGGCGTTGACCTGGGCCGGGCGGACGCCCAGTTCGATGGCGATGCGATGTTCTATCGGTGGGAGCATGGATGCGGCGCTGCAGCAAAATTGGGTTGTCGACTATGCGCAATCCGACTGGAAATTACAACCACGTTCGCATGGTGTAGGATGGAACGGCAAGCAAAACCATTAAAATTCGTAGAGGAAGACTTATGAAAGTTGAAACATATCTGTTCGGTAGTGTTGAAGTGAATCCGGAAACTGTGATCACCTTCCCGGCCGGCCTCGTAGGTTTTGAGAGCAGCAAACGTTACATGCTGGTCAACGAGGAAGTGAAAGGGGAGTTGGCGAGTTTTACGCTGCAGTCGATTGATGACCCGACCTTGGCTTTTCAGATCGTCGATCCAACTGCTCTTGGCTTCAATTACGAGTTGGCGCTCAGCGATGCTGAAAATGCCATGCTGCAAACGCCTGAGAGCGAGGATGTTGCCGTGATGCTCATCATGTTCAAGCAGGATGACGAAAAAGGCAGTATCCAGCCCAATATCCGTGCCCCGTTGCTGATCAATACCAAGGCGCGCGTCGGTGTACAGAAGATTATGGAAAAAATGGTGCCTAACGTGACGCTTTCGAATCTGGCCAGTTCGGTCTGAGTCGGGTATTTCAGTTGTTACAAAACGCGGGGCTCTTGGGCCCCGCGTTGTCGTTTACAGTGGTTTCAGCATGTCGCGGTAACGTTGGGCATTGGCCACGTAATGATCGGCCGAGGCCTTGAGGCGAGCGACATCGTCGTCACTCAATTCACGCACAACCTTGCCCGGCGAGCCAACGATCAATACACGATCGGGAAAAACCTTGCCTTCGGGAATCAGTGTATTGGCGCCAACGATGCAGCCTTTGCCAATCACGGCACGGTTGAGGATCACTGAGCCGATGCCGATCAGGCTACCGTCGCCAACGGTGCAACCGTGCAGCATGACCAGATGTCCGACGGTGACGTTGGCGCCGATGTGCATGGGAATGCCTTCATCGGTATGCAGTACCGAGCCATCCTGAATATTGGTGTTGTCACCGATATGGATAGGGTCGTTGTCACCGCGCAGGGTGGCGTTCCACCAGATCGAGGCGTTGGCGCCGAGGCGGATATCGCCGATCACCGTAGCGTTGGGGGCTACCCAGGCGTTGGCGCCTAGTGTGGGTTGCTTTTCGCCGAGGGAAAAGAGGGGCATGCTGTCTCCTTTGAAGGTTGGATTTTTAAGCAGTTTTTGACGTCGACCGCGACATTGTCGCCAATTTAATGGTTGCTGGATGGAGCAGATATGAGTTTTCGCCAAATTAAATCATGGCAATGGGTGTTGATCGTCGTTGCCTTGCTGGTTCTGCTTGATTGGGCAATACGCCGCCCTGATGGACGGTCACGCGAGTTGAACAATGCGATTCAGTCGCAGGCCAGTCTGCAACTGAAAGCCTATCCCTATCAGTTCCACGTTCTGCGCGTTGAAGGCGAGACTGCTGTCATGGCGACACCACGCAATTTTCAGTCGCCGGCCTTCCTGTTTCTGAAGGTTCTCTATCCGGAGATCAATGTCAAGGATCACAACAACCCGGCATTTATTGCAGTCGAAAAAACCTTGGGCCAGGTGCAGGACGAGGCAAAAGACATCGTCCTGGCGCAGCCCGGCATCAAGCAAATCAAGTGGGAACTGGACAAGGAATGGCTGGTTCGGCACCACATCGAGGTGCCGGAGAAATAACTCAGCTGGTTTCTGGCGCGCCACCCGCCAGTTTTTGTACGATCAGCGCGCCGACCATGTCGCCTTCGACATTCACTGCTGTGCGTACCGTATCGAGGATGCGGTCTATGGGGAGCAGGATGGCGATTGCCTCGGTCGGCAGGCCGACTGATTCGAGCACCAGCACCATACTGAGCATGCCGACACTGGGGATACCCGGCGCGCCGATGGCCCCCAGCATGGCGACAACGAAGATGATCATCTGGCTGGCAATATCCAGCTCAATACCGGCCAGTCGGGCGATGAAGAGCGCCGCCGCCGCCTCGTAAAGCGCCGTGCCATCCATATTGACCGTTGCGCCGAGCGGCACGACAAAATTGGCGATGTCTTTTTTGACGTGCAAATGCTGTTCTGTGCAGCGCAGGGTGATCGGTAGCGTGGCAGCGCTGGAGCTGGTCGCAAAAGCCGTCACCAGTGCCTCACGTGAGCCGCGAAAGAAGCGCAGCGGCGTTACTCGCGTGATGAGATAAAGCAGTAGCGGCAGCACGATGATGCCGTGGAACAAGGTGCTGCCAATCACTACGGCAATGAAGTGCAGCAGACTGCTGAGCAGCGCACTATTCTGGCTGGCGACCAGTTGCAGCAGCAGGGCGGCGATGCCGAGCGGAGCCAGACGCATGATCCAGCCGACAATCAGCAGGCAAAGCTCCTGCAATTCCTGAATCAGCACCCGCAGATTGCGATAGCGCTCGCCGCCAATAACCAGCGCCACACCAAGAAAGAGGGCGATGATCACAACCGCCAGAAGATCGCCCTGCGCCAGCGCCTTGAACGGATTCTGGAACAGGCCGTGCAAAAACTGGGCGATGTATTCCGGCAAGGGCATTTGTCGTGCCTGAAAATTTTTCGTGGATTCAGCGAACATCTCCAGTTGCAGCCCCTTGCCTGGCTCAAAAATATGAGCGGCACCAAAACCGATGATGATGGCGAGCGCCATCGACAAGGCAAAAAAACTCAGCGTTGTGACCCATACACGGTGCATCTTCTGGTTGGCCCGTAGATTGGCGACGCCAACTACAATCGATGAAAAAATCAGGGGTACCAGCACCATACGCAGCAGATCGAGAAACAGCGTGCCGACCAGTTTGGCACCATAAAGCGTGTCCTGACGTAAGGCTGAGGGACCGATGGCGTTGAGCCAGAAACCGCCGGCGAGGCCAATCAGGCAGCCGATAAAAATCTGGCTATTCAGGGAGATTCGGGGCATGGCTTGGGTCCGTTAGCGGGGTTGCGTTGCCGCGCAAGGCACTGGCTGGCATGATGGCCGCAATTCTACTGGCCGGAGCCAAAAATTGACCGATTTTGACGCGTTGACCGAAACACTTCTGGAATTTCGCGACGCTCGCGACTGGCGGCAGTTTCACTCCCTGCGCAATCTGATTACCTCGCTAAATCTGGAGGCTGCCGAGTTGCTGGAGCTGACACAGTGGAAAAGCGATGCCGAGGTTGAGGCGCTCCCCGGCGATCCTTTAACTCGCGAAGCCCTCAGCGATGAATGCGCCGATATCCTGCTCTATCTACTGCTGATCGCCAACAGCACCGGGATTGATCTGGCTGAAGCAGCTCGTGCCAAGCTACTTAAAAACGCGCAGAAATATCCGGTTGATAAAAGCTTTGGTTCGCGTGCGAAATATACCGAGTTAGGCTGACTCGCTCTCCAGCGTGAACTTCGCTCCCGGTCCCTGAGCCATCAGCTCGGTTAGCTTTGGCAGGGTGTCATGCAGGATTTTTTCCAGCGTCCATGGCGGGTTGATGATGAACATGCCGCTACCGTTCATGCCAAAGCCGTCCCTGGGGGGCGCCTTGACCTCCAGTGAGGCATGCAGCCAGTTGCTGGCACCAAGGTTTTTCAGCTTGCCCGGTAACTGAAGTGCCTCGGGCTTGCTCAACATGGGATACCACAGAGCGTAGGTACCGGTTGGGAAACGGGTGAGGCTGTCTTTCAGTGCCTTGACGACCCCGGTGTAGTCGCTCTTGATTTCGTACGAAGGGTCAATCAGCACCAGAGCACGGCGTGGTGGTGGCGGGAGCAGGGCTTTGAGGCCGACAAAACCGTCACCGGCGGTAATATTTACCTGACGGCCGGCGCCCTTGAAGCATTCCTGCAGAAACTTGACCTCGGTGCTGTGCAACTCATAAAGGCGAAGGCGGTCGCTTTCCCTGAGCACCTGGCTGGCGAGCCACGGCGAGCCGGGATAATGGCGCAAAACACCATCCGGGTTGAGCTGCTTGATGAAGTCAAGATAGTCGAGTGCGGCGCGCGGCAGGCCTTTGGCGTCCCACAGGCGGCCAACCCCGTCGCGGTATTCACCGAGTTTGGTGGCGTGGCCTGAGTCCAGCGCATAGCGGCCGGCGCCGGCGTGGGTGTCGATGATCCAGAACGGCGCCGGTTTTTCGCCCATATATTGAGCAATCTGGAGCAGTATCAGGTGTTTTAGTACGTCGGCGTGGTTGCCGGCGTGAAAGGCATGACGATAGCTGAGCATGGGCACAGTATACTTCCCCCCCATGCCCATTTACGAAACCATTTTTCTACTGCTCGCTGGCGCCGGTGTCTGGCTCTGGCTGGATACCCTCAAAGCCCGCGAAATCGGCATCAAAGCCGCGCAGCAGGCCTGCGCCGAGGACGGTCTGCAGTTTCTTGACGAAACCGTTGCCGGTCGCTCGGCCAAACTGGCGCGTGATGACGAGGGGCGGCTCAAGCTGCGCCGCGTTTATGAATTTGAATATAGCGATACCGGCGACAACCGGTGTTCCGGCAGCGTGACCATGCTCGGCCACGAAGTCGAGATTCTGCACGTTCGCCCCCACCTCTATGTGATTCCCAATGCAAACAAAACTCTCCATTGAAACTATCGAATTTCACGGTATTGAAGCGCTGCGCCTCAATGGTCCGGGGGGTTCCATTGCCGTCATCAGCAAACTTGGCGGCCAGGTGCTGTCGTGGATTACGCCGGATGGCCGCGAGCGCCTGTTTCTTTCCGACTGGGCGGTATTTGATGGCAGCGTCGCGGTCCGTGGTGGTATTCCGGTCTGTTTTCCGCAGTTTTCCGATGTGGGGGATTTACCCAAGCATGGTTTCTTGCGCACCCGTGAATGGACAATTGGCGATCAACGTTGTGGCGATGACTTCGCGTTGGTCTCGATGCAGTTTACGGATGACGAAGAAACTCGCGAGCTGTGGCCATTCCCGTTCCGCGCTGAAATTACGTTAATGCTGGAAGCTGACCGTATCGATGTCGAGTTCTGCGTCGAAAACACCGGGGGTGAGCCCTTTGAGTTTACAGGCGCGCTGCATACCTATTTGCGCCTGGTCCAGGTTGAAGATGCCGCACTTGAGGGGCTTTACGGTTGTGATTATCGTGACGCGGCGAATGAGGATCAGATCATCCGCGAATCTGGTACGGAGCTGCGTATTGAAGCCGAGACCGACCGTGTCTATCACAACGTCAAGCGGCCATTGTCCTTGCTGGCTGGTAACCATAGCCTGACGATCCAGCAACAAAGTTTTCCCGATGTCGTCGTCTGGAACCCCTGGGTTGAACGCTGTGCTCAATTGACCGACATGCCGCCTGACGACTGGCGCCAGATGCTGTGCATCGAGGCGGCCGCCGTCGACAAGCCGGTCAGCGTTGCACCGGGCGAGGAGTGGTATGCTCGGCAAACCTTGGTTGTTGCCTGAGCCATTATTCGACTATAGTTAGCTCATGCATTCGCTGTTGCGCCTAATCTCTCGTTATCTTTTGCTGATCATGCTGGCGACCGTTTTTTCACCGAGTTTCGGGTGGGAAGCGGCGCAGGCTATGGCTGAGCATGACCACGCGGTGATGGTTGATGATGCAACTGTTCACCATGCCGTGCACGATGATGCGCCGTGTGCCGGTGATGGATGCAGCGAACAAGCTGGCACCCCTTGTGCCGAAAGTCAGCACCATTGTTGTCCGGGCCATCAGCTTGGTCATTTATCGTGTGGCATTGCGGCGGCACCACCGCTTGATTTGCCACTAGTGGCAAAGATGACGCGCCGAGAACTTGATTCCCGCTTCTCGACGCGCGTCCCTGAAGGACTTGAGCGCCCTCCCAGAGCATCCTCCGTTTGATCGTCGGCGGACTGCCTGTTCCCCATTTTTAAAGTTTTAACGGCCCCCGCGGGCTGATCTGGCATGCCGCCGGTTGTGTATTTTCAACCGGAGACTCACTATGCGAAGCCTTTCAAGCATCGCGCCCCTGGCCTTTCTTGGTCTGTTGATTAGCCATTCATCGCTGGCTGAAACGGCTCTCGCCCGTGCTTTTGCGGATGCCTGGCAGCGCCAGCCAGCGGTTGCTGCGCTGTTTGAACGTGAACGTGCCGCCGCCGCAAAAATCGACGCCTCCAGCGCGTGGACCGCAACACCGCCGAGTTTGGAGTTGAGCCTGCGTAGCGACCGCTTCAATCAGCGCAATGGTGCACAGGAAAACGAAATTGGTCTGGTTTTACCACTCTGGCTGCCGGGCGAGCGTAGCGGCAGCCAGGCTCTGGCCGAGGCCGAAGGCGCTGCGCTGGCCGGGCGCGGGCAGGCCTTGCGCTTGCGTCTGGCGCAGGTTTTACGCGAAACCTGGTGGCGCTGGCAGTCGGCGCAGAATGAAGCGGTGCTGGCTGGCGAGCGGGTTAGTGCCGCGCGGCAGTTGCGTGATGATGTGACTCGCCGCTTTAACGCCGGTGACCTCTCACGGGCCGACCTGAATCAGGCCGAAGGCGCCCTGGCTCAGGCCATGGCCCAACAGGCCGAAGCTGCGGCAACACTACTGGGCGCTACCTATCGTCTGGAAAGCCTGACCGGCCACTTGGGCGAAACCGGGAGTGTTCAGCCGGAGCCTATCCCGAGCGAGGCGGCCAGCCGGCACCCTGCTGTGCAGGAGCTTCAGGCTCGCTTGGAGGTGGCACGACGCAACGTCGATCTGGCGCGCACCCAGACTCGGGCGAATCCGGAAATTGCTGTGTCGACGCGGCGTGATCATGCGGCCAGCAGTGAACCGGTCGATCAGACCTGGGCGCTGGCGTTACGCATTCCGTTCTCGTCCGGGCCGCGTCAGGATGCGCGGGTTGCTACGGCCAATGCCGAAGCTATCGAGTTGGGCATCGAACTTGAGCGCGAGCAGGAGCGCCTGACACGCGAAGCCGTTGCGTTGCAGCTGCAGCTCGCTGCGGCCCGGCAACAACTTGTCGCTGCCGAGCAACGTAGCCGTTTGGCCCGAGAAACCCGCGGCTTTTATGAAAAATCATTCCACCTCGGCGAAAGCGACCTGCCAACTCGTCTACGTATCGAAAGCGAAACCTTCGAGGCGGAACGGGCTTTGAGCCGGTCGCGTATCGCGCTGGCCCAGGCTGTCTCGCAACTGCGCCAGAGCCTTGGCTTGTTGCCGGAATAAGGAGCAAGAAAATGAAATTTGGACAGATTTTCCTGTTGACCGCAGCACTCTTGCTGGCTGGTGGTTTGTACGCTGCGGAAGGGCAGACTCCTGTGGCTGTAGCCGAAAGCGAGAGCTTTGAAGCTGTTGGGCGCCTAGAGGATGAAGGCCTGGTTTTCTACATCGACCGTAGCGATAGCAATGCGCCGGTACTCGGTGCGACGCTGGAAGTCGACAGTGCCGGCAAGAGCGCCAAGGCAGTGTTCAGAGCTGAACGCGGTGATTATCTGGTGGCCGATGCCGAGTGGCTCAAGCCCTTGCGCCAGCCAGGTCAATACCCGCTCGGCCTGACGCTGATTGCCGGCGAGGAGAGCGATCTGCTCAGTGCCAATCTCGATGTGCCGGCCGCGTTGACCGCTACAAGCACGGTTAAGGGGTGGGGGCGGTTGAGTACCGGCGGGCTTGGCCTGGCGGTATTGCTCGGCTTGTTTGTCCTGATTCGTTTCCGCAAAGGAGCTCGGACATGAAGCGGATTATCCTGTGCGCCGGGCTGCTGGCCGGCCTGAATCAATTTGCCGTGGCCCATGAAGGCCATGATCACGCCGATGAAAAAAAGCCGGCGGCCATCGTCGGCAATACGCCGCAGCGGCTGCCGGATGGGGCGGTCTTCCTGCCCAAGTCGGCGCAGCGCGGCATGGGTGTGCTGACGCTGAAGACGGTCGAGGCCGAATTGCCGAAAACGATAGAACTTCCGGGTCGCGTGATCATGGACCCGCATCTCGGTGGTCGTGTCCAGGCGATGATTCCGGGCCGCATCGAAGCAGCCGGCGCGCATGGTTTGCCGGCAGCCGGCAGCAAGGTGAAGAAGGGCGAGGTACTGGCCTGGGTTGTTCCCTCGGCCGGGGCCATCGAGCGCTCCAATCAGGCGGCCTTGCTTGCCGAATTGAAGGCCAGCCAAGGGCTGGCCGAGAAGCGCCTGAATCGCCTGCGTGAACTGGCCGATACCGTGCCGAAGAAGGAAATCGAGGTGGCTGAAAGCGAAGTTGCCAGCCTGAAGGGACGGCTGGCAGCGGTTGGTGGCGGTTTGTCCGGGCGTGAGGTGCTGGTTGCGCCAGTTGCCGGCATTTTGGCGGCGAGCAATGCGCTGGTCGGCCAGGTCGTCGAGCCACGCGAGCTGATTTTCGAGATCATCGATCCGGACAGTCTGCATATCGAAGCGACGGCCTACGATCCGCTGGCGCTCGATCAGGTTGCTGCAGCCACCGTCGCGCTCGGCGAGCGCAGCGTTCAATTGAGCTATGTCGGCGCGCCGCGCCGCTTGCGTGAGCAGGCGCTGCCGCTGATTTTCGAGAATCATGCAACCGGTGCTGGCCTGACCCTGCCGCTTGGACAGCCGGTGAAAGTCCAGGTCAGCATGAAGTCGACCCTGCGTGGCCTGCCGTTGCCGATGTCGGCGCTGACGCGCAATACGGCGAATCAGGTGATTGTCTGGATCAAGACCGAGCCGGAGCGTTTCGAAGCCCGCGCTGTGCAGACCCAGCCGATCGATGGCGTTCGGGTCATGGTCAGCGGTGGCCTGAAATCGGGCGAACGCGTCGTGGTCCAGGGCGCCAGCCTGATTTCGCAGATACGCTAGGAGCGCTGACATGTTCCAGTGGCTTGTCGAAAAAAGTCTGGCCAGTCGTCTTTTCGTACTGGTTTCCGCCGTTGTGCTGATGCTTTGGGGCGGCTTTCAAGCGACCCGACTGCCGGTCGATGTCTTTCCCGATCTTAACAAACCGACGGTTACGATAATGACCGAATCAGGCGGCATGGCGCCGGAAGAGGTCGAGCAACTGATCAGCTTCCCGCTCGAAACGACGATGAGCGGTTTGTCAGGCGTGTCGGGCATCCGTTCGGTGTCGAGCGCCGGGCTGTCGTTCATCTATATCAGCTTCGACTGGGGTGTCGATATCTACCGTGCCCGGCAGATGGTTAGCGAACGCCTATCGGCGCTGGAGGCGGTACTGCCGCCGGGCATCCAGCCACGCATGGGGCCGGTGTCGTCGATCATGGGTGAAATCATGCTGGTGGCGATTCCGATTTCCAGTGAATCGTCGCCCGGTTCGGCCAATGCCAAGGCTGCGCGCGAATACGCCGACTGGGTGCTGCGCCCCCGGCTGATGGCGATTTCCGGTGTCTCGCAGGTCATCCCGATTGGTGGTGAAGTGCGCCAGTTCCAGGTGCAGCCAGATACGCAGCGGATGGCGACGCTGGGCATCAGCCTCGATCAGATCGAGGCGGCGGTAAAGGGATTTGCGGCCAATACCTCGGGTGGCTTTCTCGAACTGAATGGTCGCGAATATCTGATCCGTCACCTCGGCCGGAGCGCCCGGCTTGATGATTTGAAAAATCTCGCGCTGACCGCGCGTGACGGCCAGCCCATCCTGCTTCGCCAAGTCGCTGAAGTGGGTTTTGCGGCGGCGATCAAGCGCGGCGATGGCGGTTTCAGCGACGCCAAAGGCAGCGTGCCGGCGGTCTTGCTGAGTATTCAGAAACAGCCGACAGCTGACACGGTCGACCTGACCAAACGCATCGAAGCGGCGCTGGTAGACCTCAAAGGCAGCGTGCCACAGGGCATGACGGCGCCGCAGGTGATTTTCCGCCAGGCTGATTTCATTGAGTCGTCGATCGGCAACCTGCAACTCAAGCTGCTGATGGCTGGCTGTCTGGTGGCCGCTGTGCTGTTCTTTTTCCTCGGCAACCTGCGCACCATGCTGATTTCGCTGACTGCCATCCCGCTCTCGATCCTGATCGCAATACTGGTCTTCAAGTGGCTGGGGTTGTCGATCAACACGATGACGCTGGGCGGGTTGGCGATTGCGATTGGCGAGTTGGTTGACGATGCGGTGGTCGATGTCGAGAACATCCTGCGCCGATTGCGTGAGAAAGCTGCCAGGGGCGAGCCGTATTCGATCTTCAGGACGGTGATTGCCGCCTCGCTGGAGGTGCGTACGGCGATAGTCTATGCGACCCTGATCATTGCGCTGGTCTTTGTCCCGCTGTTCGCGCTGCCCGGCATCGAAGGGCGGCTATTCGTGCCGCTCGGTGTTGCTTACATCGTTTCGATTCTGGCTTCGCTGCTGGTTTCGGTCGTCGTCACGCCGGTTCTCTCGTCCTATCTGCTGCCGGCGCTGGTTGTTCATGATCATGGCGAAACGCGACTGGTCATCTGGCTCAAGGCACATTACCGCCAGGCGCTGGAAAAGGTATTGCTCGCGCCGCGCTGGCCGATTGCACTGGCCGGCGGCGCGGTCGTGCTGGCGATACTGGCCGTGCCTTTTTTCCCGACGACTTTTCTGCCGCCGTTCAACGAAGGGTCGATCACGCTCGGCCTGCGCCTCAATCCGGGGGCGACGCTGTCCGAGTCGGTGCGCATTGCCACCTCGGCCGAAGCAGCCTTGCGCAGCCTGCCGGAAATCGAACACATCGGGCGCCGTACCGGTCGCGCCGAGCTCGACGAACATGCTGAAGGCGTGCACGTCACCGAGCTGGAAATCCGCCTCAAGCCGGGCGGCCGAGCGAAGGAAACGATCTACGCCGATATTCGCCAGCGGCTGAAGGACCTGCCGGCCAGCCTCAGTCTTGGCCAGCCGATTGCGCACCGTATCGACCACATGCTGTCCGGCGTGCGGGCGCAGATCGCCATCAAGCTGTTCGGTGAAGATCTCGACACCCTGCGCGCCCAGGCTGGCCTGTTGCGCGAGCGGTTGGCGAAGATTCCCGGCATGGCCGATCTGGAAATCGAAAAACAGGTGTTGGCGCCGCAGATCAAGGTACGAGTCGATTTCGAGGCGGCGGCGCGCTACGGCATTTCGACAGCGCAATTGACGCGCACGCTGCAGACGCTGGTTGATGGCGAGAAGGTGACGCAGATCGTCGAGGGTAACCGGCGCTTCGATCTGGTCGTCCGTTTGCCGGAGTCGGCGCGTTCGCTCGAAGGCCTGAAAAACCTGCTGGTCGAGACACCGGGCGGGCGTATTCCCTTGTCCAAACTGGCCAGCATCGAGGATGCCGACGGGCCGAACCAGATCACCCGTGATGAGGGCCGGCGGCGCATCGTTATCTCGGCCAATGCGCAGGGCCGGGCGCTGTCCGAGGTGGTTGCCGAGCTGCGCGCTGCGGTAAGCGATTTCCCCTTGCCGGAAGGTTATTTCATCACCCTCGGCGGTCAGTTTCAGGCCCAGGAAGAAGCGGCCAAGCTGATTTCGCTGCTCGCCCTCGGGTCGACCGTGCTGATCTTCATGGTGTTGTTCAGTCGCTATCAGTCGGCGCTGCTCGCCGGGCTGATCATGGCCAATGTGCCACTGGCGCTGGTTGGCAGCGTGCTTGGCCTGTGGCTGTCCGGCCAGCCGTTGTCGGTTGCCGCGCTGATCGGCTTCATCACGCTGGCTGGTATTGCGACGCGCAACGGCATCCTGAAAGTCAGCCATTACCTCAACCTGATGCGCTTCGAAGGTGAGGTGTTCGGTCCGGCACTGATTATTCGCGGCTCGCTCGAGCGCCTGACACCGGTATTGATGACCGCGCTGGTTGCGGCTTTCGCGCTGGCACCGCTGCTCTTCGAGGCTGAGCAGCCGGGCACCGAAATCCTGCATCCGGTCGCTGTGGTGATTTTTTCCGGCCTGATCAGTTCAACCTTGCTGGATACCTTCATTACCCCGGCGCTGTTCTGGCTGTTCGGTCGTTCAGCTGCTGAACGTCTGGCGGCGCAAGACAGCAAGGAAGCACTTTAATTTTTCAAGGAGATAAAAATGAGCTTTAAAACGCTGTTGACCGCAACATCCCTCTTATTTGCCCTGACCGTTCCCGCCACGCACGCTCTGGCGCATGCCGAGCACGGCCAGCCACAAAACGGCGGTGTGCATGCCGAGGCCGGCGAAGCGCAGTTCGAGATCGTCGCCAAGGATGGCAAGCTGACGGTTTATGTCAGCAATCACGGCGCACCAGTCGATACTTCGGGTGCCAGCGGCAAACTGACGGTGCTGGCAGGTACTGCAAAAAGCGACATTGACCTCAAGCCGGCCGGCAAAAATCTGCTGCAAGCGGCGGGTAACGCGCCAAGCGGGGCCAAGTTGCTGATTAATGTGCAGCTGCCAGGCAAGAAAGCTTTGCAGGCGAGAGCGGTGATGCCGTGATTTATGCGGGATAAGCTTGCTCCCGTTTTTTTGATCTGAATCGCAGTCAGCGCGCATCGCTTGGGCTAGGCTGGGCAATTCCCCTTTTTCTACAGGTTTTTGCCATGACCATACAGCCGATTACGCTCGCCATGCTCCGCCGTGCCTTGGCTGAGGGTTGGCGTATCGCCAGTGCAACGCGCAGGATCAGCATCGCCTATGCCCTGGTGTTTGTGGTCGGCGGCGTACTGATCATGGGGGGCTTGCTGGCGCAAGGCTGGGCGCCGTTTGTCCTGGCTGCCGCTGGCGCCTTCATGTTGGTCGGGCCGGCGATTCTGGCGGGGTTCTTCGGTATTGCCCAGGCACTTGAGGCCGGTAGCGCGCCGGGGGCGGGGGCGATAATCGCGGGTTTCCGCTCGGCTGATCGCGCACTGTGGGCGCTGGCGCTGGTCTGCGGGTTGCTGTTCATGATTTTTGTTACGGATGCCGCCATTCTCTATGCCTACATGGTGGGCGGAACCCCGGTCTGGCTGACTGATTTGCTGCCAGCGAATGCAAATGTGGCTGCGTTTGTCAGGTGGGCGGGCGTTTCCGGCCTTGTCGTGGCGCTGTTGTTGTTTTGTATTTCAGCTTTTTCCGTCCCCTTGCTTTGTGAGCGCCGGGTCGGGCTGGTCGGGGCGATTGTCGGGAGCGTGCGTATTGTTCTTGGCAACTTTCCGCTGGCCATTTTGTGGGCATTTTTGCTGTCGACCGCAATTATTGGTAGTGTCTTCTTGCTGCCTTTGCTACCACTGACCTTGCCTTGGCTGGCTTACGCCAGCCGCGCTTTGTACCGGGAAACGCTGCCGGCTGCGTAAGCTGCCGTTGTTGCACTGCGGCAACGGTATAATTGCGGACTTTTCGCCTTTCTACTGCCTGCCGTGACCGCCCTCGACAACGAAATCGCCCGCCGCCGTACTTTTGCCATCATTTCCCACCCCCACAACAGCCTCTGAGTCAGGCGGGGTCAAGCTGCGACATGGCTGACCCTTTCGCGTGGTGTGCGCGAGGAAAGAGGTGTGTGCGCCGTGTTCAACTCCTGTCATGTCGAGACAGGTCGAGACGGCGGGTTTGTGTACATAGCCGCGTACATAAAGCCGCATGGCACGCCCCGCTCTCGCGCTATGTACAGACGGGGTGCGTATGGCGATTACGGACACATGGCTTAAAGCCAACAACGGGAAGGAGCGCGCAGCGCTCGAAGAGCGTGGCGACCGCGAGGGTTTGGGCGTGCGCATCACGCCCAAGGGCAAGATAACTTTTCAGCTTCGCTACCGCTATCAGGGGAAGCCCAAGCGCCTAGACCTCGGCAGCTATCCGCTGATGTCGCTCAAGGAGGCACGGAGCGAGGCGCAGCGCCTGCGCGCGCAGCGTGAGCAGGGCCACGACCCACAGGTAGTTCGCCTTCTTGAGAAGCAGACCATCTTCAAGGCCGATTCAATCGAGACGCTATTCCGTCAGTGGTACGAGGCCTACTGCCAGAAGAACAAAAAGGGCCACCACGACATCCTGCGGAGCTTCGAGATTCATGTCTTCCCGGTGATCGGCAAGCTGCCCGCCGAGAAGGTGAGCCTGCATGAGTGGCTCAACCTTCTTGAAAAGCACGCTGCCCTTCGGCCCGGCATCGCCGAGCGCATCCTGATCAACGCAAAGCAGATGCTCAAATGGGCTGTCCGGCGTCAACTGATCCCCGCGAGCCCGCTCGCCGGGATCAACGCCAAGGAAGACCTCCAGATCAAAAAAATGCCGGGATCGCGCACGCTCTCCGCCGAGGAGATTACGCGTGTCTGGCGGGCGATCGATCTCTCGCGCATGGCGGCCAAGAACAAGGTTTTCCTGAAGCTGTGCCTGATGTATGGCTGCCGCAACGGTGAGCTGCGCCTTGCCGAGAAGATCCATTTCGACTTCGAGAAGCACCTCTGGACGGTGCCTGCTGGCAATCACAAGCTCGGGCATGCCACCGGCAAGCCCCTCTTGCGCCCCATCACGCCGGAGATCGCCCCTCTGATCCAAGAGGCAGTGGCCCTCAGCAACGGCAGCCTTTACCTGTTCACCAACACGGGCAGCGACGAGCCGATGGGTACGAGCGCGCCTCTTGCGCTGCCCTACAACGTCATGCAGTGGCTGCGCCGAAACGAGCGGTTTGAGATGGAGCACTGGTCTGTCCATGACCTGCGGCGGACGGCGCGGACGAACTTCTCAACGCTGACAGAGCCTCATATCGCAGAGATCATGCTCGGTCACCGGATGCCCGGCGCGTGGCAGGTCTATGACCACTACGACTACCTGCCGGAGCAGGCGAAGGCCTACACGGCCTGGGCCGCGCGGCTTGCCGGGCTTGCGTCCCCTTCACCTGCGTGACGGTTTGGTCTCGCGGCGTGGTGTCGGCAACAGTACTGCGTCGAACGGGATGTCATTGTCGGGCTCATCGAAAGCCGCCACCATGGGTGGCGGCGGGTCCGCCTCCATCTCATTGAACAGGGCCGTGTTCAGAACATAGTTGAGATAGGTCTCAAATGTCCGCGAAGCCTTGCTCGCGCCACTGCGTTTCTGCGAACGCAACAAGTTCCGGTGCAAGGCTTGAAGGCGGCTGCTACGCCGTCAATCTGGCTTTCGCAACGCGCGGCTCATGTCCGATTCCTTTGCTGTTCGATTCGGGGTGCTGATCGCTACTGGCTAACGATGCCATGGGGGGCGCTTCCGCAAGGTCGTTCTGCATAAGCGCGTATGCACGCTCGCGTTGCTCCCATGCAGCCACCTCTTCGCTGTCCCAAAGGTTGCAGCTTCCAACGTGTCGCATGCAGGGCGGAGGGAACGGGTTACGCGCGCGTTTCATGCGGCGGAACAGTGTCCGGCTCGTGCAGCGAAATCGTTCGCTCAGGTCGTGCGTGGATAGGTAGTTTGATGTCGGTCAATGCCTTCATCAACGCCGCCGTCTTCGGCCAGGCCGCACCGCACACGCGTCGAGTCACATCGCTCGATCAGCAGATGCTCGCGATGCTGTTGTCGCAGGCTGCCCGGATCAGCACCCACCTCAGCGCTGCCCCCACAGGGAATCCGTTAACGCAGGCGGCGGTACTGCAATGCCGCGATGACCTCGCGGTGATCCGGTCGGTCGTCATGCATGTCTTGCGGAGGGAGCCATGATTCCCTTTGCCTCGCAGCGCGGCGGCGGACAGGACCTCGCGACACACCTGCTGAATGCCTACGACAACGAGATTGCCGAAGTGGCTCACTTGCGGGGAGCCATCGCGGACGACCTGCACGGCGCGTTCAAGGAATGGGAAGTACAGGCCGACGCGCTCACCCGCTGCGAGAAGTACCTGTACAGCCTCTCGATCAATCCCGATCCGGCGCAAGGTCCGCTCACGCGCGACCAGTACATGGACTACATCGCCCGCGCCGAGGAGATGCTTGGCCTCAAAGAGCAGCCGCGCGCTGTTGTGTTCCACATCAAGGAGGGGCGCGAGCATTGCCATGTGGTCTGGTCGCGGATCGACGCCGACCAGCAGCGCGCCGTCCACCTTGCCTTCGACCGTGACAAGCTGATGCGTGTCACGCGAAGCTTCGCCCGCGATCACCATCTTGACCTGCCGGAAGGCTACGAGAAGTCCCGGCAAGTCGGACAGGTCTCGCTCTACGAGCAGGTGCAAAAGCAGCAGACCGGCCTCTCGAAAGCCGATCACATGCGGCAGGTTACGGAAGCCTGGCAGCACAGCGATGACGCGCGATCATTCGTGCAGGCCCTCGCGGAGCGGGGCTACGTGCTCGCCACCGGCAAGCGCCCGTATCTGGTTGTGGACTTCTACGGCAACGTCAACGCGCTACCAAAGCTGATCGACGACAAGTCTGTCCGCACAGCGGACATCCGGGCCTTCCTCGAACGGGACTACCCGGCAGGCTCACTGCCGAGCGTCGAGGAGGCGGAAAAGCTTGTTGCAGAACACCGCAAGCTGATCGAGCGCTCGCTGCGCGAAGATCAGTATGCGGACGGGCTTGCGGCCTTGAAACACAGCCAGCAGGAGCGGCGCGTTGCCATCGAGCGGGAGCGTTCTCTTCTGGCCGAGCGTCAGCAACAACAGCGCTTGACCCAGCAGCACGAGCAACGGGCGCGCCGCGATACCTTGCGCGCTAACTATCTAAAAACGGTGAACGAAATACGCCTCGCGCGGTATATCAACCGCCCGACGGGCCTGGCCGCATTCCTCGGGCGCGTGAGCGGCATCGAGTACATCCGGAAAATCCTTCACCGCCGCGATGACGCGAAGCGGTTGAGCGCCTACGGCGAGGCTTTGCAGACGCTGAAAACACAGCAGGCCATTGAAGCGAAGGCGCTCGATACCCGGCTCAAGCTCCAGACGCAGGAGGTGTCACGCAAGCAAGCGGCGCTTGAGAAGATTGACAAGCGCGAGCTTGCCGCCTTCATGCGTGATCAGCGCACGGTGCAACGTGTCCGCAGCCGCGACGGCGGCGATGCCATGCCATCGCTCGCAGAACTCGTCGATCACAGCCGAACAGTCGAGACGCCGATCCCGGACCTGCTCACGTCGTTCGAGAGGGCGAAGCAACAGCAGCCGGAAGAAATGCCCGATCTGATGTCCGCGTTCAAACGTGCGGCGAAACCAGACAGCGAACGGGAGGGGGACTCAGGGACAGTCGGGCTGGATCGGGCAAGGCCTCCGGAATTGCCGTCGCCGGATGGGCCGGAGCGTGGCCGCTGATCATCAGCATGATCACACCCGAAGTCACGGCCTTACCGTTTCTAGGTTTTTGTGCTTGGCGACCCATCCCAGGTCATACGCAGAAGGCCCGATGATTTGTCGCCTATGGCGTACGTTTTGGGGCCGGGCGACCGGCCAACTTTCTGACTTTCCCGTATCTGAGACACGCGAAAGTTAGAAATCACCCCGCTTCTTCGAGGGCTCAGGACCGGCCTTGAACCCCAACTCATACGCACAAACCTTGCCGTTTTGTCGGTTTTCGCGTACATTATGGGGATGTCTTCACTTGACCGATTCGTAGATAACCGCCTGATTCAGGGCCGTGCCACCTTCTCGCGGGAGGAGGCACAGAGTGCCCTCGACCTCAAGCCTGACGCGCTCACGGCGGCCCTCACGCGTCTGACCAAAAAGCATCGGCTCGCCAGTCCGCGCAAGGGCTTTTATCTCATCCTTCGTCCCGAGGATCAGCTCGCAGGAGCGCCCGATCCTGCGCAGTGGATCGAGCCGCTGATGACCTACCTCGGTCTCGAATACCGGGTGTCCATGCTACGCGCCGCTGCCTTTCACGGATCATCCCATCAGGCCGCAATGGTCTTCCAGGTGATCGTTCCCAAACAGCTACGCGACATCGAGCTTGGACGACACCGCGTTCAGTTTCTCTATCAGGCCCCGAACACCTTCGGCAAAGTCAACCGGCATGCCGATCTTGATCAGATCAAGACCAGCGCCGGGTTCGCAAAAGTCTCCGGTGTCGAGCTGACGCTACTGGACTGCGCGCGCTACTTCCACAAAGCCGCAGGGATCAACGGGGTCGCTCAGGTGATCAAGGACATCGGCGGCAAGGCCGATGCGCGCAAGCTGGCGAAGCTTGCTGCCGCCTACGAAAACTCGTGCATTCGGCGTTTGGGCTACCTTCTTGAACGTACCCACCATACGCGCCAGGCCAGCGCCTTGGAGACCTTCGCGAAAAAGGCCAAGACCGCCGTGCCACTCGATCCATCGGTCAAACCCCTGATTGAATCGCTCGCCGGTCAGTACGACCGTGACCAACGATGGAAGCTCATCCTCAATGAGCAGGTGGAGGTGGACTTTTGATCCCGCTCGCTTTCATACAGGCATGGGCGAGCCACGCCCCGTGGGCTGACCTTCGTCAGGTCGAACAGGACCTGATCATTTCAAGGGCGCTCTGCGACCTGTTCACGTCACCGGCCTTGAAGGGCAAGATTGCCTTTCGCGGCGGCACAGCGATCAACAAGCTCCTCTTCAAGCAGCCGTTGCGCTACTCCGAAGACATCGACCTCGTTCAGACAAAGGCCGAGCCCATCGGGGAGACGGTCGATGCGATCCGCGATGCCCTCTCATGGCTCGGAAAGCCCAAACGCACCCAAGCCGGACATTCGATGCACCTGATATTCAGATTCAGCCCTGAAGTCGATGCCGGTGAGGTTCTCAATCTCAAGGTCGAAATCAACACGCGCGAACACACCAACCTCTACGGTCTGACGCGGGTTCCCTTTGCGGTTCAAAGTGACTGGCATCAGGGCACGGCAGAGATCGCAACGTTTGCGCCCGAGGAATTGTTCGGGACGAAGCTCCGGGCGCTTCTTCAACGGCGCAAGAATCGCGACCTTTTCGACCTGCACCATGGCCTTGAACAGCTCGGTCTCGATCCCGAGAAGGTCGTAGCCTGCTTCGATCACTATCTCAAAGAAGAAGGCAACACGATCACACGCGCCCACGCGGAGCAACGGATGCTGGAGAAGCTCACGCGCAGCCTCATCGAAGACATTGCTCCGCTTCTGCCAGCGGGTGTGCGCTTCAATGATGCCGATGCGGTGCTTGCGTTTGAGCGCGTCTGGCGGGAGGTGATCGCGCGCATCAAGGGCGATCCGTGGAAGCTCACGGAAAAAGCGCTTGAGGATTTACGCGCCAAGAAGTATCCGGGCCTGCTCGGCAGCTAGGCAGCAGCCTTAGAAGTCGTTATCCAAGCTGCGGTCAGGCCGCGCGCGGGCGCGTTCGCGGGACAAGGCGAGGGCTTGGCCTTCCTCGTCTTTTTCCGGTGCGGCAACGTCGTCCATGTGGCCCAGGAGATCGAGCGCCCACAGCATCGCCGCATAGACAGCCATCCCCGTCGAGGCCTTGCCGTGTTCGGCATCGGCAACCGCACGAACCCCTGTGCCGATCTTCTCCGCTATATCTTCGATGGTGAGGTTTCGGCGCAGGCGTGCCGTGCGGAGGTTCGCGCCCAGGCGCTTGAGCGTCTGTTCGACGGGATAAGGCGGCGCAGCCAGCAGCTTGTTCCGGGCAGTCATGGTTCACCGATGTAAAATTGGCACGTCTCCAACAGATACCATGCTTGGCGGGCAACGACCCAGCATAAACGCTCTCACGAGCATTCTAATGGATATAAGGCGCTCTCAAGAGCGTTTGAGTGCTAAAATATAATCGTGGGCAGCACTGACCGGCTGCCAAGGGCGACAAAGAGACTGATGTGGCACGAGCTATGAGCACATTAGGGAATGCGTACATAGCTGTGTACATAACGGGGAAAGAGTTCTGATGGCAGACGGTTCAATCGCAGAGCAGATAAGGCGAAGAAGAACTTTTGCCATCATCTCCCACCCCGATGCGGGTAAAACCACGCTGACTGAAAAACTGCTCTGGTTCGGTGGCGCCATTCAGGTGGCAGGCGAGGTAAGAGCACGCAAGGCCTCGCGCCACGCGACTTCTGACTGGATGGAGCTGGAAAAACAGCGCGGTATTTCGGTGACCTCGTCGGTCATGCAGTTCCCCTACCGCGAGTGCATGATCAATCTGCTCGACACGCCGGGCCACGAAGACTTTTCCGAAGACACCTATCGCACGCTGACCGCTGTCGACTCGGCGGTGATGGTGATCGACTCGGTGAATGGGGTTGAAGCGCAAACCATCAAGCTGCTCAACGTCTGCCGTATGCGCGACACGCCGATCATCACCTTCATCAACAAGCTGGACCGCGAAGGCAAGGAGCCGATTGATCTACTCGATGAAATCGAGTCGGTGCTCGGCATTCAGTGTGCGCCGATGACTTGGCCAATCGGCATGGGCAAGCGCTTCCGCGGTGTTTATCACCTTTACGACGACGCGATTGCTTTCTTTGATCCGCAGGCCGAGAAGGGCACAGCCGAGATCATCAAGGGCCTGGACAACCCGCGCCTGGACGAATTGATCGGTACGCAGGCCGATGAATTGCGCACCGACATCGAACTGGTGCGTGGCGCATCGCATGCCTTCGATGCCGAGGCTTATTTGTCGGGCAAGCAGTCACCGGTATTTTTTGGTTCGGCGGTGAATAACTTTGGTGTTCAGAGTTTGCTGGATGCGGTGGTTGATCTTTCTCCGGCGCCTATTGCGCGGCCGGCGGTGACTCGTGAAGTGCAGCCCAGCGAGCCTAAATTCTCGGGTTTCGTGTTCAAGATTCAAGCCAACATGGACCCCAAGCACCGCGACCGCATCGCTTTTGTGCGCGTTTGCTCTGGTCGTTTTGAGCGCGGCATGAAACTCAAGCAAGGCGAGAAAATGGTCGCCGTCAATAACGCCATCACCTTCATGGCGCGTGACCGTAGCACAACGGATGAGGCTTATCCGGGCGACATCATCGGTATTCCCAATCACGGCACCATCCGTTTGGGTGAAACTTTCACCGAAGGCGAAGAGTTGCGTTTTACCGGCATCCCGTCGTTTGCACCTGAACATTTCCGTCTTGCACGAATCGCAAACCCAATTAAAATCAAACAATTGCAGAAAGGTCTTAAGCAATTGGCTGAAGAGGGTGCGACGCAGTTATTTCGTCCGCTGGCGGGTAATGACCTGATTCTTGGTGCGGTCGGTATTCTGCAATTCGATGTGGTGGCCAGCCGTCTGGAAAATGAATACGGCGTGCAAGTCATCTTTGAGAGCTACAACTGTGCGACGGCACGCTGGATCCAGGGTGATGCAAGCGAGCTGCGTCAACTGTCTGATCGCTACAGCGCCAATGTGGCGCTGGACGGGGCAGATGATCCGGTCTACTTGGCCCCAAACAATGTTTATCTGAACATGGTCAAGGAAAAGTACCCGAACCTGCGTTTCCTGGAGGCGAGGGAGGTAATTTAAACGGCTGGCCGTTTGGCCAGCAAACGGTCGAGCTGATTGGCAAAATTCTGCCGATCGGCCTGATTGAAGGCTGGCGGTCCACCGGTTTCAACCCCGCTGTTGCGCAAGGTTTCCATGAAGTTGCGCATATCCAGCGTCTGCTTGATGTTTTCCTTGGTGTACAACTCGCCGCGCGGATTGAGGGCGAGGGCGCCTTTATCGATGGCACCAGCGGCAAGCGGGATGTCAGCCGTGATCACCAGATCACCGGCGACTGCCTGATCGACGATGTAATTGTCAGCCACGTCAAAGCCCTTGGGCACCTGGATGGCGCGGATACTCGGGTAAGGCGGCGTTTTCAGCCATTGGTTGGCGACCAGCGTGAGCGGTAGTTTGGTGCGCTCGGCGACGCGGTAGAGAATTTCCTTGATAACGACGGGGCAGGCGTCGGCATCGACCCATATGTGCATAAAAGCGTATCCGTAGGTTTTGACCTGCGATAATACGCGTCTCAATACAGGATTTGCTTTAGAAATGTCTATTCAATGGTTCCCCGGTCACATGACGCAGGCCCGCAAAAAAGCGGGCGAGACACTGGCCATGGCCGATGTCGTGGTCGAAGTGCTTGATGCCCGCCTGCCGGCTGCGTCCAGCAACCCGATGATTCACGAGTTGCGCGCTTTCCGCCAGCGCCCCTGCCTCAAATTGCTCAACAAGGCAGACATGGCCGATCCGG
>ERZ724516.578-NODE-578-length-22630-cov-8.044740_pt1 | contig 22630 bp, 19 predicted proteins | sample MGYA00376049_ERZ724516 | MGnify/ENA primary metagenome ERZ724516 (study PRJEB28724, sample SAMN07190886) | activated sludge metagenome | isolation source: activated sludge of sewage treatment plant in Hong Hong | place: USA: Christiansburg, Virginia | collected... | reverse complement strand
CTGGCATTGTGGACCCTGTGGCGCTGGCGCCATCAACTGTTCAACCGCCGTATCAGCCGGCACATCGCGCTGCCGACCTGGTTCGTAGCGGTATGCGTTGTAGCAACCTGGGCAACCGGATCGTCCGACCGTACCCTGTTGCTGGCCTTGCCCGCGTTGGCTACCCTGGCCGCCTTCGCGCTGCCAACGCTGAAACGCCAGGTTGCGGCGCTGATTGACTGGTTCACACTGTTGTTCTTTTCCGGCTGCGCGTTCACGATATGGGTGGTCTGGATCGCCATGCAAACCGGCTATCCGGCCCAACCTGCTGCCAACGTCGCACGCCTGGCTCCCGGCTTTGAGGCCAGCTTTTCACTCTTCACCTGTGCCGTCGCCGTGGTGGCCACCGTGGCCTGGGCTGGGCTGGTCAGGTGGCGCGTAGGGCGTAACCGTGCCGCAATCTGGAAGAGCCTGGTTTTGCCAGCAGGCGGCGCCACGCTGTGCTGGTTGCTGGCGATGACCTTGTGGATGCCCCTGCTGAACTTCGCACAGAGCTATTCGGTGCTGGTGCAGCGGACCCAAACACATCTGACCACCCCTGGCTGTGTAGAGACACTGGGCCTGGGCCAGGGGCAAATAGCGGCGTTCCAGTTCTACGGGAACCTGCAACTCAAAGCCCTGCAACCGACGCCTGCATGCCCTTGGCTACTGGTCGAGCCGCTGCCAGACATGTCCGCACCGGTAGGCGTCGACGCATCAGTCTGGACGCTGCAAGGTGTGATCCAGCACCCCGCCAACATCGGCGAGTCGGTCCTGCTGTTCAAGCAGAAGTAGTCGGTATTGCGCGGTGCGCCGCTGCGTCCATGGCGTAGCGGACCCGCTGCGGTGGAAACGTCACGGAAAAAGTTGAGCCCGTCCCAGGAATACTGTCAATGGTCAGTTCCGCACCGTGGCGCTGGGCTACATGTTTGACAATGGCAAGACCCAGACCCGTGCCGCCGGTATCCCGCGAGCGGCTTCGGTCCACCCGGTAGAAACGCTCCGTCAAACGTGGCAGATGCTCCTGCGCAATACCGTGTCCCTGGTCCTTGACAAAAAACACCGCGCTCCCATCCGGCAAGTGCTTGAAGCCGACATCAATGCGCCGCTGCGATGGTGTGTAGCGAATCGCATTTCCAATCAGGTTGGACATGGCACTGTGCAACTCCACGGCAGAACCCGCAATTTCACAGCCATAGGACTGCTCGAAGTGCAGGTCATGTGACTGCGTCCACAGCAAATGCGAGAGGTCATGGGCATCCTGCGCGCATTGCTGCATCAGCACATCACACGACACCCATTCATGCGTGGATGGCAAGGGGCTCCCCTCCAGACGGGACAGGGTGAGCAGATCACTGACCAGCGTTTGCATACGTTGGGCCTGCTGGGACATCAGCCCCAGGTAGCGCTGACGTTCCTGCTCGTCCAACGGCAAGGTTTGCAGCGTTTCCACGAACCCTGCCAGCACGGTCAACGGCGTGCGTATTTCATGGGAGACGTTGGCGACAAAATCGCGCCGCATGGCTTCTGCCTGCTCAACAGCAGTAATGTCACGTGAAAGCAGCAACAGGCGACCATCACCGTACGGGTGCAAATTGACCGACAACGTAACCGGCTTCGCGGTACTGTTCTCCCGCCCGGGCATGGTCACATCGTGCAGGAAATCACGGGCCACCAGGTAGGCAGTAAAGCCCGGATCGCGCACCAAATTTCCAAAATGCTGGAGTAAATCCCGTCGAACATCAAACCCGAAGTGGTCTGCAGCCGTCTGGTTGAACCACTCAATACGGGTGTCAGAATCCAGCAGCACCACCCCGTTGGGAGATGCCTGCAGCGCCGCCAGAAAGTCCTTCAGCCGGCCTTCACTCTCCACCGTCAATCGGCTGCTGGCGCGCAAACTGCGCCGCATGCGGTCGTACGCTTCGCCCCACAAGCCGTTGCCCAGCGAGAGGTCCGTCACCGACCCCGCGCGCAGCCAGCGCAGCAAGCGCAAGCCGCGAACGCTGTCCATGACAAACCAGATGTAGCCTCCGGCCAGGGTCATCGCCAGCGTCACTTGCCACGCTTCTGAAGCCGGCGCCAGATACCAACCAACGCCAGCAGCGCTGGCCTGACACAGCACAAGGGTGACTAACCGCCAGAACATGCGAGAGGGTAAACCGTTCTATGAACCGGCTTTGTCCGTGACAGCCACCGCCACCGAAGGGGTCGCCGTCAGGCGATAGCCCGCGCCCCGCACGGTCTCCACCATATTGCCGGCCTGCAGCAGCGCCTCACGCAGCCGTTTGACATGCACATCCACCGTGCGTTCCTCGATATACACATGGTCACCCCACACCTTGTCCAGCAACTGGGCGCGGCTATGCACGCGCTCGGCATGGCCCATCAGGTAGTGCAGCAACTTGAACTCGGTAGGACCCAGCTTCAGGGGGCGTTCTTCAAACGACACGCGGTGGGTTGCCGGGTCCAGCACCAGGGCGCCAACGGTCAGGGCCTCGCCGGCCTGCTCCGGCGTGCGGCGGCGAAGGACAGCCCGTATGCGCGCCAAGAGCTCCTTCGTGGAGAAGGGTTTGGAAATATAGTCATCGGCACCCGCATCCAGTCCTGCGACGCGATCAGCCTCATCCCCCCGGGCCGTCAGCATGATCAGGGGAACCGATTGGGTCCGCGGGTCGGCACGCCAGCGCTTGGCCAGCACCAGGCCACTCTCGCCCGGCAGCATCCAGTCCAGCAGGATCAGGTCGGGCAGGCTTGCATCCAGGTCTTTTTGGGCGGTGACGCTGTCCATGGCCCAGATGGGCCGAAATCCGTTGTGCCGCAGATTGACCGCAATGAGTTCCGCAATGGCGGACTCATCCTCCACCACCAAGACCGAGGGCATATTTCTCATCGAACCTCCCGCAGGGCCGCCCCAAGGGAGCGTTCAACCCCCCTGGGGGGCAGCGATGACACGTAGTGCAAGGCGTGGGGGCTCATTTCACCACCGACTCAATTTTTTCCATTGTGGTGTGGCGCACGTCTTCACCTTTCACCACATAAATGATGAACTCGGCAATGTTCTTGGCGTGGTCGCCTATGCGCTCAATGGCTTTCGCCAGAAACAGCAGATCCAGGCTCGGCGAGATCATGCGCGGGTCTTCCATCATGTAGGTGATGAGCTTGCGCACGAAACCATCAAACTCGGCATCGATCAGGTCATCCTCTTTCAAAATGGCCACGGCCGCCGTGATGTCCAGCCGCGCAAAGGCATCCAGCGCCTTGTTGAGCAGGCCGGATGCCAGGTCAGCCGCCACCCGCAGCTCCAGCGAGGGCAATGCCCGGGGCGTTCCACTCTGGATGATGGATCGCACCATGCGGGCGATTTTTTCGGCCTCGTCGCCTACGCGCTCCAGGTTGGCCGTGGTCTTGGAGATGGCGATCAGCAATCGCAAATCACGCGCGGTGGGCTGGCGCCGGGCAATGATGGACGAGAGATCACGGTCAATCTCGATTTCCATGGCATTGACGCGCGCCTCATTGGCCGACACCTCGTTGGCGACTTCCACACTGAACTGCGACAACGCGAAGATCGCGCGCCGAATCTGGGACTCCACCAGTCCACCAAGTTCCATGACCTGCGAGGAGACGGAAGTCAGCTCACTGTCAAACTGTGTCGATAAATGTTTGTCGGGCATATGTATCCTCTTTATCTATTTGTTATCCGAACCGGCCGGTAATGTAGTCTTCCGTCTCTTTGCGGGTAGGCTTGAAGAACATTTGCTCGGTGGAGCCAAACTCCACCAGATCACCCAGATACATGTAGGCCGTGTAGTCACTGCAACGCGCGGCTTGCTGCATGTTGTGGGTCACGATGACCACGGTGTAATCATTCTTCAATTCGACGATCAGTTCCTCGACCTTGGCCGTGGAGATGGGATCCAGCGCCGAGCAGGGCTCGTCGAGCAACAAGACTTCGGGCTTGATGGCAATGCCGCGTGCAATGCACAGGCGCTGCTGTTGTCCGCCTGACAGGCTGGAGCCGCTCTGGTGCAGTTTGTCCTTGACTTCCGTCCACAGCGCGGACTTGCGCAAGGCCCACTCCACACGCTCTTCCATATCCGTCGTATTGAGCGACTCAAACAACTTCACGCCGAAGGCAATATTGTCAAAAATAGACATGGGAAACGGTGTCGGCTTCTGGAACACCATGCCGACCTTGGCACGCAACAAGGCCACATCTTCCTTGCTGGTCAACAGGTTCTCGCCGTCCAGCATGATGCGGCCCTCGGCGCGCTGTTCGGGATACAACTCGAACATGCGATTGAAGACACGCAACAGCGTGGATTTGCCACAACCGGATGGACCGATAAACGCCGTTACCTTGTTTTCGGGGATCTCCAGATTGATGCCCTTGAGCGCATGGAACTTTCCGTAGTAGAAATTCAGATCCTTGACCGAAATCTTGGTCTTTTCAGGTGCAGTAGAGGTGTTCAACATAGTGGGTTGGTTCGCAATAGTGGTGGCAGTCGCACTCAGATCTTCGTTCGGGTCAGTACACGCGCCAGAATGTTCAGCCCCAGAACCGCCGCTGTGATGATGAAAACACCCGCCCAGGCCAGCTTTTGCCAATTCTCATACGGGCTCATCGCAAATTTGAAGATGGTCACCGGCAGACTGGCCATGGGTTCGCTCAGGCTACTGGTCCAGAACTGGTTGCTCAAGGCCGTGAACAGCAAGGGGGCCGTTTCACCGGCAATCCGTGCCACAGCCAGCAAAACGCCGGTAATTACACCCGTTCGGGCCGCCTTCAGCGTAATACTCAAAATCACTTTCCACTTGGGTGACCCCAATGCATAGGCCGCCTCACGCAGGCCAGGCGGCACCAGTTGCAACATGTTCTCGGTGGTACGGATGACCACGGGAATCACCAACAGTGAGAGCGCTAGGATGCCCGCATAGCCCGAGAAGGATTTGAACCGGGACACGACCACCGCGTAGACAAACAGGCCGATCACAATCGACGGTGCCGACAACAGGATGTCGTTGACGAAGCGCGTTGTCGACGCCAGCCAGCTCTTGGAGTCGAACTCCGCCAGATAGATGCCCGCCATCACGCCGATGGGAGTGCCCAGCCCGGTTGCCAGGGCAACCATCACGAAAGAGCCATAGATCGCGTTGGCCAGGCCACCTTCATCATTCGGCGGTGGGGTCATTTGGGTAAACGTCGCCACCGCCATGCCGCCAATGCCCAGACGCACGGTTTCCCACAATATCCAGAACAGCCAGAACAGGCCAAACGCCATGGCAGCCAGCGCCAGGCCGGTTGCAATCTGGTTCACCCGCTTGCGGTGGGCAAACTTGGCAAGCTTCATCTGATGTGCCGTCGCAGTCATGTCTTGGCTCCTTCATTCTTGCGCAACTGGGCGAGCAGCATTTTGGATAGCGACAGGATCACAAAGGTAATAAAGAAAAGCACCAGCCCCAGATACATCAACGAGGCCTGGTGCAGCCCCTCACCCGCTTCGGCAAACTCATTCGCCAACGCAGAGGTAATGCTGTTGGCGGCCTGGAACAGGCTCAGCGAATCGAGCTGGTTGAAATTACCGATGACGAAGGTCACCGCCATGGTTTCACCGATGGCGCGACCCAGGCCCAGCATGATGCCGCCGATCACGCCGGACTTGGTGTAGGGCAACACGACCTTGGAGACGACCTCCCATGTGGTAGCGCCCAGCCCATAGGCGGACTCCTTCAACAGGTGCGGAGTCACCTCAAAAACGTCGCGCATGACCGCCGCAATGAACGGAATGATCATGATCGCCAGAATAATGCCGGCCGACAGAATGCCAATACCCACCGGAGGACCGGACACAAAGGCTCCCAGATAGGGAACCCCGGAAAACGCCGCCTGCATGGGTTGCTGGACGTAGGTTGCCAACACCGGTCCAAACACCAGCAAACCCCACATGCCGTAAACAATCGACGGCACCGCAGCCAACAGCTCAATGGCAGTGCCCAGTGGCCGCTTCAGCCATGCGGGAGACAACTCCGTCAGAAACAGGGCGATGCCAAAACTGACGGGAACCGCGATCAACAGTGCAATGAAAGAGGTGGCCAACGTGCCATATATCATGACCAAGCCGCCAAATTCTTCCTTGACGGGGTCCCACGTAGTGCTGGTCAAAAATCCCAGTCCGTATTTGTCAATGGCGGGCCAGGCGCTGATCGTCAGCGAACCCAGAATCGCCACCAGCATGCCCAGCGTCACCAGGGCTGACGCCTTGGCCAACCAGCCAAAAACAAGGTCGGCCCACGGGCCCGACCGGGCCTTCTTCACAGGTGGAGGTTGGATCATGACGCGGACCGGCTGGGTTGCAGAAGGGCTGGACGAAAAATCGCTGCCTGCAAGTGTAGTTGACATGATTATGTTTCCGTCCAAACCTGTGCGCGGTCCAAGGCCTCTTACTTGAACGCCACGGGCTTGCCAGCGGTGTCCTTGATGTCACCCCAGGATTTCTCGATCGCGGCAATCACCGGCTTGGGCATGGGCACATAGTCCAGGTCCGCTGCAATCTTGTCGCCGTTCTTGTAGGCCCAGCTGAAGAACTTCAGCACTTCGGTCGCATTGGCAGGCTTGTCCTGCTTGGTGTGCATCAGGATAAATGTGGCACCAGAGATGGGCCATGCGTCCTTGCCAGGCTGGTTGGTCAGGATCTGATAAAAGGACTTCGCCCAATCGGCACCGGCAGCTGCGGCCTTGAAAGTGTCGTCCTCAGGCTTGACAAAATTGCCCGCCGAGTTCTGTACAACCGCGTAGGCCATCTTGTTCTGTTTGACGTAGGAATACTCCACGTAACCCATGGAGTTGGGCAGGCGTGCCACAAAGGCGGCAACACCTTCATTGCCCTTGCCGCCCGCACCCACGGGCCAGTTCACGGCTGTGCCCTCGCCCACTTTGGACTTCCACTCCGCATTCACCTTGCTCAGGTAGTTGGTGAAGATGAACGTGGTGCCGGATCCATCCGCACGACGAACCTGTGCAATGGCAGCATCCGGAAGCGCGAGGGTTGGGTTCAAAGCCTTGATGGCGGGATCGTTCCAGCGCGCCACCTTGCCCAGGAAAATGTCGCCCAGCAACTGACCGGTCAACTTGAGTTGCCCCGGCTCAATCCCTTTCACATTGATGACGGGGACCACGCCACCCATCACCGTCGGAAATTGCATTTGCCCCTTGGTCTTCAGGACTTCGTCCGTCAAAGGCATGTCGGAGGCGCCAAAATCAACCGTTTTCGAATCAATCTGCTTGATGCCGCCACCGGATCCTATGGACTGGTAGTTCACCTTGACGCCCGTGGCTTTGTTGTAGTCAGCAGCCCACTTGGAGTAGATCGGTGCCGGGAATGTGGCACCAGCACCGGTGATTTCCTGCGCATTCACGGCACCGGCATACCCGAATGCGGTGGCTACGGCCAGGGACAAAAGCGGCAATTTGAAAGCGATTTGCATGAGTAACCTTATTCGGTTGATTGAGGAATGGGGGAACTTTAAGAAAGTTTTGTGACAACTCAGTGACATTTGGCCTGATTTCTGACGATGGCTTGACATCGTTCAGGTTTGCACGGGTCACACAGAACATTCATGAATTTGTCACATGGTTGTCACGAGAGCTTCTTACGCTTGCCGTTTTCAACCCACTGATGGAACACACCATGTCACAGTTCAATGTCTTCGCCCTTTCACGCCGCACCGCTTTGTTGGCAAGCCTTACGCTGGCATTGGCCGGCTGCGCCACCCCTTCCGGCCCGGTCAGCCTGGCCGACAGCATTGCGGCCAATCCCGCGTTGAGCACCCTGAACACCCTGGTAGCCCAGGCCGGCTTGACGGAAACCTTGAAGTCCGGTGGACCTTTCACGGTGTTCGCCCCGACCAACGACGCGTTCAAGGCAGTGCCAGCCGCTGCCATGGCTGACTTGGCCAAACACCCTGAAAAGCTGAAGGACGTTTTGACCTACCACGTCATCAATGGCAAGGTGATGGCAGCCGACGTCAAGAACAGCAATGTCAAAACCGTCAATGGTGCCAACGTGGCGCTGGCCAAGGCGGGCGACTTTGTCACGGTTGAAAGCGCAGCGGTTGTCACCCCCAACATCGTCGCGACGAACGGTGTCATCCACACCGTCGACACGGTGCTGATGCCCCCCAAAAAATAAATCCATATAAGAAATCTTGCGCTAGCCCTCGCAGATATTGGGTTAGTCGCTACTGTATTCATAGCGTAGCGGGTGTTGGCCCGCTACCGCCTCTCCAACCAGGCCAAGGAAATCAGCCATGACCTCCCCAGACAACCCGAGCCGCCGACGAGCGGTACGCACACTGGCAGGCCTCACGCTTGCCGGCGCCACCCCGATCTGGGCTCAACCCTCCCGCACAGCACAAGCCTCACGCGCCACCACCGTCGCACAGATTGTCGACATGTCGACCAGCCAGATCGATGTATCCAAGGATTTTCTGGTGGGCTCCCGTACCGCGTGGCAAGAGATCAACGCACGGGGTGGCCTGCAAGGCAGTGCCGTCAAGCATCTGGTCATTGAAGTCGATGGCACTGCTGCCAGCTTGCGCTCCGCCGTCGATTCACTCAAGTCCACCCCCCATTGCGTAGCCGTTTTTGGCACTGCAGGCGACCGGGCGGCATCCCAGCTCGCCACAATACTCAACCGTGAGTTGCCAGATATTGCCCACGTCGCTCCCTGGCTGCAAAACGTCGAAGCCACGCCTTCGGCCAGCACCTTTCCGATTTTTGCGTCGCGCCAGGACCAGATTGCCCATGCCATCAAGTCGCTGTCCGTCATGGGGATTAGCCAGGTGGGCGCGGTCTATGGCTCCGCTGCCGAGCACACAGCCTACCGCCAGGACCTGGAGCAAATCTCCAAGGCGCTGAAACTTTCCATCGTCTCGTACCACACAGGCGGCGACTTGCGGGATCTTGCACAGTCTTTGACAACGGAGAGCCCGCGCGTGCTGTTGTTCGTCGGTGGCACGCCGGAACTGGTGCGCTTCTCGCAGGGCATTGAAAAGCAGGCCGCGCAGCGCTACATCATCGCGATGTCCGACGTCAACCTGCAAAGCATCCAGCAAATGGGCATGTCGCGCTTCACCCCCATGATTGCCACGCAAGTGGTGCCGATGGTGAACTCCAGCCTTCCGATTGTCAAAGCCTACCGTGCATCGCTGGGGCGGTTATTCGACGAGCCCGCTACGCCGCTGAGCCTGGCGGGCTATGTGGCGGCACGCTATACCTACGAGGTGCTGCAGGGCATGGATGGGCCGGTAACCCGTGCCAGCGCGATGCTGGCGTTTGCGCGTCGCAGCACCGTTGACCTGGGCGGCTTTCGGATTGCCCCGGAAGCACGCCATCAGGGCACTGCATACGTCACGCAAAGCATGATTGCTGCTGACGGTCGTCTCGTGGGTTGAGCGCCTTCCTGCGGGGGCGGCCAGGTCCAGGCCGGTGCTATGCTTGCAGAGTCGCTTCATCCAATACAGAACCATACCAATGCACATGGGAAATCGCCTGGCCGCAGTAGATTTGGGGTCCAACAGTTTTCGTCTCGAGATTGGACGCATCGAGCATGGCGGTTTCCAGCGTACCGAGTACCTGAAGGAGACCGTGCGCCAGGGCGGCGGCATGGACGACGACCGGAATTTGACACCCCAGGCCATGCAGGCCGGATGGGACTGCCTGGCCCGGTTTGGCGAACGACTGGCGGGCTTCAAACCCGCTGAAGTCCGCGCCGTGGCGACGCAAACCCTGCGGGAGGCGCGCAACCGGGATGAGTTCTTGCAGCGTGCCAACACCATTCTGGGCTTCCCCATCAACGTCATATCGGGCCGCGAAGAAGCTCGCCTGATCTACCAGGGTGTAGCCCAGATGCTGCCCCAGACCGATGAGCGACGCCTGGTACTTGACATCGGTGGCCGTTCAACGGAGCTGATTTTGGGCCATGGCACCACGCCCCAAGTCATGGAGTCGTTCCGGGTGGGCAGCATCGCATGGTCCAACCGCTACTTCACGGATGGACAGTTTTCGAAAAAATCATTCGCCATTGCAGAAATTGCCGCCAAGGCGGTTCTGGACGAAGCACTGGACGCCTACCACCCCAGCCGCTGGGACGTGGCCTATGGTTCGGCAGGCACCGTGGGGGCCATTGCCGATGTGCTGGTGGCCTGTGGGTGGCCGGCAGGAACAGTGACCCAGGACGGTCTGGACTGGCTGATGGACAAGCTGGTGTCGGCCCAGAGCGCCGACCGGTTAAAGCTGGCCGGCATGCGCGAAGACCGCAAGGCAATCATTGGTGGCGGTGTCAGCATCGTTCGCGCGATTTTCAGCCTGCTGGGCATCCACACCCTGCACCAGGCAACCGGCGGTCTGCGCCATGGTCTGATTTGTGACCTGATTGGTGCTACCGGCCGCGAAGACGACCTGCGCGTCAAGACGGTACAGCGCCTGGCCAGCAAATTCGGCGTGGACGCTGTCCACGGTGAACGCGTGGGAAAGGTGGCGATTCAATTGTTTGGACAATTGATGGGCGGGCCAGGCGGCACGGTGCCCACCGATGGAGACCGGCACCTGCGCAAGCTGCGCTGGGCATCCCAATTGCACGAGATCGGCAGCCACATCTCGCACAGTGACTACCACAAGCATGGTGCTTATATTCTGGACAATGCCGACGCCATGGGGTTTTCGCTGTCCGAGATGCACCGGCTCAGCCTGCTGGTCCTGGGGCACCGCGGCAAGTTGCGCAAGCTCGAAGCCGCACTGTCCGACCCGGATCTGGTCGCCCAGCTGATCGCGCTGCGCCTTGCCGTCATCCTGTGCCACGCCAGGAAGGACCCTGACCTGCAGGGCATGGCATTGGAGCGCCACGATGCACCGGACCTGGGCATGCAATTGCGATGCCGACCTGGCTGGGCAGAAGCCTTTCCCCAATCTGCCTACCTGCTGCGCGAAGAATCTCAGGCCTGGCAAAAAACGCCCTGGCCTTTGCAGGTGCTGGGCTGCTGACACCCGCACGCGCTGGAGAGCGCAGGGCCGCCCGTTATGATGGGACCATGTCTGTAACGGTATTCATGCAGCGATGGCTGGCGCAATCCGTCCGGGGAATCCGCCTGGCATTTTTTGAATGGCTGCAGCTGCTGCAGTTGGGTGCCAGCCTGTTGGTTCTCACCCTCTCACCTGCCAGCTACCACCCCGCCAACCGGTCCCTGGTCGCACGCCACCTGTACGTCAACACGGCTCCCATCCTGCTGGGATTTTCCGTAGTCTGCGCGCTGGTGACGGTGGTGCTCACGCGCATTGTTCTGGTGACGGCACACAGTTACGGACTGACCCAATACGCGTTGCAGGTCGTCATCCGCGTACTGATTCTGGAATTGATTCCGCTGACTGCGGCCCTGTTTGTGGCATTGCGTTGCACCATTCCCGACGGTGCCGAGCTGTTGGCGATGCATGCCAATGGTGAATTCGATGCACGAGCCGCAGAGGAGACGGCTGTGATGCAGAAAGAAGTGCTGCCACGGGTGGTTGCCGGCCTGTTTTCAGGCGTCACTCTGGCTGCCCTGAGTAGCGTTGTGGTGCTGACCATGGCCTATCTGACCAGCTATGGTTTCACGGTGTCAGGGCTCGCAAGTTTTACACGCTTGTTTGGACAGGTCTTCAGTCCTGCGGTCTCCCTCATCTTTACCGTGAAGACTCTGCTCTTTTGCCTGACGGTCGCGCTCATTCCGATGGCCTCTGCACTCTACGCCATCCGCGGTGATCGCACGGCTCGTGTGACGAGCGTGCGCACCAGCGCCGAGATGCGCGGCCTGGTGCGGATGTTTACCGTGATACTGCTGATCGAAGTGGCCTCTCTGGTGGGTAACTACTACTGACCATGCAACCCGTAACGCCATGAACACCCCTGATCCGTCCCCGCCCGTGCCCGACGCCAAACTGGAAGCCAGAGCCAGGCTGCTGATCCTCTTCATGCTGGTCCTGGTTGCCAGTTCCGTGCTGTTTGTGCTGTTCGCCCGCGGGGCATTCGACGCTACGCAAAAACTGGTGCTGATGGCGGATGACTCGGAAGGGGTCGTGATCGGCATGGACCTGACCTTTTCGGGGTTCCCGATCGGGCGGGTCCAGCGCATAGAGCTGGCTGAAACCGGCAAGGTTCGCATCGTCATCGATGTGGCGCAAAAGGATGCACACTGGCTGCGCACGAGCAGCGTTTTCACCCTGGTGCGTGGCGTCGTGGGCAGCCCCAACATCCGCGCCTACACCGGGCTGCTCGACGACCCCGCCCTGCCCGACGGCGCGGTCCGCACCGTGCTCCAGGGGGATCTCAGTGCAGAACTGCCCAAGGTCATCGCGTCCACCCGCGAACTGATAGAGAACCTCAATTCGCTGACCGGTCCCAGCGGGGCGGTGGGATCCACGCTCAACCACCTGCAGACCCTGACCGCTCGCCTCAACGGCCCGGGTGGTGTGCTCACAGCCATACTCGGGAACGAACAGGACGCGAAAAAAATCATTACCACACTGGACCGAACCAACAGTCTGCTGGCTCGGCTCGATGGCCTGGCCGCAAAAACCGATACCCAGGTTTTTGGTGACAAGGGCGTACTGCCGGAAACACGCGCAACCATGGTGCAGCTCAATGCCTTGCTGGGCGACGCGCGCGAAAGCCTGAAGAAGGTTGACACCGTGTTACAAGACGCCCAGGCCATCAGCAGCAATGCCCGAGGCGCAACGGCCGATCTGGGCGTCCTGCGGGCGGACGTGGACGCCAGCCTGCGCAAGATTGACGGACTGGTCAATGAGATCAACCGGAAATGGCCTTTTGCGCGCAACACCGACATTCAGCTGCCATGAACCCAGTTCCAATGACCCCATCGCCCAAAAAATCTGCAACGGTGGTGTTGATCACCGTAGGGGCCCTGCTGTTGACCAGCAGCTGCTCCAACGCGCCCAAGGTACCGGACTGGCAGATCGAGGCCAAGGGGGCCATGGACCGTTCAGTGGCGGCCTATCTGGAAGGCAATACCCGCGTTGAAATGGCCGAATTGGCCCGTGCCCGACGACAACTCTCCAGCACCGGCCGCGCTGACCTGATGGCATCGGCGGAGCTGACACATTGCGCCGCCCAGGTGGCCAGCCTGGTATTTGAGCCCTGCGCCGGCTTTGAAGCCCTGAAGTCCGATGCCACCGAAGCCCAACGCGCCTACGCAGACTACCTGCGTGGCCAGCTGGCGCCCGAGCTCATCCCCCTGCTTCCGGCCACCCAGCGCGTCGCGGCCGCCCGTGCGAAGGGAGATGGCCTTGCCCTCCAGGGGATTGACGACCCCTTGTCCCTGCTGGTCGCAGCCGGCGTATTGCTGCAGACCGGTAAGGCCAGTCCAGCCACCATTACGCAAGCCGTTGACACCGCGTCCGGCCAGGGTTGGCGACGTCCCTTGCTGGCGTGGCTGGGGGTGCAGGCGCAGCGGGCCACCCAAGCGGGCGAAACGGCCGAGGCAGCAAGGCTGTTGCGGCGCATGGAGCGCGTTCAAAACGAAGCTGCAATCCCTCGCTAACCGGCCACCGACGCACATCCCTGCGCAGCACGTTCCAGCAGGCCAGCCCCCGCCCGCTTGGCGTCGTGCTTGGCCAGTGCCGCCAGATTGGCGACATCTTCCGCGCGTGAAAACCTGCTTCCGTCAATCGCTACGGCACCAATCGACACCGTGGTGCAAGGAAAAAACCGCAGCAGCCCGTGGCGGTCTTCCGCTTCGATTCCACCGGCTTGGCGCGCAGCATCGTCAAAGAGGGATTGCGCCTGGGTGTTGAAGGCTTCGACCAGGCGCTCACTACGCTGACGCCAATCCGGGCTCTGAAACAACAGCATGAAGTCATCTCCCCCCACATGGCCCAGAAAATCGCGCTGTGCGTCACACTGCTCCATCGCCAGCCGAGCCAACAAGCGAATCATCTCGTCGCCACGCCAATAGCCGTAGTAGTCGTTAAAGGGTTTGAAATTGTTCAGATCGGCGTAGCAGGCAACAAAGCAGACTTTCTTGCGGATCAACCGCTCCATGTGCTGGCTGATGGGAATGTTGCCGGGCAAAAACGTCAACGGGTTGGCATGCCGCGCGGCCTCGATGCGGGTTTCGGTCACCGAACGCACCAACTGATCCCCGGTGCCCAGGCCCACATAGCGGCCGTTGTCCGTCACGATGAAACCGTCGCTCAGATAGCGTTGGTCCTGTGACGTCAGGATGCCGATCAGCTCGTCCACACTGTGGTCGCGCTCAATCAGGCGCGGCTCTTTGTTGGCGTGGACCATGCACGACTTGCGCCCCCACACCTCGCGGTAATAGAGCTTGCTGTACGCATTCATGAACTGTGCATGGTTGATCAGCGCCACGGGCTTTTCCTTGTCCAGCACGGCCAGCGCGTGCAAGTTCGGCCAATTTGAAAAGCACTCCGCCAACTCATCTATCGTGGTTTCAACCGTCACGGTCGGCGCCGGCACCAGGGAAATGTTGCGCAGCAATCCATTGGGTGTGGCGCGGCTCAACTCCGGAAAAACGACAATCTGCCGTTCCGCCAATACCCGTTGCGAATCCACACCCGCGTACTGCACCGGTACCGGATCGGGATGCCCCAGGTAGTAGCCTTGCCCATAGGCAATGCCCAAGTCGCGCAGCACCCGCAGGTCCTCCTTGGTCTCAATGCCTTCGGCCACCAGGGAGGTGCCAAAAATGTCGGCGATCTGCAGCAGGGCCTGAATGGTCTTGAGCTTGTCGCCGTGCTGGCTGATGTTCTTGGTGAAGTACTTGTCGATCTTGACCACTTCGGGTTTCAATTGCGACCAGAGTCGCAGGCTGGAGCGGCCGTCGCCAAAATCGTCCAACGCCAGGGAGACACCGGCTTCCCGCACGGTTGCCACCACCTCCGCCAGTTCGTCCATATCGTCCACGCGTTCGTGCTCCGTGATTTCCAGAACCAGCATGCGCGACAGGACACCCAGGCCACTGATCAGCTTCAAAAGTTCGTCTGGCCCGCGCGTACGAATCAACTGCGTGAGAACCGCCGCACTCATGTTGACAAACAGGCGGCCTGGCACATCCATTTTTCCCCAGGATCGCAAGGCGGCGACCACGCAGGCGTACTCAAACTCATACCCCAGACACTCCATCGCCGCAGCCCGCAGCAGCGCGTCTGGTGTGTGCAAATCGCTTCCCCGGGGGCCTCTTATCAGGGCCTCATGGGCATGGATGGAGGCGTCCGAAAGATTGACGATAGGCTGGTACACGGGGTATAGACTGCCCTGCTGCAAAACCTTCTCCAACGGCCCCTGTCCGGCGATCGGATGGATGTCGACGATGTGAAGTGGGATGTCGCGCACCGTCCGCATTCTCGTATTGGCAGCAAGGACAGACGGGTATTGTGCGTTTCGGTGCGGCATGGGTGGGCCAATCGGGTGTGCCTAAAACACCAATCTAGCACCCGGAGATTGCGCTTCTGTGACACCCCTAAACATCCTGTGCCTTGTCATCGCGCTGACACCCAGACCCGCCACGATCTGTGTGTGCTCTTACCTGTTGCAAGGAATAAACCATGGCTATCCTGGCGCGTTTACGCATTCGATCACGGCTACTGTTGTTGTTGGCATTTTCTGTGTTGGCGCTGCTGGCACTGGGCATCTTTTCAGCCTGGACTATTCAGTTCGAGGCGGCCCGCGCCACAGCGTTCATCGACAGCGAATTTGAATCCGAGCGCACACTCAGTGACGTGCGCGAAGCGGTCGGTAGCGCACGGCGCTTTGAAAAAGATATCTTTTTGACCATGGGAAGCGAGCAAGACACCGAGCGCTACACCGCCCTCTGGAATGCCGAAGTCGCCAACATCGGCCAGTCCATCGCCCGCGGCCAATCCTTGGCACAACCCGCCGAACGTGCCGTGCTGGACGCCATGCTCAAAAGCACCCACATCTATGCCACCGGGTTCCGGGACCTGCTAGGAAAACTGGCGCGCGGCGAACTCAATGACCCATGGGCCGCCAACGCGGCCATGGCGCCATTGCAAGACGACATTCGCCGCATTGACCAAGGGGTTTCAGAACTCTCGCAGGCACTCGCCGCGCGTGCCAACCAGCGGCGCGGCGAACTCGCGCGCACCGCCGCCCAGGCGCCGTGGTGGGTGTTGGCTGCAACCGCCATCGCGGCGGTGCTGGCCGCATGCCTGGTGCTGGCCATCGTCCGCTCCATTCTGGCGCCGATCCGTGATTTGCAGGCCACGGCCGACGCATGGGGACAGGGCGATCTGCGGCAGGGTGTCGACCTGGCTGGCCATTGCGAAATCGCAGATGCCAAGCGGGATCTGGGTCGCATGCACCACTCCCTGACCGGTCTTGTTCACCAGGTGCATGCCGGCGTCGGGGTGGTGAGCAGCAATACGCACGAAATCGCCACCGCCAACAACCATCTGGCGGTCCGCACGGAGACCGCAGCCCTTGCGCTGCAAAAAATTGCTAATTCGGTGGAGGAAATGGCTGCGGCGGCCCACAGTGCATTTGCTTCCACGACAAAGGCTGTGCGGTCCTCCAACCACGCCATGCAGGTTGCTGGCCGCGGCGGCGAAGAAGTCGCCAAAGTGGTCCGCACGATGCGCGACATTGACCGTGCTTCCGGTCGCATTTCAGAAATCATTGGCGTGATTGACGGCATTGCGTTTCAGACCAATATCCTGGCTCTGAACGCCGCGGTAGAGGCCGCTCGGGCCGGTGAGCAGGGGCGCGGATTTGCCGTGGTGGCCACCGAGGTGCGTAGCCTGGCCAGCCGTAGCGCCGAGGCGGCCCGGGAAATAAAAGGCATCATCGCGCAGTCGGTGGACACCGTCAGGCAGGGCTCCATCCTGGTCGAAAGCGCCGGGCAAACCATGCGCGACATTGTGGTCAGCGTGCGGGAGGTGTCAAAGGCGATCGAGTCCATTCGCGGGGCGGCCAACGACCAGCTGCAAGGCGTCAACCACATCAGCGCTTCGATGGGCGGACTGGACCAGGCCACACAGCAAAATGCCGCCATGGTGGAAGAATCCGCCGCCGGGGCAACGGCCCTGAATCGGGAAACACAGCATTTGCGCCAGGCCGTGTCGGTTTTCAAGGTCCAGCCCGATCAGGAAGACCAATGGTCAAACAGGCCTCTAGCCCTCGTAGGATATGCGTGAATCGCTATCATTAATATAGCATTCCAGATTGCAGAGCCGGCACACCACTATCCGGGTGGATTCACCCTTGCGGGCTCTCTTGCGGCTTCTGGGCAGGCGTTTCCCGTCCATTCCAGGAGCGCAGCGCGCGCAGTAAGGAACGCTTCTTTTCGCGATGGCCGCCCATGCGTCGCAGGATGTCATCGAGCGTGCGGATGGCGTCCGCAATGTAGGGGCCTTTGTTCAACATCACGCATTCGGCCCTTACCCCCAATCCCGCGTCCGAGATCTCGGCCCGGGACGGAACGCCGGTCTTGGCCAATGTTTCGAGCACCTGGGTTGCCCAAATGACCGGCATATGGGCCGCCTCCGCGCACCAGAGTATTTCTTCCTGCACTTCGGCAAGCCGCTCATACCCGCATTCAACCGCCAGGTCACCCCGCGCAATCATGACGCCTGCACACGCTCCGGACATGGCTGCGAGCATGAGCTCGGGCAAGTTCTCGAAACCCTTGAGTGTTTCAATCTTCAGAACGATGCCCATGTCGGAGCGACCCAGAAGGCCCAGATGTTTCTGCAGCAGGTATACGTCATCGGTTCGCTGCACAAAGGACAGCCCGACCATGTCTGCCTCGCGCGCCACTGCGGCCAGGTCTTGCAGGTCCTTGTCCGTCAGGGCCGGCAAATCCAGCGCGCTGTCCGGCAGGTTGATGCCTTTGTCGCCAATCAGCTTTTCTCCCCCCTCCCGCGCCTGGGTAATCTCGACCTCCAGCCACTCGTTCGTGGCGTCGCGAATCACGCCACCAATCTTTCCATCGTCAAACCACATGCGCTCGCCAATGCGGGCCTGATCAATGACCTGCGGCAGGGTACAGGCAATGCGTGCGGGCTCCATGACGACACCTTCATCCCCCTCTTCAACCACTGCGCCGCTTCCGACCCCATCCCGGGTCACCCGAATGACATCACCGAGGTAAAGATGAAGATTCCCCGGCGGGCTTGCAATCTGCCCCGCCAGCGTTGAGCGCCGCTTCTTTCCATCCGCCCCATGGATGGTCAACAGCGTTTCTGGAGTCAGGTAGGCAGTCTGCACGCTCTCGGCGATGGCCCCAAGGTCATCACAATGGACAACCAGCAGGTGGCGCTTGGCGCCCCGCGCATCAGAAAAGTCGATCTGCGAGCCGGCCTTCAAATGGGCCAGCCATTTGTCGTCCACACCTATGCATCCATCCGCACCCACCATGTCTTGTGGCCGGTTGCTGGACTGGATACCCAGGCGGTAGGGTTTGTAGGGGCGGCCATATTCATCGCGTTGGGGTCGCATCCGCAAAACCGGTGGTCGCGGTGCAACATCACCGGTCCTGATTTTTGGCCCCCCAAGATCCATCAGTATTCGCACACTGCGTTGCACGGTCTTTGCCGCATGGCGAACATTCATCGCCATGACCTTCCAGTCCTGCGGACCATCGTGCGCGCAGTTGATGCGCGCGATGTCCATACCTGCTTCCACCAGCTCACGCACGACGCTGTAGTCTGTCGCCGCGGTTGAGGGCAGCGTGACCATGATCCGCACTGGGCGCCCCGGAGGATGCGCTCCCATCAGGGCGACCGCATGCCCGTCCAGCAAACGGCGGCTGCTCACACTGCCGGCGGGCTCCTCGGCAGATTTGTCCGCCCATTTCTGGCCTGTCAGACAGTGGAGTATTCCGAGAACCTTGTCCAGATTGGCCAGCACATGGGACTCGGAACGCCCCAGAGACGATAGGCCGAGCCAGGCAAGTTGCTCCTGGACCGGTCTGAGGTCATGGACGCGCAACGCGAGGTAGTGAATCAGGTTTCGTGCACTTTCCCGGTATTTCGGTGACACCCGGGAAAGCTCCGCCTGCATGGAAGCCTCCCGGTCGAGCATGGCCAGCCGCAGTGTCTGCAAGGCATCAATCAGCGACAGGCACACCTGATCACGCGAAGAAGCGGCTGCCGTATTGTCCGAATGGGCGCGTGTGGAAATGGGCGCCTTGCTCTTGGTCATCGAACGATGATTGCATAGCCATGCTACCGATTTGTGACACACAGCCCATTGGCGCCGACAATGGCCGAACCCTTGCGCGCTGGAGCCAAGCCGGGCTGAAAACCTACAGCACTTCGGGGGATTGCACGGTGACAACCACCGTCTGCGCACCGGCCTCCCGCTCGCGGGAGCGCAGCCACCACAGCGACCCTTTTTTCACGGAGCACTCGCTGGCGTTCAGCCCCAACAGGCTGGCAATCGTCTGACCCAGCGTGGGTTGGTGCCCGATCACCAGCACGCAGCCTTTCGCGTTGGGCCACTGCACCAGTTCCAGCAGTTGTTCACTGGTGCCCATGGGCCCCAGCGTAGGGCTGAGCCGGAATTTGCGTTCCAGCGCCTGCGCTGTTTGCTCGGTCCGCCGGGATGGGCTCACCCAGATGCGTGCGCTGTCGGGCAGCTGACGGTCCAGCCAGGCCGCCATGCGCGCGGCCTGCTTCTCGCCACGCGGCGTCAACACCCGCGCCATGTCGTCGCCACCGGGGGCCACTTCCACCGCTTCCGCATGACGCCACAAAATCAGGTCCATGGGCCCGCCTCAATCCTGGCCTTTGCCGATGTCGGCATAGCGCGCCATCAATGCAGCTTGCGCGCCATGCACGGCCGACTTGCCGTCGCCCTGGTAGCGGGTGTAGGTGCCGTCCGGGCCCAGGTCCCAGGCGTCCACGCCATCGTGCAGATAGGCCACCAGGCACTCATCGACCAGGCGCTGGCGCTGCACCGGATCGGTCACCGGCCACGCCAGCTCCACCCGGCGCACCATATTGCGGTTCATCCAGTCGGCGCTGGAGAGGTACAAGTCCTCCACCTCGTCTTCCCTGAAATAGAAAACCCGCGAATGCTCCAGGAAACGCCCAATGATGGAGCGCACCCGGATGTTGTCGGTGTGCCCCGCCACCTGGGCGGGCAGCATGCAGGCACCCCGCACGATCAGGTCAATCTTGACGCCCTTGCGCCCGGCCCGCATCAGGCTGTGGATCAGCGCTTCGTCCGTCAGTGAGTTCATCTTGGCGACGATGCGCGTGGAGCGGCCACGGGCGGCGGCCAAGCCCAACGCGTCAATCTTGTCGATCAAATTGCGGTGCAGGTGAAACGGTGCAAACCACAGTTTGCGCAGCGGCGGCAACCGGCTCTGGCTGGCCAGGTGCACGAACACGTGCTCCATGTCGGTCGTGAGCGCGGTGTCGGCGGTGATATGGCTGACATCGGTGTACAGGCGGGCGGTGCGGGGGTTGTAGTTCCCGGTCGACAGATGGCCATAGCGCTTGAGGGCCTTGCCCTCGCGGCGGGTTATCAGCATCATCTTGGCGTGGGTCTTGAGGCCCACGACCCCGTACAGGACCTGGGCACCGATGGACTCCAGCATCTCCGCCCAGTTGATGTTCGCCTCTTCGTCAAAGCGGGCCTTGAGCTCCACAACCACGGTCACTTCCTTGCCCTGGCGCACCGCCTCGCGCAACAGGTCCATCAGCTCGGAATTGGGGCCGGTGCGGTAAATGGTCTGCTTGATCGCCAGCACCTGCGGATCATTGACCGCTTCCCGCAAAAACTCCAGCACGCCGTCGAAGCTCTCGAACGGCTGGTGGATCAATATATCGCCCTGCTTGAGCTGCTCGAAGATGTTTTGCACCGTATCCATCTGGGATGGAAAGGACGCCTTGTAGGGTGGGAAACACAGGTCCGGCCGGTCCACCAGGTCGATGAGCTGGGTCAGGCGAACCAGGTTCACCGGACCGGGGACCCGGTACAGCGCCTTGGGCGGCAGGTCAAACTGCTGCAGCAGGAAATCGGACAGGTAGTCCGAACACCCGGCCGACACCTCCAGCCGCACGGCCTGCCCGTAGTGGCGGTGGACCAGGCCCTGGCGCAGTGCCGTGCGCAAATTCTTGACATCGTCTTCGTCAACCGCCAGATCCGAATGGCGGGTCACCCGGAACTGCGAAAACTGCCCCACATGCCGTCCGGCGAACAATTCTGACAAATGCGCACGGATCACACTGGACAAGGACACCAGCAGGGCGCGCCCGCCGGACACTTTGGCCGGCATGCGGATCAGGCGTGGCAGCACCCGCGGCACTTTCACAATGGCAATTTCATTCTCACGACCGAAGGCATCGCGCCCGCCCAGACGCACAATGAAATTCAGCGACTTGTTGGCCACCTGCGGAAAAGGGTGGGACGGGTCCAGCCCGACGGGGATCAGCAGGGGCCGGACCTCCCGCTCGAAATACTGTTTGACCCAATGGCGTTGTGCCGGATTGCGGTCGCCATGGGAAATGATCTTGATGCCCAGTCTTTCAAAGGCCGGCAACAGTTTCTCGTTGTACAGCGCATACTGGCGGCCCACGATGTCATGCAGCGACGTGGCCAGGCGTTCGAACGAGCCGACCGAGAACACCCCTTTGCGATCATTGGCCTGGCTGGCAATCAGATGGGGCTCGGCCCGCACCTCGAAAAACTCGTCCAGATTGGATGACACGATGCACAGATAGCGCAGGCGCTCCAACAAGGGCACGTCGTCACGCACCGCCCAATCCAGCACCCGTTCGTTGAACGCCAGTATGCTGTGGTCGCGATCCAGCAGGTCCGGACCCTTCAGGGGCGCCTGCAACAAAGGACTGCGAAGAAATGACAACATAGATTCAGCCTTCACTATGACACAACAGTGACGAATTGTTTACGTGTTTGATGACAATTGTGTGACGGTACCGTGAACAAGCGTCCCGCTGTCCAGCGCCGTGCCGTTTCGGGTGGGTACCAGATGCCGCACAAACAGCTGCGACGCGTGACCCCAACTGAAGGCCTGCGCGCGCGCGCGGGCTTCGTGGCGGGGAATGGACAGTGCGTGGTACCAGGCACTCGCCAGATCCTCATGCAGAGCACCACCGAGTGCGTTGGCGCCCACCACCTCCAAAGGCCCCTCCACCGGATACGCCGCGACGGGCGTTCCACTGGCCATGGCTTCCAGCATCACCAGACCAAAGGTTTCGGTTTTGCTGGGCATGACAAACACATCGGCGGCAGCGTAGACCCGTGCCAGTACGTCACGCGGCAGCACGCCCAGCCAGCGGACATGCGGAAAGCGTTCACGCAACGTGGTCTCCAGCGGACCGACACCGCAAACGATCTTGGTACCAGGGACATCCATACGCAAGAATGCCTCGATGTTCTTTTCATAAGATACCCGGCCTACAAAGAGCGAGACCGGCCGGGCCAAGCCGCCCAGTGGCGCATAGACCTGGGGCTGCTCTTGGTAGCTGAAGAGCCGCATATCCACGCCGTGTGTCCAGCCGCGCAGATTGCGGAAGCCCCGGGATTCCAGCATCCGAAGCACACTCGGGGTG
>ERZ724516.577-NODE-577-length-22640-cov-9.785566_pt1 | contig 22640 bp, 12 predicted proteins | sample MGYA00376049_ERZ724516 | MGnify/ENA primary metagenome ERZ724516 (study PRJEB28724, sample SAMN07190886) | activated sludge metagenome | isolation source: activated sludge of sewage treatment plant in Hong Hong | place: USA: Christiansburg, Virginia | collected... | reverse complement strand
GCTGGATGGCCCGCAGCGTCTTGATCTCGGCCAGCGTGAAGTCCGTGGCAAACCAACCGGTCTCCGCAACCCCGTCGACCAGGCGCGTGGTTTTGCGGGTGGCAAATTCGGGGTGGCTCGCCACATCGGTGGTCGCGGTAATGTTGGGTTCATGCCGGGCGATCAGTTCGCCATCTTTTGTGGCGACCAGGTCGGGCTCAATGAAGTCAGCACCATTCTGGATCGCGCGTGTATAGCCCTCCAGCGTGTGATCCGGCAACACACCGGCAGAACCGCGGTGCCCGATGACCAGCGGCTGGGCACCATCCAGCGTCTGGAATGGATATACGACGCCACCGCCGCCGCAGGCGGCCAGAATGGCGACGCTCAGGCCTGTCAGGACCAGTGTGGTCGGGCGGATCAGGGAGAAAATTTGCATGGCTCTGCTTTCGATGGGGGAAAGCAAAAACTGTAGGGTTGTTGTGTGAAACTTTGACGTCACTTTTGTGATGAAGCCAAGACAACCGGTCCACAGGGCGCCTGGGCCGCCTTTGTTCGGTGGCGCACAGACGACATGTCCGCAAACGGACAGACAAAAATCGCGGGTGAAAATACAGTAGGGCTAGCTAGACTGTTGCAGCGCGCACAATTCGTGTGCGGCTGGCCGTCAATACAAACGCGGAGCGCTGCTGTGGTCAAGTTTCAAGACACCCTTTAACATACGGATATGAGCCAGGCGCCACCCAAATTCACGATTCTGCAGGTCGAAAACAATCGGGCGAACGCTGAGTTGATCAGCCAGATCATTACCCGACGCGGCGATCTCACGCTGTTGACGGCTACCGATGGAATGCAGGGGATTGAAATGGGAAAACGATTTCAGCCAAGCCTGATTTTGATGGATCTGATGATGCCCCAGATGAACGGGATTGAAGCCCTGACCCTGTTGCGTACGTGCTCCGAGACGTCACATATCCCCGTGATCATCCTGTCTTCCAATGCGTTTTCCGGCATCAAAGAGAAGTGCATGGCAGCCGGTGCATTTGCCTTTTTGACCAAGCCTTACCGGATCAACGAACTCTTGGCTTCGATTGATGCGGGTCTGGAATCTGCGACGGCAACGCGATAGTTTTTGGGTCCGCAGTGACTTTTGGAATCAGTCGCTCGTATTCGTCCTTGACCACCGCGTAGCATTCGCATACCCGGGCTTCCAGACCTTCTCGATCCAGTACGGTGATACGACCCCGCGCGTAGCGGATCAATCCAGCCTCCTGCAGTCTGAGCGCGCATTCCGTGACACCTTGCCGGCGGACTCCCAGCATGTTGGCGATCAGCTCCTGCGTCATGACGAGTTCCGGGCCTGGCAGGCGGTCCAGGCTGAGCAACAGCCAGCGGCACAGTTGCTGGTCCAAGGCATGGTGCCGGTTGCACACCGCGGTTTGCGCCATCTGCGTTAACAGTGCCTGGGTATAGCGCAGCAATACGTGCGTCACGGGACCAAACAGGTCAAAATCCTTTTTCAGGATCTTGGCCTCCAACCGATAGCTCGAACCGGCGCTCTGCACGACCGCACTGCTGGGCGTCGAGTTGCCGCCCAAAAACAAAGAGACTCCGACGACACCTTCGCGGCCGACAACCGCGATTTCAGCGGCATCCCCATTCTTCATGACATACAGCAGTGAAACAATTCCCGAGGTCGGAAAATACACGTAATTTTCGACACCCCCAGCCTCATACAGTACTTTGCCCAACGGCAACTGGATGTGTTCCAGGTCAGGTAGCCAACGCTTGACAATTTCAAAGGGCAATGCGGCGAGCAAACGGTTTGACTGTATTTCGGATGCGTTCCCAATGGGGGAGAGGCGATGCTCGGAGATGGGCATTGATTCGATTCATAGACTGTGACCAGTTGAATCTACGACTTTCACGCTGCCATGTATGTTCGTCATCGTACATAACCAGGACGTGCAGCCCGTTGCCCGTCCGTTTGGCCCCTGAATGCATCGGCCTGCTCACCCCCTGGGACTGGCTTACCCGATCTTCTCCAACGCCTCAGCCAGTTGTGCCACCGTGCGATCCACGTTGTGCAGCTTCTCCAGCCCGAACAGCCCCACGCGGAAGGTGCTGAAGTCAGCGGGCTCATCACACTGCAAGGGCACGCCCGCAGCCGTCTGCAGCCCCTGTGCCAGGAATTTCTTACTGGACTGCACACCCGGGTCTTCGGTGTAGCTCACCACCACGCCCGGCGCCTTGAAACCGTCGGCGGCCACACTCACAATACCCTTGCTCTCGAACAGCGCGCGCACCTTGGTGCCCAGCTCCATCTGTTCGGCGCGCACCTTCTCGAAGCCGTAGTTGCGCGTCTCCTGCATCACCTCGCGCAGACGCGTCAGCGCGTCGGTGGGCATGGTGGCGTGGTACATGTGGGCACCGCCTTCATAGGCTTCCATGATCTGCAACCACTTCTTCAAATCGCAGGCGAAGCTGGTGCTGGTCGTGCCGTCAATTGCTGCGCGGGCGCGCTCGCTGAGCATCACCATGGCGCAGCAGGGTGAGCCGCTCCAGCCCTTTTGCGGCGCGCTGACCAGCACGTCGACGCCGGTAGCTTGCATGTCCACCCACATGGCACCCGAGGCAATGCAGTCCAGCACCATCAGACCGCCCACGGCATGCACGGCGTCGCTGACGGCGCGCAGGTAGTCGTCGGGCAGGATCATGCCGGCGGCGGTTTCCACATGCGGGGCGAACACCACATCGGGCTTCTCGCGGGCAATCGTGGCCACCACCTCGTCCACCGGGCACGGAATCCACTGCGCCTGCTTGCCGTCGCCCACGCGGCGGGCCTTGAGCACGGTGGAGGCGCTGGGGATGCGGCCCATGTCAAAAATCTGGGTCCAGCGGTAGCTGAACCAGCCGTTGCGGGTGACCAGGGTTTTCTTGTCGGTGGCAAACTGGCGGGCCACGGCTTCCATGCCAAAGGTGCCACTGCCGGGCACCAGGATGGCCGACCTGGCGTGGTAGACCTCTTTCAGGATGGCGGAGATGTCTTTCATCACGCCCTGGAAGCGCTGCGACATGTGGTTGAGCGCGCGGTCGGTATAAACCACCGAAAATTCGAGCAGGCCGTCGGGGTCGATATGGGGAAGTAGTCCAGGCATGGCAGTCTTTTAAAGTGTTGAGTGGATGTCTCGTTTTCAAAGCACATGGGCAGCTTAGCATGCACCTCAGCAGCAAAGACCCGTCGATACAATGACCCGAACACAAATGTTGTTACCCCACACCGGGTCTTGCAACGTTCACAATGGGTGACATGAACCGTTTCGTTGGCGCCCTTTTGCTCTGCCTTGCTACCGCACTGGCCCCGGCCTGGGCCGACGCGGGTCTGCGGCTCGGCGTGCTGGCATTCCGGCCCAAGGCACAGGTGTTGCTGCAATGGCAGCCGCTGGCGTCCCATCTGCAGGGCGCGCTGGGGCGCCCGGTTGAACTGTCGGTGTATGACCTGACCGAATTCGAAGCCGCCGTGGCCGCCAACATGGTCGACGTGGTGTTCACCACGCCCTCGCATTTCATCGCCCTCAAGCAGCGCTACGGCTTGTCCGCTCCGCTGGCCACCCAGATCACCCGTGCCGGCGGCCGCGATCTGTCCACGTTCGGCGGCGTGGCCTTTACGCGCGCCGACAATGTTCTCATCAACAGCCTGGGCGATCTGGCGGGCAAGCGCATCGCCATCACGGGCATCGACTTCACCGGTGGCTACCAGATGCAGGTCTTCGAGATGCTCGACGCCGGCCTGCCGCCGCCCGACATGGGCCAGCTGTTCATTACCGGCATGCCGCAGGACCGGACCGTGGAAGCCGTGCTGAGCGGCAATGCCGACGCCGGATTCGTACGCACCGGCATCCTGGAGGCCCTGGCACGCGAAGGCGCGCTGGACCTGGCGCGCATCAGGATCATCCACCGGCAGGACGAGCCGCCGTTCCCCTACATCCGCTCAACCCGGCTGTACCCGGAATGGCCCATGGTGGTCATGCCGCAGGTTGACGAAGGCTTGGCCCGCCAGCTGGCGGTGGCCCTGCTGTCGTTGCCGGCCGACAGCGCGGCGGCACAAGCGGCGGGCATTGCAGGCTTCTCCGTACCGGCCGACTACAACGGTGTGCAGACCATGATGCAGCGCCTGCGGGTGCCGCCGTTCGATGCCGCGCCCGACTTCACATTGGCCGACATGTGGCGCCGGCACAGCGGATGGCTTGTCACCCTGATGGGGCTGCTGGCCCTGGCCTCGGCGGGTGTCGCCGCGAGCCTGGTGATCCAGAACAGCCGGGTGCGGGCCAGCCAGGCCCGGTACCGGGCCGAAAGCCAGCGGGTCTCGGAAATCATCTGGGGCACCAACACCGGCACCTGGGAGTGGAACGTTCCCAGCGGCGAGGTCGTGCTCAACGAGCGTTGGGCCGAGATCATGGGCTACACGCTGGCCGAGATCGCACCGGTCAACATCCACACCTGGATGCAGCGGGCCCACCCGGACGACCTGCAGCTCTCGGGTGAGATGGTGGACCGCTGCTTTCACAAGGACATCGAGAACTACACCTGCGAGATCCGCATGCGCCACAAGAACGGCGGCTGGGTCTGGTCGCTGAACCGCGGTCGCGTGGTGGAATGGGGTCCCGACGGCAAGCCCTTGCGCATGTCCGGCACGCTGGCCGACATCACCGCGCGCAAGCGCTCCGAACAGCACCAGCAGCACCACAACCGCATTCTGGCCATGCTGGCGGAAAAGCAGTCGTTGTCTGCGGTTTTGCAGGCCATGGCCATCGACATGGAAGCCAACAGCCCCGGCGCGCGCTGCAGCATCTGGCTCAAGGACGACGAGGGGTACCAACCACCGGCGCGCGAGGACAGTGGCGCCTGCTGGTCACAACCCATTGTGTCCAGTGACGGCCGGGTGCTGGGAACCATCGCCCTGTACTTCGGCCAGCCCCACAGCCCGACACCGCAAGACCTGCAGTTGCTGGAAAACGAAGGCCGCCTGGCGGCCCTGGTGATCGAGAAAACCGGCTCCGTGGCCAGCCTGCAGTTGGCCGCCAGCGTGTTCACCCATGCCCGCGAGGGCATCATGATCACCGATGCGGTGGGCAACATCGTGGAGATCAACGAGACCTTCAGCTCCATCACCGGCTACAGCCGCTCCGAGGTCATAGGCCAGAACCCGCGCATCCTGCGCTCCGGCCGCCAGGACCCGGAGTTCTATCGCCTGATGTGGAAGACGCTGGCTGAGCGCGGCCACTGGTCCGGCGAGATCTGGAACCGCCGCAAGACCGGAGAAATATACGCCGAGGCGCTGACCGTCAGCGCCGTGCGCGATGCTGCCGGACAGGTCAACAACTACGTGGCCCTGTTCACCGACATCACGTCCGTCAAGGAGCACCAGCGGCAACTGGAGCACTTTGCCCACTTTGACGCGCTGACCGGCCTGCCCAACCGCGTGCTGCTGGCCGACCGCCTGCAACAGGCCATCCTGCAGAGCCAGCGGCGCGCGCTGTCGCTGGCCGTGCTCTACCTGGACCTGGACGGCTTCAAGGCCGTCAACGACGAACATGGCCATGGTGTTGGTGATGAGCTGCTGATCGCCCTAGCACAGCGCATGCGGGCCGCCCTGCGCGACGGCGACACACTGGCCCGCATTGGCGGTGACGAATTCGTCGCCGTGCTGGGCGACCTGGAGCAGGCCCAGGACTGCGAGGCCGTGATCAACCGCCTGCTGCAGGCGGCGGCCGAACCGGTCATCCTGGGCAACACCGTGCTGCAGGTATCGGCCAGCATTGGCGTGACCCAATACCCGCAGGATGCGTCGGACGCCGACCAGCTGATGCGCCATGCCGACCAGGCCATGTACATCGCCAAACTGGGCGGCAAGAACCGCTGCCACCATTTCGATGTCGCCCAGGACGTCGCCGTCAAGACCCGGCACGAGGATCTGGAACACATCCGGCTGGCGCTGGACCAGGGCGAGTTTGTGCTGTACTACCAGCCCAAGGTCAACATGAAGTCGGGCGAGGTCATCGGTGCCGAAGCCCTGATCCGCTGGCGCCACCCGGAACGTGGGCTGCTGCCGCCGGCCACGTTCCTGCCGGTCATCGAAAACCACCCCATCAGCGTCGAGGTTGGTGAATGGGTCATAGACACCGCATTGGCCCAGATGGACACATGGATCGCGCAGGGCCTGCGGTTTCCGGTCAGCGTCAATATCGGTGTGCGGCAGCTGCAGCAAGGCGACTTTGTGTCCCGGCTCACCACCTTGCTGCTGGCCCACCCCAATGTGCCGCCGCTGAGCCTGGAACTCGAAGTCCTGGAAACCAGTGCCATGGAGGACATAGGGCATGTGTCGGCGGTGATGCAGGCCTGCCGCGCCCTGGGTGTGGGCTTTGCGCTGGACGACTTTGGCACCGGCTACTCGTCGCTGACCTACCTGAAACACCTGCCGGCCGAGCTGCTGAAGATCGACCAGAGCTTTGTACGCGACATGCTGGACGACCCCGACGACCTGGCCATTGTGGAGAGCGTCATTGGCCTGGCCGCCGCCTTCCGGCGCAACGTCATCGCCGAAGGGGTGGAGACCGCACCCCACGGCGATCTGCTGCTGACGCTGGGCTGTGAACTGGCGCAAGGTTACGGCATCGCCCGCCCCATGCCGGGCCCGGACATCCCCGCCTGGGTGCTGGGCTGGCGGCCCCACGCCAGCTGGACGGCCTGGCGCGACCGTTCGCTGAGCCGGGACGACAAGGCCGTGGTCTTTGTGGAGGTCGGCCACCGCCACTGGCTGCGGTCGCTGGAGGCCTACCTTATGGGGGAACGCTCGGCACCGCCTTCCCTGGAGGCCAGTGACTGCCACTTCGGCCGCTGGCAGGCTGCCGAAGGCCAGACCGGCTATGGCAGACATGCCGACTTCCTCAGCGTGGTCGCCCTGCACGACGACATCCACCACCAGGCCCGGGGCCTGGTGACGCTGGCCCAGAGCGACCGGGCACAGGCCTTGGCCGGTGTGCCCGCGCTGCGCGTGCTGCTGGATGACCTGGCCGAACGGCTGCGCGATCTGGTGCGTCCGCAAACGTCCTGGTAGGCGCCAGCCGCCCCCTTTTACCTGCCTTCGCGCCCTTGCGTTCTTACCAGGTGTCCACCATGGCCTGCGTGGCGGGCGGCCCCACCCGCCCGGCCTGCAAGCCGCTTGAGAGCCAGGCCCGGGTATCGGCCGGGTCAATCACCGCATCAATTTCCAGCGTGGTCGCCATGTGGATGGCGCTGCCCTTGTCGTATTGGTGTGCCACCAGCTGGTCGTACAGCGCCTGGCGCTCGGGGCCTTCGGGCACGGCTTCCAGCTCTTTCCTAAAACCCAGGCGCACGGCACCTTCCAGCCCCATGGCGCCAAACTCGCCGGTGGGCCAAGCCACGGTAAACAGCGGCGAGTGGAAGCTGCCCGCCGTCATGGCCATTGCCCCCAGGCCATAGCCCTTGCGCAGCACCACGCTCAGATACGGCACGCGCAGGTGCGCCGCAGCGATGAACAGGCGGCTGACATGGCGCACCTGGGCCGTGGCCTCGGTGTCCGGTCCGACCATGAATCCCGGCGTGTCGACCATGCTCACCAACGGCAGGCCATGGGCATTGCACAGCTGCATAAAGCGCGCGGCCTTGTCGGCGGCATCGGCGTCGATGGCGCCGCCCAGGTGCAGCGGGTTGTTGGCGAGCAGGCCGACCGGGCGTCCTTCGATGCGGGCCAGCGCCGTGTGAATGCCTTTGCCAAAGCCGGTGCGCAGTTCCAGCAGCGAGCCCATGTCGGCTATGCCTTGCAAGGCGGCACGGGTGTCATAGACGCGCAGGCGGTTCTCCGGCACCACGTCGCGCAGGGCCAGCGCCGGCGGCGCCGTGAAGTCCGGCTGTGGTCCCTGGAAGAACGACAGGTAGTGGCGCGCTGCCGCCACGGCTTCTTGTTCACCGTCCACCAGGATGTCAATCACGCCGTTGCCATGCTGCACGGCGGACGGGCCAATCTGTTCCGGCTTGAACACACCCAGGCCGCCGCCCTCCACCATGGCCGGGCCGCCCATGCCGATGTTGCTATTCCTGGTGGCGATGATCACATCGCTGCAACCCAACAACGCCGCGTTCCCTGCAAAACAGCGCCCGGCGACGATGCCCACCACCGGCACCTGGCCGTTGAGGCGGGCGTAGCTGGCAAAGGTGGCCACATGCAGGCCGGCGACGATGGGCATGTCCACATCGCCGGGCCGGCCGCCACCGCCTTCGGCGAACAGCACCACCGGCAATTTGTTCTGCAGCGCCAGGCCCAGCATGCGGTCGGTCTTCTGGTGGTTGCGCATGCCTTGCGTTCCGGCCAGCACGGTGGCGTCATACGACATGGCGACGACCTGGTGGCCATTGACTTGCCCTAAGCCGGTGACCATGCCGTCGGCCGGCGTGTTCTGGATCAGGTCTTCCTCGGAGCGGCGGCTGCGCTGGGCTGCCACCGCCAGCGCGCCGTATTCGATGAAGCTGCCAGGGTCGCACAGGTCGGCCATGTTTTCGCGCGCGCTGCGCAGGCCCTGGGCATGGCGCTTGGACATGGCTTCGGGCCGGCTGGCATCGGCCGTGAAGGCCTGGCGCTCCAGCAGACGCTGCACGTCCGGGCGCGGCGCGCCCTCCACGCCGGCGCTGGCAGCCACCGGTGCGGTCGCAGCGCTGGCCTGGGTTAGCGCTGTAGCGGGCGTGGCTTGCGGCACGGAGGCCGTTCTCGCGGCAACACCATTGGCATTTTCAGCCTCTAGCCCTCGTGGAATATCGGCAACATGCTCCGAAATCAATAGCACCTCATCGTCACCCACCAGATCGCCCGGGGCAAACAACAACTCCAGCACGCGGCCGTCGGCCAGCGCGCGGACCTCGTGCTCCATCTTCATGGCCTCCAGGATGACGACCACGTCGCCGGCATAAACCGTGTCGCCAGGCGCGACCAGCCATTGAACAATTTGCGCTTGCAGGGGGGAGCGGAGTTGGTGCATCGCGGCATTGTGCGGCACGACCCGCGGGACGGGCGTCAAGCGAGTGACACCGGCGCGCCCTGCGGGACCCGAACCGCCAATTTGCTCCACAATCGCGGCATGCCACACACAGCCCTCATAGAAATGACCCGCGGCGGGACTCTCGAAAACCAGCACTTCGGCTCGGTTGCCGTCGTCAACACGCAGGGCCAGCTGCGCGCTTTTGCTGGCGATGCGCACTGGCTGACCTTTACCCGCTCCACGTTGAAAGCGCTGCAGGCCCTGCCGTTCGTGCAGGCCGGCGGCCCCCGCCACTTCGGCTTCACGCAGGACCACGTGGCGCTGCTGTGCGCCAGCCACAGCGGCGAGCCCATGCATGTGCAGGCCGCGCAGGAGATGCTGGAGCGTGCCGGGCAAACCTACAAGGTGCTGCGCTGCGGCTGCCATGTGCCTTACCACTTTGAGTTGAGTGGAACGGCCCCCAGCCCTCATGAAAGCTTCGATGAGCGCTACAACAACTGCAGCGGCAAGCATGCCGGCTTCGTCGCCTACTGCGTGCAGCACGGCCACAGCCTGGCCAACTACGAGGCCCCCGACCACCCGCTGCAGCAGGCCATTCGCCGCGATGTGGCCAGGGCCGTGGACATGGACGCCAATGACCTGAAGCTGGGCATAGACGGCTGCTCCGCGCCCAACTACGCCATGCCTTTGTCAAAGCTCGCCACCGGCTATGCCCGGCTGGCCAGTGGCGCGCAGGACGGTGAATTCGGCGAAAGCTTTGCCACACTGGCCGACGCCATGACCGCCCGCCCCGACCTGGTCAGCGGCACCGGCCGCAATGACCTGGCCTTCATGCAGGCCGGTGCGGGCGACTGGGTGACCAAGGTGGGCGCCGACGGCGTGCAGGTGGTGGGCAGCAAGAGCCGGGGCGAAGCCTTTGCGCTGAAGATCATCGACGCCAACAAGCCCGCCCTGTTTGCCGCCAGTGTCGAGGTCATGGAGCAGTTGGGCTGGCTTAACGACACGCAGCGTGCGGCGCTGCAAGCCTGGCGCGCGCAAGCCATCATCAATGCCCGCGGCATCCAGGTGGGCGAACGCCGGCCCGCCTTCACCCTGAAGACACCCTGAGAACACCCGACCATGAACACCAAGATCAGCCTCATCGGCGCCCCCACCGACATTGGCGCGGGCAGCCGCGGTGCCAGCATGGGCCCGGAAGCCTTGCGCGTGGCCCACATTGCCGCCGTGCTGGCCGCACAGGGCCTGGACGTGCTGGACCGGGGCAACCTGGTCGGCCCCAACAACCCCTGGCTGCCGCCGGTGGATGGCTACCGCCACCTGGCCGAGGTCACCGCCTGGAACCAGTCCGTGCACGACGCGGTCTATGCCGAACTGCAGGATGGCCGCCTGCCCATCCTGCTGGGCGGCGACCACTGCCTGGGCATTGGTTCGATCAGCGCCGTGGCGCGGCACTGCCGCGCCGTGGGCAAAAAGCTGCGCGTCCTTTTGCTCTACGCCCATTCCAACTTCAACACCAACACCCTGACGCCCAGCGGCAATATCCACGGCATGCCGGTGGCCTGCCTGTGCGGCCACGGCCCCCAGGCCCTGATTGGCATGAGCGGCCAGGTGCCGGCCATCTCGCCCAAGTGGATACGCCAGATCGGCATCCGCAGTGTGGACGAGGGCGAAAAGCGCTTCGTGCACGAGCAGGACCTGGAGGTGTTTGACATGCGCTATATCGACGAGATGGGCATGCGCGCCGCCGTCGAGCTGGCTCTGGCACTAGTCGACCCCCACACGCATTTGCACGTCAGCTTTGATGTGGATTTTCTGGACCCCGACATCGCGCCGGGCGTCGGCACCACGGTGCGCGGCGGCCCCAACTACCGCGAGGCCCAACTCTGCATGGAGATGATTGCCGACACCGGCCACCTGGCCTCGCTGGACGTCATGGAGCTCAACCCCGCGCTGGACGAACGCAACCGCACCGCCGAGGTGGCGGTCGACCTGATCGAATCGCTGTTTGGCAAGAGCACCTTGATGCGTAAATAGACAAGGAACACACCGTGATGCTATGGATATTGATTGCGCTGACGCTGGCCCTGGTGGTCTGGTTTGCCGGTGCGTGGTATGTGGGCGGCACTGACCTGAGCCTGTTTGACAACGTGGGCCGTGACCAGCCCCAACCGAGCCGGCAACGCTTTTCCAGCGGTGCCGCGCAGAATGCGGAGCACCGCGCGGTGATCGCCTCACTGGGTGGCATTGCCGCCACGCTGAAGGGCACGCCGCGCGCCCAACACCTGGGCCTGCTGCGCAACTACATGGACAACCTGTTCGCCCACCGCACATTCGACGCGCAATTCATCCCGGTGGATGCCGGCGGTGTGGCGGCCGAATGGGTGCTGGCACCTGGCGCCGACCCCACCCGCCGCACGCTGTACATCCACGGCGGCGCCTGGATGATGGGCAGCCCGCGCAGCCACCGCACCATCACCACCAAGTTCTCAGAGATCACCGGCGGCGCCGTGCTGGCCATTGACTACCGGCTGATGCCCGAGCACCCGCGCAGGGCCGGCATTGACGACTGCCGCGTGGCCTACCGCTGGATGCTTGACCATGGCCCGCAGGGAGCCGAAGGAAACGCCACCAGCAGCGTGCCGGCCAGTGCGATTTTTGTAGCCGGCGACTCGGCCGGTGGCAACCTCACGCTGTCGCTGATTGCCTGGGTACGGGACCAGGGATTGCGCGCACCGGATGCCGCCGTGGCCCTGTCACCCGCGACCGATGGCACGCTGGGTAGCCCCAGCCTGCGCACCAACATTGCCACCGACGCCATGCTGGGCCCGCTGTTCGGGCCGCTGTCAAAGGTACCCCGCTCGGCACTGTTGTGGCTGGCCTGGTTTCAGCACCGCATCCGCCCGAACGACCCCGTGGTCTCGCCGATTTTTGGCGACCTGTCCAACCTGCCCCCGGTGCTGATCCACGCCAGCGATCTGGAGATGCTGCTCGACGACAGCGTGCGCTACACCAACAAGGCCCGCGCCGCCGGCTCCCCCGTCACGCTGCAGACCTGGAACCACATGGTCCACGTGTGGCACATCTTTGACCCCGACCTGACCGAGGCCCGCCAGGGCTTTGACGAGATCGCCAAATTTCTGGCAAATCGCCCTCAGAGAAGCTGAGATTTCCCCGCCGGGCCGCCCCAAGGGGAAATGCGCCCCCGTGGGGGGCAGCGACCCGCGCAGCGGTGGAGCGTGGGGGCACTACTTTCTACTAGCCTACTTTTCAGGAAATAGCACCACCTGCACATAGTTGTCGCGCTTCAGGTAGCGCTGCGCGGCGGCTTGCAGATCGGCCGATGTAATGGCGGCAACCTGTTTCTCATAGTTGAGGATGGTGGCCGGGTCGGTTGCATACAGGGCCGCGGTTTGCAGACGCCCCAGCCAATAGCCGTTCTCGCGCAGATTCTTGCGGTGCGCGGTCAGCCAGTTCTGCTTGACCTTGGCCAGGTCAGAGGCCTCCACGCCGGCATCCTGGATCTTCTGGATTTCGCCCAAGGCCGCGGCAATCACCTTGTCCACATTCTCGGGCGCACAGGGCAATGACAGCCCGAGCTGGTAGTGGGTATAGGGCGTGCGTGACAGGCCACCGCGCATGCTGCCACCGTAGATCAGCGTGAGCTTTTCCCGCAGCACGTCAATGATGCGCAGGTTGACGACCTCGACCAGCGCATTCAGGCGCAGCTGCTCTTCTTCGGAGTAGGTGGCCGGACCGGAGAAGGTGATGGAGACCACGCTCTTGGGCTCGGTGCCGCTGCGCACCTCCTTCTTGACCACACCGGTCACGGGGCGTATGCCCAAATCGAGATAGCGGGTCGCGGTGTCGGGCGTTGGCAGACTGGCCAGGTAGCGGGCCAGCAGCGGCTTGATGGCCTCCACCGTGAAGCTGCCGACAAAAACAAAGGTCAGGCCCCTGGCGCTGGCAAAGCGGTCCTGGTAGATGGCCAGTACGCGCTCCAGGTTCAGCTGGTCAAAGTTAGCCGGACGCGGGGTCAGCTGCAAACGTGGGTGGGCATTGAACAGCGTGGTCTGCGTCGCATCCAGAAAAACCGACTCGGGCCGCGCAATGGCATTCCTGGCGTTGTCCTGCGAACGGGTCACAAAGGACTGGTACAGGTCGGCGTCTTTGCGCGGCGGGCCGAACTTGAGCGTCAGCAGCTGCAGCATGGTCTCCAGGTCGGCGTTACTGGACGAGGCACTGACGTAATCGTTGTAAAAGCCCAGCCCCGTGTTCACCGACAACACCTTGCCGGCCAGCATCTTCTGCAACTCGATGGGTGCAAAGTCGGCCACACCCATGGACGCAACGGCGTTGCTGGCATAGCCGGCATTGAACATGTCGGCCTGCCCAAAGAGCGACTGCCCGCCAAAGCGATTGGCACCCATGGTGATTTCATCGGCTTTGAAATCCGTGGGCTTGAGAATGACCTTGATGCCGTTGGACAGGTCCAGTTCGGTCAGGCCCAGCGCGGGGTTGTGGCGTTCGGCGACGATGGTTCCACCCGCTGGCAGACGCGCCATCAGCGTGGTTGCCACGGTTTTTTCGTCCCTGGCGGTGACCGCACGCTGCTCGGACTGGCTGACGCTGGCCAGCAGTTGCGCCTCGGTTGGCGTGTTGCTGTCGGCCTTGTCGCTGCCCATGTAGACCACCAGTTTGGCGGACTTTTCCGGAATGATGCTCTGGGCAAAGCGGTTGACATCGGCCAGCGCAATGCCGGGCAGCAGTTCGCGCGCATAGACCAGTTCATTGGCTATGCCGGGAATGGTTTCCTGCTCCAGAAAGTTGCGCAGGTACTCGGAGGCATAGCGCGCGGAGTCCGTCTTGTCGCGCTCGGCGTGCCCCTGCTCCACACCGCGCAGCAGGTTTTTCTTGCTGCGCTCCAGTTCTGCCGCGCTGAATCCAAATTGCCGGGCGCGCTCGCTCTCCTGCACCAGCGCGTCCGCCGCGGGCCCAGCGCCCATGCGGCCCAGCAGGGCACTGGAATTGAACGACCGGTAGCCGGGCACCAGCTTGCTGGCACCACTGCCACCCCCGACAAAGGGCGGGTTGGCCTGCTGGGTCAGCTCCTGCATGCGCTGGCCGAGCATGGCGCCAAACAGCTGTTCTACCAGGGCATCGCGGTAGTCACCGATGGTCAGCACGGCTTTGACCGGCTGCACCGGGTAGCGGATCAGCATGACGTTGTTGGTGGCTTCCTTGTCGGTCACCACCAGTGCCTCGGACTGGGTGCGCGCAGGGATTGCCGGATACGTGCGCGCACGCTCGCTGGCGGGGTTCTGCAGCTTGCCAAAGTGGGCCTCCACCAGCGCCCGGGCCTCTGCAATCTCGATGTCGCCGACCACGACCACGGCCATCAGGTCGGGGCGGTACCAGTCTTTGTAAAAACGCTTGATGGCGTCATATTTGAAACCGTTGAGGCTGGCCTCGGTGCCGATGGGCAGGCGCTTGGCGTACTGCGAGCCGCTGAACAGTTTGGGCAACAGGACCTTGTTCATGCGGTCCTGTGCACCCTTGCCCAGGCGCAACTCTTCGAGCACGATGGCGCGTTCCAGGTCGATGTCGGCATCATTGAAGCTGACGCCCTGCGCCCAGTCTTCCAGCACCAGGAAACCCTTTTCAATGTTGTCCCGGTTCTCGGTGGGGATGGGCAGGATGTAGACCGTCTCGTTGAAGCTGGTGTAGGCGTTGAGGTCGGCGCCGAACTTGAGCCCGATGGACTGCAGGTAGGAAATCAGCTCGTGCTTCTTGAAATGCGTGGAGCCGTTGAACGCCATGTGCTCGGTAAAGTGGGCCAGGCCCAGCTGGTCCTCGTCTTCCAGGACGGAGCCGGCCTTGACCACCAGGCGCAGCTCCAGCCGCTTCTCGGGGCGGCTGTTTTTCTGGATGTAGTAGGTCAGGCCATTGGCCAATGTGCCGACCGTGACCTGGGGACCTATGGGTAGCGGGTCCGACAGATTGAGCGCCGCCTGTGCGCTCCACAGGGTTAGCAGCAAAGCGGCTGCGGCGCAGATATTTCGAAGAAGCGTTCGTGACATGGGTGATCCAGCAATTGCAACCGCGCGAGCTTAGCAGCCGACGCAGGGCAGCGGGTATATTTGCAGCAAACTGTCTGAGAAACCCATGCGTATACCCCCCTATCTGATTCTCGCCCTCGCCACCCTCCACGCCAGCGCGCAGGCCGACGTGGCCGAAGGCCTGGAGGCCCATTCCAAACAGCGCTACACCGATGCGCGCAAAGAGCTGGCCGACCCCGCCGAGCAGGGCGACGCCGAGGCCATGGTGGTCATGGGTGAGATGCTGATGCGCGGCCAGGGCGGCGCCCGTGACGAGCTCAAGGCCCGCGACTACATCCAGAAGGCCCAGGCCGCCGGTTCGGTGCGCGCCACCTACACGCTGGGGCAGATGCACCTGATCGGCAACCTGGTCAACCGCGACGAGGCGAAGGGTGTGGCCCTGGTCAAGCAGGCTGCCGAACTGCGCTACCCGCAGGCCCAAGCGGCCCTGGGCGCCTGGATTTCGGCCGGGCTGTTTGGCATGGAGAAGAACGAGGCAACGGCCCTGGCCTGGTTCAAGGAAGCCGCGGCCCAAAACAATGCGACCGCCATGGGTTGGCTGGGCAATTACTACGAAGAGGGCAAGGGCGGCCTGACGATGGACAAGCTGGTGGCGCTGGACTGGTACAAAAAGGGCGGCGAACGCGCCTACCCCTATGCCATGGAATCCGCAGGCCGCATGTACGCGCTGGGACGGGGCGTCAGCGCCGACGGCAACGAGGCCCTGCGCTGGTTCAGGCGCGCGGTGGCGGCGGGCTACGTCTCCAGCTACAACTGGATCGCCAGCGTCTACGAGTTCGGCCGTGGTGGCATCGCCAAATCGCCCACGCTGGCCTATGCCTGGTACGCCGCGGTGCCCTCCAACGCCTTTGCCGACACGCTGAAAAACGCCAACGAAGGCAAGGAGCGCATGCAGAAACTGCTCAGCCCATCCGAACTGGAAGATGCCACCAAGCAGTCCAAAACCGTGGTCAGCCAGACCACAACCGCCGAGTTTCTGGCCAGGGTCAACAGCACAGCGGCAACCCCGACCGTGCGCAAGGGCGTCTATGGCAGCGGGGTGGTTGTCAGCCGCCAGGGCGATATCGTGACCAACCAGCACGTGGTGCAGGGCTGCGAGAAGGTCCGCGTCCAGCCCCTGGGGGTGGACGTCAAAGTGGTCGCCAAGGACGCCAAGAACGACCTGGCCCTGCTGCGCCTGGAGGGCGCCACGCTGCCACCGACGAAGTTCCGCTCCGGCAAGGGCGTGCGCATGGGCGACGAACTGGTGGTCGTCGGCTACCCGCTGAAAGGCATCCTGTCGTCGGGCGCGGTGGTCACCACCGGCATCGTGAATGCACTCACCGGGTTCAGCGACGACACCTCCGCCTTCCAGATGTCGGCCACGGTCCAGCCAGGCTCCAGCGGAGGCCCGATTTTTGACCACAACGGGCTGCTGGTCGGCGTTGTGCGGGCCCGCATGCTGCCCAGCGGCCCGATTGCCGCGCAGAACGTCAACTTCGGCATCAACCAGGCCACGCTGGCCAGCTTTCTGGACGCCTACTCGGTGGACTACACCGTCAACACCGCAGCCAGCAAGACCATGAGCCTGGTCGACATCACGGCCATGGCGCAAAAGTCGACCGTCCAGGTGGAGTGCTACTGACGACCCGGTGTGCGTAGAATGCACCGACCCTTCTCCTCTCAAGCATGGATCGGCTGCGTTGATGCCACAAAAACGGCCCCCGTTCTCCCGTAGGTTCTGGCTGCCGGTGATCCTGATCGTGGCCGTGGCCGGCCTGTTCTGGGGCTACACCCTGCTGGAGGGTCGTGTGGACAGCGCCAATGCGCGGCGCTACCAGTCCATCTTGCTGGCCGACGAATTGCGCCAGTCGTCGGACGATCTGACCCGCATGGTCCGCACCTTTGTGGCCACCGGGGACCCGGCCTACAAGCAGTACTTTCAGGACATCCTGGACATTCGGGACGGCAAGCAGCCGCGTCCCGCGGACTACCAGAACATGTACTGGGACACCGTGGTAGCCAACCGCGAGAGACCGCGCACCGGCAATGAGGTGACCATCAGTCTGCTGGACTTGATGCGCCAGGCCGGTTTTACCGAACAGGAGTTCGAAAGGCTTGCCCAGGCCAAAGCCCACTCTGACGCACTCACGCGCACCGAGTTTGAGGCCATGGCGCTGATGGACGACAACAGCCCGCGGGCCGGTGCCGCGCGCGAGCAGGCCATTGCCATGGTCCACGACAGGCGCTACCACCAGGCCAAGGCACAAATCATGCAGCCGATCGCCGAGTTCTATGGTCTGGTGGACGCGCGCACGCGCCTGGAGGTCGAGCGCGCACAGTCCCGCGCCTTGTGGGTGCGCCTGGCGCTCATCGCCACCGGGCTGGGCCTGCTGGTGGTCCTGGTGCGCACCAGTTGGGCGCTGCGCGAAGCGCTGGGTGGCACGGTCGACGCGGTCCACGCCAGCCTTGACCGGCTGGGGCAGGGGGATTTTTCAACGCCCCTTGCCGTCGCGCCCGGCATGGAAGGCAGTGTCATGGGCCGCCTCGCCCAGACGCAGGCCAGCCTGCAACGCATGGACTCCCAGCGCCGCCAGGCACAGGACGCGCGGATGGAATCAGTACGCGAGTCGCAGACGCTGATGGAGGCCATCAACCTGTATTCCATCGTCTCGATTGCGGATCCGGCGGGCAACATCACCTTCGCCAACGAGCGGTTCAGCCAGATCAGCGGCTACAGCAACGAAGAACTGATAGGAAAGAACCACCGCATCATCAAGTCCGACGCACAGCCCGAGGGCTTCTGGGACGGTGTGTGGAAGACCATTTCCAGCGGCTATGCCTGGCATGGCGAAGTCTGCAACCGGGCCAAGGACGGCTCGCCCTACTGGGTGGACACCGTTATCGCACCCTACTTTGGTGACCACGGCATCGAAAAGTACATCTCCATCCGCACCGACATTTCGGCCAGCAAGCGCGCCCAGGAAGCCATGGACGCCGAACGGCAACGGTTGGACAACATCATCAGCGGCACCCGCGCCGGCACCTGGGAGTGGAACTGCCAGACCAACGAGGTCCGGGTCAACGCACGGTGGGCCGAGCTGATTGGCTACCCCCTGGATGAAGTCGGAACCGATCCCAACCGCCTGTGGCGCCTCTCGATGCATCCGGACGACCTGGTCATTGCGGACCATAACCTGCGCGAGCACCTGGAGGGCCGGCGCGACACCTATGAGGTCGAAGGCCGCATCCGCCACAAGAACGGCCAGTGGGGCTGGCAGCTCACCCGCGGCCGGCTGTTCACCCGCACGCCGGATGGCAAACCGGAGTGGATGTATGGGATTAACGTGGACATCACGGAGACCAAGCAGGCCGAGGCGGCACTGAAGGAGTCCGCCGCCAGTCTGCGCGACAGTGCCAATTTTCTGGCACGCGCGGGTCGCATTGCCGGCATCGGCCGCTGGCAGTACGACCTGGCGGAAGACACGCTGGAGTGGTCGGACCAGACCTGCCATATCCACGATGTGGCCAAGGGCCATGTACCGACGCTGCAGGAGTCGATAGCATTCTTTGCGCCCGAGGCCCGCGCCGAAATCCAGACCGCGCTCGACAACGCCCGGAAAACGGGAAAACCATGGGATCTGGAGCTGCCACTGGTCACCGCCATGGCGCGACGCATCTGGGTGCGCTGTGCCGCCGAAGCAGAGTACCGCGATGGCAAGCGCGTCCGTCTGGTCGGCATCTTCCAGGACATCACGCAGCGGCGCAAACTGGAAGACGAGATCCGCCAGAAGAACGTGATCATGAAAAACATCCTGGCCAATATCCCGGTGGGATTGAGTGTCATGGACAGCCAGCTCAATCTGATCGCCGAAAACCCGCTGTTTCGCAGCCTGCTCGATTTTCCGGATGCATTGTTCGCGCAGGAGCCGATCAGCTTTGAATCCATCATCCGCTTCAATGCCATGCGGGGCGATTATGGGGACGGTGACCGCGAGGCCATCATCCGCAAAATCGTGGACCGCGCGCGGCTGGCACAGGCCCACCGCTTCCAGCGCCAGCGTGGCGACGGCCGGACGCTGGAGGTACGCGTCGCACCCATGCCCGATGGCGGGTTTGTCACCACCTACACCGACATCACCGAGCTGACCCGCGCCACCGAGGCCGCCCAGGAGGCGTCGCGCTCCAAGAGCCAGTTTGTGGCCAACATGAGCCACGAGATCCGCACCCCCATGAATGCCATCCTGGGCATGCTGAAACTGCTGCGCAACACCGAGCTCTCGACACGCCAGCTGGACTACGCGGCCAAAGCCGAAGGGGCGGCCAAGTCGCTGCTCGGTCTGCTCAACGACGTGCTGGATTTTTCCAAAATGGAAGCCGGCAAGATGGGGCTCGATCCACAGCCGTTCCGCGTGGACCGCTTGCTGCGGGACCTGTCGGTGATCCTGTCCGCCAATGTGGGCAACAAGCCCGTCGAAGTGCTGTTTGACGTGGACCCTGCCCTGCCGGATGTGCTGGTGGGCGACGCCATGCGCCTGCAGCAGGTGCTGATCAACCTGGCGGGCAACGCCATCAAATTCACCAGCCAGGGTGAAGTGGTCGTGAAGCTCAAGGTCTTGTCCCACACCGTCGATCAGACGACCGTGGACATTTCGGTGCGCGATAGCGGCATCGGCATCGCCCCCGAGAACCAGGAACGCATCTTTGACGGATTTTCGCAGGCCGAAGCATCCACCACGCGCCGTTTCGGCGGCACAGGCCTGGGCCTCTCCATCTGCAAGCGGCTGGTCGAACTGATGGGCGGTCAGTTGCAGCTCGACAGTGCGCTGGACCAGGGCAGCACATTTCACTTCGCACTGAGCTTGCGCAGTGCCGACGGCATTGCGGGGGACACCGAACCCGCACCGCCGCGCAACCGGATGAAGATGACGGTGCTGGTGGTGGACGACAACCCCATGGCCCTGGCGTTGACGGCAACCATGGCCGCGTCATGGGGTTGGCAGGTCGACACCGCCGCATCCGGCGCCCAGGCGCTGGCGAGGGTGGGCGAACGGGCAGACGCATTGCAAGCGCCGTATGACGCGATCTTCGTGGACTGGCAAATGCCCGACATGGATGGCTGGGAGACCATTGACCGCATCCAGCAGCTCGGCGCACCGGCACAGAGCGCCATCACCATCATGGTGACCGCGCATGGCCGTGACAAGCTGTCGCAACGCAGTGCCCAGGAACAGGCCCGCCTCAACGCTTTCCTGGTCAAACCCATTACCGCCTCGGTGCTGTTTGACGCGGTTGTCGACGCCCGCGCGGGGCTGAGCAATTTGCGAGCGAAGCCCCGGCCCCGCTCGGACAAGGCCGGCCGCCTGGAGGGCATGCGACTGCTGATCGTTGAAGACAACCCCATCAACCAGCAAGTCGCCCGCGAATTGCTGAGGGTCGAAGGGGCGCACATCGAGGTCGCAGGCAATGGGCAACTGGGTGTGCAGGCAGTGGCCGGTGCCGTGCTCCCGTTTCACGCGGTGCTGATGGACATCCAAATGCCCGTCATGGACGGCTACGAGGCCACCAAAGCCATTCGGCACCAGCTGGGCCTAACCAACCTGCCCATCATTGCCATGACCGCCAACGCCATGGCGTCGGACCGCGAAGCCTGTCTGCGCAGTGGCATGAACGACCACGTCGGCAAGCCATTTGACCTGCCCCATCTGGTCAGTGTCTTGCTGCAGCACACCCGAAGAAGCCGCTCCGGCGCAGCGCAGGTGCCCGCGCCGGGCAACGCGGCTGCGCCCCCAGAGCTGCCGGCCGTCAACCACACAGACCCCGACGGCGCCATTGAACGCCTGGGGGGCAACACCGAGCTGTATGCCACCGTGCTGGAGTCGTACCTGCTTGAACTCGGCAGCCAGACGGATCAGCTGGACGCCCTGCTGGCGACCGGGGACGCCAGCGCGGCCGCGCGTTTGTTGCACACGCTCAAAGGCTTGTCGGCCACGGTTGGCGCCACGTATATGTCGGCAATGGCCAAATCGCTGGAAGGCGCGATCCTGGCGGGCGCGCCCGAACAGACCCTGACGCCATTGCGCGCGCAATTCCGGGAGGCGGTTGCCGGCACCCTGGTGACGATGACGCCCATGGCGCAGTCGTACGCGCCGTCGCCTCCAGCCCAGGGCAAGCCCACGCAGAGGCCTGCGCTGACCGTCGAAGAGACGGGCCAGGTCCTGCTGGGTCTTGCAGAGTTGTACGGGTTGCTCGCCAGCTCGGACCTGCGCGCGCTCGAGGTTCACGCCCGCATGCTCGACAACGGTGCACTGGCATCCATGGAGGCTTTTGCGGAGCTGACCCAGGCGGTCACCCGCTTTGATTTTTCCGGTGCGGCACTGCATTGCGAGCGCCTGATGCGCGCCCTGGAGGGTGCCTCCGCCGCCAAAGGCGCATAGGAAAAACACACGCTAGCCCTCGTTGAATATGCACAGTACGCTATTATTTTAATAGCAATCAGCGACGCAGCGCAGCAAAGGCCTCGAACTCCCAGCTGCGCATGGCCAGCAGCAGCGTGTAACCCTCGCGGTCCTTGTCCTGCAGTTTCTGGTCGGCCAGGTGCTCAAATACGGCGTTTGCGCCCGTCTGGCGTGCGCAAGCAGCTATTAATACAATAGCAAACGGTTTGGCGCGGGCATAGGCAGCGTAAAACACACTCGGGGCGCCATTTACGGAGGTCGCATTGCCTATCGGTATTATTTGGATGTAATGTTGACCCCTGCCGCACCCACGGCCACCTGTTTGCAAAGCAACCGCCATGATGAACTACACGTTTTGGTCCGCCACCATTTTGCTGGTGCTGATTACCGACCCCGTTGGCAACATTCCCATTTTTGCCAATGCGCTCAAACACGTGGCCCCCGAGCGCCGGCCGCGCGTGATCTTGCGCGAAATACTGATTGCGTTTGCGCTGCTGCTCACCTTCATGTTTGTCGGCGAAAGCTTTTTGCGGGTGATGAACCTGAGCGAGCTGGCGCTGCAAATTGGTGGCGGTGTCATTTTGTTTTTGATTGCGCTGCGCATGGTGTTTCCGCCTCCGTCCACCACGGAGAGCGAGTTGCTGGAAGAGCTGAACGGCGTTGGGGAAACCAACCATGATAGTGACTGTTGGCTTGCGGCGATGGTTGTTGCCCGGTGGTGCGGAACTGGTTGGGCGTCGGTATGTGAGCCAAATCGGGCTACAGCCCTCGTGAAATGTGCGCAGGAAGCTATCAAATCAGGAGTATTTGCGCGCCCAGTGGTTGGCTCTGCCTGCGACGAAGCTGGATATAAACCCAGTATCATCAGGCACCCAGCCCACGCTGGCACTGCCCCATGCCCGCCACTGCACGCCCAACGCAAGCGCACTCTCAGTTCGACGGCCAAGGCGACTACCACACCCCCAAGCCCTATGTCCGTCAGGCCTTTCGCAAATACCTCGAATGCGGCATCTTCGCCCATGGCTTTGCCCGGGCGTGGTGTGATGACTGCGGGC
>ERZ724516.576-NODE-576-length-22666-cov-25.652957_pt1 | contig 22666 bp, 20 predicted proteins | sample MGYA00376049_ERZ724516 | MGnify/ENA primary metagenome ERZ724516 (study PRJEB28724, sample SAMN07190886) | activated sludge metagenome | isolation source: activated sludge of sewage treatment plant in Hong Hong | place: USA: Christiansburg, Virginia | collected... | reverse complement strand
TTGCCGGTGACTGCGAGCTTCGACGCCAGCTCCTCCAGCTCCAACTGGGACCGCCCGATCGTCAGCTACGCGTGGGACTTCGGTGACGGCACGACCGGGACCGGCCGCCTCACCACTCACACCTACACGACTCCCGGGGTGCGCTACATCACCCTCACGGTGACCGACAGCATGGGCACCATCAAGTCCACGTCCGGCGCGATCACCGTCCAGGACCCGCTGCTGGCGCCGAACAACCTCCGGGCCACGTCCCCGGCCAAGGGGATCACCTCGCTGACCTGGACCAACCGCACGGTCATGGTGACCAACCTGACGGTCGAGCGCTGCACCGGCTCGACGTGCACGAACTTCGTCGCAGTCGGGTCGGTGTCGGGGGCGTACACGAGCTTCGGCGAGTCGGGCCTGCGGTCTGGGACGACGGTCCGTTACCGGGTCCGGGCGACCAGCTACCTGGGCACCTCGGTGGTCTCCTCAAGCGTGTCGGTCAAGGTTCGCTGACCCCTCCCGCTCCCCGCTTGCCGGGTCGAGATATTCCGCCGTCGTCTGTTGATAGCCGAATACCTCGACCCGGCGGTGGTTCAGCCGGTGGTGTCGTCCCTTTAGAGAGGAACTCCCGCTCATGCACACACTCCTTCCCCAACTGCGGCCCCGACTTTTGCGTGCTTGGCGCGCGCCCATGGTTGTCCTGGCCCTCCTCTTCGGCGCGCTGGCGATGCCCAGCGCGGCGGCCAGCCCTGCGTCCTCGGCGCCGACCTTCGGGTCGATGGACGCCGCAGGCGCGGTGATTGCGCCGCTGGCGTATGGCGGCGTTGTCCCGGCGACCATCACCTTCGACGGTTCGGCCTCCTACTGCGTCGAGTTCTGCACCCTCACGTCCTACGAGTGGGACTTCGGCGATGGGGGGACCGGAACCGGCGCGATCGCGAGCCACACCTACACGACAAGTGGCTACTTCACCGTGACGCTGACCGTGCGCTCCAACAACGGGTTGTCGGCCACGGCGAGCACGATCGCCAACGTGTTCCAGTACACGATCGGCAAGTTCACCCAGTCGACCAGCGTTGGACTGATGCCCCTCAGCGTCGCGTTTGACGCCAGCGGGTCGCTGTCCAACTGGGACCGCCCCATCGTCACCTACGCCTGGAATTTCGGGGACGGGACGACCGGCTCAGGGCGCACGATCACCCACGTCTTCACGACGCCGGGCGTCCGTCAGGTCACCCTCACCGTGACCGACCGCCTCGGCGGGTATCAGATCGTCGGCGGCTATGTCTTTGTCCAGGACCCGCTGCTCGCGTCGACCAACCTCACGGCCACGTCCCCGTCGAAGGGGGTCACGTCGCTCACCTGGACCAACCGGACGGTCATGATCAGCACGTTGCAGATCGAGCGATGCACCGGCTCCAGGTGCACGAACTTCGTCCCGGTCTCGTCAGTCCCGGGGACCTTCACGAGCTTCTCCGAGTCGGGTCTGAGGTCCTCGACGGTCTTCCGCTACCGGATCCGGGCCACCGACTACCTCGGCAACACAGCCGTCTCCTCGATCGTCTCGGTCAAGACCCGCTGACACCACGCTAATGCCGGGTCGAGGTATTCCGCCGTCGTCTGCAGATGGCCGAATACCTCGACCCGGCAACTGGTAGGACCCGGCAGGTGGCGACAGCGGAGCAGGTATGCCCCGTGGCATACCTGAATCTGCGAGATGCTCAGCGAGTGATGTCGCTGGAGGACGAGCAGGCGCTACGGCGTGAGGCCATGGCATGGCTCACGGTGCGGACGAACGACGGTCGGGACGCGATCAGTCGGGAGGACCTCACCCAGTTCAGGTTCCGCGGCGAGAGACTCACCCTCATCGATCAGGGACGCGGCATACGCAAGCCGGCGGCCTGCCGCGCGGCCCTCTCGATCATGACGGTGCACACGCCCCCGGGCCGCGAGCGCCCCTACAACGACATGCGTGGTCCGGACGGCCTACCTCGGTACAAGATGCGGGCCGACTCGCGCAGCGGCGCGGACAACCGAGCGGTGCTGCAGGCGTTGGAGCTGCACCTGCCCGTGATTTGGCTGGTTGGAGTGGCGCCGGGATGGTTCCAGGTCGTGTTCCCGGTCTTCGTCATCGGCGCCGAGCCGGAGCTGGATCAGTTCGTTCTGGCCTATGACGCGGCCCAGTCGTTGCCGCTGCTCGGATCGCCCATGGAGGAAGTGCTTCGCCACTACGTCACTCGCGAGACCCGTCAGCGCGTCCACCAGCCGGTGTTCCGTTCGATGGTCATGCTGGCCTACCAAACGCAGTGCGCTGTCTGCTCCCTCCGGCACAGCCAACTCCTCGACGCCGCGCACATCATCCCCGACTCCGACGAGGGCGGGATCGCCGCCGTGCGAAACGGATTGGCGCTGTGCAAGATTCACCACGCCGCATACGACGCGGGCATCCTGGGGATCTCCCCCGACTACCACGTGGCGATCCGTGACGACGTGCTTGCCGAAGTCGACGGACCCCTGTTTGAGCACGGCATCAAGGGCCTGCATGGCCAACCGCTGATGGTCACACCGAGACGGCGGGCCGATCGGCCGGACCCGGAGTTGCTCCAGCAGCGCTACGCCGACTTCCTCAGCGCCTAAGCCGGGTCGAGGTATGTCGCCATCATCGGGGGATGGCTGATTACCTCGACCCAGCGTTGGGGAGCGTTGGGAGGTGTCAAACACGGCATAGGGTATGCCGCGCGGCTGGGCTCAGGGGCGGGATCCGCCGGTGGGCGCGGTCCGGGTGTCGACGGGAACGGTGAGGCGCACGGCATACCCACTGGCGGCGTCCCCAGTCGAGGCGCCGAGCTGATGCACGCCGCCGTCGTTGCCGAAGACGTTGTCGCTGGTCAGCGAGAGCTTGGCAAGGTTGCCGACCGAGGACTCGTAGCCCGTCGTCGCGTAGACCGCGTCGCACGCCGTCTTGGGCAGGGCCACCTGCGAGGTGGCGATCGCCTTGGTCGAGTCGCTGATGCTCGCCTGGTCGGGGTAGACCTCGAAGTGGATGTGCGGCCAGCGCCCGGAGTAGCAGCCGGGGAAGATGCTTGTGAACGAGACGACGCCGTTGGCGTCGGTGATCTGCACGCCACGCAGGTAGTTCTCGTTGGTGATGCCGGAGGAGTACATCGAGTACTGCCCGGCCCGGTCGCAGTGCCACGCGTAGACGGCAGCGCCCTTCATCGCGCCACCGCCGCCGGCGATGTCCAGAATCGTGAGCTCGAGGGTCATCGGGACGCCCTCGGCCTTCGTCGTCGACGTGCCGAAGCTCGCGGTGATGTCCTTGCGGACGACGCCGCTCTGGGCCAGCACGTCCGGCCCATTGGAGCCGTCGCCCGGGTAGGGGCCGGCCGTCTCGTCCGGGATCTCGGTCAGCGCGCTCGTCCCGCTGGAGCTGGAACTCGAGCTTGAGCTCGAACTGGAGCTGGACTTCGCGCTCGTGGTCGCCGCGGCGGATGTCGTGGAGCCGGTGGACGTGCCCGAGCTGCAGGCCGCCAACGCGGTCCCGGCCGCGCCGAGCCCGAAGAGCGTCAGCGCGTTGCGCCGGTTGATCAGCGTGGTGAGGTCGAAGGCCAACCCCTGGTCGAAGGGAGCCTCGTCGGGCCGGGGCAGCGGCCGGCCTTCGAAGGATGCGGGCGTCTGTTCGTCAGTCGTCATGGCGGGAGACTAGGGGATCAATCTAAGCGCTTGCAGTGAGTTTCCTGTGAGGCTTTGTGGGCACCGGTGAACCCTGGCGCGTCACCTGCCCCGCGTAGATTGAGGCTCGTGCCCTACCCGGACATCGCGTTCTGCCGCCTCTGCGGCTCCCCGTCGGACCGTCGCGTGCCGCCGGGGGAGGACCGGGAGCGGTCGGTATGCCGTGCCTGCGGCTACGTCGACTACGTGAACCCCACGAACGTGGTCGGCACCGTGCCCACCTGGGGCCCCGATGGTGATCACGTGCTGTTGTGTCTGCGGGCCATCGAGCCGCGGAAGGGCTTCTGGACCCTGCCGGCTGGGTTCCTCGAATACGGCGAGACGCTCGCGGACGGCGCCGCCCGCGAAACCCGCGAGGAGGCCGGCGCTCAGATCGAGATCGACGGGCTCTTCACCGTGCTCGATGTCGTCCAGGCTGGTCAGGTCCACGTGTTCTACCGGGCTCGAATGTTGCGCCCCGACCTCGACCCAGGCCCCGAGACGACCGAGGCGCGGCTTGTGCCTCTCGACGAGATCCCCTGGGACGACCTGGCCTTCGAGACAGTGCGCTGGACCCTCGAACGCTATGTCGAGGACCGATCCGCCGGGAACTTCGGCATCCACACCGCATCCATCGGACGACGGCCGAGAGAGTCAAGGAGCTAGGTCATGCGCATGAGCCGGGCGATAGTGGCGGCCGCGGTGCTGGCCGCAGTGGCGTGGTCGTTCTGGGGCTGGTCATGGCAAGCGGTGGTCCTGGGTGCGTACCTTCCAACTCTCCTGCTTGGTCTGGGGATCGAGTACCTCGTTGCGCGTCGGCGCCGCTTCGGCAACGACACCGCGTCCCCCGGACCGTCAAAAAAGTCAGATTGACAATAACGCCAGAAGGCCTATAGAGTCAGAGTGACGAAAAGCCGTCAACCCTGATCCAAGGAGAGCCTCATGGCCACCATCAGCACCTACCCGTTCGTCACCCACCTGCGCAGCACGGCGACCATGCACGTCCTGCACCGCTCGCGCGGCCGGCTCCGGCACACCGGCCCCGGCGCCGCCTTCTGGTTCCGGCCGATGTCGGCGGCGATCAGCGAAGTCCCCGTCGACGACCGCGAGCAGCCGGTGCTCATCACTGTGCGCACCGCCGACCTGCAGCAGGTCAGCGCCCCCGGCACGGTCACCTACCGCTTCGTCGACCCCGCCCTCGCGGCGACCCACGTCGACTTCTCGGTCCAGCTCAAGACCGGCGCGTGGGCCGAAACCCCGCTCGAGACAGTCGGATCCGCAATCCACGGCGCCACTGCAGCAGCGGTCACCCAGGCCCTGGTGGGTAGCGACCTGCGGACCGCCTTGACCACCGACCCAGCCTGGTTGGCCGCCACCGTCCGGGCCGCCCTCGCAGCCGACGAGCGGCTGACCTCCACCGGTCTGGCGGTCGTCGGGGTCCGTTTCGCCGTGCTGCGCGCCGAGCCCGACGTCGAGCGCGCCCTGCAGACCCCCGCCCGCGAGGCGATCCAGCAGGAGGCCGACAAGGCCACCTTCGAGCGCCGGGCCGTCGCCGTCGAGCGCGAAGCGGCTATCGGTCAGAACGAGTTGGCCAACCAGATCGACCTGGCCGCCCGCGCCGAACAACTCATCGCGCAGAAGGGCACCAACGCCCGGCGCGAAGCCCAGGAGAAGGCGGCGGCCGGCGCCATCGCCACGGCTGCCGAGGCCGCTCGCACGACCCAACTCGCCCAGGCCCAGGCCGAGGCCGACCAGGTGGTCGGAGCAGCGGCGGCGGAGACCGAGCGGGCGAAGTTGGCGGCATACACCGGTATGCCGCGCGACCTCCTGCTCGCGCTCGCTGCGCGCGAAGCGGCCGCGTCGCTTCCTCAGATCGACCAACTCGTCATCACCCCCGACCTGCTGTCCTCGCTGCTGGGTCGGCTGGCCGGCGGGACCACCGCCCAGGAGGGCTGACGTATGGGGACGCCCCGAGCCGTGCTCGTCCGGCGGACCACCGAGTTGGACGAGTTGGTGGCCCACCACGGGACGCGTGGCCAGGCCGAGTTCTTCCTGCGCACCCGTGAGCAGTCGATCGAGCCGCTCGTCCAACGGCATCAAGGGACCCAGGCCGCCCGCCAGACGGTCCTCGCTGCGGTGCCCGCGGACTGGCGCCGCGCCGAGGTCGAGCGAGCCGAGTTGGCGAGGTTCGTCTTCGAGCCCGACGACGTCGTCATCGTCGTCGGGCAGGACGGCCTGGTCGCCAACGTGGCGAAATACCTTGGCGCGCAGCCGGTGATCGGCATCGACCCCCTCCCCGGCGCCAACCCCGGAGTGCTCGTCCCCCACCCCGCGGCGGCCACAGGCGACCTGGTGCGCGACGTCGTCGCGGGGCGGGCGGCATACCTCGAGCGGACCATGGTGCGCGCGGTGGCCGATGACGGGCAGGAGTTGACGGCCCTCAACGAGCTCTACCTCGGGCAGGTGGGACACCAGTCAGCGCGCTACCTGCTCGGGTGGCGCGGCACGGCGGAGCGCCAGTCGTCCTCGGGGGTGATTGTCGGGACGGGGACTGGGGCGACCGGATGGTGCGCCTCGATCCAGCGGGCGTCGGCGCCTGGTCTCGCACTGCCGCGGCCCAACGACCCGAGCCTGGTGTGGTTCGTCCGGGAGGCGTGGCCCTCAACAGTGACGGGCACGACGCTGGCGGCGGGCCCGCTGGACAGCGACGAGCTCACCCTGCGGGTCGAGTCCGAGTCGCTCGTCACCTTCGGTGACGGGATCGAGGCGGACCGGCTCGTCCTCGGGTGGGGGCAGGTCGTGCGCGTCGGAAAGGCCCCCCGGGTTCTGCGGACCGTGGCCTGAGCCTGCGGCCTAGAGCATCGCCCGCAGCGGGGAGCACGCGGCATACTGGGGAACTGTCCTCCACGAGAGAAAGCCATCCATGACCAACGCCCCCTCGTCCAGCGCCGACTTCATCGAGCTGGAGCACCGCTTTGCGGCCCACAACTACTCTCCGCTGGACGTCGTCATCGCCCGTGGCGAAGGGGCCTGGGTGGAGGACGTCGAAGGGCGCCGCTACTTCGACGCGTTGGCGGGTTACTCGGCGCTCAACTTCGGGCACTCCAACCCGCGGCTCATCGAGGTCGCCGAGCGGCAACTACGCACCCTGACGCTGACGAGCCGGGCCTTCCACTCCGACCAGCTCGGGCCGTTCGCCCGCGACCTGTGCGCCCTGACCGGCAAGGACCTCATCCTCCCGATGAACTCCGGCGCCGAGGCCGTCGAGACCGCGATCAAGGTGACCCGGCGGTGGGGCAAGCGGACCAAGGGCCTGCCGGAGGACTGGGGCACGATCATCGTCATGGGCGGCAACTTCCATGGCCGCACGACGACGATCGTCTCGTTCTCGACCGACAAGGTCGCCCGCGAGGACTACGGCCCCTATACCCCGGGCTTCCTCGTCGTCCCCTATGGCGACATCGACGCGCTGCGCGCCGCCATGACCGACGAGACCATCGGTGTCCTCCTCGAGCCGATCCAGGGCGAGGGCGGCGTGGTGATCCCGCCGGAGGGTTTCCTGCGTGAGGTGCGCGCGCTGTGCACCGAGCGCAACGTCCTCATGGTCGCCGACGAGATCCAGTCGGGTCTCGCGCGCACCGGTCGCACCTTTGCCTGCGATCACGAGGACGTCGTTCCCGACATCTACATCTTGGGCAAGGCGCTCGGTGGCGGCATCGTCCCGCTGTCGGCCATCGCCGCCAACAGGGATGTGCTCAGCGTCATCACCCCGGGCTCGCACGGCTCGACTTTCGGCGGCAACCCCTTCGCCGCGGCGATCGGCCGCGAGGTCATCGCGATGCTGCAGACCGGCGAGTTCCAGGAGCGCGCTCGCCTCCTGGGTGACCTCCTGGCCGGCGAGCTCGCCGCCTTGAACCACCCGGGCATCGTCGAGGTTCGCCTGCGCGGTCTGTGGGCGGGCATCGACGTCGATCCGGCCCTGATGAGCGGCAAGGAGTTGTGCCACCGGATGGCTGACCGGGGCGTCCTCGCCAAGGACACGCACGGCTCGACGATCCGTCTGGCGCCGCCATTGGTCGCCACCGAGGCCGACATTCGCATGCTCGTCTCGGTGATCGCCGACGCCCTCAACGCCTGACCGGACCTCGCCGAAAGGTGGGATTCAGTGGGTATGCCGTCCGCCGAGGCCACCGTTTGCCACCTTGCGCGGAGGGCCAGGCCTGCTTACCCGGCTGACACCAGTCGCAGGGCTCGATGCGGGCACGCAGTGGCAGCGGCCTTCGCCAAGCCCAGCAGGTCGGGGGTCACGGGCCCTTCCACGACGGGAAAACCCCACTCGTCCAAGTGGATTCGCTCAGGCAACAGCTCGGCGCACAAGCCCCGGGCGGCGCATGACGGCCAATCGACACGCATCGTCCACGTCATCGCGAGCACCCCCCACGCAGGTGCAGGGCGACCTCGTCATCAAACGTGGTCAGCAGTGATCGCACCAACCGGGCTGTCCCGTCCGGATGGGCGCACGCGCCGCGTTTGTCGACCAGGCCCACCAACTCTCCGATCCGGGTCCACGAAGCGCTGGTTTCGCCCAGGGCCACGAGCCGCATCTCCTCGGCAAGGGCAGGCAGGCCGTTGAGGCAGGGCCCGCACCGTCGAGCGGAGGCTTTGGCGAGGTAGTCGACGATTTCACTGGTGACCGCCACCGGGCACTGATCCGCCCGCATGGGCAGGACCACCCCTGCGCCCAACCCGAGTCCACGGGCGCGGAGTTCCTCGCGGCTGACCGTCGCCTCGGCGAGGACACCCGCGTCGGCCCACGTGCCGTGGAAACCGCCCAGCAGGACGGGTTGCTCGACGTCCGGTCCCAGCACGTCCACCCACGGCGTCCCGTATGCCGCCTCCAGCACCACCGCGGTGTCGGCGTCGCGCCGATGCGGGAGGGTGAGGAGAGTCGTGCCGGGCTCTGTATCGGTGCCGTGGGCGGCATACCCCAGGGCTCCCATCCGCAGGACGGCGGCGACCTGCGCCCAGGTCTCGGCGTTGGACAGCAGGGTGGGGCGCCCGTCGAGACCCGACATGGCCTCGGGCTTCCATGCCGTCACCGGCAGGCCGGGCCGACCGGCGAGGAGTTCCAAGACGGCCCGCGCCTGGCCAGACACGAAGCCCGGTTCGGCGGCCCGCATCCGCCAGCGCGGCTGGCTCCGGTCGCGGCGGCCGGGCTGGGCCGCGCGCTCGGAAAGGGCGGCAGCGATGGCGTCGCCGACCGCGGGTCGCTCCAGCGGCGTGACGATGTGAACCTCGGTCGTTCGCAGTGCGCGCGCCACCACCTCGGCCCCGTCGAGGATCTGGTGAGGCGCCACGAGGGCGAGCGCCGTGTCCTTCGCGGAGGCCGGCTCGCCTTCGGCGAGGTTGATGACCACGACCGCTCGGCGCCGCCCGGCCGCCGCGGCGGCCAACTTACGGGCGAAGGGGAAACCGGCGCCGCCCCGGCCGACGACGGCGCCGGCGCCGACCGTGGCCAAGACCGTGTCGAGGTCGAGCTGAGGGAGCTGGCCAAACCGGTCGCGGTGTGCCTCCAGCGACGGTCCGTCCAGCACGCCGGACAGGAGCACCGGCCCTGGGGTGGCGACGACCTGAGCAGGCGGATCCGTGCGGACCGTGCGTGGCACCGACCGAGCGCTGAGCGACCGGCGCACGGTCGCCGCAGGTGCCGAGGGTGCAACCGGGGCTCCGGCGCCCGCGCCAGGGAAGGAGGTGACCGAGGCCAGGACCGCCCCGCTCATGACCGAACCACCTGGACGCGGCGGGCCACGGCCCGACCGGCGACGGCAACGACGACGGCTGCCACACAGCTCAGCACGGTCCAGCGTCCCCACGGCGACCCGGCGTCGGTGCCGATCCCGAGGGTGTGGATCACCGCGACACCCCAACTCACGTAAGCCAACAGGTGGATGCGCCGCCACACCCGCTCGGAGATCCGCGAGCGCAGCAGGCTGCTCACGCCGATGGCCAGCAGCAGGTCCAGGCTCAGCGCCCCCATCCCGAGGTAGAGCGGGCGATACAGCCCCCCTACGGGCAGGAATGCGTCGAACCACCGGATGTCGACGTAGGTGTCTACGACGGCCGTCGTCACGTGGGCGGCGAGCAGGACGGTGGCCAACAGCGCGAGGTTGCGGTGCAGCCCCTGGGTGACGAATCGGGGGACGAACCGACCGGGCCCGCGACCGGTTGCCGACAGGATGCCGAGCAGCACGACCGCCGTATAGAGAACGAGCAGGACGATCCCGGTGCCCCTGTTGGCGAACCACAGGAGCGGACCGGACAGGTCGATGGACGGAAGGCTCACGTGCGGGACTCCTCAAGGTCTGTGGGCCAGGTAGGGGTGCGGCGGACCGACCCGTCGGCCGCGAGCAAGCGCGCGGCGACGCCGTGTCGGGCCAACCATTCGGGGGCGTCGGCCCCCAGGACGAGCGCGGCGGTCGTCGCGGTGTTCGCATCGGCCGCGCAGTCCCCGTATGCCGTGACTGACAGCCAGGGGGTCTGCGCCGGTCGACCGGTGCGCGGGTCCAGGACGTGGTGCCAGGCCGATCCGGCCCGAACCCACCGTCGGGCGGTGACTGATGAGGTGGCCAGCCCGCCCGCGGTCAGGGACACGCGGCATACCTCGGGGTCGTTGTCCGACCACGCGCGCAGGTCGGGCGCGAGGTCGACCGGCCAGGTGACTGCGGCGCCGGCCGGGGCGTGCGCGCGGACGTCTCCGCCGACGCTGACGACGACAGCCACGCCGAGCCGTTCGACGATGGTGAGGGCGACGAGGTCGGCGGCATACGCCTTGCCGGTGGCGCCGAGGTCGAGGGCGACGCCGTGCGGGACGCGCACCCGGTCACCGTCGATGCGGACGTCCGACCAGGCGCCGGCGACCGGCACGGGCAGGGCGTGGGCCTCGACGGTGCTGGGGAGTTGGCTGAAGGTGCGGTCATAGCCCGCGGCGACCATGAGCTCTCCGAGGGTGGGATCGACCAGCCCGTCGGTCGAGTGGGCGGCTCGAAGCGCCACCCGGACCGCGCCGATGAGGATCGGGCTGACCGACACCCAGTGGCCGCCAGCCTGATTGGCCCGGACCAGGTCACTGTCCTGGCGGAATCGACTGCAGGCCACGTCGACCTCGGACAGCACTGCGGCGGCAAGCGCCGCAGCCTCGTCGGCGACGGTCGCGTCGGCCACGCCAAGGTGGACGTAGGTTCCCAGTGCTCGCCACGAGCGCGAGCCCGGGTCGGTCGGGACGTCGTATGCCGTCCCCCCAGCCCCCCGCCTTACGCGGGATTCGGCGGGGGGCTGGGGAGTTGCGGCGCGCAGGGCGAGGGTCACGACCCTGATGAGACGACGGGGGCGGGTTTCGGCGCCGGCTTGGGCGCGGCCGGCTTCGGAGCCACGACCGGCTTCGGGGCTGCGACCGGTTTCGGGGCTGCGACCGGTTTGGCCACCGTGGTCGTCCTGCTCGCGCTCGTCTTCGGTTTCGGCGAAGGGCTGAGCGAGCCGCCTGTGGCGGCTGCTGTCGTCACCGATTCGCTGACCACGGTGCGGTAGGTGCGGTCCACGACTTCCGCCACCGTCTGCTGTGCGGCTGCCGCCTTTGCCTGGGCCTTGAGCGCCTGCTGCTGCGCGGTGTCCGCCGCCGCCAGACCGGTGATGGCGCCGGTCGAGGCAACGGTGGCGGCAGCGACCACGCCGGTGAGGGCGTGCATGGCGGTCATGGACCGGTCGCGAGAGGCGGGCAACCAAGTTCGATTCATGTGGTTCATCGTCGACGCGGCTGCGGCAAGGGCGCGTCAGGCGCACCTCAAGACAACGCTAAGAAGTCCGGTCAGCGGTAGCGCCTGGAGGCCTGGACGGCGGATGCGCGGCCGAATTCTTAGCACTCCCTTGATGCTGCCCGAGGGTGCGGTTGACCCAAGGTGAGTCACCGTGAAGGTGCACCGCGTTCCCACGCCGACGTCGATGGCGCCCGCGGTCCCTGCACCTCGCACATCGAATCGGAAGGCAACCTCATGTGGATCGGATGGAAGGCCATCAGCCTCGGAGTCGTCAGTGGGGGGGGCGATCGCCGTCGCGCTCTATAGCTCGCTGGCCGCGGGTTCGGCCGCCCCATCGGCGTCGATCCCGATCTCGCAGACCGTCCCGACCGCGGTCTATGCCGACTGCGTGGAGCCGGCGGTTCTCGAGGGCGATGAGTGCGTCACCCACGTGAGCGTCACCCGCACGGTGGCCGCGCCTGCCCCGGCGGCCGTTCCCGTCCCGGCGGTGGCTGCGTCATCAGCGACCACGTCCGCGACCCGGTACACGCCGGCCCCGACCCCGGAGGCAGCGCCGGCGGCCGCGGCGGTCGACGACCACGACGATGACGAGCATGAGGACGAGCGCGACGGTGACGACGAGCCTGACGACGACGAGCGCGACGGTGACGACGACTGACCAACCCGCACCGGGCCGGAGCAAGCTTGCGACGCAGTGGGATTCAGTCGGCGCGCTCGATGAGGGGCAGGACGACGATCACGGCGAGGCCGCCAAGCCCGGCCCGTTCGAAACCGACCGACCCTCCCGCGTCAGCCGCCAGGCGGCGGACGATGTCCAGCCCCAACCCGGTGCTCCCGGCGCCACTCTCACCGCGCGCGAACGCAACCGTGTCGGGGCTGCCGTCCCCGCCGTCCTCGACCCGCAGGACCACCAGCCCATCGACGACGTGCAACTCCAACCGGATTGGCGTCTCCTCAGGCGTGTGCGCGAACGCGTTGTCGACGAGGTTGTCCAGCAGGTCGGCCAGGTCCCGAGCCGCCAGCCCGACCAACGCCGGTCGGTATGCCGCGTGCTCACCTCCCGGGTGCTCACCCGTGACGCTCTCTCCCGCCGCCCCGCTGGCCGAACCGTTCGCCGAGCCGCCGATCACGGTGGTCATGCGCCCCTGGTCCTCGGCCAGCGGACCCCAGTGATGGGCCCGGTCGGCGAGGACGACTCGGGCGTCGCACCATCCGCCCATTGCGTCGCGGCTCGGGCGCCGGGCGTCGGCGACCACCGAGTCGATGGCGCGGTGCAGGTCCTCGACATGGCTGCGCAACCGGGCCCGAACCGTCGGGTCCTCCACCTGATCGGTGTCCAGCCGCAGTGCCGTGACCGGAGTGCGCAGCCGGTGGGACAGGTCGGCGGCGCCCTCGCGCTCGATCCGCAGCAGGTCCTCGATCCGGTCCGCGAGTTGATTGAGGGCATGTCCAAGCTCGACGACCTCGACCGGCCCCGTGGCCGCTGCTCGGGCTTCGAAGTCGCCGGATCGCAGCCGGTGGGCGACACCAGCCATCGCGACGACCGGTGTGCTGATCCGGGCGCTCTGACGCCGGGCGACGAGCACGCTCACCACGACGAGCAACAGGCCGACCGCGACGAGGATCGCCCACGAGCCGTAAACCCCGCGCCGCACCCGTCCGAGGTCGGTGACCGAGTGCACGATCGCGACCCCGTCGGCGACACCGACGGGGATCAGCACGTGGAAGCGGTCATCGACGGTCGTCGCCATCGACCGGTTGTCGGCCCGGACCGCGGCGAGAAGGCGGGCATCCTCCGGGAACTGCGCCGGGCCGGACGAGGGCTGACCGGTGGTGACAGGGCCGGTGGTTGTCGGGCCTCCAATAAGTTGACCGGAGGGGAGAGCGACGGTCGTCGTCGCCGTGCGGGCACCGAGGGTGGGGGCCAGGACTGCCGGGAGCGACGCCGGGTCGTCGACCCCGGCGACGATCATCGCCACGCTCTGGGCGTCACTGTTGGTCGCGGAGACCGCTCGCTCCTCGGCCATGGTCCGCACGAGCAGGCACAGGGGGATGACGAACGAGATCACGACGCCGGCGACCAACGCTGCGGCCAGCCACGTGATCCGAGACCTCAGCATCAGTCAGCCGACCCGGGGTGGGCCCCGCGCGGGTCAACCAACCTCACACCGACCCCCCGAACGCTATGGAGATAGACCGGATCGGCGGCGGTCTCGCCGAGCTTGCGCCGCAGCCAGGACAGGTGGACATCGACCGTCCGGTCGCCGCCGCCATAACTCTGCCGCCACACCTCGGTGAGGATCTCGCGCTTGGTGACGACCTCGCCGACCCGCTGGGCCAGCAGGTGCAGCAGGTCGAACTCCTTGCGGGACAACTCCACGGGTATCCCGTCCACCGTCACCTCGCGACTGGCCGAGGTGATGACCAGACCGCCCACGACGATGGGTGTCGGCGGCGCGTCGTGCCCCGCCCGACGCAGGACCGCACGGATGCGTGCCTCGAGTTGGTCACCGCCAAACGGCTTGACGAGGTAGTCGTCGGCGCCGAGGTCGAGGGCTCGAACGATCTCCTTCTCGTCGTCGCGAGCCGTTGCGACGACCACAGGCACCGAGCTCACGGCGCGCAACATCGACAGCACGGTCAGGCCGTCGACGTCCGGCAACCCGAGGTCGAGCACGACGACATCCGGCGGCTGGTCGACGGCCTCGGTCAGCCCGGCCATGCCGGTCGGCTGGCTGGTCACCGCGTGGCCCGCGCCGGCCAGACTGCGCAACAACGCGCCACGGATCGCGGGATCATCTTCGACGACGAGCACGCGAGCCATGGGGGTTACGCTACGCGCAGCATGGGGAGGAACCGATGAGCGGATCGCGGGCACAACTGCTGCGGTATGCCGCAACCTGGGTGCTCGTGGTCAGCGTGACGGCTGGGCTGTCGTGGGGCGCGATCTCTCGGGCCGGAGAGGCGGCCACACTCCTCGGCGCGCCGGTCCCACTCGGCTCGGCGGCGGCCCCGACGACCGCCGGCTTGACGCCCAGCGCGACCCAGTCGGTCCCGCCCCCGCCGCCGGTGACGTCGGCACCGACCTCCAGCGGGCAGTCGTCGACCTCCCCGAGCTCCCCAAGCACCCCGAAGCCCGAGCCGACCGAGTCGCCCCGTCCGGTGGTCCGGTCAGTCAGCACGGCGGCCGGTCAGGTCTGGGCCTACTGCGTCGGCGACACCGCGTACCGCCGCAGCGTCGTGGCGACCGACGGCTGGAGCTTCGAGTTCTCGCGCGAAGACAACGGGCGCTTCGAGGTGAAGTTCCAACTCGCGGGAGCGGAGGAGGAAGAGGTCGAGGTGAAGGTTCGCTGTGAGGCGGGTCTCCCGGTTTTCACCACCGATTGAGCGAGCCGCGGCCGCTTGAGGTGAGCGGGCGGCATACCCCGTGGGGGCTAGGCGTATTCCCAGCGGAGGCCGACGATCCCGCGGCGCGCGCGCTCGCGCACCAGGGTGACTCGACGGTCCGGTGAGAGCGTCCGTTGGCGGACGAACAGGTCGGGGCCGTTGTCGGTGGCCCGCTCGAACTCCTCGAGGCGCACCGGCAGACAGTCGGGGTGGAAGCCCAGGTCGAGGACCATCATCGAGCGCGAGGTGACGACGAGCCGATAGAGCAGGAGGCTGCGCTGCTCGTTGTCATCGAACGTGAGGTAGTGCAGGAAATGGTGCTCACCGCGGCGGACGAAGCGATCGAAGACGAGTTCGCTGACGACGACGTTGGCCTCCGCATCCCGGCGGACCCGCCCGATGCGTCCGCCGCTGACCGCCTCGTGGCGGATGAGCTCAGGTCGCCCGCCCGGTTCCCCGCCGTGCAGGATCGGGAACCGATCGGTGTCGACCAGGGCGCGATAGGTCTCGACCGCGCGCACCGACCGCAGGCACCCCGTGGGTCCGAACTCGGCGACCTGGATGGCGGACAACGGTTCGAGGGTGGCCATGCCGTCGGGGCAGCCGACGCCCTCCATGAGGACGCCGATTCGGGCGGCCGCGGCGGCCATGTCGAGCTCTGGGCTGACCGGGGTCGAGTTCGGGTGGCGCAAGGCCTCGGTGAAACTGCCGATTGGCACCTTGAGGATTTCCTCGAGGGCGGTCACGGCGAGGAGCGAGGTCGGCTGGGTGGGCAGGCGGTGACCGTTCTGCCAGTAGCTCAGGGTGCTGCGACCGATCGCGAAACCGCGCTCGGCCAAACGACGTTGGACGGCATCCAAGGTGAGGCCGCTCGCGTGGAGCGCCACCCGCAACTCCCCCGAGAAGCGGTTCGATCCGGTGTCGATCACCACCAGAGATTCACAGTCCTTCCGTGAACGTTCACACCCAGGGCGATCGTGGCACGGGGAGCGGGCGTTCACAAGCGGGCGCGTTCACATACCCGACAATCCATATCGAACCAGCCTTGTCCGACGTGTCCGGGCCGGTGAGAATTCAAGCACTGTTGGGAAGCAGTGACGTTGATCGGGACCGGCCCAAATCGGACCCCCGAAAGACATCCACCGCGCTGTCGGCTGATGCGGGACCGCGGCGCGAACGATGGCCGGACCCCTCCTGGTGTCAGGGGTCCGGCCATCGGCCCATCACTCGCCATACTCTGCAACGCCCTTCACGTCTGGCGCCCCTCACTTCTGAAGCGTGGCCTCCCAGAAGCCGGGCAGTTGCGCGATCCGATCCGCCAACTCCTGCGCGGCCTCCAACTCGGCCTCGACGTCCACCTCGGGCGGCAGCAGATCAGTCACCCCCGTGAGGTCGACCAGTCGGCTCCACGTCGCGAGATCGTTGAGCGCGCCGAGACGATCCTGCAGGGCACCGAGGGTCTTCTCCATGACGAGGGCATCGGAGGCAGTCCGCGGCCACATCGTCCCGAAGAACTGGCAGCCGTAGCGAACCTTCTTCGCCTCGATCCGCAGCTGGTGGCGGTCGTGGTCGGAGAGGTCGGCCAGTCGCCTGCTCATCGTGCGGATCCGCTTGCGGCGTCGTTCGAGGGCGCCGGCCGTCCACGCTCGGCCGCTCCACGTGCCAGTGCCGAGCAGGTCGCGGTAGGACCCGTTACGCAGCCACTCGTCGAGGTCGACTCGGGTCTGCGCCCACTCGGGCGAGTGCAGGAACTCCAGTGCCTCGCTGTATGCCGTAACCCTTGCGTCGTCCAGGCGCGCTGCGTTGGTGGGGCTGAGGTCCGGGTGCCCTTCGAGGAAGACGTCGAGGTCGCGAGCCGGGCCGAACGCGACGGTGAGCTCACGCAGCTGGGCCTTGAGCCGCCGTGCTTCGGGATCGGCCCGGCTGACCTCGCGCGCGAGGGAGAACAGCGACCGCAGCCGCCGATAGCCAACCCGGAACTGGTGTAGCGCTTCGTGATCGCCATGGGCGTCCAGGAGTGGTTCGTTGGCGTCGGTGTGCTCAAGGCAGCGCCTCGCCACTGATTCGAGGGTGCGACCGCCCCCGAGCCGTGGCGAAAGCACGATCGAAGGCGCCTTCGTCGGGGTCGTCATGCCCGACATCCTGTCAGTTCGCCTCCTGACCGACGTGTCTGGGCCGCGACGACGGTCGGTGCCGCCCGCTCAGGCACCGCCCGTGACGGTCACCAACTGCTCGCCCGCCGGGCCCAGCAGCATCAGGGTGATCCGGACGGGACTGACGAGCGGGACGAACACGGCATACCTCGCCTCCCGCGGCCACCCCAGGGTCCGCTGCGGACGGATGACATGGATCTGGCCGTCCGCAGGGAAGGTGATCCGCCCCGTGCGCACCCCCGAGAGCAGGAAGGTCCCCGACACTCGCAGGAGTCCTGGCCTCGGTCTGGGGAACGGCAGCGGGAGGGGGGTGAGGTCCGTCGACACCCCGCGGACGGACAGGCTGATCCCCGCGCTCACGGTTGCCGGCGCGTCGGTGCCGACGGCGAGGACCACGCCGGACGCCACCGTCGAGGTGCGCACGATTGTCAGCGTGTATGCCGGTGTCGGCACGAATCCGGGCACCGTCACCGTCCGCTCGACCGAGCGACCCATCGGGTCGAGCAGCCGCATCGAGACCGTCGCCGGGGCGGTGGCGTCGGGGGTGCGAATCCACAGCCGCAGTGGCAGCCGACCCGCTGTGCGTGGACCGCGCTCCAGGACAGGGGAACTCGTCGCACCGGCAGGTGCGCTGGTGCCGGGAGTCTCCGGCAGGAGCGGCAGGTCGGTCATTGCCACCGGCATCGCGTCGGCGACCCCGCCGAGGCGGAAGACGCCTGCGCTGGTCACCCGGGCCACTCCCGAGGTGCCGGACGTGACGACGACTCCACGGTGATCGGCCCCCCAGCGAGAGGCGACGAGGGGGTCGAGGTCGGGAGGTCCGGTCGGCGGGACGAGGATCGAGACGACCTCGGAGGCCGCCGACGGCTGGCCGCGGACCGCCTGGACCGGCACGGTGTCGACCGCCTTGGCGACGGCGCGCACGAGCCAGTTGTCCCACGCGGGCGGCAGCGTCCCCGTCCAGGTCGCTTCGTAGACCGGTGCCCCGGTCACCGGGTCCGGTCCGCCGGCTGGGAGCACGACGGGCACGACGGCGACCGGTGGCCCCATGCTTTCGTGGTCGCGGGCGGCGGCCTCGGAGCGTGTGGCATAGACGAGGAAGCGGGCGACCGGCACCCGGCTGGCCGAGAAGAGCCGCACGGTGACGGTGCCGTCGGGCGCCACGCTCACCCGGGTCAGCGGCGGCGTCGGCCGACGCAACCGAGGGGCCGTGGCCGCCTGCAGGTGGATGTGGCCGGTGGGCGCTGGCCCCGGCCAGGGTGACTCGATCCCGGTCTCGGACTGGGTGGTGACGGTGAAGAGGTGGATGTCGGTCGACCCCTTGGGCAGGGTGACATCGGCATCGCGTGCGCCGCCCGGCAGCGTGAGCAACCGGCGGAATGCAGCCCGTTGCTGGGTCGGGGTCAGCCCGTCGTAGGCAGTCCACAACGCCGCTAGGCGCACGCCCGGCGAGTCGGTCTCGGGCGCTCGCGGCGGAAGTCCGGCGCGCTGGCGCAGCGCCGTCTCGGAGCACTCCCAGACGATGCAACTGCGCACGCCGGTGCCGCCGGCGGGCAGTGACCACTGCACGCGCACATGCGAACTTCCTTGTGCGTCAGGGGTGCTGCCCATGGGGACGCCCGGCGGAGCCGGCGGCGGGAGCGGCACGATCGGCACGGGGCTCGCGGCCGTCGTCACTGCGGGGTGCGCCGCGTCAGGGGTGTATGCCGTGGGGCTGGCTCCCACGGCCAACGTGCTGCGCAGCCAGACCTGGACCCCCCACCGCTGGGTGCTGGTGAAGTCAAGGGTCGGCACGCCGCTGGTCAGTCGGTAGCGCCGCCCGCCGTCGCCCTGGCCGGGGCCGGGCGCCATGGGGTTGGCTCCGTCCGGGCCGAGCGAGGCGACGGTGGCACCGACCCCCGTCGGCACGTCGCCCGCGAAGGTGAGGCCGAGATCGCGCCGGAAGCACCCGGCCGGGGTCGGCAGGCCGGGGTCGAGCCCCGCCGGTGGCGGGGTGCTCGCCGAGGCCATGGGGAAGAACAGGGCGACGATCTGCAGGCTCGTGGGTCGGCGTTCGGTCCAGTCGAGTGCCGTCTCCAGGGTGAGGGTCGCCGGGCAAGCGGGGCTACCGGCATACGTGGAGGCCAGGTCGAGGGCGATGAGCCGAGGGGGCAACGGTCCCGGCTCGTTGCCGGTGTAGGCGATGTCTCGCCACGCCGACCAGACGCCGTGGACGTCGACGAGCGACACGGCATACCCCACCTGGCGCCCGCCGCTGAGGATCGGGATGTCCGCGGCGCCGTCGACGAAGGCGACCCGCCCGGAGCCGGGAGTCCCCGGCGCGCCATCGGGGCTGAGGGTCAGCGGGCGGATGCCGTCGGCGTCGCGCTTGGGAGCGAGGGACGTGGCCTGGGCGGCCCCGGCGTCGTAGCGGGCCAGCGTTCCTGCGCCGACCCGCCCCATCGCGGCGGTCGTCGGAAGGCGGTTCCACGACACGCGGATGCTCTCGCGCCACGGGGTGTCCGCGGGGTTGGGCGGCACGAGGCCGTTGCGCTCTGCGGTGAGCGCCGTCGGGGGCGGCACGATCTCGTGCGGCCCGGTCTGCGGGGCGTATGCCGCGAACGTCACCTTGTCGGGCCACGGGCTCGGGGTGCGTTCGTAGTCGGCGGTGACGAGGAAGTCCTGATGGCCGACGACGGCCCCGTCCTGCCTGCCCTCTCGGGTGTAGGTCGTGCCAAAACCGGTCGCCAAGTTGAGCACCGGGTCGGTCTGGGCAGGCAGGGCGAGCATTGCCAACGGCTGGGTCGTCGCCGAGGTGTCGAGGGCAGACGTGCGCCCGTCCTGCGTCGGCCCCGGGACCGCTCGGTCGCTCGAGAGCGTGAACTGCAGGCGCTCTGGCACGCCCGGGTCATAGAGCTCGGCGATCTCCGGCAGCAGCGACTGGACAACCTCCTTGACGACGAGCTCGGGGTCGGGGTCGACCCAGTCCGGGGCGAGGCGGCCGGTCTGGGTCATCGGTGGCCAGCCGAGGGGCGGCATACCCCGCTTGAGCCGCTGGACCGCCGCCTCGAAGGGAGGCACGGGGGCGGCGACGAGCCCCTGATCCGAGCTGTCGTATGCCGTTGCGCCCCAGGGTTGCTCGCACGGCAGGCCGACGAGCTCGATCGGCTTCCAGGTGTCGTCGTTGATGACGTCCTCGACGGTGCGGATCCGGACCTTGGCGTTCATGCCGTTGACGAGCAGCGCCGAAGTGGCCCCGGAGCACTTGATGACGAGTTGGACGTGCACGGGTCCAGGCGCGGGCGCTGTGCTCACCGCGACGACGTCGGCCATCGTCGCAGCGGTGCGGTGGGCGAAGAGACCGACGGCGGCGTTGGGGTTGATCGGGTCGAAGTCGACGACGATGAAGGCCGCCTCGTCCCCTCCCCAGCGCAGCAGCAGCCCGCCGCCGCGTTGGGACGAGGTGAAGTCGACATCCTTCACCTGCTTGAGCGAGGGGCTACCGACCCAGACGGTGAACGGCCCGCGCGGGACCCCGAGGGTGGGCGAGCACGCCCACCACACGTGGACGTCGTTGTTGCGTTCGGCGGTGCGCTTCTTGAGTTCGTCTAACCAGCCGTCGGGCGCGTGCTGCCCGACCGGCAGAGCGCGCACTCCGATCTGGGCCCACGGCAACCCAGTTGCTTCCGCGCGGAACAGCGAAAAGGCGCTCACCCTGGTCATCAGTCCTCCACCTCCCAGGGGGCTCGCTGCAGTGAGACCCGGACGACGGTGCTCCGTCGTTCGGGAAGGCCCGCGAGGTCGTCGTCGGCGAGCACGAGGTCCAGTCGGGCCTCGGTGCCTCGCGCGCCGGCGCCGAGCAGGACGACGGCTCGGGTGCGTCCGGGGCAGGCGACGATCCGGGTGATCCCGGCTCTTGGCAGGTCACCTGCGGCGACCGGCGCGGTGCTGGGAGCCAGCGACAGCCAGTCGCCCGTGACCCCGGCCCACCAGTGGTGCAGTGGGTCGGCGGCGTCGACCGGACCGGTGACCTGCTGGGGCATGACCCGCGAGCGCCAGAGTGGTTCGCTGCTCTCCACGATGATCGCCACGGGCTGCGGGACGGGGTCGCCGCTCCACAACACCTCGACCGCGGGGAACGACGGCGTCGTCGGGACACCAAGCCCAGCACCTTGGTATGCCGCGTCGACCTGATCGCCGGTCGGCTGTCCGGGCAGGGCGGCGAGGGCCGCCGGGCTGGGCACCAACCGGGCTCGCACCGAGGCCGGTGCGATGTAGCTGACGAAGTGCTCCAGCGACTCGAACCGTGAGGTCGTGAACGGGATGCGGTGGACCAGGCCGGTGGCCGACGCTGGGGCGCCGACCGGCACGGCATGGACGTCGATGAGGTAGTCGGTGAGCGGCTCGAAGGTGTAGGGCAAGGTGATCGTCACCGTGTGGTCCTTGGTCCCCGAGATGTCGATGCACGGGAGGTCGGACGTCTGGAGCATCGTCGCCACGGCCTCGCTCCACGGGGTCGCGATCTTGAGAGCCAAGGCCGGAGCGAGGAACTCGCTGGGCCCGAGAGGCAGCGTCCACGGGGCGCCGGGCGGGCCGCCGTCGGGTGGCGCCGGGTGTTTGCCCGAGGCCGAGCGCACGACGACACGCAACTCCTTGCCGTAGGCCCCGAACAGGTCGGCGACCTGCTGGTGGGCCAGGGCGATCCGCACCGGTTCGGTGCAGAACACTCCGACGTCGCCCATCCCGGGCGCGCTGGCGAGCACCCATGGCCCGAGGTCGGTCGGCGACGCGCTGGCTGGCTCGGTGGCGAACCGGTAGGACTGGGTCTCGTTGGCCTGCCAGTCCGGCGTGGTGGTTGCTGTCGGCTGGGAGTCCTGTTTGACCGAGGCGGCCCGCCAGGTCACGGCGACCGTGTAGGTCGTTCCGGGGCTCAGCAGGGCGTGGTCGTCGGGGTCCTGGGTGAGGGAGCTCTGCAGGGCGTCGCGGTCCTCGGTGATGGTCGTCGTGTCCCACGACTCCCGCCAGGCCTCGCTGCCGAGGACTGCGGTGACCGCGACGACGTAGAACGGCCGTTCCTCCTTGCCGCCGAATGCACCCTCACGCCAGCCGATGACGACCGAGCCGATCTCGGCGTCGAGCTTGCGCAGCGACACCCACACGACGGCATACGACTTGTCGTCGGCGAGGATGCGCGAGCCGATCCGGGCTGCTCGCAGGGTCGGGTCGAACCAGGGACCGTTGGGGTCGGTGAGCGCGGGGGGCAGAGGGTTGCCGGTGCCGACGACATCGGCGCCGGTGAGGGGGCGCTGGAGAATCTCGTTGCCCGCCGGGTCCTCGACGCGCAGGATGATGCCGCCTTCGAGGGCTCGGGTGGGAACGAGCAGAAGCGCCGACAACTCGAGGGCTGGCTCGGAGGGGGTGAGGCGGACGGCGTCGCGCAGGTCATCGGGTTTGAATCCGCTGTCGGCCCAACCTCTCTTGACGATGTCGCGGTCCAGCGGCGACCCGTGGGGGGCCGGCTCGGGGACGTCGTCGACGGGCGAGCGCAGGATCGCACCGCGACACTGCGCGCCGGTGGTCTCGGGGGCCCATGCCGTCGTGGCGTGGTGGGCGGCCAGGTCTCCGAGGGACGTTCCGGTG
>ERZ724516.575-NODE-575-length-22724-cov-6.307292_pt1 | contig 22724 bp, 23 predicted proteins | sample MGYA00376049_ERZ724516 | MGnify/ENA primary metagenome ERZ724516 (study PRJEB28724, sample SAMN07190886) | activated sludge metagenome | isolation source: activated sludge of sewage treatment plant in Hong Hong | place: USA: Christiansburg, Virginia | collected... | reverse complement strand
GGTGGTGCTTCCATTGCCCAGCTTCCCGTAATAGTTGTCGCCCCAACACAGCACGCCACCGCTGCGCGTTTCCGCACAACTGTGTTTGCGGCCCGCCGTGACTGACGTCGCATCACTCACACCGCCCACTGCAACCGGGCTGAGGCTTCGCAATGTCGTGCTGCCATTGCCCGTTTGGCCGTTGGTACCATCGCCCCAGCACCAAACGCTACCGCCGTTGAGCACGGCGCAGGTGTGGCTACCACCCGCAGCAACCGACATGGCATTGCTGATGCCATTGACCGCCACCGGGACACTCCTATCCTTGCTACTGCTGTCGCCCAACTGGCCCAAGTTGTTGAGACCCCAACACATTACCCCGCCACTGCTGAGCACAGCGCAGGTGTGAAAGGCACCGGCCGATAGGGAGATGGCGTTGCTGATGCCCTGCACTGTTACGGGGATGGATCGGTATTGTGCGACGCCACTGCCAACCTGGCCGTAATAGTTGTCGCCCCAACACTGCACGCCTCCGCTACGCAGTACAGCACAGCTATGGCCGATACCCACCGCAACCGCAACAGCGTTAGAAATGCCACTTGCCGTGACCGGGCTGAGACCACTGTACCCGCCGCCGTTGCCGAGCTGGCCCGCGCTGTTGTGTCCCCAGCATTGCACCTCGCCACTGATGAGAACGGCGCAGGAGTGGTACTCACCCGTTGCGACTGAGATGGCGCTGCCGAGCCCATTCACTGTCACTGGGATGCTGGAACTCGTTGGCGTGGTGTCATCGCCTAGTTGGTCCGCATAGTTATTGCCCCAGCACTGCACCCGACCATTACGGAGCACTGCACAACTGTGACGGTGTCCCGCGGAGACAAAGAATGCGTTGCTGATATCGCGCACCGATACGGGAAGTGCGCTGCTGTTGTGGCTGCCATCGCCAAGTTGGCCGTGGCCATTGAGTCCCCAGCACTCCACCCCGCCGTTGCTGTGTACGGCACAGGTGTGGTCGCCGCCTGCCGAGACACTCGGTGCGGCGTGAGCGGAATGTGCAGTCAAGGCAGTGATGGCCAACAGTAAACAGCGCACCATGCTTCGGAACGACCCAGAGTTGTTGCCTAGGCACATGGTGATTTCCCCTGAATGTGTTGTTTTCATTGCGGTGCCCTGGCTGTGGTGTTCCAGGGTGTGCCGGATGTGGCCAAGCGTATTGCACTTGTCCAAAAAACTCCGTGCGTACCATCACATACAAGTGCTATGGCCAACCTCACCCGAGGAAAGTTCCACCCACATCCCACAACGCCACTGGGTTGGTGGATCGGGTGTTCGGGCGTCGGCCCCATTCGACGTTGCCACAGAGAATGCGCGCCAGGCACGGCGTTAACGAAGCAAGGCAAGCGAACCCACCATGCCCGTCGGCGAGCGTGGGCCAGAGAACGAATACACGATTCACCAGCCCCCAAGCCCGTTGGCAGAAAGGGCCAGCCAGTCAGCTTACTCGCTATAAAAACAATAGCTACTTACGCAATATCTACGGGGGCTGGATGCCAATTTGACTGCAAGGATTCGCCAAATACACTCCGAGCACGGTAGTCAGGAGCCAGCGGGGTCAGGCACCACGCCGCAGCCTGCGCTCCAGCACTTCAAACAGCGCTTCACTGAGAAACGCCAGCAATGCCGCTGGCAACGCCCCCGCCAACAGCAACTCACGGTCATTGAGCGCCAGGCCGGTGACGATGCGCTCACCAAACCCGCCCGCGCCCACAAACGCGGCAATGGTGGCCGTGCCGATAGAAATGGCGGTGGCGGTGCGCACCCCGGCGACGATGGTGGGCAGCGCCAAGGGTAGTTCGATATGGCGCATGCGTTGCCGAGCTGTCAAGCCCAATGCCGTGCCGGCCATTCGCAGGCCTTCGGGCACATGGGCCAGACCGGTTGCCGTGTTGCGCATGATGGGCAAAAAGGCATACAGCGTCAGCGCCACCAAGGCCGGTAGTGTGCCAATGGCACCCAAAAACGAGATCAGCACGGCCAGCATGGCAATGGACGGCACGGTTTGCAGCAAGCCCGCAGCGCCCAGCACCGTGGCGCCCAGACGCGGGTGGCGAAAGGTCAATACCGCCATCGGAATGCCCAGCAGCGTGGCCAGCGCCACGGCCACGCCCACCAACAGCACATGCTGGCCCGCGAGCCGCGCAAAGTCGGGTGCGAACAGTTTTGCCCAGAAGCCGCGTTGGCTCGCATCAGGCGCAAGTGCCGTCGCGTTCGCAGTGGCCGTTGCGCCGCTGGACTTTTGGTTGGTCGCGTTTGGCGTGGCCATGCCTTGCTTGGCGAGTGCCGCCAACTGGTCCCGCGCAATCACATCAAAGGCCACACCCTTGAGTTCGGCCCGCGCGTTCATGGCAATCATCATGGCCTCGTTGATCCGGCCACTCAGGGTTAGCAGCGCGGCCCAGGCTTGCGGAAGGCGCGTGGGCACATCCAGCCGGTACAGCACTACGGCGTCATAGCGTGGAAAGTAGCGTTGATCGTCCACCAGCACCCGCAGGCCCAGGAAATCGATCTTGGCATCGGTGGTGTAAATGTCGATTACATCCACCTGCTGGGCGGCAATGGCGTCGTAGGCCAGACCGTGGTCCAGGCCTGCAGGTTTCTGTGACAGGCCATACCGCTGGGCCAGACCTTTCCAGCCGTCGGAGCGGCCGATAAATTCGTTGGAAAGGCCCAGTTTGAGCGTGGGGTGGGCGGCCATGTCGCCCAACTTGGCAATGCCCAGCGCCTGGGCCCTGTCGGCGCGCATGGCCAGTGCATAGCCATCGTTAAAGCCCAGCGGAACCGCCACACCCAGGCCCAAGGGCGCCAGCGCCGCCTGCATCTGCGCCAGGTCCATGGGTACTGTGCTCTTCAGAATTTCCTGGCTGATGGTGCCCGCGTATTCGGGGTACAGATCAATCTGCCCAGCACGCAAGGCCTCGTAGACGATGGCGGTATTGCCCAGACCCTGGCGCACTTCGGGTGCGGCCCGCAGATGCGGCGCAGCGGTCTGGGCCAGCAGCTCCGCCAGGATATAGGACTCGGTGAAGCGTTTGGAGCCTATGCGCAGCGGGGCCTCGTCAGGGCCCACCCAGGCCATCCCACTGCATCCCAAAGCGAATGTGATGAGCACATTGCAGGTGCGGCGACCTAGCTGCCGCCAAGGTGAAGGGAGTCTCATCGGTGAAGCCTTTGGATAGGGCGCGTCAAGCACACAGTTTGGCAGTGGCATCCTGCGCATCGGGCGCTGCAAATGGCGTATTGTGCCGGTCCGTTAAGGGCCCGCCACCCGGTTCTACCGCCCCGGCCGCGTCATAACCAATCGCCTTGAACTTCCAAATTTCACCGACCCGTTTGAGGTTGCCCACGTGGGTTCCATCGGACGTGTGCACACTGTGCACGTTGGCGTTGACGGCTCTGAGAGTAAGGGCATTCACAGCATGTAGTTCAGGAAAACAGGGTGCTTGCAAAGGGTATCGGACGTCTCCATTGTGCAACGGCTTGCGTCGGTCACAATCGTTCGATGACTTTTACGCGTACCCGACTGATCTGGATGGCTGTTGTGCTGATTGGTATGGCAGTTCTGTTGTGGAGCGCGCTGCGCGGCCAGGCCGTGGAGGTGGTGGTGGTCACCCAAGGCCCCATGGTGCAGTCGGTTGTCACAGCGGGGCGCATTGTTATGGTGGCGCGCAACGACATTGCAGCCCAAAGCTCGGCCCGTATCGACGCCATTCTGGTGCGCGAGGGCGACCAGGTCCAGGCCAATCAAGTATTGGTGCGCTTGCGTGATGACGAAGCGGTGGCCAACCTCGCGCAGTCCCGCGCCGCCGTGGCCGAGGCCCGTGCCCGCATCCGCCAGATTGCCACGGTGCAAGAACCGGTCAGCGCGCAACAACTGAAACAGGCCATCGCCGCCGATGCGCAGGCCGCGCAGGAGCTCACGCGCAGCCAGGACCTCGTCAAAAAGGGCTTTATCTCGCAGTCGCGCTTGGACGATGCCCAGCGGGCCGCGTCGTCCAGCGCCGCCGCCGTGCTGGCAGCGCGTGCCCAGGCCCAGGGCAACCAGGGCGGCGGGGCCGAGGCCGCCGTGGCGCAAACCCGGCTGGAGCAAGCCATGGCAGCCGAAAAGGCCGCCGCGACCCGGCTGGACCAGTTGAGCCTGCGTGCTCCCGTGGCCGCCACAGTGATTGCCCGTGCGGCTGACCCGGGCGACATGGCGCAACCGGGGCGCAGCATCCTGACCCTGGTGTCCGGAGACGAGACCCGAATCGCGGCCAGCGTTGACGAGAAAAACCTTCAGTATGTGAAGCTGGGTCAGGCGGCACGCGCCACGGCCGACGCCTATCCCGATCGGACCCTTGCTGCCACCTTGACATACATTGCGCCGGCGGTGGATGCGCAGCGCGGCACGGTCGACCTGAAACTGCGGGTGAACAAGAGCCCGGACTTCTTGCGCCCCGACATGACCGTGAGTGTGGAAATCATCACCGCCCAGGAGCCCAAAGCCGTAAAGCTGCCCACCGACGCGGTGCGCCGTGATGCCAATGGTGCAAGTTTTGTGCTGGTCAACCGCGACGGCCGAGCGCAGCGGCTTGTGGTGACCACCGGTTTGCGCGGCATTGGCACCACGCAAATTGTCAAAGGCCTGGTGGCGGGCGATCGGGTGATCTTGCCGACGGCCAGTGTGGAAGAGGGCGCTCGGGTGCGTGAGCGCGCCGAACACACACTGCCCAGCGGCGCTCAGCCGGCCGCCACTGCCAAACCCTAGTTGTTGGCTCCAGCACACATGCCGATCCGTTTGCCTTTTGCCTGGATGGTGGCCCTGCGCTACCTGCGCGAAGGACGCATGCAAACTGTGCTGATCCTGGCCGGGGTGACCGGTGGGGTGGCGGTCATCATTTTCCTGACCACGCTGATCAGCCAACTCCAGGTCTCGATCATCGACAAAACTTTGGGCAGCCAGGCCCACATCGTGATACGCCCGCCGCAGGCTGTGAACCTGACTACATTGCCGGCCGACAGCACCGCGGCGATTGTGCAGCCGCGTGCGCAACGCCTGCGCGGCATTGACCAGTCGGCATCGGTTGCGCAACTGGCGGCGCAAACAAACGGGGTGCTGGCGGTGTCGTCCATGGTCTCTGGCGCAGGTTTTGCGGTGCGGGCCGATGCCAGCCAGTCGATCGCTTTGATGGGGGTCGATGCTGAGGCCTACCAGCGCATCGTCCGGATGCAGAAATACCTGCAACTGGGCACCTTTGACGTGGCTGGGGCCAATGCCGTGGTCGGTGTGGAACTGGCCAAAGACCTGGGTATCACCGTGGGTGACAAGCTGCGGCTGGTCACCGTCAATGGCCGCAACGACCTGTTCAGCGTGTCAGGGATTTTTGATATTGGCAACCGCGACCTGAACCGGCGCTGGGTTTTCACCAGCACCCAGGTCGCGCAGACCCTGCTGGACCTGCCCGGCGGCATTACCCAGATCGACCTGCGGGTGGCCAAGCTGTTTGAGGCCGACGGCATCGCGCGCCAGTTGCAGGCCCAAACCGGCCTCACCGTGGACAGCTGGATGCAGACCAATGCGCAACTGCTCTCTGCGCTCAACAGCCAAAGCATGTCCAACAACCTGATCCGATTCTTTGTCACGGTGATCGTCGCCGTGGGCATTGCCAGCGTTCTGGTGGTGTCTGTTGTGCAAAAGCAGAAGGAAATCGGCATTCTGCGCGCCATGGGGGCCAGCCCCCGGCGCATCATGTCGGTGTTTTTGCTGCAGGGTGGGTTTTACGGTTTGATGGGTTCGGCGCTAGGGTCTGCCCTGGCGCTGGGTTTGCTGACATTTTTCTCCAAGATCACCCGCAATGCAGACGGCACCGCGCTGGTCAGCGCCGATCTGGACCCCGCTGTGGCGGCGTCCGCCTGTGCTCTGGCGCTGGTAGTTGGTCTGCTGGCGGCAGCTCTGCCGGCGCGGCGGGCGGCGCTGCTGGACCCGGTGCAGGCCATTCGAATCTGAGCGATCACTCTTCATGGCACCCATCATTGAGCTGAACCAGATCCGCAAGAGCTACGGCGAAGGCACGCCGGTGGCCACCGAAGTGCTGCATGGCATCGATCTGGTGGTTCAGGAGAGCGAATTTGCCGCGCTGACCGGGCCGTCAGGGTCTGGCAAAAGTACCCTGCTCAACCTGATCGGTTTGCTTGAAAAGCCATCGGCTGGCCAATTGCGGGTCGGCGGGGTTGACATTGCCGCTCTGGACGACGCCGCCATCACAGCACTGCGCGGTCGCACCATCGGCTTCATCTTCCAGTTTCACCACTTGTTGCCCGGGTTTACCGCGCTGGAAAACGTCATGATGCCGTCCATCATCGACGCCGGTTGGCCCACGCCCGAGGCGAAGGACACGGCACTGCGGCTGCTGGACCAGGTGGGTTTGAAGGACGCAGCGCACAAACGCCCTGCGCAACTGTCGGGTGGCATGCAGCAGCGGGTGGCGGTGGCGCGGGCTTTGTCGCTGTCGCCGCGCCTGATCCTGGCGGATGAGCCCACCGGTAATCTCGACACCCACAGCGCCAATGACATTTTTGAGCTGCTGCAGCGGGTCAACCAGGAGCAAAAGTCCGCCTGCCTGATCGTGACCCACGATCCGGCGCTGGCCAAGCGTTGTGCGCGGCAGATTCAGATTGTTGACGGGCAATTGTTGCCCTGAAGGCGCTTGCACGCGTGGTACCACTTTTTTAGTGGGCCACCGCCGCTGGCTGGTACCAAGACTGGTTCACAAACGGCGCTCCAAACGTAAACGTCTCACCCACCCGCGGCGTCACCACCTGCACGCCCTTGGCCTGGGCCGCCGCCACGGTGCGCACCACGGGTTCGGCCCAGTCGTGGTAAGCCAGGTTGAAGGTGGCCCAGTGCACCGGCAGCAGCGTGGTAGCGCCCAGGTCCTGAAAGGCCTGGATGGCGGACTCGGGGTTCATGTGGATGTCCAGCCAGGTGTCGCCATAGGCGCCGATCTTGATCAGCGCCAGACCTGGCGCGCCCAGGCGCTCACGGATGGTTTTGAAGTGACCCGCATAGCCGGTGTCGCCGCTGTAGTACAGCGTGTTGGCTGGCCCCTTGACCATCCACGACGCCCACAGTGTGGAGTTGTCCATGCTCTTGCGGCCTGAATAGTGGCGTGCAGGTGTGCAGTGGATCTTGACCCCCTTGATGTCGGCCGTCTCCCACCAGTCCATTTCGTGGATCTGTGCCGCTGGGACTTGCCAGAGCTGCAAGTGCGCGCCAATGCCCAGACCGACGTAAAAATGCGTGCCGTTTTGCGCCAAATGGGCAATGGTGTCCATGTCCAGATGGTCGAAGTGGTCGTGGGAAATCACCACGGCGTCTACGCCTTTCCATTGCGCCAGCGGCAACGGTGCCGGGTGCAGGCGCGCAGGCCCCACAAACTGGAAAGGCGAGGTGCGCTCGGACAGCACCGGGTCGGTCAGGATGCGCACGCCGTCCAGCTCGATCAGCACACTGGCGTGGCCCAACCACCAGGTGCGCAGGCCGGGCGCCACCGGTTGGGCCAGGTCGTCCGCCGTCATCTTGAGCACCGGCACTTCGAACTGGGGCTCACGCACCTGGTCGCCCAGATAGGCCTGAATTTCTCCCACGGTCGACATGTTGCTGACGTAGGGCGGCGTATTTTCAAACCGGCCGTTGATGAATTGTTTGGACTGGCGCATGCGCTCCAGGCGTTCCCCCTGGAACACACCGCCAAAACTGGGCATGCGAAACACCAGCCACGTCGCCAGGCTGAGCACCAGGGCCAACCCAACCAGCGTCAGCACGAATGTTTTCAGCCGTTTCATGGGGTGGTCTCCGTTTCAGGGGGGCAGGGGCGCGGCGTTTTTGGCGTGCAATTTGGCTGCGATGTATTCGCCGTGCGTGACGTGCAACAAACCGGCAATCTTGCTGATCAGGTGGTTCTCGTTGGCGTCCAGATGGCCATCGGCGTAGGCCACTTGCCACATGGTCTCAATCACCTGGATTTTTTGCGCCTGGGTGAGCTGGTCGTTCATCGCACTGGTGAAACGAAAGTAGTCGTTGGCCGTTTCGGCGGTTTGTTCGGCCCGGGCCATCAGTCGGGCCAGTTCGTCGTCGGTCAGGGAAAACTTGTTGCGCAAGCCTTGGACGGTAGCGGCCCGCTCGGTCGCTTTGGAATGCGTGTCGCTTCGCATCACCTCCACCAACAATACGGCGGTGGCCAGGTGCAGTTCATGGGTTTCTTCCAACGCGGTCTTGCCCCCATCGGGCATGAAAAAACTGGACAACAGGGATTTGAGTGGGCTCAGCATGGTGCAGGCAGTTTAACCCGGCGCAATTCATTCTTATGTGTCAAATGGGCCTCTCGCCCCCGTGAAATATGCGGATATCGCTATAAAAAAAGGAGCAAATGGCTTTTTTTGGGGATTGTGACGACGGTAACTAGGTTTGGTTCAGCGCCCCATGCAGACCGAGCGATGGAACCTTTGTGTAAAAAATAGTAGACATAAAGTAAGATAAACATTACATTAAGTCCATCTTGTTTGACTTTATGAGTGTTCATCATGTCTTTCCGTGAAAAGAGCGACTGGCTGAGTTTTGTTTCCTTGTGCCTCTTTGCCGTCTACTTTGCCGACATTGCCTGGAGCCTGTTGGACACGACCCGTCTTCCGGGACGCAACTACTTCATGTTTTTTGTAGCGCTGGTAGCGGTGCTGGTTGTCATCCAGGTGGTATCGCACGTGGTCCTGGCCCTGCGCTCGCCGCAAGACGCCAAAACGCCGCTGGACGAGCGCGAGCGATTGATCCAGTGGCGGGCCACCCAGGGCGCCTACTTTTTGCTGTTGGTGGGCGCATTTCTGACCATTGGCACCATGCACATGGGGTTCAGCGTGTGGCAGTTTGCCCATTGCATCCTACTGGTTATCTGGTTGGCGGAACTGGTGCGTTATGGCTCGCGCCTGTACTACTACCGCCGGGAGGCCTGACATGGCCGACAGCCTCAACACCATCACCAACACGATCCGAAAGCTGCGTTTTGAACACGCAGAGATGACGCAGCAGGCACTTGCCGAGCGCATCCAGGTGACCCGGCAAACCGTCAACGCCATCGAGCTGGGCAAGTACTCCCCGTCGCTGGAAGTGGCCTTTCGCATCGCGGCTGTGTTTGGGCGGCCACTGGACGCGGTGTTTCAATACCACCCGGAGGGTGGGGGTGTTGATCCAGTTCGGTGAGCGCGGGCAACTGCTGGCTTGACGGTACAGTTTGGGCTTGCCCACAGACACCGCCGATGGCCCACACAACATGACTTTCCCCTCAATGCTGCGACGCGACTTCTTTGCACTGTTTGCCTTGGCGTGTCTGTGGGCCATGCCAGGCGCAGCTGCCGCGCAACCCGTGCCAGAGGTTTTTTCCGGGCGCATGGCCTACATCTACACACCAGCCAATCTGCCTGCTGTAGGGAGTCGGGCCCTGGTGGTAGTGCTTCATGGCGGCTTGGGCAATGCCGAGCGATTGGCATCTGCGCGCATCGAGAGCGCACTGAACATGAACGCAGTGGCCGAACAGGGTGGGTTTGTCGTGGCCTACCTCAGCGGCACACCCGTGGCCCGCATGTTGGGTCCCGACAAATTGGGCTGGAATGCCGGGGCGTGTTGTGGCCAGCCTGCTGAAAACAAGGTGGATGATGTGACCTACCTGCGCAGCGCGGTGGGCGAGATTGCGGCCAAATATGGCGTGGACCCGGCGCGGATTTTTGGCGTGGGCCACTCCAATGGCGCGATGCTGACCCAGCGCATGGTGTGTGAAACCACCTTGTACGCCGCCGCCGTTGCCGTGTCAGGCGGTTTGGAGTCCGGGGCCTCCCACTGCCCGGCGGCACATGGCAAACGCATCATGGCTATCCATGGCGCAGACGACACCAATGTGCCCATCACTGGCGGTCGCGGAAAGGGGCTGGCGCGTGTGGATTTTGCATCCCAAGCCAATACGGCCAAGGTCTGGCAAGACTCAGGTGCTCTCTATGACTTGCGCATCGTTGCGGGCGCAGACCATTCCGTGCAGTCCATCAGCCGCCAGTTGTTGAGAGCCGATTCGCAGAATCTGGCGCAGACGATGGCGCGGTTTTTGGGGTTGCCGGAGCGTTAGTTGCTGTATTGGCGGGCGCAAACTTACGGTGTTTGAACCTCTGGCTTGAGCTTCAGCCTGGCCGTGGTTTTTACAAACGCCTTGTCAAACGTGAGCAACTTTGTGGCCGTTGTGCTGAACGCCAGTACACACGCGTCTTTGAAAGGCATGCCTCGGCGTGCATAGCCAATGGCTGCAAAAACTTGATCGGCACTTTGCACCGTAACGCCGGGCAGTTGCAGCACCGCTTCCAATGCTGCGAGGGCCTGAACTTCGGAAAAGGCAAGGACGCTTCCCGTCAACGTGAAATAGACTTCCATGACCACCGGAGTGCTGACAAACAGGTCACCTTTGTGAAAAAGCGCACGAGCCGCTTCAAACTGGGGTTTGGGCTGGCGTGTCAGAAACCGCAGTATTACATTGGCGTCAATCGAAATCACCGCATTTTTCCCCATGCTTCACGAGCGCTTGCGCCAACCGTACTCCACGGGATACGCCTACCTTTCAGTTGCTGGGCCAGCATGCCTGCAACCTCGTCCACGTTGCGGCGTCTGACGTCTGCCTTCAACACCGCTTCACCATCGCGCACCTCCCACCGCACGGGGTCGGTAGCCGAAATATGCAAAGCGGCCAATACTGCGGGTGGAACAGTTAGCACAGGGCTGGCTTCGGAGTTACGCATTTCTCTACATCCGGTAGGTGAGGGTGATCGAATTGTAGGCGGACGAGGCTTATAACAGCACCCATTTGCCTGCGGCGGGCGCGGCAATCACGCAGCGCTGTTGCCCAACGATGGCCAGCAGCCCGCCGCGCCCTAACCGCCGCTGTCCGTCCTGCGCACCATTGCCGGGCTGCAGCACGTTGCGGTTGCCCCGGCGAACCTGGCCCACCAACTCGGCATAGCCGCTCTGGACCCCAGCATTATTCAGGACCTGCTGCACGCACGCTTCAAGCGAATAAGCAGTACTTCGTTATGGGACATTGCCTCCCAAATCTTTGTTCGCGAAGCCAAAGGTACCTGTGGCCAGCAATTGCAGTCAACTTCCGACAAAAACAAGCGCCAAAACGAGCCACTAAACTAGCAATTCAAAGACCTCACTATAAAAATGCTGGTTTACGCACTCACCCTATCAGACTTGCTCCCACTATTGACCAGTTGTGGCCCAATTGTTGCCATGTGGAAAGAAGAGGTGCTACTCCTTGACGGTCGCATGATTTTGATTGACCGCACAGCAAAAGCCCAGACCAGTGTGTTCCTGACGCTGGGCGGCATGGCTACAGAGCAGTTGAGCTAAACGGGAGCAGCAAAATGAGCGCGCTATTGTTTCTTTTGATTGGAGGGCTTTGGGGTGCTGCGCTGTACTTTTCCGCCTACTTTCTCACCTTCTTTATCCAAAAAAAAAGATGGATTCGCCAGTTGATTGGCGCGGTTGCTGTTATCGGTCTATTCACATTGCCGTTACGTGATGAAATCAAAGGGGCGAAAGAGTTCGAAGCGCTATGCAATACAGGTGGCGTCTATCAAATTTCACCGAATGCTTTTGGGAAGAAGTTTGATTTGCGGTACAGCTCTACCAAAAAAAACAAGCTCGAAGGACTTAATCGCCCAGCTGAAGAAATGACCATTGCCTATACCGACGTAGCTACGGGTGACGTGGTTGCCACTGGCAAAGCTTATATCGCAAAGGGTGGTTGGCTTGTTCAACATCGCTTACTAATGAATTCTGGGGGTGGAGATGGCGCCTTTATAGGACGGCCCCAGTGCTTTCCTCCGGCTGATGCAGAGCAAGAGTTGCGGTTGCAAGCCATCACCAATAGAGTTATCAACTAAATTTCGAACCACAAAATGCCGACAACTCCTAGGCTTTTGGCGCCCTTTGCAAGGCACGTTGCGCCAGCGCATGCACATCCACCCGGGCACTGAGCCGGATCGCCAGCAAATACAGGCCGCCGAACTTGCGTTGCAGCAGCATGGCGTCGGCCGGGGGGATTTTCCAGAACTCGCGGTCCAGCCCCAGGGCCAGACCGGTGGCGTGAATGCGTTGCGGCAGGTCGGATGTGCCAAAGTCGTAAGCGCCGACCTGGCTGAACGGCTCCAGCGCCTGCTGGCCAATGTCGAGCACGGCCTGCTGGTGTTTGTCCTGGTTGGTGGCATCGAAGTAGCCAATGGCAAGGCAAGCGGTGGCCATGGTGTTGCGGTCTGCGGCCATGGCGCCCTGGATCAGGCGTTTGAAGTCGCGGGACATGCTGGCCTTGTAGGGCCGGGTGGCACCGAAATCGAGCAGGATCAACTGGCGCGTTGCGGTGTCATAGCGATAGTTCGCAAAATTGGGGTCGGTCTGGACCAAGCGAAACTCAAACAACTCGCGCAGCAACAGCGCAAACAGCAAGCCCATCACCCGGTCACGCTCCGCCTGCGGCGCGTCCACCAAAGATTCCACGGCAACCCCGCCCACAAAATCCATGGCCAACACGCTGTGGGTGGTCAACTCGGCATGCCGCGCGGGCAGCAAATACTCTGGCGCATCGACCAGCAGTTCGCCATAGCGGGCCAGGTAGTTGCCTTCCTTGAGGTAGTCGGCCTCATCGTGCAGTTGGCGCTTGGCATCGCGCAGCAGGGGCTTGATGTCCATTTCCTTGGGCAACAAGCCGGACATGCGCAGCAGCCCCGCCACGTTGTCCACGTCACTGTTGATACTTTCGCGCACGCCGGGGTACTGAATCTTGATGGCGAGGACGCGCCCGTCACGGGTCTGGGCGCGGTGCACCTGTCCGATGGACGCCGCCGCCATCGGCTCGAACGAGAAATGTTTGAATTGCTGCTCCCAGCCCTTGCCCCAATTGCTCTCCAGCACGCTGGCAACCTGGGCCCGGGGCATGGCGCGCGCATCGGAGCGCAGGCGCGCCAGAATATCGGCCAGCGCAGGCGGCAACAAGTCGCCGGTCTCCATGGACACCAGCTGCCCTACCTTCATGGCCGCACCGCGCAATTGGGCCAACTGGTCGGCAACCCGGCGCGCGTTGGCGGGTGTCAACAGCAGGTCGCTGACCTTGGGGCGGTTTCCACGTGCCCACTGGCGTGCTCCTTCGGCCACCATGCCTCCGGCAATGCCAGTGGCCATCCAGCCCAGGCGCGCCAGGCGGGAGCCGCGGCCGCTGGGTACTGCCAGTGTGGGTGCGGCGGCGCGCGGGCGGGCGTCAGAGTGAGAGTCGGCTTTGGGGGTTTTGGAGTTCAAATCAGGGTACTTTCGGGGTCGCATTTCTTGCCGGCACGGTGCAGCAAACAGGGGAGCAGTTCAACATGGTGACAGATATGCAATGGCCTTTGCGCAGCCGCTGCTTCAATTTTCGGGCAGGCTCAAGCGGCGCAGGTGAGCGGCGTTCAACCCCTAGACCAATGGTAGAGCCGTGCTGCTTTTGATTTGTTCCATTGAAAATGCCGATGACACGCCCGCCAAATCGACCAGGCTGATGAGTTTTTTATAGAAACGGTCGTAGCCGTCGATGCTGGAGGTCACGACCTTGAGCAGGTAGTCCACATCACCACTCATGCGGTGGAACTCCTGCACCTCGGGCAGGGTGCTGACCAGGGCGGCAAAACGCGCCAGCCATTTTTCGTCATGCTGGCCGGCGCGGATGCTGACGAACACCGTGACCGGCAGCCCCACCTTGTGGCGGTTGACGATGGCCACACGGCGCTCGATAAAACCATCGTCTTCCAGTCGTTTGACGCGTTTCCAGCACGGTGTGCTGGACAGACCCACCTGTGCGCCGAGTTGCGCCATGGACAGTGTGGCGTCGCGTTGCAGGGCATCCAATATCTGAAAATCAAGTCGATCTAGCATGCTGTTCTACAAAATTAGTTAATGTGGTAATTGTGTTCTAAATTGATTGAAAAATTGGCAAAATTTGGAAGCCAATTACGACCCGCACTTTCTAAACTTCTGGCTATTCCCAGCACCGACCAGCCCAACGCCATGCCACACACCATTTATCTGGATTCCAACGCTACCACCCACGTGTTGCCCGCAGCGGTAAACGCCGCTACCCGTGCCATGGTGGAGCAGTTTGGCAACCCCAGCAGCAGCCACTCTGATGGCCTCGTGGCCAAAGCCTTGCTGGAACAAACCCGTGCCACGGCTGCACAGGTGTTGGGTGCCGGTGACGGCCAAGTGGTATTCACCAGCGGCGCCACCGAAGGCATACAGACAGCAGTGTTGTCGGCCTTGCGCGCCATCGGGCCGCGCCGCGCGGGGCAGGGTGGCCAACTTGTGGTTTACGGCGCCACCGAACACAAAGCGGTTCCGCATGCGCTGGAGCACTGGAACAGCGTGTTGGGTTTAGGTCTGGATATTCGCGTTTTACCCGTTTGTGCCGATGGCCAGCACGACCTGGCGACGCTGGCCGCGTGGCTGCCCGGTGTTGCGTTGTTGTGCACCATGGCCGCCAACAACGAGACGGGTGTTGTCTCCAACCTAGCCGCCATTAAAAAAATGTTGATACAAGCCAACAGCAACGCTTTGTGGCTGGTGGACGGGGTGCAGGCGTTGGGTAAGCTCGATCTTCATCTGCACAACAGCCGCATCGACTACGCGCCGTTTTCCGGCCACAAGCTGTATGCGCCCAAAGGCATTGGCATGTTGTATGTGCGCCGCGGCGCACCGTTCACACCGCTGATGGCTGGTGGCGGACAGGAGGGCGGCCTGCGCAGTGGTACCGAAAACATGCCCGGCATTGCGGCACTGGGCGCTGTGTTGCAGGCGCTGCTGCGAGGTGACACCTTTGCCAGCCACACCACGCTGCGCGGCTACCGCGACCAGCTGGAGCGTTGCCTGCGCAGCGCCTTCCCGGCCATTGCATTCAATGCGCCGCTGGAGCGCAGCCTGCCCACCACGCTGAACTTCTCGGTGCCGGGTATTTCCAGCAAGACCCTGCTCGACGTGTTTGACGCTGCGGGCTTGCGCGTCAGCGCCGGTAGTGCCTGCAGTGCCGCCCAATCCGCACCCAGCTATGTGCTGGACGCGATGGGCCAAAGCGCCTGGCGCACAACTTCGGCGGTGCGACTTTCCATAGGGGCGCTGGTTAGCAGCCAGTTGGTCGATGCGGCCTGTGTGGCTATTACCCGTTGTGGGCCGCTGCTTCGGGCCCTGGCGGAAGCCGATGCGCGAGAGCTTGGTCACGCGTCGGCTGGCGGGGCAACAGACCCGTTGCCTGCGCTCGGGGCGGCCTCCAGCGACGAAGCAACCACAGCCTTGACACTGAGCTGGAGTGAGCTGGACGTTTTTTTGGAGCGCAACCCCGATGCCCGTCTGGTGGATGTGCGCGAGGCCGCCGAACACCTGGCCAGCGGCGGTCTGCACTGCGGGGCACAGTCGGCTATCAACCTGCCCCTGAGCACCATCACCGGCCAGCCATTGGCCTTGAACACACTGGCCGTGCCCCGCACGCCGCTGGTTCTGGTGTGCCGCAGCGGCAAGCGCAGCTTGCAGGCAGCGTTGTGTTTGCGCAGCCAGGGCCATACCCAGGTGCGGCACGTGCATGGTGGCCTGGCGTTGAGGCCGGTTGCTGTTGGCACCTGCGATTGGGCGGCGGACGCTGCCCTAACACACTCGCAAGTGTGAAAAACAGCCCCGAGCCTGGCCGCTTAAAAACAAGGCACGGGCTGGAACCGCAGGCCCGGCGCGGTTCTGAAGGCTTGTGAACACGCTTATCCACAACCTAGCCCACAGAGGGGAGGGCAAAGTATTTTTTTGTTAAAGCAAAAAGCCTCTTCATTAGGGCGGCAGCGCGGGGGCATCGCTGACATGGTTATATTGCTGCCATGCGCTCTAACCAACCCCACCACCGCAGCGACCTGGTTCGCATTGCGATCCATGCCATGGCCGAACGCGGCCTGTTGCCCGAATTTTCCCCTAGTGTTGAACGTCAATTGGCCACACTGAGCGGCCCGGCTGACGACTCGGACCCTGCCATCCACGACCTGACCGGCTTGTTATGGAGCTCGATCGACAACGACGACTCGATGGACCTGGACCAGCTTACGGTGTCCGAAGCCTTGCCCAACGGTGCCGTACGCCTGTGGGTGGCAATTGCCGACGTTGACGCCCTGGTGCACCGTGGCAGTGCCATTGACGAACACGCCAGCACCAACACCACCTCGGTCTACACTTCGGCGCGGATTTTTCCGATGTTGCCTGAGCGCCTGTCCACCGACTGGACCTCGCTGAACGCCGACCAGGACCGCCTGGCCATGGTGACCGAAATGGTGTTCAATGCCGACGGGTCCATGGCCGGGTCCACCGTCTACCGCGCCAAAGTGCGCAACAAGGCCAAGCTGGCCTATGACGCGGTCAGCGCCTGGCTCGATGGACGCAGCGCCTTGCCCGATGCGGCGGCGGCCGTACCCGGCATCGACGCACAGCTGCGCACGCAGGATTCGGTTGCCCAGCAACTGCGTGTGCGCCGCCGTGGGGCCGGTTCGCTGGAGTTTGAGAGTTTTCAGCCGCGCGTGGTGTTTGAGGGTGAACGGGTGACCGACATCCGCCTGCAAGAGCACAACCGCGCCCGGCAACTGATTGAAGAGGTGATGATCGCCACCAACACCTGCACCGCACGTTACCTGGCGAGTCAGGGCATTGCCTCATTGCGCCGCGTGGTGCGCTCGCCCGAACGCTGGTTGCGCATCGTCGCAGTCGCCAAGGAATATGGTGAAACCCTGCCAACGGAGCCGGACTCCAAGGCCCTGGAAGACTTTCTGGCCAAACGCCGCAAGGCCGACCCGCTGCGTTTTCCCGACCTGTCGCTGGTGATTGTGAAACTCATGGGTCGGGGTGAATACGTGTTGGAGACCCCAGGCACGCCTGCGGTGGGGCATTTTGGTCTGGCCGTCACCGACTACACCCATTCCACCGCACCCAACCGGCGTTTTCCGGACCTGATCACGGCGCGGCTGCTGAAGGCCGCCCTGGCCCAGCGCCCGCCACCCTATTCCACGGCCGAACTCGATGCGCTGGCCGTGCACTGCACGCGACAGGAAGATGCGGCGCAAAAGGTGGAACGCCAGATGCGCAAGTCCGAGGCGGCCCTGCTGCTGGAGACCCTGATTGGCAAACGGTTTGATGCCATCGTCACCGGCATGGCGGCTGATGGCCTTTGGGTGCGCCTGCTCGCGCCACCGGCCGAAGGCAAACTGGTCAACGGCCCGCGCACCCTGAAACTGGGTGACAAGGTGCGCGTGCGTCTGGTGTCAACCAATGTGGAACACGGCTTTATTGACTTTGAGCCGGGCTGAGCCTGCGTTACCGGGCGGCAAACTGCGCGTAATACGCCACGACAGCAGGCAACTGCGCAATGCGTTGCATGTGGGCGTTGAGCGCCGGGGCAACTTTCTCAACCAGGTCGGTGGGCACATGGTCCAGACGGCCTGAGTTCAGCCCGCGCACGTCCACAAACACCTTCAGATCGGCCACGGTAAGGCGGCCGTCGGCAAAATACTCTCCGCCATGGGCCAGCAATTGGCTTTGGAGCCAGCCCAGGTATTGGGGCATGGAGCCATTCACCAGCGCCAGGCGTGCTGCTTTTTGTTCGTCGCCGGTCATGCGGAAAGTGGGACCCATCTTGACGCCGGCCTCTTCCACCACATACATCACCTCGTCGCACAGTAGCGCCTGCAGCGGGTCGGTGGGGTACAGGCCGGCGAGCTTGCCCACATACCGAAGAATGGCGTCGCACTGGGTCACCTGGGTGCCGTCCACATGCAACACGGGGACTTGGCCAAAGGGCGTGGTCTTGCGCAGTTCAGCAAACTCGGGGAAGGCAAAGCGGTGGTCTTCAAACGTGATGCCACCAATGGCCAGGGCCAGTCGCGCGGGTTCGGCGCGGCCGCCGTGCATGTCGAAATAAGAGAGTTTGAGTTGCGGCATGGGTAGTTCCTGAAGTGAGTTGTGCGTGTGATTTGCACGCGGGGTGCAGCGGATTCTAGGGGCAGCGCGATACTTTGGTGGCAGTGCGGGGTTCAGTCCAGCACGCTGGAAACCAGAGCCAGGCCAATCGACCACAGGTCGACATCGGCTGACGCGTCGCGGGTCAAGAAGCTGTTTCGCCGCTGGTCCGGCTCACGCAACGCGCGCTGGCGGTCACGCTCCAGCATGACCAGTGCGTCGGCCACATCCGGCGCACGGGCGGGTGCCGTCGTGGCCTTGACGGCATGGGCATACCCTTGCAGGGCTTGCTCCACCGCCTTGGGGTCCAGCAACGAAAGAGCCGAGCGGCAGTGGGGACAGGCATGGTCGCGCCGCAGGTCCACCGGCGCTCCACAACTGCTGCAATGAATGACAGCCACCCGCCTGGCAATGTCGTCAATCTCGGGGCGGGTCAGCAGGCGCACGAAGCCCTTCTCGATCATGAACGACGAAAACGCACTGAACCGCCCATGGCCTGCTGCGCAGCGGTAGGTGATGTAGCGCCCGCTGCGCACCACGTCAAACCCTTTTTTCAATGTGCTCTGGCAGCGCGGGCAATCCAGATCGTTGGCCATGGGCTGGTGGGCCGCTGCGCGCTGCTCATGCAAAAGGCGAAACAGCTCGGCAACCGCAGCGGGCGTCAGCTTCAGGTTCTCTTGTGGGTCAAACCACATGCCCTGACATTGGAAGCAGAGGTCGAGTTCGATGGTTTGGCCATGGTTGCCGGGCAGTGCATGCATGTGCATGGTGGTGCGGCATGATGGGCAAGGGGTTGGCAGTGGCATGGTGGGTGGGGGGGTACGGTGACGCTAGATTGTGGTCTATTCGGCCCGCAGCACAACACAGTTGCGGCCCTTTTCCTTGGCCGTGTACAGAGCATGGTCCGCGCGACGCAGCACGTCGACGGAACTCGAATCCGTTGCGAGCCAGCCCGACACACCAAAACTGGCGCTCAGTGCCATGCGTTCGCCCGCCGGGCTATCGAGTGCCAGACCGGCAATTGCCTGGCGCAAGCGTTCTCCCATGGTGACGCCGTCGGCCTGTGCCTGGGCTTCGGGCATGAGAATCAGGAACTCTTCACCGCCAAAGCGGCTCACGTGGTCGGTTTCGCGGGCGCAGTTCTGCAACGCCCTGGCCACAGCGATCAGCACGGTGTCTCCGGCAGCATGGCCATGCTGGTCGTTGATGCGTTTGAAGAAGTCCACATCGGCGGAAATCACGACAAAGGGTTTGCCATAGCGCACCGAGCGATCCCATTCCATTTGCAGCCTTTGCTCCGCAGCACGGCGATTGGGTAGACCGGTGATGGCGTCGTGGCTGGCCTGGTGCCGCAGGTCCTGCTGCATACGAAAGCCGACCAAAAACAAAAAAAGAAAGTTGAATGCTGCCGCGCTCACCAGGGTGACCACCCAAGTGGCCACAGGCACCGCGCCCGGTCCCACGATGTCGATCCCGCCTCGCACCAGACCTTGCAGCAGAAAGTACGCGTTCATACCCACCAGGGCCAGCACCGGAAATGTGGCGGCCACCGACACGCGCGCTCCGAACTCGCTCTGAAAGCGCGTGGCCGCCTGCGAAAACGACCCCAGCAGCACCAGCAGGTTGAAAAATGCCATCACCGCGACGCGGGCGTCCGTATCCTGTGGCCCAACCCACGCAAAGCCCAGCGCTGCTGCCCCCGCGATCGCCAGGAACAGCCTGTCGGGTGGTCGAAGTCCCAGAAACAGAAGCACGCCACGGCTGGCCAATATCAGGCTCAACAGCGTGGCCGCACTGGACCCGGTGTGGGTGAGCCATACCGGGCCGTCCGGTCGCCAGCCCAACAGAGCCGCTGCTGCGGCACTGGTCAGCGCATAACCCAGCCACTGCACAATCGCTGCCCGTTGGTCCTTGAGGGCGATGCTGCAGAGCATCCACAGAAGGGCGTACAGGGTGAGTTGAAGGCTGACGAGCAGGGGCATTGTTTGCGATCCTACCGCGCCATGGTGCGAGCCCAGGCTTTAGGCGGGCAGGTTTGGTCTGTAGGACAGCGCACCGTCAGTCAACGCCGCCGCAGCTTGTCCACCGCCCACCACACCACGGCACCCAACACCGCAAGCGTCACGCAAAGCACATGCAGTGCGTCAATGGAAATGAAGGCGTGCAAGGGCCTGGAAAGGTCGAGCGGGTAGAACAGGAATACATCCACATGCATCACGCTGTCAATGAGTACGTGGCTATAGGTGCCAATGAACGCACTGGCAAACGAAACGCCCCAACTGATAGGCAGATGGCGCGGCGCGCGCAATGCGCGTAAGCCCCATTCCCCCAAGTGTTTGCCGGTCGCACCACTCAGCAGGCATATCAAGGTAGCGCCAAGCAGTGTGTGTGAGAAGCCATGCAGTTCTACCAGTCCGGTTGTCATTGACAGCAGAGGCTGCAGATCAATGACGACCTGTGACCAGCCAAACACCATCAATGAAAATTTTCTTTGCATCACGGCCTTGACCGCGAGGCCGGGGCCCATGTGAAGGGGGGTGAAAGGCATTGCGTTTTTGCGTGAGAACAGACCCGCAGTTTAGTGCGGCAGCGGCCTCAGCCCTTAGCCAATTCAAAACTACCCAGCACCTGCGCCTGTCCGTTCAGAATGGCGTCCACGCGGTGTATGCCGGGATAGTGTTTGCGGGTGGTCATCTCGGCCAGAGAAATGGTTTTGCCCACACGCTGCGTCTCGTGGGCGGCCAGGTCCAGGGTCTTGAGCTTGAACACCTTGGCGCGGCTCTGTCCGTTGGCCTTGATGTAATGCACCGCAAAATCCACCAGCACCCGCTGCGCCTGTGAGGTGTTGTTGGTCACGTCAAAAGCAACCGCCAGCGTGCCGCCCGCCACTGCGCGTGGTGGCGTGACGCTGGCCTGGCCAATCACCACATCGGCCGACGTGCCAAAACCCAGCGCCGCCAGCGCACCGGGTTCACCCCGTTTGACGGCCGAGCGCAGCGCATGTTGCACGATCCAGCGCCGCTGCGCGGTGGCGTCGCGCAGCCAGGCATTGGCTGTGGCGGCCAACACATCGGGGTGGTCCTTGCCGATGTCGTTCAGGTTGTTGGCCACCGAGCGCCGCACATAGAGGGACGGGTCGTCCTTCAGCCGCTCCAGCAGGGCCAGCACCGGGGCCGGGTCGCGCTGGAAGGCGGGCAGGTGCGAGGCCCAGGGCAGCCGGGGGCGCGTGCCCTCGGACACCAGTCGGCGCACATGTTCACTCGGATCGTTCGTCCACTCCATCAACCTCCCCAACGTGGCATCGGTGTGCTTTTGCAGAAAAGGCCGGATGCTGAACTCGGCCGTGAAACGCTGGGTAAGCGCGTATTGCGCCTGCATCGACAACTCGAAGTGCTCCAAGCCAAACTCGGCCACAAACACCGTGTGTGGCAGATAAATGAAGGATGCCAGCGACAAACCCGGCGTACGCCCATGGGGCTGGTCGATGGACGCCAGCAGAATGCGCAGAGCTTCCCCATAGACCGGCGGCAAATGCCGGTGTAGCGCGCGGGCAATGTGTTTGCCACGCGGCATCAGCGCCAGGGCGTCATACCCGGTGAGGGCATCGTGCAGGAAGGCGTCCACATCAAAACGCGGATGCACCGCGGCAACCATGCGCGCAATGGCCTGGGGCACGTCGGGGCCGTATTGGGAGACGAGGGGTTCAGCCATGCGCCGCCTTCCACGCATCAAAGCCGCCGCGCAGCGGGTAGGCGTTGCGGAAGCCCATCTGCTGCAGGTTTTGCGCCGCTTGCACCGCTCCCGCATCTTGCGGGCAGGCGCAGATGGTCACGATGGGGTAGTCTTTGTCGATACCCGCCAAGGAGCGTTCCAGCGCGGTGTATTCGGTGAGATGGGCGTTGGGGATGAAGCCGGTGTCTGACGCCAGGCTGTGGCTGCGCAGGTCAATGATGTGGGGCGGGCGTGGGCCGGCCAGAGCCTGAGTGAATGCGTGTATGTCGATGTGCTGCATGGCGGCCAATCGCTCAAACCGGGCCTTTTGCCAATACTTCCAGCCGATCACCACGGCTACCAGCGCGGTGCCGATCAGGGCGAGGTGTATGCCATGCGCCGCCATCCACACCAGAGCGCCATCGATCTGCGCCTGAAACGCATAACCCGCCAGCAAAGCCATGCCCGCCCACAAACCCGCGCCCACGGCGGAGGCCATGAAAAACGACGAAGGCGCCATGCCCAAGGCCCCGGCCACCGGTGGCGCCACGGTGGCAAAGCCAGGTATGAACTTGCCAAACACCAGCGACCACACGCCCCATTTGGTAAACCGCGCCTCGGTCTGGTTGACGCAGGAGCTGGGATTGATCGACATCTTGCACAACAAAGCCAGCACCCGGTAGCCAAACCTTCGGCCCGCCGCATACCAGACCCAGTCTGCCACCAGCGAAGCCAGTACCGCCGCCAGCAGCATGGTGGCCAGCGCCATCAAGCCCGTTGACTGGCTTGCTGCCAAAACCATGGTCGGCACGGACGGCACCGGCAGGCCCAGTTGTTGCAGCAACACGTTGACGAAGACCAGCAGGTTACTGTCGTGCTGCAAAAGTTGGGTGATCCAGGTGCTGTCCATAGC
>ERZ724516.574-NODE-574-length-22726-cov-21.456133_pt1 | contig 22726 bp, 19 predicted proteins | sample MGYA00376049_ERZ724516 | MGnify/ENA primary metagenome ERZ724516 (study PRJEB28724, sample SAMN07190886) | activated sludge metagenome | isolation source: activated sludge of sewage treatment plant in Hong Hong | place: USA: Christiansburg, Virginia | collected... | reverse complement strand
TCGATCATGCGGGTGGTCGAGGTCTTGCCGTTCGTGCCGGTCAGGTGGATGACCCGGAAGCTGCGCTGCGGGTCGCCCAGCAATTCCATGACCGCCGCGACTCGATCGAGGGTCGGCACGAGGTCGTGTTCGGGGGCGCGGCCCATGATCTCGGCCTCCACCTGAGCCAGGCGGGCGGCCACTGCGGGATCGCTCGGGGGCGGGGTCACGACTGCTCCTGCTCCCACAGGTCGCGCACGACCCAGATCGAGTCGGGTATGCCGTCCCCGGTCGGCTCCCGGTGGGACTCGACAAAGCCGAAGCCTCGGTAGAAGCGCTCGGCGCCGGCGTTTCCGTCCAGGTAGGACAACCGCAGGATCCGGTGCCCCGTCTCCCGGGCGGTCGTCATGACGTCTTCCAGGAGCAACCGGCCGATCCCCATCCCTTGGTGTTCGGGGACGACGTAGAGCCGGAACAGGACGAGGTCGCCCGTGAGCGGCCCCACGACGGCGACGCCGACGACCTCACCGTCCAACTCGGCGACAGTCGCCTTGCCGGCGAGGACCAATGGCCGGGTGGCGGCGACGGTCCACCACTTGTCCAGCCCCATCCGCACGTAGTCCTCACCGGCGAGCGGGGTGTAGGTCTGCGGCCAGGTGCGCCGACCGACGTCGACAACTGCGTCGACGTCGTAGGCCGTTGCAGGTCGGATCACGACACCCATCAGCGCTTGGCCACCTTGATCCGGACGGGCAGGGCGTCGCCGACCGACGTCTCGACGACGCCGTCACCGAGAGCCAGGTCCTCGACATGGGTGGCGACGCTCAGGTGCTCGGCGAGGGTCTGGGCCATGAGTCGGTCCCGGTGCTCGTGAGCGGCCCGTTGCATGAGCTCGGCGCCCGCCAGCGACAGCGAGATCCGGTCGCTGACGTGCAGGCCCGACTCACGGCGGGTCTGCTGAACGGCCCGGACCAGGTCGTTGGCGACACCTTCGACGGCCAACTCGGGGGTGACCTCCGTGTCGAGGACGACGAACCCGCCGGCCGGGAGCACGGCGACCGCGTGCGAGGGACCGGAGCCCTGGTCAGTTGACCCGGCGGTCCTGGCGTCCTGACCGGCGACGACCGTCTCGACGGCATACTCGCCGTCCACGAGGGCGATGCCCCCGGCGGTGACGGTGCCATCCGGGGCCGTCGACCAGTCCCCCGCCTTGGCGGCGCGGATCGCGGTCTGGACCTCCTTGCCGAGGCGCGGACCGGCGACCCGGGCGTTGACCGACAGGCGGCGCATCACGCCGAAGTCGCTCTCGTGCGCCAACTCCACGTCGCGCAGGACCACCGACCGGACGTTGACCTCGTCGGCGATGATCGCCGAGAAGGGCTCCAGCGCAGCCGGATCGGTCGTGACGACGACCAACTCGGCCAGCGGCAGGCGGGCCCGCAGGCTCGCGCCCTTGCGCAACGACGACACCGCGGAGCACACCTCCCGGGCGCGGTCCATGCCAGCGACGAGGGCGTGGTCGGCGGGCAGCGCGGCGGCGTCCGGCCAGTCCTCGAGGTGGACCGAGCGACCCCCGGTGAGGCCGCGCCAGATCTCCTCGGTCGTCAGCGGCAGCAACGGGGCGACCGCGCGGGTGAGCACCTCCAACGCGGTGTAGAGCGTGTCGAACGCCGCCGTCGTCGAGGCACCGAGCGAGTTGTCGCTGTCCCAGAAGCGGTCCCGCGAGCGGCGGATGTACCAGTTGGTCAGGACGTCGAGGAAGCTGCGCATGGTGTCGCAGGCAGCCGCGATGTCGTAGCTGTCCAACTGCGCCGTCATCGCCTCGACGAACTCGCGCAGCTTGGCCAACAGGTAGCGGTCGAGCAGGTCCGTCGACGCGGTGGAGGCCGCGGCGGCATACCCCTTGCCTCCGCCGGCGGCGTTGGCGTAGAGCGCGAAGAAGTGCCAGGCGTTCCACAGCGGGATCATCACCTGGCGCACGCCGTCGCGGATGCCGCCCTCGGTGACGACGAGATTGCCGCCGCGAAGGATCGGGCTGGACATGAGGAACCAGCGCATCGCGTCGGCGCCGTCGCGGTCGAAGACCTCGAAGACGTCGGGGTAGTTGCGCAGGCTCTTGCTCATCTTCTGTCCATCCGAGCCCAGGACGATGCCGTGCGAGATGCAGGTCTTGAACGCCGGCCGGTCGAACAACGCCGTCGCCAGGACATGCATGGTGTAGAACCAGCCCCGCGTCTGGCCGATGTATTCGACGATGAAGTCGCCGGGGAAATGGTGCTCGAACCAGTCCGCGTTCTCGAACGGGTAGTGCACCTGGGCGAAGCTCATCGACCCCGACTCGAACCAGCAGTCCAGGACATCGGTGACCCGGCGCATCGTCGAGCGCTCCCCCTCGGGGCGCGGGTCGTCGGGGTTGGGCCGGGTGAGCGAGTCGATGAACGGCCGGTGCAAGTCGGTGACAGGCACGCCGAAGTCGCGCTCCAACTCAGCGAACGAGCCATAGACATCCACTCGCGGGTAGGTGGGGTCGTCGGACTTCCACACCGGGATCGGGCTGCCCCAGAAGCGGTTCCGGGAGATCGACCAGTCGCGGGTGTTCTCCAGCCACTTGCCGAACTGGCCGTCCTTGGTGTGCTCTGGCACCCAGGTGATCTCCTGGTTGAGCTCGAGCATCCGGTCGCGGATCGCCGTCGTCGCGACGAACCACGACGAGACCGCCATGTAGATCAGCGGTTCGCGGCAGCGCCAGCAGTGCGGGTAGGAGTGGTCGTAGGTCTCGTGCCGGACGAGGACGGTGCCTTCGGTCGTGGAGCCCATCTCACCGTGCCCGCGGGTGCGGGCCTTGAGGTGGTCGATGACCGGGTGGTTGGCATCGAAGACGTGCAACCCGGCGTAGTCGGTCACCGGGAAGACGAAGCACCCGTCCGGGCCCACCGGCACGACGGTCTCCACCCCGAGGGCGTCGAGGGCGAGTTTGTCGTCCTCGCCGAAGCCGGGGCTCATGTGGACCAGCCCGGTGCCGTCCTCGGTCGTGACGAAGCCCGCCGCCGAGATCTGGTGCGCGCCGGCATACCCCAGGTAGTAGGTGAACGGCGGCGTGTAGCGGCGCCCGACCAGCTCTGATCCCTTGTAGCGCGCGACGATCCGCTCGGCCGCGTCGTCCCCGAGCTCGCGGGTGTATGCCGCGAGCCGCGCCTGCGCGAGGAGGTAACGGTCGCTGCCGCCGTCCTTGTCACCCTGCACGACGACATAGTCGACGTCAGGGTGCACGGCGACGCCCATGTTCGACGGCAGGGTCCACGGGGTCGTCGTCCAGATGAGGGCCAGCTCGCCGGTCTCGAGCCGGTAGCCGACGGTGATCGCCGGGTCCTGACGCATCTGGTAGACGTCGTCGTCCATCCGCAACTCGTGGTTGGACAGCGGGGTCTGGTCGTTCCAGCAGTAGGGCAGGATCCGGAAGCCTTCGTAGGCCAGGCCCTTCTCGTGCAACTGCTTGAAGGCCCAGATGACCGACTCCATGTAGTCGGTGTCGAGAGTCTTGTAGTCGTGTTCGAAGTCGACCCACCGGGCCTGGCGGGTGACGTACTCCTCCCACTCCTTCGTGTAGCGCAGCACCGAGTTGCGGCAGGCGTCGTTGAAGGTGGCGATCCCCAGGTCGGTGATCTCCTGCGTGGTCTTGAGCCCCAACTGGCGCTGCGCCTCAAGCTCGGCGGGCAGCCCGTGGGTGTCCCACCCGAAGCGGCGCTCGACCCGACGGCCCCGCATCGTGCGGTAGCGCGGGACGAGGTCCTTGACGTAGCCGGTCAGCAGGTGCCCGTAGTGCGGCAGGCCGTTGGCGAAGGGAGGCCCGTCGTAGAAGACGAACTCGTTGGACCCGTCGGTGCCGCCGTCGCGCGCCTCGACGCTCGCGAGGAACGTCCCGTCCTTGGCCCAATAGGCCAGGACCCGCTCCTCGATCGTCGGGAATCGGGGGGTCGGGGGCACGCCCGTTGCCTCGGGGTCGGTGCTCGCCTTGGGGTAGACCACTGGTCTGCCTGCCTCGTCTCTCGGTCCGGTATGCCGGTCGCCCGGCTCCTACGTGCCACGAGGACGACGCTCCCGGATCACGGTGATCACGTCGATCACCACCGGAGTTGCCGCGGTACCACCTCGCTTGTCGTATGCCGCCCGCGCACCGCCCGGGTTTCGCCCGGTGGGGAGCACGCGGCATACGACCGCTCTTGTCGTTCCGGCTGTGACGGGCCACCCGTCCGGTTCTACTGAGCCCACCCCCGCGTGGAGGTGGACGGTTCTTCCGGAGGCTCGCCGGTGATGGCCGGGTCGTCGCCGCTGCCAATGATTCTACGTGAGTGCGGGGACGTCGCCGAACGGTTAACCGCGTGAGCCCGGTGCTCCGCCCGGCAGATCGAGCAACCGCAGCCGCACGTCGACGGGCTCGTCGGCCGTCAGGCCCTCGGCGACCCGGACGGCCTTCTTGACGGGCAGCAGGTAGGCCCCATGGTTGGTCGACGGGAACAACGAGGTCGCCCAGACCGTCGTCCCGACGGTCACCTCGACCCGGATCGAGCCGAAGCCCCGTTGGACGTCACGGGTGCGCTCGTCGATCTCGTCGGACTGCTCCTCGGGCAGCGTGACGAAGTGCCACGGGCTCTCGCCTTGCCACCGCCACAACGGCGCGCGGAACGCGTAGTCCGCGCTCAAGGCTGCTCGGGCTTGCGTCGGGCCTCGATGATCTCGAGGTCCTCCTCCTCGGCCTGGTCCGGGTCGATGTCAGCGGTGCACCACTTGCACTTGAGCGCGTCGACGGCGACGAACTCCTTGCACATCGGGCACTCGCGCTGGCCCTGGGCCCGGAAGTTGCCCATGCCGGCCTTCTTGAGCAGTTTGACGATCGCAAAGAGCACGAGCGCCATGAGGATGAAGCCGACGAAGTCGGTGAGGAACGCGCCGTAGGTGATCTCGGCGTTGTTGAGCGTCAGGCTCAGTTCGGTGAAGTCGGGCGTGCCGAAGATCGCGGCCACCAACTGCATGAGGATGTTGCTGGCCAGGCTCTCGACGAGCGTCGCGAAGGCCGCCCCGATGATGAAGCCGAGCGCCAGGTCGAGCATGTTGCCGCCCATGGCGAAGGCCTTGAACTCTTTCCACGCGTTCTTCATGGCCGACATTGTCCGGCGGCGCCGGTTAGAGCGCCAGCATCTCGTCCGGCAGGTCGGTCACCACCCCGTCGGCGCCGAGGTCGGCGAGGTCTCCGAAGATGACCGGGTCGTTGACGGTCCAGGGCAGCACGGCCATCCCTCGGGCGTGGGCTTGCTCGACCAACTCGGCTGTGCAGGAATGAAAGTCGGGCGACACGACGGACGCTCCGAGCTCCGCTGCGGCCCCCGCGAGGTCGTCGGGATGGTCATCCCACTGCACCGTCCCCAGCCACTTGCTCCTCGGCGCGAAGGTCTCGCCCACGACCGCCAGCGCCGAAACCGGCAGGTGCGGGTCAAGGACGCGGGCCCGCTGTAGGACGGCCCAGTCAAAGGAATGGATGAAGACCCGGTCGCGCACCCCCGCGTCCGTCACCGCCTCGAGCACACCGTTGAGGAGGGTATGCCGGGCGGCCCGGTCGCGCGGGTCGGTCACGTCGATCTTGACCTCAATGACCCACCAGATGGGTGCACCGGTGGTGGCAGCGAACACCTCGGCGAGCGTGGGGATCCGCTCCCCTGGCACCGCCCGTTGCCGGGGAAAGCCCGCAAGCGTCAACGAGCCGACGTCGACGGTGCGCAGTTGGGTCAGGGTGAGTTCGTCCACCCGGGCCCCGAGGTAGTCGGCGCCGGTCGGCCGGCACTTGGCGGGATGCAGCACCGGGTCGTGCCACACGACGACCTGGTCGTCGGCGGTGAGCAGGACGTCCAACTCGATGGCCGGAACGCCGACGTCGATGGCCGCACGCATGCTGGCCACAGTGTTCTCAGGGATCAGCCCTCGGGCACCGCGATGCCCGACGACGGCCGGGCGGCCCGGTGCCCACGGTCCAGGCGGAGCGGCATACGTGCTGACGCGCATGCCGCAACGCTAACCGGAGAACCGCTCAACTGATGCGCGACAGCAGGTGCGCGACGGCGTCGGCCGCACCGTAGCCCGGACCGTCGCTCGCACCGATGAGGTGGACGACCGGCTCGAGGTCGGTGCCGGAGGTGACCAACGGGGCTTCGGACGCGCCGCCGGGGCGGCGCTGCGGGAACCCGGCGCTGGCGAACAGCGCGTTGCATAGGCACAGCCGGCCCTCGGTGTTCATCTCACGCCCGCCCTTGCGGACGTACTGCGCGAGCGGCTCGGCCGGGCAGCGGTAGTCGACCTCGCCGTCGGCCTTCAAGTAGGCCGAGCGCAGGACGCCGAGGTCACACACCGGCTTGCGGGCGGCCCGGACGGTGACGTCGGTGAGCGTGCCGGGGATGTCGGCGACGCGGAACGGGAAGCCCGTCGGCGACACCCGCCAGTCGGCCCGAACCTGCAACTCGCCAGCGACGGCCTTCTCGCGCATCTGGGCCTTGACGTCGGCGTCGAAGCCCGACTCGTCGCTGTAGGCGAACAGGGTGCCGACCTGGACCCCGGCGGCGCCGAGCGCGAGGGCTTCGGCGACCTTGTCGGGGGTGCCGTAGCCACCGGCCAGCCACACCGGCAGTCCGAGGGAGAGGATGTCGGCGACATCGACGACGTCGCGCTCGTCGTAGACCGGCTGCCCGATCTCATCGACGCGCCGCGGCCCGCGGGGCGGGGCGTTGTGTCCACCGGCGGCCGCGCCCTCGACGACGAAACCGTCGGGGCGGGTCTCGGGGTTCTCGGCCAGGCCGCGGGCCAGGTCGGTGGAGGCGACGATGGCGAGCACGCGGGGCATCGGCAAGGTGGCTGGACGCTGAGGCAGCGCAACGGCGGGGTCGAAGACCAAGTCGCCGACGTTGTCGGTCGAGCGAGCGCCCATGACCTTCACGCTGACGGTGACCGGCTGGTGGCTGGCCAGGTGGCGCACCATGCCTGGGATGTCGGCGGGGCTGCCTGCGCCGACAAGGACGAAGTCGACCCCGGCGAGCAGGGCGCCGTAGAGCGTTGCGGGCAGCGGGAGTTCGATCTTGCGCAGGAAGTTGATTCCGACGAGCCCGTCGTGTCCCTCCTTGGCGAGGAACACCTCCGCGAAGCCTGCGGCGACCGTCAGCTCCTGCAGGCGGACCGAGGAGGACAAGGTATGCCGCGGCACCTGGGCGAAGCGCCCCTCGGCACCGATGCCGCCCTCGACGAAGTAGGAATCGAGGATCCAGCGGGACACCTCGGGCCGGGGGAAGGCCGCCAGGGCTCGGCGCACGTGGCCGCCCGGGTCACCACTTTGCAAGCGGCGGGTCAGCAGGACGTCCAGCGCGGTCCCAGAGACGACGCCGAGCTGGCCGGTCACGGACACGGCACGAGCGAGCCGCCAGTCCGACACCGCGACACCCATCCCTCCCTGGATGACGACGGGCTGACGGAGGGCGGTTGCGGTGGCCATGACAGGGCCTCTCGGAGTCTCGAACTTACGAGGACGTAACTTACGTTACCGTAACCTACGGTGCCGTAACAACGACACGCCGGTGTCAATTGCGCAAACGTGTCGCACGGCATACCGACAGCGCTCCCCCTGGCTTTGACAGCGCGCCCCTGCCCGTGGGAACGTCACGTCACCGAGACCCGTCCACGGGGGAAGCCGGTGCAAAACCGGCGCTGTCCCGCAACCGTGACCTCTCGCCCGACTTCGGCCGGTGCGCAGGGGAAGTCGGAACGCCTGTGGCGGTGTCGGCTCCAACACATCGTCCGTCGTGGAAAGCGGACCGGAGCGAAGCGTCGGGCGACAAGCCCGGGGCCTCCCACCGGCCCCGAGGAGGTCCCCACCCATGCTGTCTGTCACCCCATCCATCGCTGCTCGTCGCTCCGCGTCGCGGCGCGCATTCGCCGTCCTGGCCGCCGTCATGGTCGCCTTCGCCACCCTGGTCAGCACTGCCCCCCAGGCCTCGGCCGCCAACTACCTCTACTGGAGCTACTGGCAGCAGACCGCCGGGAAGTGGGCCTTCAGCTCGGTTGGTGCCGACAAGGCCACTCCGAGCGACGGTGCCGTCGAGGGCTGGCGTTGGGCGATCGACGACGGCAGTGGCAGCCGCCCCCCGCGCGTGCTGCCGACCTTCGAGCAGCTTTGCGCCAGCACCCCGGCCGAGGCGGGCAAGAAGCGGGTCGGCCTCGTCGTCGACTTCGGCCGCGACGTCGACGGTGACGGCAAGGTCACTCCCCCGTCGTTGGTCGCGACCTGCGCCCTGGTTCCCACGGCAGCCACCGGCGCCGACCTGCTGGCCAAGGCCGGCGGCGTCCGCACCGACAAGGGCATGATTTGCGCGATCGGCGGCTACCCCGCCACCGGCTGCGCCGCCCAGTTGGAGACGCTCACCGAGGCCCAGAAGGCACCCGACACGGCCCTGGCCCTTCCGACGGCCGCGCCGACGACGGCACCGACGGCCACCACCCCGGTAGCGACGACGACCACCGCCGCCACGCCCCCGGCGACCGCCACCGCAGCAGTCGTCGCGACGAGCACCACGGCCGCGGCCGGTGGGACCTCGCCGCTGCTGTGGGTCCTGTTGTTCGTGGTCGCCGCCGGCATCGCGTATGCCGTCGCCCGCCGGCGTCGCCCCAGCGGAGTCTGACCGGAGCGACACCACATGGCCCGCCCCACACCCGCCGCCACCCCCCGGATGCTGCATCCGGTGGCGTGGTGGGTGTGGGGCGTCGGCCTGGCGACCGCAGCCGCCCACACGACCAACCCCTGGCTGCTCCTGCTCGTCATCGCGGTCGCCGGTTGGGTCGTCCTGGAACGCCGTGAAGTCGGCGCGCTGGACTCGTTCCGGCCCTTCCTCATCATCGGCCTGTTTGCCATCGGGCTGCGGGTCGCCCTGACGATCCTGCTGGGCAACGGCGTCCCCGGCCAGGTCGTCCTTGTCGAACTCCCCCAGGTCCGGCTCCCGGACTGGTTCGCCGGGCTGCGCCTCGGCGGCCCCGTGACCCTCGAGTCCGTTGTCGCGGCAGGGATCGACGGGCTGCGGCTGGCCACGACGCTGGCCTGCCTGGGGGCGGCCAATGCGCTGGCCAGCCCACGACGGTTGCTGCGCTACGCACCCGCCACCCTCTATGACATCGGCACCGCCATCGTCGTTGCGCTCACCTTCGCGCCCGCGCTCGTCGACCTGGCCGGACGGGTGCGTTCGGCCCGACGCCTTCGGGGCCACAGTGGAACCGGTGTCCGAGAGTTGGCCCGGCTGGGCGTCCCCGTCCTCGAAGGGGCTCTGGACCGGTCCCTGGACCTCGCAGCATCGATGGAGTCACGCGGCTACGGCCGCACCGCCGTGCGTGGTCGACGCGAACGGATCGTTGGCAGCGCACTCGCCCTCAGTGGCGCATGCGGTTCGGTCGCCGGGCTCTTCGGCGTGATGTCCGCGTCGTCCGGGGGATGGTTTGGCCTGCCGATGCTCGTCAGCGGGCTCGCCCTGCTGGCCACCTCGCTCGTCCTGGGCTCCCGCAGAGACGCGCGGACGGCATACCGACGGGACCCCTGGCGCGCGCCCGAATGGGCGACCTGCGCGCTCGGTCTGCTTCCGGCCGTGCTCCTCGTGCACGCCGAGGCCGACGCCTGGCCGGGGATCACCATCTCCCAGGTCCCCCTCGACTGGCCGCCCCTGCCCGCGCTCCCGACCCTCGCGATCCTCGCGGCGGTGCTGGTGGCGTGGGTGACTCCTGTTCCTCCCCGGCTGGCTCGAGCGCGAGCCACCACCCTTCCCGCCCGGCTGGAGACCGCATGATCGAGCTTCGCGGCGTCGGCGTCACGTATGCCGGTGCGTCCCGTCCCAGCCTGCGTGACGTGGATCTGCGCATCGAGGAGGGCGAACTCGTCCTCATCGTCGGGCCGACCGGCTCGGGCAAGTCGACCCTGTTGCGGACCCTCAACGGGCTGGTCCCCCACTTCTCCGGCGGAACCCTCACCGGATCGGTCGTCGTCGGCGGACGTGACACCCGGGCGCACCGACCGCGAGATCTGGCCGACCTGGTCGGCTTCGTCGTGCAGGACCCGACCTCCGCCTTCGTCACCGACACGGTCGAGGACGAGATCGCCTACGGAATGGAGACGCTCGGCGTCGAGCCGACCGCGATGCGCCGGCGGCTCGAGGAGACCCTCGACATCATGGGCCTGGCCGAGTTGCGCGATCGCAGCCTGCGGGAGCTGTCCGGAGGGCAGCAGCAACGCGTCTCCATCGCCGCCGTGCTGGCCGCCGGCCCACGGGTGCTGGTGCTCGACGAGCCGACCTCCGCTCTGGACCCCGTGGCTGCCGAAGAGGTCCTGTCGGCGCTGCACCGGCTCGTCCACGACCTGGGTTACACCGTCGTCCTCGCCGAGCACCGGCTGGAACGGGTCGTGCAGCACGCCGACCGGATCGTCCTGGTCCGCGACGGCGTCGTCTCCGCGCCACTCGACCCGGCCGAGGCGATGGCTCTCTCCCCCGTGCATCCGCCGATCGTCGAGTTGGGTCGACGGATGGGGTGGTCACCGCTGCCGCTGACGATCCGCGACGCCCGGCGTCGGGCCGGCTCGCTGCGCGCCCGGCTGGCGGCTTTGGACGGCACGCCTGCGGCCTCCGCACCCGTCAAGGACGCCGCCTCGCGATCGCTGGTGTCGGTCAACCGGCTCGTCGTGCGCCGCGGAACCGTCGAGGCCCTCTCCAAGGTCACCCTCGGCGTGAGCGCCGGGTCGGTCACGGCCGTCATGGGCCGCAACGGTGCCGGCAAGTCGACCCTCCTGGCCGCGATGGCCGGTCAGCTCGCCGCGACCTCGGGCGAGGTCTCCGTGGCCGGCTCGTCACCCCGGCGCCTCGCCCCGCACGATCGGGTCCGCGTCGTCGGTCTGGTCCCCCAGGACTCCAACCTGCTCTTGTATGCCGATTCCGTGGCCGCCGAGTGCCGGGCCGCAGACCGGGACTTCGCCGCGGCGGACGGGACGACGCGCGCGTTGCTCGCGCGGATCGCGGGCGAGGTCGACGGTGCTCAGCACCCCCGTGACCTGTCCGAAGGCCAGCGACTTGCTCTGGCGCTCGCCATCATCCTCGCCGGACGCCCCCAGGTCGTCCTGCTCGACGAACCGACGCGGGGCCTTGACTACCCGGCCAAACGCCGGCTCGTCGGGATCCTGCGCGACCTCGCCGCCGAGGGCCATGCCGTCATCGTGGCAACCCACGATGTCGAGTTGGTCGCCGAGGTCGCCCAGCGGGTCATCGTCCTGGCTGAGGGTGAGGTCGTCGTCGACGGGCCGATCCACGAGGTGCTCACCGGCTCCCCCGCGTTCGCTCCCCAGGTCGCCAAGATCCTGCACCCGCTGCCGCTGCTGACCGTCGACGACGTCAGTGCCGCCCTGGTCCCCGCGTCGTGAGGTTTCGCCCCGCCGCTGCCGCAGCGCTGGCCCTCACCACCGTCGTCGGGCTCGCGGCATACCTCTGGCCGTTCTTCGCCGCCCCGGGTTTCTCGACGAGCTACGGCCAGGACGCGCCATGGCTGTTCGCGGCCCTGCTGGGGTTGATGGCCTTCGTCGTCCTCGCCGAGGTCACCGCGAACGGCCTGGACGCCAAGACCGTCGCGGTGCTCGGGGTGCTTGCCGCCGCGGGAGGAGCCCTGCGTGTCCTGTCGGCCGGCACCGCCGGGCTGGAGCCGATCTTCGTCATCTTCGTCCTCGGCGGCCGGGTCCTCGGTCGCTCGATGGGTTTCCTCATGGGGTCGCTGGCGATGCTCGCCGGGGCCTTCCTCACCGCCGGGGTCGGCCCGTGGCTGCCGTTCCAGATGCTCGGCGCCGGATGGGTCGCGCTCGGTGCGGCGATGCTCCCGCGGGCCACGGGGCGAGTGGAGCTCGCGATGCTCGCCGGGTACGGCGCTTTCGCCGGGCTCGCCTACGGCGTGCTGCTCAACCTGTGGTTCTGGCCGTTCCTGGCTCCCGCATCCGCGCCCACCGGTGCCGGTTTCGTGCCCGGCGACTCGGCGGCGGCGAACTTCGCCCACTACGCCGTCTTCTACGTCGCCACCTCGCTCGGCTGGGACGTCCCTCGGGCGGTGCTCACCGCCGTGTTGATCCTCGTTGCCGGACGCTCGATCCTCGCGACCCTGCGCCGAGCGGTCCGACGGGCCGCCTTCGGCGAGGTCGTCCGCTTCGACTAGTCCTCGCGAGTCTGCACCTGGACGAACGGCGGGTTCATCACCGTGGCCTCCACCCCGCGACCGCGCACGTCGATGAGGACCTCGGCGTCCAACGGCACCGAACGATCCAGCAACGCGAGGGCGATCCCCTGCTTGCGGGTCGGCGAGAACGTCCCCGACGTCACCTCCCCGATCACCTCACCATCGAGCGTGACCGGGCAGTGCGCCCGAGGTATGCCGCGTCCGGTCACCAGGAGCCCGCGCGAGATCCGCGACGTGGGCGCGGCCTTCTCGGCCAGCAGCGCCTCCCGACCCCAGAAGGCCGGCTTGGCCCAGCCCACCGCCCAGCCCGACCGGGCCATGACAGGGGTGATATCCAACGACAGGTCCTGACCGTGAAGCGGATAACCCATCTCGGTCCGCAGGGTGTCGCGTGCGCCGAGGCCACACGGCATACCTCCCCAGGGGACCATCGCCTCGATGATCGCGTCCCACAGGTCGGCTGCGTCGTCCCACCGCGGGACCAACTCGTAGCCGCGTTCGCCGGTGTAGCCGGTGCGACAGACGATCACGGGACGACCCTGCCAGTCGGCCTCACGGAACTGCATGTAGTCGTGTCCGGTCGGCAAGCCGAGCGCATCGAGCACCTCGTCCGATCGGGGCCCCTGAACGGCGATCACGGCATAGTCCCGGTGCCTGTCGACCACCTCGATGCCCTCGGGAGCCGCGGCCTGCAGCCGACGGCATACCTCTGCGGTGTTCGCGGCGTTGGGGATGAGGAAGACGTCGTCGTCGGCCCGCAGGTATTGGATGAGGTCGTCGACGACCCCGCCCGTGGCGTCGCAGCACAGCGTGTACTGCGCCTGACCCGGACCGACCCGGCGCAGGTCGTTGGTGAAGCACGCGTTGACGAAGTCGGCCGCACCCGGCCCGGACACCGTGGCTTTGCCCAGGTGGCTCACGTCGAAGACCCCGACCCGCTCGCGAACCGCGGTGTGTTCGGCGACCACTCCGCCGCCGGGGTATTCGATGGGCATCTCCCACCCACCGAAGTCGGCCAGTTTGGCCCCCAGAGCAACGTGACGGTCGTGCAGCGGTGAGTGCGCGAGATCGGCCATGGCCAACGAGCCTAACGGGCCGGACCCGGGGCCGTCATGGCCCTGGCCGCTCGCGTGCATCAAGAGGTTGGCCTAGCCGCCAGACTTGCGCCGGAACATGCGCTGCGCCGCGGCCGGGCCGTGAGCGTCGTGGACCTTGCCTTCGCCCTCGCCCGCACTCTCGCGGCCGGCATGGGCCTGCTTGCGCTCGAGGGCCTCGCGGAACTTGGCCTTCATCTCGTCCGAGGGGCCGGCGGCCTTGGGGGCCTTACCGGACTTGGCGTTCTTGCTCATGCTCGTTCGTCCTTCCGTCAGTCGTCCGACCGGGAACCCGGTCGGGTGTCGCCGCGCTTGTCTCGGCGCTGGCGTGAACTCCATTCGCGCATCCGGCTGGGATAGCCGGTGAGGAGGACGTCGTAAATCGGGATCCCCAGAGCGGCCGCCATCTCATAGGCCGCCGCACGCGACCCGACGGCCCGCCGAGTCCACTCCCCGTCGGTCGCAACGAGCACCACGCTTTGGGTGCTGACGTTGGTGGCCGGCTCGAGAAATGCCTCGACCCCGCGTCGGGTTTGGACGAATTGGGCGAAGTGCCCGCGCACGGTCGCCAGATCGACGCGCATCGCCGGCCCGTCGGATCGACCCAGGTCAGGCAGCGACGACCGACGCCATCGGTCGAACAGTCCCATAGTCCGAACCTTATGCTGTCCGCGTGAGCACTCGGGGCACCTCCACAGGGCGATGGGCGGGTGTCGGCGTCGCTGGAGTCATCATCCTCAGCCTGGCCAGCATCGGGGCGCATGCCCTTCTCATTCCTGGCTTCATCCAGGCAGCAGACGCGTCCTCACGCTCGACCGGCGCACTGTCCACCCCGACGACTGTCCCGTCCGGGCAGGGCGGCACGGGGTCCCCCAGCTCGACCAGTTCGCCCGCCGCGACCGATCTGGCGCCGACGGCGGTGCCGGCCATGCCGGCATACGACCGGGCCTGCCTGCGCCGCGACAACCCCGCCACGGGAGCGAAGATCCCCGCGAACGATCCGTTCGGGGACGACATCGCCGACCTGGGCGACAAGGCCGAGTTGCAGCGCCTGTATGCCGTGCAGAGCGGAGCGCTCGTCCCGCTCGACGGCCTCGGGGCGCCACGACCGTGCGACGAGCAGTTGTGGTCGCTCGTCAAGGCCACCGCCCCCACCCTGCTCGGCCACATCGACGAGTTGCTCGTCTTCGATGCCGACCCCGATCCGGCGACGGGCGAGTTCATCATCGAGGGCGAGTCGGCCCCCAAGGAGACGGCGCCCGACACGTTCGACGACGACCACTGGCGCGTGTCGTTCGCACCCAACGGGTTGGACCGCGGCGAGCTCGCCTGGCTGGTTGCGCACGAGCTCGCCCATGTCGCCAGCCTCAACAAGGACCAGATGCTCAGCGGCGTCGGTGCCGACGTCTGCGCCACCTGGTACACCGGCACCGGCTGCCTGCTGGCGGACTCGTTCCTGCGGCGTTACCTCAGCAACACATGGGACGACGCCCTCTGGGATGACTGGGATAAGGCCGACGGCAAGTCCACCGAAAAGGCGCGGCGCGCGGCATACCAGGACTTCTATGACTCCCACAGCGATTCCTTCATCACCGAGTACGCCGCCTGGCACCCCCTGGAGGACTTCGCGGAGTCCTTCGCCATGTGGTGCACCTACGACGAGGACGAGCCGGACCGGGCTAACCTGCCGACCGCAGAACGGACCGACAGCGGAAACAAGGTTGCCTGGTTCGATGCCGCACGGCGCGATCTCCTGCCCGCCTTCGGGCCCGGCTGCACGATGCTGCGACAGTTCGCCGTCAGCTGATCGCCACGGCGCGTCCACCCGACACAGTTGTGACACGGCATCACGCGAAGTGACAAGATGCGGGTGGACCTTCGCACACGGACAGGAGCCCAGATGACGGACGAGGCGCCCGATATCTACGACGTCCTCGTCCTCGGCGGCGGTAGCGGCGGATATGCCTGTGCGTTGCGCTCCGCCCAACTGGGATTGCGGGTTGCCCTTATCGAGCGCGACAAGCTCGGCGGCACCTGCCTGCACCGCGGGTGCATCCCCACCAAAGCCCTGCTGCACGCCGCTGAAGTGGCCGACACGGCCCGCGAAGGCGCCCGGTTCGGGGTCAACTCCAGCGTTGAGTCGATCGACATGTCGGCCGTCCTGCGCTATCAGCAGGGAGTCGTGTCCCGCCTGCACAAGGGTCTGCAGGGGCTGGTCTCAGCGGCGACCATCGACTACGTCGACGGGTTCGGCGAGGTCACCTCGCCCACGACGGTCCGTGTCGGCGACCGCACCCTCACGGGCCGGCGCCTCGTGCTGGCCACGGGGTCGCGAGCCCGCTCGTTGCCTGGGCTGGAGATCGGCGGCCGGGTGCTCACCAGCGACCAGGCCCTCGGCCTCACGCAGGTGCCGACCTCGGTCATTGTCCTCGGGGGCGGCGTGATCGGAGTCGAGTTCGCCTCCGTTTTCCGCTCCTTCGGCGCGAGCGTGACGATCATCGAGGCCCTGCCGCGGCTGGTGCCGGCTGAGGAGGAAAGCATCTCCAAGGCCCTCGAACGGGCCTTCCGCAAGCGCGGCATCGTCAGCCGCACGAATGCACGATTCGCCTCCGTGGCCCAGGACGACGCCAGCGTCACGGTCAGCCTCGAGGACGGCTCCACCCTGTCGGCAGACCTGCTGCTCGTCGCCGTGGGCCGCGAACCGGTCTCCGACGGCATGGGTTTCCAGGAGGCGGGAGTCCACACCGACCGGGGTTTCGTTCCGACCGACGAGCGCCTGCGCACCAATATCCCCGGGGTGTATGCCGTGGGCGACCTCGTCCCCGGTCTGCAGTTGGCGCATCGCGGCTTCGCCCACGGAGTGTTCGTCGCCGAGGACATTGCCAGCTTGAACCCCGCCCCCGTGCTGGACCGCAACATCCCCAAGGTCACCTACTGCGACCCCGAGATCGCCAGCGTCGGCCTCACAGAAGCAGCCGCCCGCGCAGAGCACGGCGAGGTCCGCGCTTACGAGTACAACCTCGGCGGCAACGGCAAGTCCCAGATCCTCGGGACCAGCGGATTCGTGTCCGTGGTGAGAGTGGTCGACGGGCCGGTGGTCGGTATCCATATGATCGGGGCTCGGATGGGTGAGCAAATCGGCGAGGCACAACTCGTCGTCGGATGGGACGCCATGCCTGAAGACGTGGCCCCACTCGTGCACGCCCACCCGACCCAGAACGAAGCTCTCGGCGAGGCCCATCTGGCGCTGGCGGGTAAACCCTTGCACGCCCACGCCTGACCGCACCGAGAACCTTTTGCAGCGCAGACAGATTGACGACCGAGAACCATCGACGAGGAGATGACGTAGATGTCCAATCGCGTGACCATGCCGGCCCTGGGTGAATCCGTCACCGAGGGGACGGTCACCCGTTGGCTGAAGAAGGTCGGTGACCCGATCGCCATCGACGAGCCGCTCGTCGAAGTGTCGACCGACAAGGTCGACACCGAGATCCCGTCCCCCTTCGCGGGCATCGTCGAGGCGATCCTCGTCGCCGAGGACGAGGTCGCCGCCGTCGGAGCCGACCTCGCAGTCATCGGCGACGGTTCTGGGGCCGCGGCTGCGCCGGCGGCGCCTGCCGTCGAAGCTGCTCCGGCTCCGGCTCCGGCTCCGGCTCCGGCTCCCGCTCCTGCCCCGGAGCCGGCCGCGGTGGTCGTCGCTGAGCCTGCGCCCGCGCCTGCCCCCGCTGCGGCCGAGGCGTCCGGCGATGGCCACGAGGTCACCATGCCCGCGCTCGGCGAATCCGTGACCGAAGGCACCGTGACTCGCTGGCTGAAGAAGGAAGGCGACACGGTCGCCGTCGACGAGCCGCTCTTGGAGGTGTCGACCGACAAGGTCGACACCGAGATCCCCAGCCCGTTCGCCGGAGTCCTGAGCCGCATCCTCGTCGGTGAGGACGAGGTGGCCGCCGTCGGCGCTCCGTTGGCGATCATCGGCGGCTCGGCCTCCGCGCCCGCTCCGGCCGCTGCGCCTGCTGCCGCCCCGGCTCCCGTCGCTGCCCCAGCACCTGTCGCCGCCCCGGCACCTGTCGTTGCCCCGGCTCCTCAGACAGTCGCGCCGGCTGCCCCCGCACCCGTCGCTGCCCCCGCACCGGCTGCTTCCGGCGACGAGGGTGACTCCGACGGCGAAGGCGCCAGCTACGTCACCCCGCTGGTCCGCAAGCTCGCTGCGCTGCACAAGGTCGACCTGGCTTCCCTCGTCGGCACCGGCGTCGGTGGGCGGATCCGCAAGCAGGATGTGCTCGACGCCGCCGAGGCCGCTCGCAACGCTCCGGCCGCACCCGCCCCCGTGGCGGCTCCGGCTCCGGTTGCTCCGGCTCCTGTTGCTCCGGCTCCTGTTGCTCCGGCTCCTGTTGCCGCTGCTCCGGCTGCCCCGGCTCCTGTTGCCGCAGCGCCCGCTGCCGCGGCCCCTGCTGCTTCGGCCGCGCCGGCATCGGCCCGCCCGTCGCTGCAGCCGTCCTCGAAGCGCGGCACCACCGAGAAGATGTCGCGGTTGCGCAAGGTCATCGCGTCGCGCATGGTCGAGTCGCTGCAGGTCTCGGCCCAGCTCACGACCGTCGTTGAGGTCGACCTCACCCGCGTCGCCCGGCTCCGGGCACGTTCGAAGGCCGCCTTCCAGGCCCGCGAGGGCACCAGCCTGTCCTACCTGCCCTTCCTCGCCCTCGCCGCGGTGGAGGCCCTCAAGGTCCACCCGATGGTCAACGCGAGCATCAACGGTGACGAGGTCATTTACCACGGTCAGGAGCACCTGTCGATCGCCGTCGACACCGACCGTGGCCTCATCGTCCCCGTCGTCAAGAACGCCGGTGACCTCAACATCGCCGGTCTCGCCCGGGGCATCGCCGACGTGGCGAATCGGACCCGCACCAACAAGATCACGCCCGACGACCTCACCGGTGGCACCTTCACGATCACCAACACCGGCAGCCGTGGGGCCCTGTTCGACACCCCGATCATCAACCAGCCGCAGGTGGCCATCCTCGGCACCGGGGCCTTGGTGAAGCGTCCGGTTGTGGTGAGCGATGCAGAGGGCGGCGAGACGATTGCCGTCCGCTCGATGATGTATCTCGCCTTGTCCTACGACCACCGGATCGTCGATGGCGCCGACGCGGCCCGCTTCCTCGAGACGATGAAGCACCGGTTGGAAGAGGGCAACTTCGAGCCCGACCTGGGCCTGTAAGGAACGTGTGGTGAGCGGTCGGCGGGTTGCCGTCACCGGCGCTTCCGGTTTCATCGGTGGCGCGTTGACGGCATACCTCGCCGGTCGTGGCGACGAGGTCGTGCGGCTGGTCCGGCATCAGCCGACGCAGCCGTCGGAGCGCCGGTGGGACCCGGTGCGCGGAGGCCTCGACCCGCGGGCGATCGACGACGTCGACGCGATCGTCCATCTCGCCGCGGCGGGTGTCGGTGATCACCGCTGGACCCCCGCCTACAAGGAACTCGTGCTCCGCTCGCGCGTCGACGGAACCGCCGCGGTCGCTACGGCGATCGCCCAGACGGGTCGGCCGATCCGGTTCGTGTGCGGATCGGCGATCGGCTACTACGGCGATCGCGGCGATGAGATCCTCACTGAGCTCAGCGGCCCGGGGACCGGGTTCCTCGCCGAGGTCGCCCGGGCCTGGGAGGGCTCCGCCGAACCAGCAATCGCTGCCGGCGCACCCGTCGCTTTCGCCCGCCACGGGCTGGTCATGGGTCCAGGGGGTGGCGCGTTCGCCCGCCTCTTGCGCCTGGCTCGCTGGGGGCTCTTCGGCCCGCTGGGGTCGGGACGTCAGTACTGGTCATGGATCACCCTGGCTGACAGCGTCCGGGCGCTCAGTCATCTCATCGACCGACCCGACCTCACCGGCCCGGTCAACATCGTTGGCCCCGACCCTCGCCCCCAACGGGTTGTGGCGAGCGCGATCGGTCACGCCCTGCATCGGCCGGCGATGCTCCCGGCCCCGTCGGTGGCCCTGCGGGTGGCGCTCGGCGAGTTCGCGGACGACATCCTGGGCTCGCAGCGGGTGATGCCGTTCGCGCTCACCGGAAGCGGATTCACCTTCGAACACTCGATGTTGCGCCCGGCCGCCGCATGGCTGGTCCGCGAATCCTCGTGACTCGCTGACCTGCCACCCTCTTTGATCTGCCGGCCACTCCCACGGTCATCCCGTGACAGTTGAGATCCGCCATTCCTCACCAACCCGCACCAGCGAGTAGAGCAGCGATCGGCCACTGTCGGCCCCGATGGATTGTTCGCGATCACCCGGACCCTGCACGCGATACCCGCTGCGTTCGACGACGGCCCGGATGCGCGCTGACCCGGCATCCACGCTGACCCATTCGGCGACGGTGACCGTGAAGGTCAGCCCGACATAGCGCTGCTCGGCCTGAACCAACTCGGCGATGATGGCCTCATCGGCGGCCAGCAACGTGGAACCCTGGCCGTCAGCGGCGGCGAGCGCCCGCAGGTCTCGGGCGGTCAGCGCCTGGGCCCGGCGGCCGACCAGGGTGGCCAGCACCGCCCTGGCCTCACCCGCTGGTGCCGCCGCGGAGCCCAGCACCCGAGTGACCTCTCCTGCCGAACCCTCCGCCGCGGCGGCCGGACTCAAGCGGAGGAACACGCCGACGACGACTGCGGCCAGCACGATGGCCAGGGCTGCTCCGAGACCCAGCCGGGCCTTGCGCCCCACCCTCGGACCCGGCACCCTGCCGCCGGCCCGGCCCCTGCGCGCTGCCTGGCCCCGGCGCACTGCCTGGCTCCTGCCCGGACCTGCCCCGACGCCCGGTGTCACCCGACCCGCCGCGCCTCGCAGGCGTTGGGTGAGGACCCGGTCAGGATCGGCACCCGCCGCCGAACCCACCAGGCGAACGGCCACCGGGCTGGCGGCTTGATAGGCCAGCACGGCGGCCTCCTGGGCCTCCGGGCGACCGGACGGATCCTGCGCGAGCATCGCCGCCACCACTGGCCCGAACCCAGCACCCAGCACTGCCACAGCTTCATCCACCGTCACCGGGCCCGGCACCGACGTGTCCGCGCCACCCAACGGCGTTGCCCAGGACCGGACCGACCAGGATCGGCCGGTCAACGCAAACCACGCCAGCGCCCCCAGGCCGAAGACGTCCGCGGCCTCACCGGGCACATCTCCCGCGACCACCTCCGGAGCGACGAAACCCGAGGTCCCAGCCACGAGCGGCGGGTGGCCCTCCCCCACTAGCCGGGCGGCCCCAAAGTCGCTCAGCAGCGGTTTCCCGTCAGCCGTGAACAGGACGTTCCCCGGCGAGAGATCGCCGTGAACGACGCCGACTGCGTGCAGGGCGGCCAGTGCGCCGGCGAGCGGTGTGCAGATCGTCGCCACCTCCCCGCCATCCAGGCGCCCACGGGCCGCCACCAGATCGGCGAGGCTGCCCCCCGGCGCCAGATCAAGGACGACCGCAACCGACCCGTCCGGGAGGGCATGGGCCTCGTGCAACCGCACGAGGTGATCGTGCTCGACGGTCGCCAGGATGGCGGTCTCCCGGGCCGCCAACTCCATGAGTTGGCCGACGTGCAACCGATCGGGGGACGTGATCTTGACGGCCACGGCCCGCCCGTCATCGACCCGGACGGCCGACCACACGGTGCTCGTGGCCCCGCGCCCGATGACCTGGCCGAGGACCAGCCCGGGAACCGAGGGTGGGGACGTCTTGGCAGCGCTCACCCACTCATGGTGCCGCTGACGAGCGATCCTCCGCAGAAGTTATCCACAGCCCTGCTGGCACGCTTGGACCCAGGTGACACCCCGGCCTCGCCCATCCATCTGGCGTGCGATCAGTGCGGGTCTTCGCCGGGGGTGATGACGTCGACGACCCGGCCGCCGGCGGCGCTGATCCGGGCCGCGTCGATGACGGCCAGCACGTGGACCGGGTCGCGGGGGTCGACCGGCATACTCTCCTGCGGGTCCGGCGACGCGAGGGCTGCTGCCACCTCGCGGTAGAAGTCGGCCGGGTCGCTGGAGCGGGCGAAGACCGCCTCCCGCTCGTCGCCACGCACGAGCCAGCCGTGCTGGCCCGGGCCGCCGTCGGCGTCGTGGAACGCGGTCGGCTCGCCGCCGGCCGAGCCGAGCAGGAACGTCCCGGCGCTCCCCGTGATCCGAGCCCGCGGGCCCGGGGCTCCCGCCACACTGCTGGCGCTCAGGTGTGTGGAGTAGCCGTCGGTATGCCGAAGCGCGACGAAGGTGTCGTCTTCCGCGGTCACCGTCCAGGCTGCGAGCTCGGCATACACCGTCGCCACCGGTCCGTGCATGAGGACAACTTGGTCGAGCAGGTGCGTGTGCAGATCGAGGAGCAAGCCGCCGCCCTCGGCCGCCGTGGCGCGCTCGCGCCAGCGGTCCTTGGGGACCGGCCGCCAGCGATCCCAGCGCATCTCGGTGCGACGCAGTTCGCCGAGGACGCGGCGATGCAGCAGGTCGCGGATCGTCGCGAACTCCGGGTCGTAGCGACGGTTCTGGAACACCGTCAGAGGCACACCGCGACCCGCAGCCAGGTCGACCAAGCCCTGGGCCTGGTGTGCGTCGGTGGCGATCGGCTTGTCGACGACGACGGCGATGCCGGCTTCGAGGAGCGCCTCCGCATGCTCGACGTGGCGACCGCTCGGGGACGCCACGACGACGACATCGAGGTCGGGCACGGCCACCAGCGCGGCCAGGTCAGGCACGACGACGACGCCGGGGTTCTCGGCCCGCGCCTGGTCTGCGCGCTCCGGGTTGCCCGAGACGACTGCCACGAGGTCCAGCCCCGCCTCCCGCAGCAACGGCGCATGGAAGCCCGCACCCGACGAGCCGTATCCCACCAGTCCAACGCGAGTCATCACGTGCCTCCCTTCCCGCCGTGTCGGCGAGGTGCCCACCCTACCGAGGCGGGCGGCATACACCCTCGGGTATGCCGTCGCGCCGGGTTAGGGTGGGCCTCATGCGCGTCGTCCACCTCGGCTTCGATCCCGACTTCGTGGACTACGAATGGGCGTGGGCGCATCAGCGCGAGGTGCACGCGAAGGTCGTGTCCGGGGAGGAACCCGACACGGTGCTGCTCCTGGAGCACCAACCCGTCTACACGGCCGGGAAGCGCACCGAGGCGCACGAGCGACCGAACGACGGCACGCCGGTCGTCGATGTCGACCGAGGCGGCAAGATCACCTGGCACGGGCCGGGTCAGGTCACCGGATATCCGATCGTCCGCCTGCCGGCCCCGATCGATGTCGTGGCCTATGTGCGACTCCTCGAGGAGATGATGATCCGGGTCTGTGCCGACTTCGGGGTGTCGGCCGGACGCGTGGACGGGCAGTCGGGGACGTGGATCCTCGCCGACCCCGCAGATCCCCGGCG
>ERZ724516.567-NODE-567-length-22872-cov-8.542052_pt1 | contig 22872 bp, 20 predicted proteins | sample MGYA00376049_ERZ724516 | MGnify/ENA primary metagenome ERZ724516 (study PRJEB28724, sample SAMN07190886) | activated sludge metagenome | isolation source: activated sludge of sewage treatment plant in Hong Hong | place: USA: Christiansburg, Virginia | collected... | reverse complement strand
GCAACCGAGTCGATGACGATGATGTCGACCGAGCCGGAGCGCACCAGCATGTCGGAAATCTCCAGCGCCTGTTCCCCGGTATCGGGCTGGGAAATCAGCAGATCGCCGACGTTGACGCCGAGCTTCTGCGCATATTGCGGATCGAGTGCGTGTTCGGCATCGATGAAGGCGGCCGTTCCGCCCAGTTTCTGCATTTCGGCGATGACCTGGAGACACAGCGTGGTCTTGCCCGAGGATTCCGGACCGTAGATTTCGACCACCCGGCCACGCGGAAGGCCTCCGACGCCCAAGGCAATGTCTAGGCCGAGCGAACCGGTGGATACCACCTGGATGCCTTCGTCGATTTCGGCGTCGCCCATCTTCATGATGGACCCCTTGCCGAACTGCTTTTCGATCTGCTGGAGCGCCGCTGCGAGCGCCTTTGCCTTGTTGTCGTCCATGGTTTACCTCGTGAATTTGACAGGATTATGGCACAGGGGCCGGGGATGGAACAGAAATTGCTGCGGACGGAAATCGGTAAAGTGCTTAGCCCGAAACCCGAGCAGCGGATTCAATGTACTGATTTTAAACACAGTATATGGAATCGACCCGGATGGCAAGCAGACAGCCACCGGATTCAGGCCATTCCCCGCGTTGACCGCAAGGGCCCAAATCCCAGCATGCGTAGCGTCGCCGGCGCCGCAAGTGACATATAATTTCCGCGTTTTCAACCCCTTGCCCCGGTCACCTGCGTCATCATGCTGATCTGGTTTGTCGTCCTCTACCTGATGCTTTCGATCGGGATCGGTCTCTACGCCGCTACCCGCGTGCACACAGCCAAGGATTTCGCGGTCGCCGGCCGCCACCTGCCGCTACCGGTCGTCACCGCCACCGTGTTCGCCACCTGGTTCGGCGCGGAAGCGGTGTTCGGAGTTTCCGCCACCTTCGTCAAGGACGGCCTGCGCGGAGTCGTCGCGGACCCCTTCGGTTCCTCGCTGTGCCTGATCATCGCCGGCTTCTTCTTCGCCAAGAAGCTCTACAAGCTCAACATTTTGACGCTGGGCGACTATTTCCGCATGCGCTACAACCGCACCGTGGAAGTGCTCACCACACTGTGCATCGTCGCCTCCTACCTCGGCTGGGTCTCGGCGCAGATCAAGGCGCTCGGCCTGGTATTCAACGTCGTCACCAACGGCTATGTCAGCCAGACGGCCGGGATGATCCTCGGCGCAGCCATCGTGCTCACCTACACCACCTTCGGTGGCATGCTTTCGGTGGCCATCCTCGACTTCGTCCAGATGGGCGTCATCATCGGCGGCATGCTATATATCGGGCACATCGTCTCCGGACTGACCGGCGGTGTCGATGTCGTCATCAGCCACGCATCGGCCGCCGGCAAGCTAGACTTTTTCCCGCCGCCCGACCCCTGGCAATGGCTGACCTTTCTCGGTGCCTGGATCACCATGATGCTTGGCTCGATCCCGCAACAGGACGTCTTCCAGCGAATCACCTCGGCCAAGACCTCAACCATCGCCATCTGGGGCTCGATTCTCGGCGGCTCGATCTACTTCTGCTTCACCTTCGTGCCGATGTTCATCGCCTATTCTGCGACCCTGATCGACCCCGAGCTTTTCAACGGCCTGATGCAGACCGATTCGCAGCTGGTCCTTCCGACGCTGGTCCTGCAGCACACACCAGTGTTTGCCCAAGCCATCTTCTTCGGGGCCGTGCTCTCGGCCATCATGAGCTGCTCGTCGGCGACGCTGCTGGCGCCTTCCGTGGCATTCTCCGAGAACATCGTGCGCGGCTTCTTCCCGGGCATGGGCGACCACCGTTTCCTGCAGGTGATGCGCGCCTCGATCGTCTGCTTCGCCTGCATCGTGCTCGGCTTCGCCCTCTACTCGAACGCAAGTATCTTCAAGATGGTCGAGAACGCCTACAAGGTGACGCTGGCAGGCGCTTTCGTACCCCTGTTCTTCGGCGCCTTCTGGAAACGCTCGACGACCCAGGGTGCGCTGGCTGCGATTCTCGGGGGGCTGAGCGCTTGGCTCATGGTCGAACTGCTGATCGGCGAAGCCAGCCTGGTGCCACCACAGCTGATCGGCCTCGCCGTCAGCATGCTCGGCATGGTTGCAGGTTCGCTATTGCCACAGTGGATCGGCCGGCCGACACCACACGATGACCTGCACGCGACGCTGCACCACCGCGCAGCGGCCGAAACCCACCACGCCGTCGATCACCCGCACCAGCACTGACATACAATCGGGGCCATGGACACCCGCGGCCCTGTTCTACTTGCCCGTTACCTCGCACTTGCGTGGTCCGGCCTGATCGTCTATGGCAGCCTGCACCCCTTTGCGGGCTGGCGCGACACCGGGATTTCGCCGCTGGCATTCCTCGAGGGTGGCTGGCCACGCTACTGGACCGCTTTCGACCTCGCTGCCAATGTGGCGGTCTATCTCCCGCTGGGCTTCTTCCTAACGCTCGCCTTGCGCGGCGTGCCGGGCCGCTTCACTGCCCTGATGCTGGCCGCGCTGCTCTCGGGCTCGCTCAGCCTGGGGCTCGAGGCGGCTCAGACCTGGCTTCCCTCGCGCGTTCCCTCGAATGTCGATCTCGCGTGCAACTCGCTGGGCGGCCTGCTCGGGGCGGTCTGGGCGCAGCTGGTCGGACCGCGCGTATTCTTGCGCATCGCAGCCTGGCAACATCGCCTGATCGCGCCGATTCCGCACTCGGAGCTCGGCCTGACCCTGCTCGGACTCTGGCTCTTGATTCCGCTTTCGCCGGAAACCCTGCTGTTCGGTGCCGGCGACCTGCGCCAGATGCTCGGCCTGAGCGGAGCCGTGCCCTTCGCAGCGGAGAGCTTCGTGCTGATCGAAGCGAGCATCACCGCCTTCAACGCACTGGCGGTCGGCCTCATTGTCCGCCTGCTGTGCGCGCGGAAGGCAATGGCATACGTTGCCGTACCACTTTTCATCCTGCTTGGACTTCTCGTGCGCACACTGGCCACGGCCATACTGGTCAGCCCGGGCGATGCCTTTGCCTGGCTGACTCCGGGGGCGGAAATGGGCTTGCTGCTGGCCGCTGCCGGACTGGCCATCGCCATCGCCCTCCCGGCGACTGCCCGCCTGATGCTTGCCGCCCTGGCGCTGATGGCCGCGGCGATGCTGGTGAACCTTGCCCCGCCCAACCCATATTCTGCCGCCGCGTTGGCCGCGTGGCGGCAAGGCCACTTTCTCAACTTCAACGGACTGACGCGCTGGATTGGCACACTATGGCCCTTCCTGACACTCCCGTTCCTCCTGCTGACGACACGTCGCCAGTAGCCTGGCATGCGTTGTCGGCGGATGCCGCGGCGCGAAGGCAAGGCGTCGACTGCGCCAGCGGGCTCGGCAGCGCCGAGGTGGCGGACCGCCTCGCCCGCTACGGCCCCAACCGGCTCACCGAATCACCTGGCAAACCAGCCTGGCGGCGCTTTGGCGCGCAACTCGCCCAGCCACTCGTGCTAGTCCTGATTGCCGCCGGACTGGCCACCAGTGCGCTCGGCGAATGGGTGGACGCCAGCGTGATCCTGGGCGTCGTCCTGGTCAATGCCAGCATCGGCTACTGGCAGGAAGCCAAGGCCGAAGGTGCGCTGGCGGCACTGGCGCGCAGCGTCGCGACCCCGGTCACGGTGCGCCGCGACAACCACAGAATCAAGCTCGATTCCGGCCAGCTGGTGCCCGGCGACATCGTCCTCCTCGCTGCCGGCGACCGCGTTCCGGCCGACCTGCGCCTGTTCCACCAGCGTGAATTGCGTGCCGACGAATCGATGCTAACCGGCGAATCGCTGCCCGTCAGCAAGCTTGCCGCCGCGCTACCCGGGGAAACACCGCTTGCCGAGCGTACCAACATGGCCTACGCCGGCGCCATGATCGTCGCCGGGCAGGGGGGCGGGCTGGTGGTCGCGACCGGCGACGCCACCGAAACCGGGCGCATCGCCGGCCTGATCGCCAGCGCCCCGGAAATGGCAACGCCCCTGACGCGAAAGATGGCCAGATTCTCGAACTGGCTGCTCTGGGCAATCGGCGGGCTGGCGCTGTTCACCGCCGGCGTCGGGCTGGCGCGCGGCGCGGCACCCTTCGAGATGTTCATGGCCGCCGTCGCGCTGGCGGTAGGCGCGATCCCCGAGGGACTGCCGGCCGCCGTCACGGTCACCCTCGCCATCGGCGTCGGGCGCATGGCGAAACGGCGCGCCATCATTCGCCGGCTGGCGGCGGTGGAGACCTTGGGCAGCACCACCGTCATCTGCTCCGACAAGACGGGCACCCTGACCGAGAATGCCATGACGGTGCGCGCAATCTACTGTGCGGGTCGCCAGTTGGCGGTCGACGGACACGGCTACAACCCGGACGGCACACTCAGTGAAAAAGGGGCTGCCGCCGCAGTCGATACGGCGCTGCGCGAGTGCCTGGTCGCCGGCACGCTGTGCAATGACGCCAGCCTGGTCAAGGCGGGCCGCCAGTGGGCGATCACCGGCGACCCGACCGAAGCCGCACTGCTCGTCGTCGCGCGCAAAGGCGGGCTCGATGAGCACACCTTGCGCTCGCTGTTTCCCCGTACGGATGAACTGCCGTTCGATGCCAGCCGCCAGTACATGGCGACGGCGCATGTCGGCGACGGCGGGCAGGTCGCTTACGTGAAGGGCGCGTTGGAACGCCTGCTGCCGCGTTGCAGCGAACAGATGTCCGCCGCCGGCCAGCCGGAAGCGCTGGTCAGCGCAAGGCTGGAGTCGGTCGCCGAGGCGTTTGCCGGGCAGGGCATGCGCGTCCTGGCACTGGCCCGCGGCGTTGTCACATCGGGGACCGCGCTGGCCGACGACAGCCTGCAGGGACTCTGTCTGCTCGGCCTGGTCGCCATGATCGATCCACCGCGCAAAGCGGCGATCAGTGCCATCCGGAACTGCCACTCGGCCGGCATCCGCGTCAAGATGATCACCGGCGACCATGCCGCCACGGCATTGGCCATTGCCCGCCAGATCGGCCTGAATGCCGACAAGGCGCTGACCGGGCGCGAACTGGCCTTGCTCGATGATCAGGCCCTGGCACTGGTAGCCCATGAAACCGATGTCTTCGCCCGCGTCGAGCCTGAGCAGAAACTGCGCCTGGTGCGCGCGCTGCAGGCACGTGGCGAGGTGGTGGCGATGACCGGCGACGGAGTGAACGACGCGCCGGCACTGAAACAGGCGGATATCGGCATCGCCATGGGCCTCGGCGGTACCGAAGTGGCCAAGGAGGCGGCGGCGATGGTACTGACCGACGACAATTTTGCCAGCATCGAGGCAGCAGTCGAGGAGGGCCGCGGCGTCTGGGACAATCTGGTCAAGTTCATCACGTGGACCCTGCCGACCAATTTCGGCGAAGGCCTGGTCATCGTCGCCGCCATCCTGTTCGGCAGCTCGCTACCGATCACGCCGCTGCAGATCCTCTGGATCAACATGACGACCGCCGTGCTGCTCGGCCTGACCCTGGCCTTCGAGCCGATCGAGCGCGGCATCATGAGCCGCCCGCCGCGCCGCATCGAAACGCCGGTCCTCGAGGGCGCACTGATCCGCCGTATAGTGCTGGTTTCCTTCCTGCTGCTGGCGGGCGCCTTCGGACTCTACCTGCGCGAATTGGCGCAGGGCCATACGCTGGCCGAAGCACGGACGGTTGCGGTCAACGTCTTCGTGATGGTCGAAATGTTCTACCTGTTCAACTGCCGTTCGCTGACCCACAGCTTCTGGAGCCTGGGCGTCTTCTCCAACCTCTGGGTCTGGGGCGGCATTGTCGCCATGGCCGTGCTGCAACTGCTGCTGACCTACTGGGCGCCGCTCAATGCGACCTTTCAGACAGCGCCGATCGGCCTTTCCGAATGGGGGGAAATATTCGCCTTTGCCCTGTTTTCTTCGCTGATCATCGCCCTGGAAAAACGCTGGGCCACGTATCACGTGAAACGCAAGCGGCACTCAGGCTGAGAAAACCGGGTGCGGGAACTATAATCCGAGGCCTCAAGGAGAATCCCGATGAGCCACTTCAAACATCATGTGTTTTTCTGCTGCAACCAGCGCGAGCCAGGCGAATCGTGCTGCAACACGCATGGCGCCAGCGAGATGCAGACCTACGCCAAGGACCGTATCGGCCAGCTCAAGATGAAAGGAGCGGGCAAGGTTCGCATCAACAGGGCCGGCTGCCTCGACCGCTGCGACCAGGGCCCGGTGATAGTCATCTATCCGGAGGCCGTCTGGTACACCTACATCGACAAGAACGACGTCGAGGAAATCATCCAGGAGCACCTAGTCAACGGCCGCATCGTGGAGCGCCTCAAGATATGAAAGCACCGGCGGAAAGAATCCATATCGACGGTCCTGTCGGCAAGATCGAGGTGATCATGGAGCGGCCCGATGCTCCGCGCGGCATTGCCCTCGTGGCCCATCCGCACCCGATGGGCGGCGGCGCCAATACCAACAAGGTCGCGCACACCCTGGCCCACACCTTCACCAGCCTCGGCTATGCCGCCTTCCGGCCCAATTTTCGTGGGGTAGGCGGCAGCGAAGGGATCCATGACGACGGCCGCGGCGAAACCGACGATCTGCTCGCCGTCCTGCACGACGCCAAGTGCCGCTGCGGCGACCTGCCGGTGGCACTGGCCGGATTCTCATTCGGCGCCTACTGCCAGACCAAGGTGGCCAGGCAGTTGCGCGAGGCCGGTCACCCGGCTCAGCGCCTGGTTCTGGTCGGCACCGCCGCCGGCTTTGTCGAAGGCAGCCGCCAGTACGACACCGAAGCCGTCCCCCACGACACCATCGTCATCCACGGCTCGGACGACGAAACCGTACCCCTGGCCAACGTCTTCGCCTGGGCCCAGCCACTCGACCTGCCGGTAGTTGTGGTGCCGGGTGCCGACCACTTCTTCCATCGCCGCCTGCATTTCATCCGCGACATCGTCACCCGGGCTTGGCGGCACTAATTCCAGCGCCTGATTCCATGGCACTGTTACCAGCCTCTGGTTTTGTGGCACTAGACGTTGCCAGACTGCGCAAGTCCTATGCCGGCACCGAAGTGGTGGCCGGCCTCAGCTTCCTGATCGAACCGGGCCGCTGTTTCGGCCTGCTCGGGCCGAACGGTGCCGGCAAGACGACGACGCTGCGCCTCTGCCTCGGGCTGACTGCACCCGACAGCGGCACCGTCACCCTGAACGGCCACGCCATTCCGGCTGACGCGCAGAAGGCAAGGGCGCGCATCGGCGTCGTCCCGCAGTTCGACAACCTCGATCCGGATTTCACCGCCAGCGAGAACCTGCTGGTCTTCGGCCGCTATTTCGGCCTGGCCGACGCCGACGTCAAGGCACGCATCCCGCAACTGCTCGACTTCGCCGGCCTCGGCAGCAAGGCAGATGCGCGCATGACGACGCTCTCCGGCGGAATGAAACGCCGGCTGACCCTTGCTCGCGCCCTGGTCAACGACCCCGACATCCTCTTTCTCGACGAACCGACCACCGGCCTCGATCCGCAAGCCCGCCACCTGATCTGGGATCGCCTGAAGCAGCTCAAGTCGGCAGGCAAGACACTGATCCTGACCACCCACTTCATGGACGAGGCCGAACGCCTGTGCGATAGCCTGATCGTCATCGATCACGGGCGCAAGATTGCCGAGGGCAGCCCGCGCCAGCTGATCGCCGACCACATCGAGCCGCAGGTAGTCGAGGTCTATGACGAAGCGGGCGGCGACCTGCAGGCCTTCGTCGACGGCCAGCGCCAACTCTCCGAGCGCGTCGAAACCAGCGGCGAAACAGCCTTCTTCTACTGCCGCGAACCGCGCGAATTGCTGGCCCGCCTGGCCGATGCACATGGCTTGCGTTACGTACACCGTGCATCGAACCTGGAAGATGTCTTCATCAAGCTGACCGGGCGCGAATTGCGGGACTGACCGGGCGGAAAAAGGGGCACCTTTTTTCGTGTCGACCGCGCGAACCGACTACGCATGGCAATGGTCTAGAATGAAGTCGTTTCCAATCCGGCTCCCGTGGAGGTTTACCATGAACATGAAGCATTCGTCCCTGGCCCTGTCCGCAATTTCGCTTGCGCTGCTGGCAGCCGCACTCCCTGCCGGCGCTGCACCGACGGTCTATGAGATGCGCCTGACGACCACTGTCGGCATGGGTGGCGGTGGAATGGGCAGCCTGCTCGGCATGATGGCCGGGGGCAAGGGTAGCAATGTCAGCCGCAGCATGGATCTGCGCCTGACCTCGCCCAGCGATCTCCAGACCGGATTCGACGCGTCGCATACGGTACCGGACGGCATGCGCATCGGCCCGCAGCTTCCGCTGCAAGGCGAACGCCGTATAGGTGGAGGCAGCGGCGGCGGCGACGCCGACCCGGATGGCCGGGTCTTGATCTATTGGGGCTGTTCCCCGACCGTCGCCAAGGGGCAGCCCGAGGTCATCGATTTCCGCGCCCTCGCCGGCAAGGTGCCCCCCGAGATCCAGGCCATGGCCAAACAGAGCCGCAGCCAGGGCAAGGGAGCCGCCAGCGATGCATCGCTGCCCCCGCGCACCATCGGCTGGCCCCATGGCGACCGCGATTTCCGCGGCATCCCGGAAAACGCGTCCGCAGTCGGTGAACACTTCGTCAAGACAAATTTCATGAAGGACGAGATCCGTTTCGTCCTGACCCCGGGCCTCGACTTTCTCGAACCGATGAACCTCAAGGCACGCTCCGGCGACCTCAAGGCAGCGATTCCTTTGGCCTGGGACGGCCTGACCCGCGCCCGCGGCTATGACTTGCAGGCGGTCGGCGCCAACGGCGAGAAGGAAATGGTCATCTGGCTGGCAGCGCGCAACAAGCAGCCCATGTTGCCCGCCAGTCAGCGCGAATGCACGATACCCGAAGGGGTTTTCGCCAAATCGGAGATGGCGATGCTGACCGGCGTTGCGCATGGCCCGGTACAGGGCTTCTCATATCCACCGCAGCCGCCGGGCGAGAAGAAACTGCCGCTGATCTGGTCGGCGACGGTCCGGGTCATGGGCTACGACAGCGCGATCCTCGGCATGCCGACCAGCGGAAGCTCGCGCGGCAGCGCCGAACCGGCCGCCGCATCACCCGGCGAGTCGGCGGCTGACGCCCTGATTCCGGCGGGCGTCGGCAACGTGCTCAAGGGCATCTTCGGCCGGTGACGACGGCAGCCAACCCGATGGCGGGCCAGCCTAGTAGCCCGGCCGTCTTCGGCTGGCTGCCGGTCTGGCGGCGCAACTTCCTGGTCTGGCGCAAACTCGCGTTGCCCTCGATTCTCGGTAATCTGGCCGATCCGCTGATCTACATGCTCGGCCTCGGCTACGGACTGGGCAAGCTGTTGCCGACCATCGACGGCCAGCCTTACGTGGCATTCCTGGCGGCCGGCACCGTGTGCGCCTCGACCATGAATGCGGCAACCTTCGAAGCCCTGTACTCGGCGTTCTCGCGCATGCATGTCCAGAAAACCTGGGAAGCCATCCTCAACACCCCGCTCGGCCTCGCCGACGTGGTCGCCGGCGAACTATTCTGGGCGGCCACCAAGTCGCTATTCTCGGGGGCCGCCATTCTCCTCGTCATTACCGGCATGGGGCTCACCAACGGCCCGCTCATGCTCTGGGCGCTGCCGGCCATCATCCTGACCGGCCTGGCTTTCGCCGCGCTGGGATTGATCTGGAACGCGCTGGCGCCGTCCTACGATTTCTTCATGTACTACTTCACGCTGTTCATCACGCCGATGACGCTGATTTCCGGCGTCTTTTTCCCCACCGACCAGCTGCCCGGCTGGCTCGCCGCGATCGGCGCCTGGCTGCCGCTGGCGCAGGGCGTAGCGCTGGTTCGTCCGCTGCTCGCAGGGCAAGTACCGGCCGATGCCCTGATCCACATCCTGGCACTGCTCGCGACGACGGCCGTCGCCTTCGCCATCGCCCTGCGCCTGACGCGTCGGCGGCTCCTCAAGTAAAATCCGCGGATGGAAACCCTGCTGATCATCACCAACTGCCCCGACGAGGAAACTGCCAACGCCATTGCCCTGGCTGCCGTCGAGGCGAAATTCGCCGCCTGCGTGAACATCCTGCCCCGTGTGCAGTCGATCTACCGCTGGCAGGGGGGCGTCGAATCGGCGACCGAAATCCCCCTTCTGATCAAGTCGACCACAACCAGTTACCCGGCACTCGAAGCCCTGATCCGCGAACGCCATCCGTACGACATACCGGAAATCATCGCGCTGCCGATCGCGCGAGGACTACCCGCCTATCTTGACTGGGTCGCTGCGGAGACGATGCAATGACCATGCGCCTGCTGTTTCTCGTCTTCGCGTTCCTCGCTTCGCTGGCCCACGCCGAGGATTTCCTCGACCCGGCGGTGGCCTTCAAGCCAAGCGGCCGCGCGCTGGACGGCCAGATGGTCGAAGTCCGCTTTGAAATCGCCAAGGGCTATTACCTCTACCGCGACAAGTTCAGGTTCGCCGCCGACGGAGAAACCGTCACCCTCGGCACCCCGGTTTTCCCCAATGGCAAAGAGAAGGACGACGAGAATTTCGGCAAGGTCGAAGTCTTCTACAACAGCGTCGCCATCCGCCTGCCGGTCGAGCGCAACGCTTCGGGCGTATTGCCGCTCAAACTGAACGTCACTTCTCAGGGCTGCGCCGATGCCGGTGTCTGCTACCCGCCGCAGATGCAGACGGTCGCCGTCGAGCTACCGGCGCCGGGCAGCGTGCCAGACACAAGTGCCGCCCCCCAAGGGGACTTGAGCCCGAGGCCCACCGGCCTTCGGGGCGCGGTTGACGCCGACGAAAGCGGCAAAATCGCCGGCATCCTGCGCAATGCCGGTTTCTGGGCCAATCTCGCCTTCTTCTTCATCGCCGGCCTTGGTCTGGCGCTGACCCCCTGCGTCCTGCCGATGATCCCGATCCTTTCCGGCATCATCGCCGGCCAGGGCCACAAGATCTCGCACGCACGTGGCCTGGCGCTGTCGCTGACCTACGTGCTCGGCATGGCCCTCACCTATGCAGCAGCCGGTGTTGCGGCCGGGCTCAGCGGCACGCTGCTCGCAACGGCGTTGCAGAATGCCTGGGTGCTCGGCGCCTTCGCGCTGGTCTTCGTCGTGCTCTCGTTTTCGATGTTCGGTTTCTACGAACTGCAGTTGCCGACGGCGCTGCAAAGCAAGCTGTCCGAGGAGTCAGGCCATCTGCAGGGCGGACGCGGCGTCGGGGTCTTCCTGATGGGCGCGCTGTCGGCACTGATCGTCGGCCCCTGCGTCGCTGCGCCGCTGGCAGGCGCACTGCTCTACATCGGCCAGACCGGAGACGCGATACTCGGCGGCACCGCATTGTTCGTCATGGCGCTCGGCATGGGCGTGCCGCTGATTGCGGTCGGCGTCGCCGGCGGCTCGCTGCTGCCGAAAACCGGACCATGGATGGAAGGCGTCAAGAAAGGCTTCGGCGTGCTGCTGCTGGCCACCGCGCTGTGGCTGGTTTCGCCGGTGATCCCCGCCGTCGTATTCATGCTCGGCTGCGCGGCGCTGCTGATCATCCCCGCCATCTACCTCCACGCTCTCGACCCCCTGCCTCCACACGCCAAGGGCTGGCAACGCTTCTGGAAAGGCATCGGCATCGTCATGCTGCTGACCGGCGCCGCGCTGCTGATCGGCGCCCTGGCCGGCAGCCGCGACCCGCTACAGCCACTGGCCGGACTGCGCGGACAGGCGACGGCAACCGAAGCGAAAAAACCTCCCTTCGAGCCGATCCGCTCGATCGCCGAGCTCGATGCCCGACTGGCTGCGGTCGACCGCCCCGTGATGCTCGATTTCTACGCCGACTGGTGCGTATCGTGCAAGGAGATGGAACGCTACACCTTCGCCGACCCGGCGGTGCAGGCGAGGCTGGCGGGGTTCACGCTATTGAAGGCCGACGTGACTGGAAACACGCCGGAGGACAAGGCGTTGCTCGCCCGTTTCGGCCTGTTCGGACCGCCGGGAATCATTTTTTTTTCCCCCGGGGGCAAGGAAGTGGCCGGGCTACGGGTCGTCGGTTATCAGGAAGCCGCTACCTTTCTCCGGACTCTCGACAAGGCCAGCCAGGAGAGCGGGCACTCACTCTCTGTCAATCCTCCAAAAACCTGAACGGAGCTATTTGTAGGTCAGCTTGTTCACGGTTTCGGTGTGCCCGGCGATCTTGCTCAGCTTGTCGCGCGACCAATGAACATAGAAGGATTCGAAGCTAGACCACCAGTAGCGCCAGCTCGGGGCGTCCAGTCCCTTCTTGTCATCCAGGTGCGGGTAACCGATCGCCATGATGACCTGCTCCCGGGTCATGCCCTTCACTAGCCTGGCTGACTGTATCGCCGAACGCACGCCCGCCGGGAAACTCTCCAGCTTGCGGCGCGGGTCATCGGGAAGCACGGTCCGCTCGAGCCATTGGGTTGCGGTTTCCCGCGTCTGCGCCGGGTCGGGTCGCAAGGAGAGCTGCTTGCCATTGACCTCGACGATCGCCCGCGCATCATCCATGGCGCGAATCGTCACTGGCGTGCCCAGCGGTATGAAGGGCAACTGCGCATAATTGGCGTCACTGAGCTGGTCACCACTGTGCCGAAGGTTGCAACAGGCAAACCCGCTACGCACCAGTCCCGTGGCCCTGAGCGTCGAATTGTCGTCCGCTCCTGGCTTGATCTCGCCCGTTGGCCCGCCGGCGCAGGCCGCGAGCGTGGCGAGCAGCAGGATCGTCAGCGACAGCCGCGAAGACGCCAAACCTCGAATCAACAACACGCACGCACCTCTTTGCCCATCATGCGATTATACCTTTCGGCAACGACTGCCCCGGTGCTTCCGGGAGGTCAAAGCAGGGCCAGGGTATCCCAAGCGAACTTGACGATCAGGACACCGACGACCACCAGGAACACCTGGCGAACGAAGCCGCTGCCGCGCCTGAGCGCGAGCCAGGTCCCCGCCATCGAGCCGCTCACGTTGGCCAGCGCCATACCCGCCGCCAGCAGCGGCAAGACATATCCGTTGGGCAGGAAATAGGCGAGCGCGGCGAGGTTGGTCGCCACGTTGACGACCTTGGCACCCGCCGAGGCGTGAAGAAAGTCGAATCCGAAAAAACGGACGAAAAGGAAAATCAGGAAACTGCCGGTACCCGGCCCGAAAAAGCCATCATAAAAACCGATGACACCGCCCAACAACACCGCATAGGCCAGTTCGCGGCGACCGGCGTGAGCCGGGCGGTGCACCTGGCCGAACTCCTTGCGTTTCAGCGTGTAGACCGCAGCAAGGACGAGCATGACAAGGATCAACGGACGTACCGCATCCTTGGGCAACCAGGCCACGGCGGCTGCGCCTGCGTAGGAAAAGGCAAATGCCGCAGCGGCTGCCGGCAGGATGGTTCGCCACGGCATGCGGACTTGGCGTGCGTAACGCCAGGTAGCATTAGCAGTGCCGACGACGCTTGCGCATTTGTTGGTTCCGAACAGCGTCGCCGGTGATTCGCCGGGATACACCGCGAACAGGGCGGGAATCTGGATCAAACCGCCGCCGCCGACCACCGCATCGATCGCCCCTGCAACAAACGCCGCGAAGATCAGTGCCAGCAGCCCGGGCTCGATCGCTTCCACTACTTGCCGATGCAGAAACGGCTGAAAATCACGCCCAAGAGATCGTCGGCCGTGAATTCGCCGGTGATTGCGCCCAGCGACTGCTGCGCCAGACGCAATTCTTCGGCAAAAAGTTCGAGCGCGGGCAGAGGGCCGTCAACGACCTGGCGCGCCGCCGCGACGTGCTCCTGCGCTGCCGCCAATGCGCGCAGGTGACGCTCGCGGGCGATGAAGACATCCTCGGCCGGATGCCAGCCGGCAATCCGCAGCAACTCGCCACGCAGCAATTCGATACCGCGGTTCGCCTTGGCCGACAGCGAAATCGCCACGCTGTCAGCCTCATCGTGGCGCTCGGGCGGGGCGCCGGACAAGTCGATCTTGTTGTGGACGGTGATGCGTTTCAGCCCCGCCGGCAATCGGGCAAGAATCTCGCGGTCAGCATCGCCGACGCCGGTCCGCGCGTCAACCAGCAGCAGGACGACATCGGCGCGCTCGATCTCCCGCCAGCTGCGTTCGATGCCGATCTTCTCGACCTCGTCATCGGTTTCCCGCAGGCCCGCGGTATCGATGATGTGCAGTGGAATTCCCTCGATCTGGATGGTCGACCGCAAGGCATCGCGGGTCGTCCCGGCCACCGCCGTCACGATGGCCAGATCGTCGCCGGCCAACCGGTTGAGCAGCGAAGATTTGCCGACGTTCGGCTGACCGGCCAGCACGACATGGAGGCCGGATTGCAGCAGCTTGCCCTGTCCGGCCCGGTCGAAAACACTCGCCAAGGCTGCCTGCAAGCGATCCAGCCGGCCGAAGGCATTGGCCGCCTTTAGGAAGTCGATGTCTTCCTCGGGAAAATCGAGCGTCGCTTCGACCAGCATGCGCAGGTTGATCAGTCCTTCGTTCAAATCGCCGATCGCCCGCGAAAATTCACCCTGCAGTGAACGGACCGCGGAACGGGCGGCGCTCGTCGTCGCGGCGTCGATCAGGTCGGCGACCGCTTCAGCCTGGGCCAGGTCCATCTTGCCATTGAGGAAGGCGCGACGGCTGAATTCGCCGGGTTCGGCCAGCCGTGCCCCGAGATCGAGGCAGCGCGCGAGCAGCATCTGCATGACGACCATGCCGCCATGGCCCTGCAGTTCGAGGACATCCTCGCCGGTAAACGAGTGCGGGGCCGGAAAGTGGAGCAGCAAGCCGCTGTCGATGGCCGTGCCGTCGGCGGCCATGAAATTCGCCAGCGTCGCATGGCGCGCGCCCGGCGCCTTGCCGGTAAGCGCAAAAGCAAAGGGCAGCAAATTGCTGCCCGAGATGCGGATCACCCCGACACCGCCGCGGCCGGTAGCCGTGGCGATGGCGGCGATGGTGTCGGATTTCACACCTTAGGCCTTGGCGTCGTTGGCAGCCTTGCCGCCACCTTCGATCATCCGCGTGATCTGCCATTGCTGGGCGATCGACAGGATGTTGTTGACCACCCAGTAAAGCACCAGACCGGCCGGGAACCAGAAGAACATGAAGCCGAAGATCAGCGGCATCATCATCATGACCTTGGCCTGGATCGGGTCCGGCGGGGTCGGGTTCAGCTTGGTCTGGACGAACATCGAAACCATCATGATGATCGGCAGGATGTAATAGGGATCAGGCGAGGCAAGATCCTTGATCCACAGGATCCAGGGCGCATCGCGCATTTCAACAGCGCCAAGCAGCACCCAGTAGAGCGCGATGAAAACTGGAATCTGCACCAGGATCGGCAGGCAGCCGCCAAGCGGATTGACCTTTTCGGTCTGGTACATCTTCATCATTTCCTGGTTCAGGCGCTGTTTGTCGTCGGCGAAACGTTCTTTCAGCTGCATCAGGCGCGGTGTGAGCAGTTTCATCTTGGCCATCGACTTGTACGACGCAGCGGAAAGCGGGAAGAAGATCAATTTAATGATGATGGTCAGCACGACGATCGCCCAGCCCCAGTTACCGACCAGCTTGTGGATCGCCTCGAGCGCCCAGAAGATCGGTGCGGCAACCACAGTCAGCCAACCGTAATCGACGACCAGGGGCAGTCCCTTGGCATCGATGCCGCCTTCGGCCTGCGGCTTCGCCAGCTGATCGAGCATCGACTGAATTTGCGGACCGGCGAACAGGGAAACCGAGACCTCGCCCCTGGCGCCCGGCGCGATTTCCGCAACCGGCACGATAACCCCTGCCTGGAATGCGTTGAGGCCTTCGACCTTGCGCATGTAGTACTCGCGCTGGGTCTTTTCCTTCGGCACCACGGCCGAGACGAAATAATGCTGGACCATCGCCAGCCAGCCATTGTCGGCAGCCTTGGCGAACTTCGCCTTGCCGGCGGCGATGTCGTCGAAGCTGACCTTCTGGTACTTGTCCGCTTCGGTGTAGACCCCGAACCCGGTGAAGGTCGACACCATCATGGTTTCACCCTCAGGTGCAACCCCGTCACGCTGCAACTGGTAGTAGGCGTGCGTGATCAGCGGCTTGTCGCCGCCGTTGGCAATGTCCCATGCCACATCGATCTCATAGGAGCCACGCTTGAAGGTCAGTATCTTGGCGACCTTGACGCCGTTGGCGCCGCTTGCCTCGAGGCGGACCTTCAGTTCGTTCGCGCCGTCGGCCAGTTGCGCCGGCCCCGCGACACGGCTGAACACGCTGCGGTGGGTCGGCAAGCCCTCGCCGATCAAGCCGCTCTGCGCCATGTACTGGTGCTTTGCGTCGAACAGGACGAAGGTCTTGTCCTTATTTTCGTGTTCCTTGTACTTGAGCAGCTCCAGCTTGACGAGGTCTCCACCCTGGGCCGAAATCGTCGCCTTCACCAGGTCGGTCGTCACGGTGAAGGTTTCGCCGGCGGGGGCAACAGGAGCGGTTGCCGGTGCTACCGCCGATGTCGGCGTGCCCGCCTGCAGCGTGGTGCTTGGCTGCGGCACGGCATTCCCGGCCGGCGCGCCGGCTGCAGTGCTGGCCGGGGGCTTGGGCTGGTTGTACTTCTGCCAGCTTTCCCACAGCATGAAGCTGGAGAAGGTGAAGATCAGAACCAGAATCAGGCGACGAGTGTCCATGAACAGCCTACGTAATCAAGCATTCTCAAATCAGGGTACCGGATCGTACCCGCCGGGATGCCATGGATGACAGCGGCAGACGCGCTTGACGCCAAGCCAGCCACCCTTGAGGGCACCGTGTTTCTCTACCGCTTCCACCGCATACTCCGAACAGCTCGGATAATAACGGCAACTGCGCCCCAGAAAGGGGCTGATCGCATACTGATAAGCTCGCAACAGGGCCAACAGCAGGCGCTTCATTGTGCGTCCCGCCTGATGCGCGAGCGCTGCAACTTGTCCAGCAAGGCAAGAAAATCGCTGGCGACCTGCCGGCCATCCAAAGGCAAGGGCTTCACTGCCAGCCGGACGATCAGGTCAAGCGCCGGAAGTTCAGGACGTACGCGGCGAAACTGCTCGCGGATGATGCGCTTGACCCGGTTGCGGTCGACCGCCCGTTTGAGCAATTTCTTGCCGACCACCAGGCCGAGCCTTGCTTCATTCGAGCCTTCCGGCCGTGGCTGGTAGTGCAGCATCAGCAGCTTGCCCCGAATCGCCCTCCTGAAACCAAAAACGGATGAGAACTCATCCGTTTTTGTAAGACGATAGCGTCTGGCGAAGGTTTGTTCCACCCCGCCAAACGTCCGGGTTAAACGCCCAGACGCTTGCGACCCTTGGCGCGGCGAGCAGCAATGACTGCACGGCCACCCTTGGTGCGCATACGAACCAGGAAGCCATGGGTGCGCTTGCGGCGCACGACCGACGGTTGATACGTGCGTTTCATTGGTAATCCCTTGATGTGCTAAGAAAAACACGCAATTACACCGTATTTCACCTGGTTCTGTCAAGATCATTTATTTGAAAATCCTGTGGATAACTTTCTGCCAGAGGGGTAGAATCGTCGGCTTGAACGTAGCCGCACGGTTGGCGTTCCTTGGTTAATATAATCCACGAAATCAATCAGTTAATATAACCGCCAGCGTTTTTCGTCGACTGCGCGGGGAGGAGCGTTGTTGGCGATGGCCGGTTTTTGGGACTCGTGCATCAAGCGTTTTGAACAGGAACTGCCAGTCCAGCAGTTCAATACCTGGATCAAGCCGCTGCGGCTGGAAGGCGAAAGTCATCCTCTGGAGGGGCTACGCCTGATTGCACCCAACGGCTTCATCATGAAATGGGTCCGTGACCGCTACTTGACCCGCATCGAGGATTACGGCCGCGCCTTCTTTTCCGGTCCGGTGAGCATCGCCCTGGTCATCGACGGCGGAAAAGCAGTCGGCCAGCTTTCTGCCAGCAGCACCCAGGCCGGCAGCAAAAGTATCCAGCCCAGCGCCGCCACGGCAGTCTCGCCTGCCAAGACTCAGGCCAAGGCGAATCCCTACGACAAGTCGCGCTTGTTCCAGTCCTTCACTTTCGACAATCTGGTCGTCGGCAAGGCGAACGATCTGGCGCGAGCGGCTGCGGTTCAGGTCGCCAACAACCCGGGCGGTGCCTACAATCCCTTATTCATATACGGAGGCGCGGGGCTTGGCAAGACACACCTGATCCATGCCATCGGCAATACGATTCTCGGCGAGACTCCGGAAAAGGTCGTGCGTTACGTCCATGCCGAGGACTATTACTCGGATGTGGTGCGTGCCTACCAGCAAAAATCCTTCGATATCTTCAAGCGAACCTACCGATCACTGGATGTACTTTTGCTCGATGACGTGCAGTTCTTCAACGGCAAGAACCGCTCGCAGGAAGAGTTCTTCTTCCTGTTCAACGCCCTGATCGAGGCCCGCAAGCAGATCATCATCACCTGTGATACCTATCCCAAGGATATCAACGGCCTTGACGACCGGCTGGTGACCCGTTTCGACTGGGGACTGACTGTGCAGATCGAACCGCCCGAACTGGAAATGCGGGTGGCGATCCTGAAAAAGAAGGCGGAAGCGGAAGGCCTGCAACTCGATGACGAGGTGGCTTTCTTCATCGCCAAGCACCTGCGCTCGAATGTCCGCGAACTTGAGGGCGCGCTCAAGAAGGTGCTGGCTTATTCATCGTTTCACGGCCGGGTGATTGCGCTTGACCTAGCGAAGGAAGCACTCAAGGACCTCATCGGCTCGGTGCGGAATGTCGGCATCGACAACATCCAGAAGACCGTTGCCGATTACTACAAGATGAAGGTCGCCGACCTGTTTTCGAAAAAGCGGACACGGGCCATTGCCAGGCCCCGTCAGCTGGCGATGTGGCTGTGTCGCGAGGTGACCTCGCACAGCTATCCGGAAATCGGCGATGCATTTGGCGGGCGCGATCACACGACGGTCATCCATGCAGTCAAGACCATCGATTCGCTACGCCTCAAGGAAAGCGAACTCAACCACGACCTTCATGTCCTGCTTCAGGTTTTGAAGGGATGAAGCCTGTCCATAAGGTTGTGCGCAACCTGTCTGTCAATTGTGGAGCAATCGTTGATTCCGCCTTTGTGGGAAAATTGTCCAGTATTGATTCACAGGCAATTAGACGCTTTACCAAGAACCAACTATTGATCTTAATCGTATGAAATACAAAAACAATTTATTCTTATCCACAGAATTGTTCCCGATATAGTCATTAAAGGAATTTAATTTATGGTACTTATCAAAAGCCAAAGAGACACGCTACTTGCCCCGCTGCAGTCCGTATCGGGAATCGTCGAGCGTCGCCATACCCTGCCCATTCTTTCCAACGTATTGCTGGAAAAGAAGGGGGATCGCCTGACCTTGCTGGCTACAGACATCGAAATCCAGATCACGACCGCAACTGATGTTGCGGGCGGTGAGGGTGATGGTGCAGTCACCGTTGGAGCGCGCAAACTGCAGGAAATCCTGCGATCCCTGCCCGATGCCACCGAAATCAGCCTGGTTCTTGAAGACAAGCGTCTTCAGGTAAAGGCGGGAAAGAGCAAGTTTAGCCTTCAGACATTGCCGGCAGACGACTTTCCGCGGATGACCATTACCGAAGGCGAGACGCGGAAGTTTCAGATTACCCAGCGGGCTTTCCGCCAGTTGCTGAGCAAGACGCAGTACAGCATGGCCGCCCAGGATGTCCGCTACTACCTCAATGGCCTGCTCTTGCTGGTCGAAGGAAAGGAACTGCGTGCAGTCGCGACTGACGGGCACCGTCTTGCCTTTGCCAGCGTTGAAATCGATGGCGATCTTCCGCGTCAGGAAATGATCCTTCCGCGCAAGACCGTGCTCGAATTGAACCGCCTGCTGGTTGATAGCGATGAGCCGTTGGGTGTTACCGTTGCCCAGAACCAGGTGCGTTTTTCTTTTGGTTCGGTCGTTCTGGTTTCCAAACTCATCGACGGCAAGTTTCCGGATTACGAACGTGTTGTGCCGGCTACCCTGAAAAATCATGTCACCATCGGTCGGCTGACGCTGATGCAGGCGATGAACCGTGCGGCGATTCTGACCAACGAGAAATTTCGCGGAGTTAGGGTGATTCTCGGCGACAATAGCCTGAAGCTGATGGCCGCCAATGCCGAGCAGGAAGAAGCCCAGGAAGAAATCGAAGTCGCATACAACGGCGATGCCATAGATGTCGGCTTCAATGTCGGCTATCTCCTCGATGTCCTGAACAACATTCATACCGACGAAATTCAGTGGAGTTTCAACGACGCCAATTCAAGTGCGCTGATCACCGTACCCGGTAACGACCGGTTTAAGTACGTTGTCATGCCAATGCGTATCTGATCCAACCGGCAATCAATTCAGTTTCACGTGGAACACGAGTAATGAGCGAAGAAAATACCCAGCCAAGCACCCCGCAAGAAAACTATCCTGCCTATGGCGAATCGAGCATCCAGATTCTCGAAGGCTTGGAAGCGGTGCGCAAGCGACCGGGCATGTACATCGGCGATACCTCGGACGGTACCGGTCTGCACCATCTGGTATTCGAGGTGGTCGACAACTCGATTGACGAAGCCTTGGCCGGGCATTGTGACGATATCGTCGTCACCATCCATACCGACAACTCGATCAGCGTTACAGATAACGGGCGGGGCATTCCGACCGGGATCAAGATGGACGACAAGCATGAACCAAGGCGCACGGCGGCCGAGATCGCGCTGACCGAACTGCATGCCGGCGGCAAATTCAACCAGAACTCCTACAAAGTTTCCGGGGGTTTGCACGGGGTCGGTGTTTCCTGCGTCAATGCCCTGTCGAAGTGGTTGCGCCTGACTATTCGGCGCGATGGCACGAAAAATTTCATGGAATTCTGCCGCGGTCACGCCGTCGACCGTATCACCGAAGTCCGAGATGGCGTCGAAGTGTCGCCGCTCAAGGTTCTCGGTACGACCGAAAAGCGCGGAACCGAAGTCCACTTTCTTGCTGACGACGAAATTTTCGAGCACATCGAGTTTCACTACGAAATTCTTGCGAAGCGCTTGCGCGAACTGTCTTTCCTCAACAACGGCGTGCGTATTCGCCTGGTCGACCAGCGGACCGGCAAGGAAGAAGACTTCGCTTTTGCTGGTGGCGTGACCAGTTTTGTCGAATACATCAACCGTTCCAAGACAGTCCTCCACCCCACCATTTTCTGCTCGGCCGGCGAAGCGAAGGTGGGCGATACAGGCGTGACCATTGGCGTTGAAGTCGCCATGCAGTGGAACGATTCCTATCAGGAGCAGGTGCTCTGCTTCACCAACAACATCCCTCAATCCGATGGCGGTACGCACCTGACGGGCCTGCGCGCGGCGATGACCCGCGTCATCAACAAGTACATCGACGAAAACGAAATTGCCAAGAAGGCCAAGGTCGACATTTCCGGTGACGACATGCGCGAAGGCCTGGCTTGCGTGCTGTCGGTGAAGATGCCCGATCCGAAGTTTGCCTCGCAGACCAAGATGAAGCTCGTTTCATCAGAAGCCCGGCCGGCTGTGGAGGAAGTGGTTGCCCAGAAACTGGCCGATTTCCTGCTCGAGCGTCCGGTCGACGCCAAAATGATTTGCGGCAAGATCGTCGAAGCCTCTCGCGCCCGAGAAGCAGCGCGCCGTGCGCGTGAATTGACACGGCGCAAGGGCGTCCTTGACGGCATCGGCCTGCCCGGAAAACTTGCGGACTGTCAGGAGAAAGACCCAGCCTTGTGCGAAATTTACATCGTCGAGGGTGACTCCGCCGGCGGTTCCGCCAAGCAGGGTCGTGACCGCAAGTTCCAGGCAATACTTCCGCTGCGCGGCAAGGTGCTGAACGTCGAGAAAGCACGTTTCGAAAAGTTGATTTCCAGCGAACAGATCGTCACCTTCATCACGGCGCTCGGCACCGGCATCGGCAAGGACGAATTCAAAATCGAGAAACTGCGCTATCACCGCATCATCATCATGACCGATGCGGACGTTGACGGCGCCCATATCCGTACCCTCCTGCTGACGCTGCTCTACCGCCAGATGCCGGAACTGATCGAGCGCGGCTACGTGTACATCGCCCAACCGCCGCTGTACAAGGTCAAGCATGGCAAGACCGAGCGCTACCTCAAGGACGATCAGGATTACCATCAGTTCCTGCTGCGCATGGCGATGGACGAAGCCAGTCTGACGCCCAGTGCCGGCGGCGATCCAATCACCGGCCCGGCGCTTGAGGAATTGGCCCGTTCCTGGCTGCTGACCGAAGCGGTCATCGAACGTGTCTCGCATCTGGTCGATCCGGTGGTTCTCAAGGCGCTCGTTCAACACAACCTGAAGCTCGACCTCGCTTCCGAAGAGGCTGCTCGCGCCAGTGCCAACCTGCTGGCGCAACATCTGCCGGTCGGTATCCGCACGGTGCCCAGGTACGACGACATCCAGGAACGCTGGACCTTGCGCGTCGAGAAGATGCACCACGGCAATCTCAAGGTGGGCCTGATCGACGAAGACCTGCTGCTTTCCGGCGACTTCATGCAACTGCGCCGTACCGCCGAAACCTTGGCCGATCTTTTCGGCAGCGGCGCTTTCATGGCACGTGGCGAGAAAAAACAGGTCGTCAGCAATTTCGGCGATGCGATGAAATGGCTGCTTGCCGACGTTGAACGCGGAATCAGCAAGCAGCGCTACAAAGGCCTCGGTGAAATGAACCCGGAACAACTTTGGGAAACGACAATGGATCCCAAGGCGCGCCGGCTGTTGCGCGTCCAGATCGACGACGCCATTGCGGCTGACGAGATTTTTACTACGCTGATGGGTGAACTCGTCGAACCGCGGCGGGCCTTCATCGAATCCAATGCCTTGAACGCACGGATCGACATCTGATCTGAT
>ERZ724516.561-NODE-561-length-23102-cov-6.283594_pt1 | contig 23102 bp, 23 predicted proteins | sample MGYA00376049_ERZ724516 | MGnify/ENA primary metagenome ERZ724516 (study PRJEB28724, sample SAMN07190886) | activated sludge metagenome | isolation source: activated sludge of sewage treatment plant in Hong Hong | place: USA: Christiansburg, Virginia | collected... | reverse complement strand
GTCAAGTGACACCAACGATACTGGTTGTCGAAGACGAACCAGCGATCCAGGAACTTGTCGTCATCAACCTCAAGCACGCCGGATTTCTGGTCGTGCGGGCGGGCAGCGCCGAGGAAGCGGAGTCTACAATTCGAGCTGCGCTGCCTGATCTGGTCATTCTTGACTGGATGCTGCCGGGTCAATCAGGCGTCGCCCTCGCCAAAAAAATCCGTGCCGATGAGCGGACGCGCGAACTGCCGATCATCATGCTGACCGCGCGGGTTCATGAAGAAGACAAAGTGCAGGGGCTTGAGGCAGGGGCTGATGATTACGTCACCAAGCCATTTTCGCCCAAGGAACTGGTAGCGCGCGTGCGTGCCGTGTTGCGTCGTCGCTCGCCGCATCTTGCTGGCGAGGCGATAGAAATCGGCGATCTGGCGCTCAATCCGGCGACCCATCGTGTGCTGGCAGGTAGTCAGCCAATCGAGTTGGGGCCGACCGAGTTTCGCCTGCTCTTCTTCTTCATGACGCATGCTGAGCGGGTCTATACCCGTGCCCAGTTGCTTGACGAAGTCTGGGGTGATCACGTCTTCATCGAAGAGCGTACCGTCGATGTTCACATCCGCCGTTTGCGTGCTGCGCTGGAGTTGTCGGGGCATCACGAGCGGGTAGAGACGGTGCGCGGCACCGGGTATCGCTTCCGGGGAGCTTGAACCACGTGTCATCTTCGCTGATTCGTGCGCTGTTGCTGGCGATGCTGGCGGCGTTCGTCGCGTTGCCGGTCGGTCATTTTGTTGCGCCCTGGGCCGGCTGGACGGTGTTTTGCGGCAGTCTGGGCCTACAAATGGCCTTCCACTTCCGGAATTTTGCGCGTCTCGACCGTTGGTCGCACGCGCCAGTGGTGGACGACAGTCTGGAAGGCGAGGGTGCCTGGGATGGTGTTTTCGGCCGGCTCTACCGACATGAAAAGGACTTGCGAGCACAAATTGCCCAGCGTGATCAGGAAATCACCATGCTGATCGCTGCTGGTCAGGCATTGACCGATGGCGTGGTTCTGCTTGATAACCATAACCAGATACTGTTCTGCAACACGACGGCGGAAACTCAACTCGGACTGGTGATTCGTACCGACCGCGGGCAGCCTGTGGTCAACATGGTGCGCCAGCCGGAGTTTGTCGCTTACCTGCAAGGCGAAGATTTTTCCCGTCCGCTCACCCTGCGTTCCGAACGCGGCGAAGATCGCGTCCTGTCGATCTACGTCATTCCCTATGCTGGCAATCGACGCCTGATGCAGGTCAAGGATGTCACGCAGACCGATAGGCTCGACCGCATGCGCCGTGACTTTGTCGCTAATGTGTCACATGAGTTGCGTACACCACTCACCGTGCTCGCCGGCTTCCTGGAAACTTTGCAGGAAATTGACGTCGACCGCGACGAACAAAAACGCTTCCTTGAAATGATGTCCGAACAATCCTTGCGCATGCAATCCATCGTTCAGGATCTGCTGACGCTGTCTTCCATCGAATCAGCGCCGCCACCGGAGGCTGAAATTGTCGATATGGTCAATATCGTCGACAAGCTGCGTCGCGATGCCGAGGCACTCTCGGCCGGGCGTCATCATATTGTTGTCGAGAGTGATGCTCAGGGAGATCTGCGCGGCTCTGAGGCCGAACTGGTCAGCGCTTTTGGTAATCTGGTGGCCAATGCTGTGCGCTACACCCCGCCCGATGGCACAATCAGGATCAGCTGGCACGCCAGCCAGCAGGGGGCTGAATTTGCGGTGCAGGATACCGGTATCGGTATCGACCCCAAACACATTCCCCGCCTGACTGAACGCTTCTATCGCATAGATCGTGGTCGTTCGCGCGATGCCGGTGGTACCGGTCTCGGTTTGGCTATCGTCAAGCACTCACTGAACCGCCATCAGGCGCAACTGGAAGTCAAGAGTACTCCCGGTGTCGGTAGCCGCTTCGCGGCGCGCTTTCCAGCCAGTCGGGTGGTCGGGATTTGATGTGTTTTTTGATAGTCGATTCGGGTATTTGTAAATAATGATTGACCCATCGGTCTTAATGCTGGATAGTGCGCACCTCTGACGGACGCGGGATGGAGCAGTTGGCAGCTCGTCGGGCTCATAACCCGAAGGTCGCAGGTTCAAGTCCTGCTCCCGCAACCAAGATTTATTTACAGCTCTCATTAAGAGAGTTAGTCAGAGAAGCAAGCAAGATTAGGCCGGCAAATTTGCTGGCCTTTTTTGCGTCTGGCGCGCCATTTTTCCGTTGGGACAGCTCGATACATCCGCCGAAAAGCTCTTCAGAATTTTACAAGCGGTTGGCGCTGCTTTGATGCTAAAAAAGCAGCCACCAATCAGCGGACAAGAAGACCCGGACCTCACTTCTCGGCGTAGCTATCTGCAATTGGCAAGTTGTCTTTGTTTGAAATGGATTCTTCGTTATTGATACAGCCCAGCTCATGAAGAGTTTCGTGAGCAGAGCGGAAGGCATCGATAGCCAAAGGCATTCCGCAATAGATCGCTGCGTGCAGGAGCGTTTCCTGAATTTCGCTGGTACTGGCGCCATTGTTGATCGCGCCACGAACATGCCCTTTGATCTCATGTGAGCGTCCCATGGCGGTCAACATCGAGAGCGTGATCAGACTTCGTGTTTTGAGATCCAGAACATCCCGGCACCATGTCGTACCCCAGGCGTTTCTGGTGACAAATTCCTGTAGTGGCGCCGTAAAGGCATCTACGTTAGCAAATGCTTTCTCGACAAAGGCTTCCCCCATGACACGCTTACGCATTTCCAGCCCTTGATCAAACTGTGGGTCATCAGTCATTTCCATTTTTCCCGGCAAAAGGTAACTCAAAACCTGCATTTTTAGTCGAGCTTACCATTTACGCCCAAACCCCATTCGTCTTGGCGTAGCGCACCACTTGATGGAGCGCGATATTTTCAGCGCATAATCTATCCAACTTTGGCTGCGCTTAAGTAACGTGCCAAGCTGCTGTTGAGGGTACGGTGCACTTAAGCTTGATGCTGAAAAACGATTGATCGGATTCCTCGGTGTTTCATATTCAATAGCAATTGGATATTACGCCGAAATAAAAAGTGTAATGAGAATGAAATTCAGGATTTTCTTGGTGGTAGCTGCTCTTGTCTGTGCGATCAATGCCGTGGCCGCCGATTTTGGAAGTCGCGGCGGACCAGCACCTGCGAACATTGATCGGATGGCCACCCTATTGCGCAATGATTCCTATGATCTGGAGTTGCTGATCAGTTTCGGCACTTCTAAAGGGGGCTCCGCTGGCCACTTGGCATTGTCCTTTCGCGATGGTGCTCGTGGTGATGACCTGGTTTACTCGGCCAACTTTTATGCCGACCGAAGGCCCGAGCACGACAGCGGTTTCTATACGGCAGATCTGATGGCCGCTATTCCGAAAATGGAATACCTGTTCAAGACTGTTTCATCGCTAGGTGAAACGGCGTCGTTTGGACTCGACTTCGGTGAGATATACAAACGCTCGGTTATTGGCTTGCGCGTCTATGGCGTGCCGGCAGAAGAGAAACAAGCACTTGCCTCCTACTTCAGTCGCATCAACGAGGATTTTCGCAACCGGGTGGTCGATACGGAGTATCACGACGGTGAAGTGAAATATGACTATATGCACCTCAACTGTGCCAAGACCATAGGTTCCGCCTTCCGCTTTGGCGCCGGGTATAGTGGGTTGGAACTCAGTAGACCAAGGAAATTCTCGATTACGAGATTGGCTGCTGTTGCCAATGCCAATATCCCCACTGAAATGGCAATGAAACTGATTACGGAATGGGATCGGCGTGGCTATGGAATGGACGTTGTGCTCTACAAAAAATATGGCGGCTCGAGCTATATAGACCCCCATGAGGAGGAAAAGGTGGCCTTCAAGGATCTGCCCAACCGCTTTCCATCCGTAAAATCGCGTGATTTCAATAGAGAGGAGGGGGCGTATCAAGACTTTGATAATCTCTATGCCATGTATCTGCTTTACAACATGGGCAAGTACAGTGTGCGTGTGAACGAGCAGACTCAACTGCTTGAGATAGAGAAGTACAAACGCCCCATGGCATTTCAGGAGGCTTCTAAACTAGCTACTCGGAGTGCCAAGTCAGACAGCAAGAACTATCGCCGCCATCTTCGTTTCCTGCCTAAAGGAGTACGGATTGGCGAGCCTCCCGATAACACGCATCTTTATGAATTTACTGATAGTGAGCGCTAGACGGTGCTCCTCTAGGCAGGATGTCATAATGAATGAAACCACCAGGTACGGCTTTTTTCGTGTGATATTTTTCTTTGCTATCGAATAGCGCCATGAGCCGGTTTGTTGCCAGTCTTCCCTCACTTGTCACGGTAATTTGCTGCATTGCACTGCTTGTCAATGGGCCCATTTCACAATCAGCGGATTACCATGCCTTTGCTGATCGCAGTGACATTTTGGGCATTCTGCATGCTCAGGATGTGTTCTCCAATTTCGGGTTTGCCATCGTTGGTCTTTGGGGCATAGTCAAACTCTGGTCGCGACGTCATCATCCAGGCATAGAGCGTGGGCGTCTGGGGTATGCACTATTCTTGATCGGGCTGACTCTGACGGCGTTCGGTTCCACCTACTACCACCTGCTCCCGGACAATGACAGTCTGCTCTGGGATCGCTTGCCTATTGCACTGGCCTGTGCCGGCCTGCTGGCCGGCGTATGGGCCGAGACAGCACTTCCCAGAGGGCGCGCTGTCGTAGCAACTGGCCTGCTGGCCGTATATTCGATAACAAGCGTGATCTGGTGGTATCTCACCGAGTTGAATGGCGATGGTGATCTGCGCCCCTATCTTTTACTGCAGATACTACCGATTCTGTTGATCCCCCTCTGGCAAATAATTTATAAGTCAGTTGTACAGGACCGCCTTTGGTTTACTGTGGCTCTTCTGCTCTATATCCTTGCCAAGATTGCGGAGGTCAATGATCACGCCCTGCTCGCTTTGACCAACGTGGCTGTCAGCGGTCATACGCTGAAGCATCTTCTTGCAACTGCAGCTGCCACAGCGTTGGTCTACCGGCTAATACAAAAAACTCGTGAATAGAGCAGCGTTGCCTATCTGGACAATACATTTTCCTGTTGCGGAAATTGAAAAATTTTGACCCCGCCGGCATCCGGCGGATTGACAAAAGCCCATGCACTCATCAAAGTGTTCCGGACTCCAGCGACATAGTCTTCGGTTGTATTTGGCGAGGCGAACTATTGATCTATGAAGATCTAGTCTTTGCCGAAATGTGGTTTGGGTGAAGTATCAATTCCCGGTATGGCAGGGTTTCTGACAGTCTTAACTTATCAGTTTTTATTCCGCCTAACAGGACGCACATCATGAATAAAATTGTTACTGTAGTTGCAGCACTGGCGTTATCAATGCCACTCGTCTCCTTTGCCCAGAATGCACCGAAGGCTGTTGCAGTTACGGCAAATGCCCCTGGCCAGGCAGCGGTTTCAGAGGGTATTCAGGTACAAGGCAAGATCAAGTCGGTCGACAAGAAGGCGCGGAGCGTCGTTATTGTTGGCGCCGCTGGTAATGAGATTCACATGGCGCTGGGTGACGAAGTTAGAAATTTCGACCAGATACGTGTCGGCGACCTGGTTACTCTCACCTACATCGAAGCACTGGTGCTGGAACTGCGCAAGGTTGAAACCAAGGCACTCAGAGAGCGTGTCGAGTCCGAGCAGGCTGTTCGCGCCAAGCCGGGCGAAAAACTAGCCGGTGCCGTTGAGCGTACCGTCCGTGTAATTGCTGATGTCGTAGCGGTTAACCCGAAGGCCAAGACGGTCACCCTGCGTGGCCCCAAGCGCACTGTTGAACTCGCTGTCAATGATGTGGAGCGCTTCAAGGAGATCAAGGTTGGCGATCAGGTTGAGGCAACTTATACCGAGGCAGTTGCTCTGGAAGTGACTGCAGCAAAGAAGAAGTAAGCAAGCTAACAAAAATGAAGCAGCGGATTGCCGTCATCCGCTGCTTCTAGTCTGGAATCTGGTTTGCCTATGCCTTCAATAGTTCGTTTTCTTCTCAAACCCTTGGCATTCAGCGTGCTGTTGACGCTATCCGGCTGCTCAGTCATCTGGCCGGTTTATGAGCCGCCGCAGGTTGACATACCACCGGCTGCGCTCAAGCCGCTGAGCATTGACCGCCAGTGGTGGAAGTCCTTCGGCGACCCAGTTCTCGATCAGTTGGTCGACGAAGCGCTGCTCAACAATCTCGATCTTGCCAAAGCGGCAGCCAACATCGACGAAGCCAGAGCCAATGCCGGCGCCGCCCGTGCGCTGCTCTCGCCGCGCGTGGATGGTGTGGCCAAGGTCGGCGCCACCCAGCGCCAGCTCACTTTTGCGGTTAATGAAAGCGAAATTAATCAGGCCACTGCTTCAGCCGCAGTGGGCGCAGCAGTGAGTTGGGAAATTGATCTCTGGGGGCGGATCCGCCAGATGAACGATGCCGCCCTGGCGCGACTAGCGGCTTCCGAACACACCAGGAACGCCACGGCCTTATCCATCTCCTCGGCGGTTGTCGACACCTACCTTCAGTTGCGCGCACTGGATACCAGACTGGCCATTACCCGCGATGCTGCGCGCGACCTGAAATATGCAGCCAACCTCGAATATCGTCGCTGGAAGGCAGAAGCCGGGACTGAATTGGCCTACCGGCAAAGTCTGGCTGAATTCTCGGCTACCGAAGCACGTATTCCCGGCATTCTTTCGGCCATCGCCAAAACCGAGTTGGCATTACAACTTCTCGTTGGCCGCAGCCCACGGCAAATGGCTGGACCCTTGCCACGTGGTAATCCACCGAGGGTGCCCGATATCCCGCGCGAATTTGATTCCGCCCTTCTACTGCGGCGCCCGGATGTCGCTTCCGCCGAGCAAATGCTGCTCGCGGCGCATGCCGACGTCAATGCGACCCGGGCTGAACGCTACCCACGCCTCAATCTTTCATTGCTTGCAGGTCTGATTGCCAGCTCGACCGGCCTGATCACCGGCTTTCCCTTGTTTCTCGATGCTAGCGCCGGACTCACCGGGCCAATCTACGATGCTGGTTTAGTCCAATCGAAGACGGAAGGCGCCGATGCCCGTCGGGAAAAGGCCGTCGCACACTATCGTTACACGCTATCGCTTGCTTTTCGCGACACCTATGAGGCGCTGGTGTTGCGTGATACCAGCGACAGTCAGGTTGCCTCTTCGGACGCTGAGGTTGCAACACGCAAGCAATCTCTGGTGCTGACGAAAAAAAGCTATGACGCCGGGCGTTCGAGCAAGTTTGAAGTGCTTTCCGAATCCATCAAGGTGCTCAATGCCGAGCTATCGCTAGCGGATGCACAGCAAAATCAACTGGCTGCCCGCAGCCTGTATTACAAAGCATTAGGGGGTGGTTTCTGATGATGTTCCATGTTTATACCGATCCAAAGCCCGAGGGTTATTTTGTCAATGAACCCTTCGGTATCTATCGCAGTATTCTCGATGCGGACTGGCTGCTCTACATTCTCTTGCCTTTTTTGCTGATTCTCGTCGTCGCCTTGCTCATGCTGGCTTGGCGTATCCATGAAATCCCTGCCCACAAGGCAGATCACAAGAAAATGCGGCAGGCTGAACTGGTCACTGCCTTGACCCTGCTTGGCTTGTTCGAGCATTGGGTTTGGGCGGTTGCCCTGTTCATGGCGTTCATGGACTGGAATGCCTTCGAGGATTTCTGGGTTCGCATCCTACGTCGCTCGCGCCTCCCGGAGTCTGTCGATCCCACGACTCCCCCTTCTGCACCACCTATTGTGCCCGCAAATGAGTCGGCGCCCGTTGTGACTGCTGCTGTTGCCGAGGAGGCGAAAGCATGAAACTGACCTTGGTTCCCTACCTGCTCATTTGCTGGCTACTCATCAAGTTCGGCATCGTCAAGAAAACTATCGGCAACTTTGTTGCCATGGGTTTGGGCGCAGTATTTGTGCTCTTCATGCTGCTGACGTTCACGCGCTATTACGCTTTTATCGACCTGACGTCGTCAACTACCGTCAAGGCACCGCATATCGTTCTCAACTCACCGGCTGGCGGTGAAATCGACAAGCTCTATGTTACCCACAACCAGAAACTGAAAGCTGGTGATCCGGTATACAGTTTCAAGACTGATCGCTACGAAATTCAGATGGCTGCCAAGAAAGCCGAGAAGGGGCGGCTACAGACCCAATTGGGCAAGTTGGAGAATGATCTCAAGCGCCTGGGCAAATTGCGTGGGGAAGTTATTCCACAGGCCGAGTATGACGCCAAGTTGGCAGAAGTTGAAACACAGCGCGACCTGGTGACCAAGGCCGAGCAAGACATGGCAGATCTGCAGTGGAAGATCGACAAGGCCTTGGTCGTTGCTCCCGTGGATGGTCAGGTGGCTGTGCAGTTTTCGTCGGAAGGACAGTATTTCGGCGAGCAGCGCCCGGCGGCGATTCACATGTTCACCACCAAGAAATTCATCGAGTTGCGTATCCCGGATCAAGTCTACGAATTCATCAAGCCGCATGCCTTCTCTGAGTTTTATGTCGATGCCTACCCGGGCAAGATATTCCGAGCACGCGTGCATAGCATCACCGAGTCGACCGGCGAGGCTCAGGGCGCGCTACTTGGGACGCCGCAAAGTGTGACGCAGACAGTGGTCAAGGGCAGCACTGACATTGGCCGGACGGTGATTCTGGAATTTGAAGAGCCGGAAGGGGTGCATATTCCGATCGGCTCAACCGGCAAGGCCTGGATTGCCGCCGAGAAGCCAATTCATTTGCTTGGATTCCTTGATCTGGTGATTGGTTCTCTGCTCCGCTTTGCAGCGGCAGAGGCATACTTGAAGGCAATGTGATCAATATGCGGGCGCAATACTTACGTGGTTCGGTGTTCCGTTGCGCCATCGCAGCGGCATTAATGGCTGCCACTCTGGCTGAGGCAGCCGATACGCGCCCTCGTATTGGCTTGGTGCTGGGGGGCGGTGGCGCTCGTGGCGCAGCACATATCGGCGTGCTTGAAGTTTTGGAAAAACTCCATATTCCCGTTGATTGCGTTGCCGGGACCAGTATGGGGGCGCTGGTGGCTGGTTCCTACGCGGCGGGCTTGACCCCGGCGGTGATGCGCAAAGAGTTGTCAGCTGCCGATTGGCGTGACATGTTTCAGGATAATCCCGAATATTCTGAACTGAACTACCGTAACAAAAAACTTTCCCAGCGGTTTTTGCCTGGCTCAGAGACTGGTGTCGGTGAAAATGGGTTGCAATATCAGAGCGGGGTAGTTTCAGGCCAGAAGGTCAAATTGTTCTTTAACCATTTGGTCGGTTCTAACGTTGGCGAGCGCACGATTGAGCAGCTATCGATGCCACTATCGATTATCGCCACCGACATCGGTAATGGTGAGCGGGTGGTCTTTCGCGAAGGTAGTCTGACCACGGCCATGCGTGCCAGCATGTCGGTGCCTGGTTTGCTGGCTCCCGTTGAAAGCGGTGGCAGGAAGCTGGTTGATGGTGGTCTGGTTGATAACGTGCCGATTCGTGAGGTGCGTGAACGCTGTCAGGCCGATGTGGTTATCGCGGTTAATGTAGGCTCGCCATTACTTGACGCCAAAGATGTCGGTTCTCTGCTCAGCGTATCGGCGCAGATGGTCAATATCCTGACTGAACAAAATGTCAGCCAGTCGCTGGCCAGCCTGAAGCCCAGCGATATCTACATCAAGCCTGATCTGAACGGGATCAGTGCCGGCGATTTCCATCGCCATTCTGAAACCGCTGATCGTGGTCGCAAGGCAGCTGAGGGTGCGGTTGAGCAACTCAAGCGATTGTCAGTTAGCGACCAGCAGTATGCCGCTTGGTGGGCAAAAATCGAGAATGCCCATCGTGCTGTCCCGCGTGTCGATGAAATCCAGATTGCCAGTCTAAAGCATGTTAATCCAGCCTCCGTTGAGCGGCATGTTACGCAACCCAAAGGCGGGTTACTTGATTCGGCTACGTTGAATCGTGATCTGCTACGTGTTTACGGTGATGGTTACTACGAAAGCGTTGATTACCAGTTACTTAGTGGTCGCGAGCGCAGCATTTTGCGCATCATGCCGGTTGAGAAGTCCTGGGGGCCGGACTACATGCGCTTTGCCGTCAATCTCGATACGAACTCATCGGCAGGTGCCACCTTTGCCTTACGGGGTGCCTATCACAAGACTTGGCTGAACTCATTGGGTGGTGAGTTAATTGTTGCTGTCGAGATAGGTGAACGAAATCAATTTGGCGTTGATTTCTATCAACCCCTTGACGTTCAACAGCGTTTCTATGTTGAGTCAACGATCAGCGTTGGGTCGGAATCACTTAACGTTTTTCAGAACAACAAGAAAATCGCCGAATACGATGTGAATGAAACAGTGGGAACGCTGGCATTGGGAGCCAATGTTGGCTTGCTCGGACAAGCCCGTCTTGGCTGGCAAGAAAAAGATCGCCGAAGCGCCCTTGAAACGGGTATCTCTTCCATGCCAAATGTATCAAAACGCTTTGGTGGCTGGTTTGCAAGCGTCGATCTGGAGCAAATGGATCGCCTGTATTTTCCGACCAAGGGGTGGGCTACAAAAATCAATTATTTTTCCTCGGAAGAGAACGACTACAGCAAAATTTACGCCGAAGCGCGCGCCGCTTATCCGATTGGCGACGTGGTCATGGCTGGGCGAGTTTCTTACTCGGGGTCACCGAAGGGGACTTTGCCGACCTATGACGCTGCATCCTTGGGCGGTATATTCAACCTTTCAGCTTTTGCCAAAAATCAGTTGATCGGTGACGAGATGACCTTTGCGTCGTTAAGAACGGAGAAAATCATCGGCCGGCTGCCACTTGGCTTGCGTGGTGATATGCGCGTTGGCCTGGCGCTTGAGGCCGGCAAGGTGAATCAACGCTATACAGAAACCGAACTCTCCGGCTGGCAAGACTCGACGAGTCTGTATGTTGGTGGCGAAACACCGCTGGGTCCGGTGTATTTGGGTTATGCCTATTCCACCAGCAGCGACAGTTCCAACCTTTATCTCTTCCTCGGAGTGCCTTGATAATTCGCTGGATGCGGTCAACCGTGTTTCAGTGCCCGTTTTTCCTCGGATAGCGTTAGTGATGGCTGTATAATTGAAATGATGGTGGGAGCGGAGTTACGGTCACATTAAAGTGGATCCCGAATTCAAGACAGCGATTTAAGCTGTGCGCTGTCACAAGGGAAATGCGTAATGAGCGAGTTGAAGAAGCGAAGTGTACCGACGGCGGAGTTCAAGGCGAAAGTAGGACTTGAAGCCGTGCGTGGGGTGAAGACGATAAACGAAATCAGCCAGATGTATGGCGTGCATCCAACGCAAGTCGGTTTGTGGAAGAAAGAAATTCTGGAGCAAGCCAAGACGCTATTTGAAGGTAAGCGAGGCCCCAAGCCGGTCGCGGCGCATCAGGAGCCTGACCTGTTGTACGGCGAGATCGGGCGACTGAAGGTTGAGCTGGATTGGCTCAAAAAAAAGTCCGGGATCAGCCGCCCATGACGCGCCGGGCGTGGATTGGCAGTGGCGGCGACGTGGCCGTGGTTCGGCAATGTGAATTGGCCGGAGTGTCGCGTGCGACGGTCTATGCGCAGAAAGCGCCGTCACCCGTTGATCAAAGCGACCTGTTGTACAGCCAGTTGATTGACGAGGAATACACGCGACACCCGTTCTACGGCACCCGTCGAATGGTTGTTTTTCTCGGCAAGGCAGGCCACCTTGTCAATCGCAAGCGGGTACAGCGACTGATGCGGGCGATGGGACTGGCGGGCATGGCCCCCGGCCTCAACACCAGCCGTAAGCATCCAGAGCACAAGGTCTATCCCTACCTGCTTCGTGGCGTGCCGATTATCCGACCCAATCAGGTCTGGAGCACGGACATCACCTATATCCGACTGGCGCATGGCTTCGTGTATCTGGTGGCCATCATCGACTGGTACTCGCGCCGGGTCCTCAGTTGGCGGATCAGCAACAGTATGGAAGCCGTCTTCTGCGTCGATTGCCTGGAGGATGCGCTGCGTACTCACGGCAAGCCGGAAATCTTCAATAGCGATCAGGGAGCGCAATTTACCAGTGCCGCTTTCACCGGCGTACTGGAGCGCGAAAACGTTGTCATCAGCATGGATGGGCGCGGGCGGGTGTTTGACAACATTTTTGTCGAACGGCTGTGGCGCAACGTCAAGTACGAAGACGTGTATCTGAAGGGTTACGCCACGATCGGCGAATTGATGGTCGGTCTGGCTAAGTATTTTGTCTTCTACAACGGCGAACGCCCGCATCAGTCGCTGGACAATGAAACGCCGGATGTCGTCTATCTCACGGCGCAGGGCGGTGGCGCGCTCATCCTCGATAAGTTTTTGCGCGCGGCGGAGGAACCCCCTGTTCCGCTACGCTCCACAGCCGGTTCCTCCGCCGCAGACACAGAATCCAGGGCAGCAAAGCCAACACCAACACCAACACCGGGGCAGCGCCGTCCAGCTGCGAGTGCAGTCAAGTGCACAGCTTAAATTCAGGGCAGTTCTGTCTTGACTCATGGGACCACCTTACATCGCGCTGCGCGGCCACACCACTCAAGAAAGGATCAACTGCCTAGCGCTATTGATCCTTTTTTGTTTTTTGGCCAGAAATCCTCTGTGCCAGCTTTGTACTTTGAAGAGAAGCAATACCTGAATGCAAACAGAAGTTAAAGAGAAACCCGTCTACGCGATTGCCGCAGCTGTCCAACTGCCCAGCGTCAGCGACAGCGAGTTCGAGTCCTCGCTGGCCGAGTTGCGTGAACTGGCAAAAACACTCGGTTACACGGTCGTTCGCACCTTTGTCCAGAAGCGTGCCGGATTCGACACCACGGGCTATTTGGGGATTGGCAAACGGCAGGAAATTGAACATTACGTAAACCACGAAGCCGAGTGCGAGATCGAGAGCATCCTCGTCGATCATGAAATATCACCGTCGCAGGCGCGCAATCTGGAAAAGGAAACAGGTTGTGGTGTGATGGACCGCACCATGGTCATCCTTGAGATCTTTCACAATAATGCGCGCTCACGTGCTGCCAAGGCGCAGGTTGAAATTGCTCGTCTTGGCTACATGGCGCCACGCCTGCGCGAGATGGCGAAGTTGGCCGGGCCACAGGGGCGGCAGCGTAGCGGTGTCGGCGGTCGCGGGGCCGGCGAGTCGCATACCGAACTGGACAGGCGCAAGATTCGCGACCGTATTGCCGAGCTACAACTTGAAATCCTGGCCATGGAAGCCGAGCGCAAGACACAGCGCGCTCGCCGCCAGGAACGTCAAGGCTTGGCCAGTATTGCCCTGGTCGGCTACACCAACGCGGGCAAGTCCACCTTGATGCGGGCACTGACCGGCAGCGAGGTGCTGGTTGCGAACAAGCTCTTCGCTACACTCGATACGACGGTTCGTGCGCTTCATCCGGAAACGGTGCCGCGGGTGCTGGTCAGTGACACCGTTGGTTTCATCAAGAACCTGCCGCACGGGCTGGTCGCCTCATTCAAGTCAACGCTGGACGAGGCGCTGGATGCCTCGCTTTTGCTTCACGTCATCGATGCCAGTGATGCCGGCTTCGAGCGTCAGCTGGAGGTCACCGACAAGGTGCTTGAGGAGATCGGCGCCGACGTCTTGCCGCGCATTCGCGTCTTCAACAAGATTGATCATGTCGGTGATCTGGCGGCGCAGGCTGAATGCGAAGCCGCCTTGCGCGCCCAGTACCCGGATTGTGTCGTGATGAGTGCTCGTCGCCCGGATGAAGTCGCCAGACTACGCCAGACGATTGTTACGTTTTTCCAACAGGACCTCGTCGAGGATGAGCTTTTCCTGCCCTGGTCGGCACAACAACTGCGTGGCGAAATTTATACCAACTGTGAGGTGCTGGAAGAGCGTGCCGACGGAGATGGAGCCTTCTTCCGTGTGCGTGGTGAGGCGGCGGTTTTGGTACGCTTGCGCGAGCAATTCGCCCTGCTTGGCTGAATTCAGGCGCTTGCTGCGGTTGACCGTAGTAAACGCCTGAAATATTGATCTCAGGGCAAAACAAGCTCTTGCGTCATGCAGCAATAGACAGCCCGCCACGCTGCTCGTGTTCCTTGTGGCGGATTGCTGCACGCAAAGCGACTTGCTGACCGGCGGTAATCATTCGTTGACCGGCATTCCATTCGTACTGAACAGCACCTGCATGGACTCCCGCACGGTAAAGCGCTTCCGCGAGTTCGTTTAGATCTTGTTGTTCGATACGTTTGCCATCACTCAGGTTGGCAATAAACTCATTCTTGAAAAATGTGACGGTTGCTTGAATAGCCATGTCATTTCCTCCGATGGCTCCAAGTTACCCCTTGGTCATCGGAGTGACTGTGGCAAATTACACAGCCGGGGAAAAAGATGAGGTTGGTCGAAAAAATAAAAATACGGATTGCCTACTCCGCGACCGGCTTGACCCGACTTGCAGCCAGCTTGGCGCGCTCCCGGGCTTGCGTAACATCACTTCCATTGGCCACCGCCACGCCCATGCGCCGTTTTTTGAAGGATTCCGGCTTGCCAAACAGACGCAGATCGCTACGCGGGACGCTCAGGGCCTCAGCGACGCCTTCAAAGGCAATGCCGTGATCTTCCATGCCGCCGTAGATGACGGCCGAGGCGCCTGGCTCGCGCAGGCCGGTATCGACCGGCAGACCAAGGATGGCGCGGGCATGAAGTTCAAATTCCGAGAAACGTTGCGAGCAGAGCGTGACCAAACCGGTATCGTGCGGGCGGGGGCTGACTTCGGAAAACCAGACCATGTCGCCCTTGATGAACAACTCAACGCCGAAAATGCCACGTCCGCCAAGGTTGCCGGTGACGGCAGCAGCGATTTGCTGGGCTTTTTCCAGCGCGCTGGGCGTCATGGCTTGCGGTTGCCAGGATTCGACGTAGTCGCCGGACACCTGAACATGGCCGATGGGTTCGCAGAAGTAGGTCTGCACCACGCCTTTTTCATCGCGCGCCCGGACGGTGAGCAGGGTGATTTCGTAGTCAAAATCAATCACCCCTTCAACAATGATGCGCCCCTGATTGACTCGGCCACCGCTTGCCGCGTAATCCCAGGCCATCTGCACATCCTGCGGACCGCGCAGCATGGATTGTCCCTTGCCGGACGATGACATGACCGGCTTGACGATGCACGGATAGCCAATGCCGCCATCAATTGCCGATTGAAGTTCGGCCAGTGTGTCGGCAAAACGGTAGGGGGAGGTGGGCAGGGCGAGTTCTTCGGCAGCCAGGCGGCGTATGCCTTCACGGTTCATCGTCAGTTTGGCGGCACGGGCGGTCGGGATCACTTCGGCCAGTCCTTCTGCCTCAATTTCGACCAGCGTGTCGGTGGCAATGGCTTCGATTTCCGGTACGACCAGATGCGGCCTTTCCAGTTCGATCAGCTGGCGCAGTGCCTTGCCATCGGTCATGGAAATGACGTGGCTGCGATGGGCAACCTGATGTCCTGGCGCATTTTTGTAGCGATCGACGGCGATCACTTCGACGCCCAGGCGCTGCAGGGCAATGATGACTTCCTTGCCAAGTTCGCCGGCGCCGAGGAGCATGACGCGCAAGGCGCTGGGGGAAAGCGGGGTGCCGATTTTCATGGAGTTCTCCTGAGCAGTGTAGAGCGTGGGGCGCGAGTCCCGGCAATCTATTGGCTGGCGGTTTGGGCGTCAAGCCAGTCACGATAGAATGCGACCGACTTGTTGAGCCATTACCCGGTTTTTGAAGGAATTGTCATGTCATCCAGCAAACCTCGGCTTTCAACCACTGGATCTTCGTTGACCGCAACATTCTCCACCGCTTGTTCAAGATTGCTCGCTCTGGCTGCGCTATCGCTGGCCTTGGCCGGTTGTGCCGTTGCGCCGTCAACATCGACTTTGCCGCTGGCCGTCTGGAGCCAGCACGGGCCGGCGGGGCAGTTGGCGGTGCGGGCAATTGTTGCTGAAGGCTTGCCGTGCCCGCTGGCTAGTGTTGAAAATCAAGCGCGGAGCATGCGCGTGCGGGCCGGGGGCAACGGGAAAACTGCAGCGGACAACGATAAAAATCCGGCTTTTGAGCCACCCTTCGCGGTTACCTCGTGCGAAATCGATGTGCTGGCCAGCACTCGTCAGGTCGAGGTTGCTGGCCAGCCGGTGGCGCTGCCCAAGGCGACTGTCCAGCGCATTGTCCTGCTTGGCGATACCGGCTGTCGGATCAAGATATCGGCCAATGGCCAGGGGGATCCGCTACAGGATTGCAGCAGTGTGGATGCCTGGCCGTGGGCGCGTATTGCTCGTGCTGCGGCGCGCGAGAAACCGGATCTGGTCATTCACGTGGGTGATTACCACTACCGTGAATACTGTGAAGACCCGCTACGCTGCACGCCCTTGCGTGAGCGCGGTGTGGTTGTCAGCTATGGCTGGGTCGGCTGGCAGGCCGACTTTTTTGCCCCGGCGGCCCCTTTGCTGGCGCAGGCGCCGTGGGTCTTCGTCCGTGGTAATCATGAAAACTGTGATCGTGGCGGCGAGGGCTGGATGCGCTTTCTGTCGCCGTCGCCCTATTTGGCGTGCACCGATCAGCGCTCGAAAACTGCGACACGCTCGGTGCTCGGCAATAATTTCACCGCCGATGCCTGGAGGCTCGATATTGATGCCGGCCTCGGCTTGGTTGTGGTCGACAACGCGGGGCACGAGGATTATCGCCCTGTGCAGGAGACACCGCAGGATGTTGCGCATTTCCAGCGCACTCTGGGTGTCTTAAGGCAGCCGAGCGCGCAAAAGCTCTGGCTGCTGGCGCATCGCCCGCTGTGGTACGACCTGCTTGGCCAGGTTTCGCAGCCTAATGCCTTTCAGCAAGTGTTGCGTGACACTTTGCCGGCCAATGTACAACTGGCGGTTGCTGGTCACGAGCATGCCTTTCATACGCTCAACTTTGCTCCACCGGGGAGTGCAAGCGGCCGGCCGGCTCAATTGATCGTCGGCGGGGGCGGCACGCAATTGGAGTCTTTTGATCCGGAGTCGCCATTCTTTGAGGGCAAGAGCGGTGCCGGCAGTCGTGAAAAGGCGCAGCCGGATGGTCGTTTGTACGACGGCCTGGCGGCGCGCAGTGGACTGCTGCTCAATCGTTACAGTTTTCTCGTCCTTGATCGCGATGCGCAAGGCTGGGCCGGGCGCTTGCTCGATGTTGACGGTGCCTTGATCACCCGTTGCCGGCTCGATGATGGCGGCAAGGAAATGGCCTGCGCCTTCCCTGCGCACTGAAACAAGAACGTAACCTGAGCGTCACCGGCCCTTAACCTGCCCGCGCTATCGTGGCGTCATGCCACGGGTACGTTCAGTCTTTCTCTCGGATATTCACCTCGGCACGCGCGCCTGCCAGGCCGAGTGTCTGCTCGGTTTTCTGCGTGAATATCCCTCCGATCAGACCTTTTTGATCGGCGACATAATCGATTTCTGGGCGATGAGCCGCAGTATCCACTGGTCGTCGGCGCAAAACACGGTGGTTCAGAAACTGCTGCGCCGGGCGCGGCATGGCGACCGCGTGGTGTTCATTCCCGGCAATCACGACGAGGCCTTGCGCGACTACTGCGGCGTGGTTTTTGGTGAAATCGAAGTGGTCGATGAACTGATCCACGAAACGGTGGACGGCCGGCGCTTTCTGCTCATCCATGGCGATATATTCGATCAGGTGACGCGCCACCATAAGTGGATTGCCGTGCTCGGCGACATCGCCTACAACCTGATGGTCAGCCTCAACCACCTGCTCTCGCGTGTGCGCCGGACGCTCGGCATTCCCGGCTACTGGTCGCTGGCTAGCTACGCCAAGCGCAAGGTCAAGACCGCGCTCAACTTCATTTTCGATTTTGAAGAGTCGGCCATCCATCACGCCCGCGACCGTGGGCTGGATGGCGTCATCTGCGGCCATATCCATTGGGCGACGATCAGCGAGATCGGTGGCCTGACTTATATCAATTGTGGTGACTGGGTGGATTCCTGTACGGCCATCGTCGAGCATTTCGATGGTCGTCTGGAGCTGGTTGCCTGGGGCATCCGCAGCCGGATTCCGGCGCTGGCGGCGGCCGAAGAAGCCGTGGAGGCCTGAATGCGTGTGCTGATGGTACGTGAAATATTTTAATCGGCCTTTCCTATCATCGCTTCGCATTTTCGATGATGATCGGCCAACTGTGCTTCAGAGTAGTGCGGTGTAAGTTCGAAAGCAATTCTTTCGGCATTTAGGTATCTCCATGCCCCAATGTAGGCATTGGCTTTTGCTCCAGATTTTAGAAAAGTGATTGCTGCTGTAGCTACCGCTATAGCAATTGCGAGATATGGGCAGTCGCCATTTTTGTTTGCAGCAATTACGGCAGTACCAATTGTCGACAAAAGACCCAGCGAGTAATGGGTGATATTCCAGAACCAAAAAGCTTTCCACCAGTTACCTAATTGTTCAAGTATTTGGGGTGGTGTTTCGCGTCGTGTGCTCATTTAAACTCCCGTGAACAAAAATTCAACAGTCATTTTCATCCAAAAATGGTGTCGACCGCAACCGCCTGACAGAAGCCGATGGCAGCCCAGAATTACCCGATTTATCGCCAGGGTCATTACATTGTGGCGCTCAATGCGGTAAATGGTGCCTGTCACCGTTATCCGCAGCTCTTCGCCGGTGATAGCTCGCCGCGCGAAATGCATCACGGGGGCTTTCCCCCGGTCAGCCGGCATGTCTGGTGCGGCGAGTTCTTGCCAAGACGCAACGATTACATTCCTGCTGGCGGGGGTGTGAACTAGAACAAACGTGGCGATATCAGGCGCAGGCCGATCGAGAACCAGCGTTCGTCATGGATACTGCCGGCCTGGCTGCCATAGGTGGTGTCTATCTGTACGTGATTGGGGATGACCCAGTAGCGCACACCGAGCTGAAAGAGGGTATTACCTTTGTCCTGGCCGTAGCTTTCGGCGATCACGAAAAGGCGTTCGGTGGTCTGAATTTCGCTGCCTATGCCCCAGGTCAGGCGGATATCGCGGTTTTCACGACGGCGGATAGCGCCCAGGTTGGTGTGGATGACCAGACGATCATCGGCCAACGAAATGCTGGTCGGGACATAGAAATAGGGCGAGCCGGATTGCTCATCGCCGGGTTGGGTGGCGTAGCCGGCAGCCAAGCCGACGCCATAGGTATTGGTTGCCAGTGGCTTGAACAGGGTTTTTCCCTGAATCATCCAGGCGCCGCTATTCCTCTCTCCGTGCGCGCGCGCCAAAGCGCCGCCGAAAGTCAGTTCAAAGTTGCCGCCGGGGTTGCAGGCTGGCAAGGCCCATAATTCGTTGCGTTCACGATGCAGGTGAAACCAGCTCTCGAGCTGGCAGGCCTGAGGGTCTGTCAGGCGCGCATCGTCGGTAATCATCGGGCGTGCGGCGTGGGCGGCAGTGGTGCCGGCGAGCAGGGCGCATAAAACTAAGCGGGCGATGACTCGTGGCATGAACATAGATGGCGAATGGTAGTTCGCGATTGTGACATCCCGGTGACGCCGGCGGCTTTCGACTTAGTGCTGAGCCTCCTGCAACTCGACCAGTCTTGGATCATCGCCATGCTCAACGAGAATGCGCCTGACGCGGTCCTGCCACAGTTCACCAAACAGGTAGCGCTCGGCGGCGCTGGCCTGGCCGTGAAGAATGGCTGGTAGCAGACTGCCGATGCGGCTGTCACCTGGCACAAAATCGAGGCGTAAAACGCAGTCGACCGCAACATTTGTGTCGCGGCGGGTAAAACGCAGGCTACCCGCGCCGCTGACGCCGAACTGCAGCAGATTGCGTCGGACATGCTGGCCGCCCAGCCCCTTGAATCCGCCAATGCCGGCCGCCCCGGTAAGCAGCCCGGCGACACTGCCGATGACACCGGCGACCCCGCGGTCGATGGATTCACTGAGGGCAACGCTGATTTGGCCACGCTGCGGGGTTTCATCGCCATAGAGGGCGCGCAGGGCGCGTACTGTCGTCAGCCAGGCGCCGGCTACGGTGGGGCAGGAATGGCCGGCGAGTTTGACGGCATCAGAAAAGTGGTAGTCGATCAGACCGCCTTCGGCCGCGCCGAGCAGTTCGGCCAGTGGGTCGCGCAGGGTGATGGGCGGGATTTGGGCAAAAAATTCAGGGAAGCTCATGATTTCTCCTTTTGCCCAGTATGCGCAGTCTTCCTTGCTGCGGCCTTGATCTCGGTCAGTCGCGCTGGATCAGTTCGATTTTGTAGCCATCGGGGTCTTCAACAAAAGCGATGATCGTCTTGCCATGCTTCATTGGCCCCGCCTCGCGCACCACCTTGCCGCCGCGTTTCCTGATTTCAGCGCAGGCCGCGGCGGCATCCGGCACGGCCAGCGCAATATGGCCGTAGCCGTTGCCGAGGTCGTAGCCGGGCGTATCCCAGTTATGCGTCAGTTCCAGCACGGCGCCTTCGCTTTCCGGGCCGTAGCCGACAAAAGCCAGCGTGAAACGGCCTTCCGGGTAATCCGAGCGGCGCAGCAACTGCATGCCGAGCGTTTCTGTGTAGAAGGCAATCGAACGATCGAGATCGCCGACGCGAATCATGGTGTGCAAAATACGCATGCTGTTTCCTTATTTGATTTGTGGAAGCCGGGGAGCGAGTTGCCGCAGTTCCAGGCGCAGCGCGCGCCAGTTCGGGCAGAGCTGCTCGACGACAGACCAGAAACGCGGGCTGTGGTTCATTTCCCTGAGGTGAGCGAGTTCGTGGCAGACGACGTAATCGACGATATGCAGGGGCATCAAGATCAGGCGCCAGTTGAGTGAAATGCCGCCGTGGTGGCTGCAACTGCCCCAGCGGGTGCGGGCCGAGGAGAGGCGTAACGGTGGCGTCGCAACACTGAGTAGTGGCGCGTAGTGCGCCAGGCGTTCGCTGAAAACTCCTCGGGCCTTTTCGCGCAGGGCTTTTTCCAGCAACTGATTGGCGTCGACCGTCGCCGATGGCCAGAGATGCAGCTTGTCGCCGGCAAATTGCCAGCGTGGGCGGCCGATAGGCGTAACGGTTACGGTCAACGGCGCACCCAGGCTGAAAATGACGCTGCCGTCAGTGATCTCCAGGCGGCTGGGGGCGACACGCTGGCGCCAGTTGGCCAGCTTGTCGAGCACCCATGCGCCGTGTTCGTGGATCAGCTTTTCAATGTCGCCGATCCGTGCCCGTGTTGGCGCACCAACGCGCAGGCCGCGATGGTCGATGGTGAGGCCGATGGTGCGGCGCTGGCTACGTCGGAGTTGATAGGCGACGGCCTGACCCGCGATGACGATGTTGCGCGCAGCTTCAGGCGTTGCGCTTGGCATCCGGGTAACGGTGCGGCGAGATGCGCTGCATTTCGGCCTCGATCCAGGCTTCGGCACGCTGATTGACTTCGCCTTCGGTCATCCCTGTGGCATCAAAGGCCGGGCCGATGCTGACCGTGATGGTGCCGGATTTTTTCAGAAAGGCCTGACGTGGCCAGAGTTCGCCAGCATCATGGGCAATCGGAACCACCTTGCAGCCGACATGGGTCGCCAGATAGGCGCCGCCGGCCTTGTAGCGTTTCTTTTGCCCCGGTGCGACACGTGTGCCTTCGGGGAAAATGATGACGTAAAACCCCTGATCCAGACGTTCGCGGCCCTGGCTGACAACCTGGTCGAGTGCGTCCTTGCCGGCCTGACGGTCGATCGAGATCATTTTCATGGCGGCCAGACCCCAGCCGACGAGCGGCACCTTGAGCAGTTCCTTTTTCAGCACGAAAACGCAGTAGGCGCCGTTCGGCACCACATCCTGAAGGGTCATGGTTTCCCAGGCTGACTGGTGCTTGGCGAGAATGACGCAAGGTTCTTTCGGCATGTTTTCAAGGCCGATGACCTTGGGTCGAATGCCAAGCAGGTTCTCGACACCCCATTGAATCCCCAGACGCCAGAGCTTGCCCAGTCGATAGCCCCAGATGCCGCGCAGCAAAATGGCGCCGGCGACGACCAGCGGTGCAGTCAGTAGCGACCAGAGCAGTGCCCAGGCCATGAACAATGTAGAGCGAATCGCGCTCATGATTTTTTCCCGGCCAAAAGCCAGTCGACCGCAGCTTCCAGATTGGCAAACTCTCGCGTGCCGGCGGGCAGATTGCCTTCCGCCAAGGCTTTTTGTCCCTTGCCGGTCAGCACCAGCAGCGGCAAGCAGCCGACAGCGGCACCGGCCTGCAGGTCGCGCAGCGAATCGCCAATCGCCGGTACGCCCTTGAGGTCGGTATTCATGATCTCCGAAATGCGCTTGAACATGCCCGGCTTGGGCTTGCGGCAGGCGCAGTCGGAATCCGCCGTGTGCGGGCAGTAAAAAACCGCATCGACCCGACCACCGACGGTGAACAAGGCCTTGTGCATCTTTTCATGGATGCTGTTCAGCGTATCCATATCGAACAGCGAACGCCCAACGCCCGACTGATTGGTCGCAATCACCACCTTGTAGCCGCTCTGGTTGAGCTTGGCGATGGCTTCCAGGCTGCCGGGAATCGGCTTCCATTCCGCCGGGCTCTTGATGAACTGGGCGGAATCGACGTTGATGACGCCGTCGCGGTCGAGGATGACGAGTTTCATGCGGATAACTTGGAAAGGTCGGCAACCTGGTTCATCGCTGCGTGCAGTTTGGCCAGCAGGCCAAGGCGATTGGCGCGCAGCGCCGGGTCGTCGGCATTGACCATGACCCCGTCGAAGAAGGCGTCGACCGGGGCGCGCAGCGCGGCCAGGACTTGCAGCGAAGCCGTGTAGTCGCCGGTCAGGAAGGCAGCATCGGCTTGCTGCACGACGTCGACCAGCGCTGCATGCAGAGAGACTTCAGCGGCTGCGCTGAGCAATGCCGTATCAACCCAGGCTTCGACGCTGTCTTCAACCTTTTTCAGAATATTGCCGACGCGTTTGTTGGCCGCGGCGAGGGCAGCAGCTTCCGGCAGGGTGGAGAAGGCGCGTACGGCGGCCAGGCGTTTGGGAATGTCACCCAGGCGCTGCGGTCGCTGACTGACCACGGCATCGACTTCCTGCGCCGTGTAACCCTGCTCGCGCAGGCTGCCGGCGA
>ERZ724516.560-NODE-560-length-23150-cov-4.170080_pt1 | contig 23150 bp, 6 predicted proteins | sample MGYA00376049_ERZ724516 | MGnify/ENA primary metagenome ERZ724516 (study PRJEB28724, sample SAMN07190886) | activated sludge metagenome | isolation source: activated sludge of sewage treatment plant in Hong Hong | place: USA: Christiansburg, Virginia | collected... | reverse complement strand
GCACGGCAAGGTGACGCGCTCCATGTTCCACCCGATGTGGCCGGACCGCGGCGAGGACCAGGTTCCCGTGGTCCATGTCACCAACGGCGTCCATGTGCCCACCTGGATTGCGCCTGACCTGTCCGACGTCGCAGCGCCGATACAAGAGTCCATGTCTGAAGGCCCGTTGCCGGAAGACCTCTTGCCAGAAGACCAGGGCGAAGTGGACCGGACGGCGGAAAGCCTGGTAGCAGAAGGCCAAGCGGAAGTAGGCGTGGTGGCAGGCGGCCCTGTGGCCGATCCGGCTCAGGCCGCGAAACCTGCCGAAGTGGCCGCAGTCACCGCGCCGAAGGATGCTGAGGCTGCGGACGACTCCCAGCCTGCCATATCTGACCCGGCGCCCGTGCGTTCGCCCGATGCGGAGGCATGGCGCGGCGACCAGGGGCTCGAGCCCCTGCTGTCAGGCTATCTGCAGCGCGGCGAGACCCTGTTTGCCGCCAAGCTGCTGGAGCTTGCGGAGGAAAGGGGAATTGAAGTTCCGCTGCCCGTTCCGGTGGTTCTGGCGGTGCATGAAAGCCGAATGGCGCTGAAACCGCATGAAAACATCAATGCTCGGCTGACTGTCGCCCTGGATCAGGCGGTTGCGGCCTTGGGGGAGTTGGAAGCCGCGGGCCACGAGGCCAAGGGAGATCAAGCGCGCCGTCTGGTGATGGCCGCGCTGTTGCGACCGGCGCTATTCGGAGATTATGGCACGGCGCGCCGCTGGTTGCGGCAGATGCGCCTGATCGGGCCAGAGCGGACCCTGGCGCAGACGCTGGGAGAGTTGAGCTATGCCGTTCACCTGACCTTTGATGACCTCAGGGCAATGGCTGGGAACAGCACTACCCAACGTCTGCCGGAATTGAAGGATCGGCTGATCGAGGTGCTGGAAGCTAATCGCCTGAAAAAGCTGAACTATCAGCCTGCGTCCGAGCTGTTGCACCGGCTGTTCGATGCCCACGGCGCAATCGGTCGCGCCTTTGAGGCGGCCATTTCCAACCGTGCGGATGCGGTTTCAGTCGTCGAGGAAGTGTTGGACAGCCTGCCCTCGGATGCCAATGACCTGCCCGCCTTTGTCGAGCAGCAGGCGCTGGATTTGCTTGGCCAGCTCAAACGGATCGAGGGCAATGCGCTGAGGGGCCTGTGCAAGCTGATCGAGGCGGCGGGGGACTTGTTGCGCGAATGGTTGGGTGTTGCCAAGTCTGGGCAAGGGCGGTCCGACAACCGTCGGCGCAGCACGCTCGAGGCCAATGTCAAACAAGTGCGCAAGGCGGCCGAAGGGGTGTTGGCCTCGCTTGAGGGGGATCTGGGCGATGGGCTGGCGGCTGCGGTCGCCAAGACGCTGCGTGCAGCGGTGCAGGACCTGGTTCGGCTGTGCGACGGGCAAGAGCCCATGCGCCCGGCGCCGCGACTGGACAAGGGCAGGGGCTGGGGCGCCGACCTGCTGCGGCTGACCGGAGGGGCGCAGCCCCGGCATGAACAAGGCCCGGGCTATCAGCGCGAAGCGCGCGATCAGCGCGAGTCTCTCTATGGCTGCCTGCTGCACCCCGAGAGACACGAATCAACGTTCGTTGCAGCCTTTCATACCCACCTTCGAGAGGGAGCGCTGCTGGCGGCACATGATATTCTGGAACTGGCCCAGCGCGCGCCGCAAGTCGTGCCGGACTTCGACCTTGAAGAGGCCAAAGTCTTGCTGGACGAGCATATTGATGCTTGGCGCCGCAAGCATCGGTCCGAGATCGAGAGGCTTTCCAGTCGATTGGCAATGTTGTGGCACCTTGCAGGCGACCACCGCGACCAGATTAGCGACAGCATGCAGCGTCTGACCGAAATCGAGGCAGCGTTGGCGGTCGATCCGGGGGGGGAGGCTGACGCAGCGATGATCCCCGCGTTGAACGGATTGCGTGCAGAGGCAGTTCCGCCCGACTTCCCGGAACTGAGACATGCTCTGGACCATGTGCATGCCTTGGCCAAGCAACGTGATGAACAGATCGCCGGGGAACAGCGCCAAAGGTTGCTGGACCTGGCCCGGCAGGACCATTTCCGCGACTACGCCAATGCCCTGCTGGCACGGATGGAGTCCTTTGACCCGGTCACGATCGATTCGATGATCGGACAGATTCAAGGCGGGCTGCCGTTCGTCGGTGTCGAAAGCCGGGGTCCGGACACTCTTGCCCGCTTTTACCCCGATTTTGTGGCCGCCGTTCATTTGCGGCAGGAACCGGCAGGCAAGCTGGTCGAGGCTGAGTTGCAGGGCAGGGGCCTTGTCAACCTGTCGCCCCTCAACCGGGGACCGGATCAGGAAAGACGCGCGCTTGACCTGATGCGGTATTGGTCCAGCTTCGCGGCAGCGATGAAGTCGGGGAACGCTGACCAGTTGCGCAACCATCTGGTCAACTTGTTGGGCACGCTGGGTTTCGCGCGGAGCCGGTTGGAAAACAGCGCACAACTGATCCGCAACCGCCTGCATCGCTTTACGCTGAACGCGACCTTGCAGATGGGGCGCGAGCAGTTCCTGCCGCCGATCTACGGCAGCGAATCTCGCGGCCAATACAATGTCCTTATCGCGGACGATGCGGTGCGCGACCGCGAACTGGCCACACATCTCGGATCGATGGGGCGCGACAAGCCCAGTTTTCTGATCGTGCTTGGTCGGCTGGACCGTCGGCGGCGCGAAAGTCTGGCACATGAGTTGCGCCTGGAGCGGCAGACTGTCGTACTATTGGATGAAAGCCTGATCGTCTTCATGGCCCTGGGCGAGGACGAACCGCTTGAAACGCTCTTCGCCTGTGGTTTGCCCTTTGGCTATCTTCAGCCCTACACAACCAAGCCGCGGACAATTCCGCCCGAGATGTTCTTTGGCCGCAAGGAAGAGATTCAGAGCATCGTGGCACGGCAAAGCGGCGGCTGTCTGGTCTATGGCGGGCGCCAACTGGGTAAATCGGCGCTGCTGAACCATGTCAAACAGCAGTTTGACAAACCAGATGGCGCGCAACGGGTCATCAACATCGACATCAAACCGATCGGAGGGCGCGGGGTTCCCGCCGACAGGATCTGGCACGATCTGGCCTATGAGTTGCACGATGCCGGGATCTTCGACCTCAAGGACTATACTGCCGAAAGCTTTCGCAGCGAGGTGCGCAATTGGTTGAAGGCCAAGCCGGGGCGTCAGCTGCTAGTCATGCTTGACGAGGCCGACAATTTCCTTGCGGCCGAGGCCAGGCATGGCAACTACGCCAATCTGCTGGTGCTGAAAGACCTGATGGAAAGGACGAACTGGGACTTCAAGGTTGTCTTTGCGGGCCTGCACAATGTCCGGCGGATGTCGCGCGCGGCCAATTCGCCCCTGCCACACCTGGGGACGCCAATCTGCATCGGCCCACTGGACAGCAATCCGGACAATCTGGCCGAGGCGCGGCGGCTGGTGACTGCACCGATGCGGGCGGCGGGCTATGACTATACCGACCCCAATCTGGCGTATTCGATCCTGGCGCGGGTGAACTACTATCCGTCGCTGGTGCAGGTGTTCTGTCAGACGGTAATCGAAAACGCCGGCAAGACCCCTCGCGTTTCCGGCTCTGGCCCCTCATGGAAGCTGGGCCGGGCCGAGCTGTTCGAAGGCGCCATCTGGCGCACCATCAACGATGAGATTCAGACCCGGTTTCGCTGGACGCTGGAGCTGGACTGGCGCTTTGAGGCCATCGCGAAGGTCATTGCATATCTGGGCAGCGACGGTCCGGAAGGCAATACGCTGATCCTGCGCACCGGCCTGACGGCCGAAGACATTCACCACCGGGTAAACGAATTCTGGCCCGAGGGGATTGCCCCGCTGATGCTGAACGATTTTCATGCTCTCCTCGAGGAGATGCGGGATCTTGGGGTGCTCAGCGAGCCAAAGCCCGGGCTTTTCGTGCTGCGCAACACCCAGGTTGCGCAGCTTCTCGGCTCGCGAGAAGAACTGGAGCAGGCGCTGTTGACCGCGATGGCGCGGGAAGAGCAGGTCGACTATGATCCTGCCACCTTCCACAGCCCCTATGTTGCCTCTGCCTCCGACCACAGCTGCCCTGTGACCGATGCGCAGCTGGACGTCCTGCTGGACGATCTGCCCAACCGTGGCAAAGTCGGGGCTCTGGTCGCCCAGCACGACCTTTGGACGGATGTCGATGCAAAGGGCCTGAAGGATCTGATCGAACTGCGGTCAACCCGGGAACGCCCGCTGTCTGTTGTGGTGATGTCAGCGGAACCCCGGGTCGTGCGCAGCCAGATCGATGCCAAGCTTGACCATCCGGCCGAGCGGCGGATCTTGCTGATCCGCGGGGATTGGGATGCCAAGGTCGCACAGCATCTTGCCGAGCATCCCAGAGTAATTCAGGGAGTCTTGCGTCCGATCTGGCTGCTGCCTGCCCGGTGGCTGGTTCAGGCGCATCGGCAGAGGGAACTGCCAACACATCTTGGTGTGGTCTGTGCGCGGCCCTGGACAACGGCGATGCTGCGGCACTGGCTGGACAGTCACGCGCTGGGGCGGCTGGATCAGGCGGCGCTCCGCACGGCGATCCTTGCGGTCACGGGAGGTGTGCCCGGCCTGTTGCGGGCAATCCTACCTTGGCTGCAACAGCAAACGACGCATTCGTCGGCTGCTGTGGAAAATGCCATTCTTCAGTGGCAGCCGCCCGCAGGCCGCGATGCGTCTTGGCCGGACCTGGCGCGCCTTGGCTTTTCGCCGACCGAGGTGGGGCAGCTCAAGGACATTGCACTGGAACTTCAGACCTCGGGCGAAAGTGGGATCGATGTCCCCGCCCTGCAGCAGGGTAGTCAGGAGCCGCTGCTGATGTCGGCCGAGGCGCTGGGCATCTTGTATCACCGCGAGAACAGGATCGCGCTGTCGCCTTTTGGTTGGTTGTTGACGAAGTGAGGTTCGCCGAGCCTTGGCATCTGCGCTGTGGCGCGCAGTTTCTGGACGAGATCACCGAGGCGCTTTACGCTGGCGGGGCCTGGGTTTCGGCAGGTGCGTTGGGGTCAGACGGTCTGATCCAGGCGCTGGCAGAGCGTTTGCGCGATGAACGTTGGCAGGTGGAGGCGGTTTCCGCAACCGGAGTCGGGGCGCCGGTTGTCCGAGCTGCCGCCCCTTTCGGCGTGGAGCCGACACGGCTGGCGCTTGCCACGCCGTCGTTGTCGCAGCATGTAGCGGTGGTGGACCTGACAGGGGCCGGCCCGGATGACCTTGCCGCCTGGACCGACTTCGCCCGCCACTTCGCCAAGACACGGTTTGTCGAGGGCACGGGGCTCAGCATGCTGTTGCTGTCCGGAGCAGCGGCTCCGCAGGGGCTTCCTGCGCTGCGTTGGGACGGGCGCATCCGCAGGGCAGATGCCGGTCTTTGGGCTGACATCCATGCGCAGAATGACCGGCTCGAGCCGCTGGGCGATCTCATCCATGCGATTTCCGTCGAGCTTTTGGGCTGGCGGCTGGATCTGGCGCAGTCCTTCATGCAGGTGGCGCAGACGGATGCGCTGGATCCGATCGGCTGGCTGGAGCGGCGGGAAGAACCGGGGGGCGGCCAGGTCTGCGATTTTGGGGGCAAATCCTTTGCCTGTCCGCTGGACCTGCTGCGCCGCAATGACAGGCAGGTGCTGCACAACAGGCTGTGGCGCGCGCATCTGGCGGCGATCTTTCCCTGGATCGAAGAGCAACGGCAAATCCTGCTGGACCGCCATGCTGATCAGCTACAGGTTGAAGATCGGCATCGGGAGACCCTGAAGGTCAGCGATGTGCGAGAGCTTGAAATCTCTGAAATCGCGCGACAGCTGCGCACCCGAGACGTCCTCCCGCGAGAAGAGCAGGTTGCTTGCAGTGCAATGGGCGCGATCCGCAGAAATCTTGCCCACCGCAAGCCAGCCCACCCCCAAGACCTTGCAAATGCGCTGGATATCCCGCGGCGTTAGCCCCTCGTCATGGCTTCCCGCCTCAGGTCCCGGCCTCGGCCAGGGCCCTTTCAAGGCTCGCGGCGTCTTCGGCGACGATGTGTTGCAGCCTGGGGTCCTTGCTGCGGCCGTCCTCAAGCAGACCCAACCGACGCAGAACATAAAACAGCATGGCGTTGCGCACCGGAAACAGGGCGCGGCCGTCGGTCATCCCGTAGTCGCGGGCGACAACAGCCTGTTGCGCGGCAGACAGTCCCGGATGCGGGATGATCGCCAGATCGTAGAATGTCTGCCATGCGGTATCCTCAGCCCCGCCCCGGGCCCTATCGGCCTGCGCGCCAACGTCAAGGATGCGAGGCAGAAGGAAGTCCTTGAACCTTTCGCTGTCGTGGCACCAGGCCCGCACATGCCAGCGAAGCCCGTCGTGGCCAAAGGCATGCGGGCTGATCCGGCGCCAGACGGGGTCGGGCCGGGTCGGGTTCATCGACTGATACCTGACCTCCACCGCCCGCTCGTCCCGCAGCGCTGCCAGCACCGCCCGCAGGACAGTGCCGTCCACCGCGCGATGCGGCGTCAGCGCAACATCGACAGCAGGGGGCGCGACAAGCCAGCTTTCGCTGTCGCCGACCAGGCTTTCGGCCAGGTGCCGCAGCTGAGTCAGATAGGTGTCGGGGTCAGGGCGCAAAAAGACCGGCGTGAAGCCGTCTCCCGCCACATAGCGCCGCGCGCTTTTGTCGTAGCGGGCATTGGTGGGCGCAAGCTCTTGATACTGCGTAAGATCTTTCGATGCCTGCGGCACCGAAACGCCAAAACGGTCGATGATGTCGGACCGGTTGACCCCGCCCTCCCAGAACAGCCGGAATTCGATGAACTCCAACCGGCGCTCGACTCCCCATGTCAATGCAGTCGCGCTCATACCGACCTCGTGAGGATAATAAGTATATGGACAAACTAAAATTGCCCAAATAGAAAATATTCGTACTTTGCCGAATCGTCAATGACCCACCGTTAAGCCCTCCCCCTCGTGTTCCAAAGGAGCGTATCCCGATGACCGAAGCTGCCCCGTTTCGAGGCTCCAACGATCAGATCGCGCAGGCCATGGGCCAGATTGCCGAACAGGCATTGCAGGCGATGGAGTCGATTTCGGCCCATGCCGGGGCGCAGGCACAGCGGGGTGAGGCAGGGTCGGTCTCTGCGATGGGCGCATTGAACGGGTTCAACAGTCCCGAAGTCGGGCGCGCCCTGGGCAAGATCCAAAGCCAGGAGCAGCGTGCGGCCTATGACATTCAGAACGAACCCTTCATCGCCCGGGTCAAGGTGCAGACCCAAAGCGGTGAAGAGCAGGTCTACTATTTTGGCCGCAACTTTGCGGTAAACCCGCCGGGCATCAGGATGGCGGGCTACACCTCTGATGCGCCCGTGGCACGACTGGCGGCGCTGGAGATCGGCGATCCCTTCCGCCTGCCGAATGGCCAGGAGGTCGAAGTGATCGAAACCGGCCGCTATGCGCCGCGTCAGATGCGCGAGGGCTGGGACGGGGTGAACAGCAGCATCGCCCTAGCTGCACAGGAGCCGTTCTTCGTGCCATCGCTGCGGGCGGTGCTGCAGGTCGGGGCGACGGCCCTGGACGACGATCCGCTTGCCGCATATGACCAGCCGGTTGTCTGGGCCAGACCGCGTCGGCAAAGTCTGAAGGGAACGGGCCTGCGCAACGAGACTATTCTGAACAAGGTTCAGGACGAAATCTTCCGCCTCCCGATGAGCCGTCAGGTCATGCTGGAAGGACCGCCGGGCACGGGCAAGACCTCGACCCTGATCAAGCGGCTGGCGCAAAAGCTGGCGCTGACGAAAGACAGCATCGAGGACTTTCGTCTGGTCGAAGAGAACAGCCTGGGCGTGGCGCACCGCGACAGCTGGATCATGTTCTCTCCCACTCAGCTGCTGGAGCACTATCTGGTTCAGGCCTTCGCGGATAACAACGTGCCCTCAGGGCAAAAGCGCGTCCAGACCTGGGCGGATTTCCGTAACGATCTGGCGACGCGCGTTCTGGGGCTGTTGCGCAGCGGCGGGCGCAAGACCGGTTTCCTGCGCGAGGAATACGAGCCCTATCTTTCGCCCGGCGCCATGGAGGATCAGCCCGGCCTGCATGCGGCCCTTGACCGCTTTCTGGCCGAGACGTCGCGGGCAGAGCTTGATGGGGCGCTGGGCCTGCTGACCACCAGCGGAGAGACGGCGCTGGTGGATGCGGCACAGCGCATCGTTAACCGCCTTCCGGCTGGGTTCTCGATCCTGGCGATCCACCTGGCGGTGGATGCCCAGTCCGACGCGCTGCGCAACTGGGTCAACGGCGCGCGCGCCGCTCTGATGACCGACGTGGCGCGGTGGATCGACGTCGTCGCCCGTCGCCGCAGTGCCGACATTCCGGCCCTGCGCGAGATTGTGGCGAGGATGAACGCCTCCGATACCGACAGCGACGAGGACGAGGACGAAGACGACGGGCTGGAGCCTGAGGCCGCGCCCACCACCACCGGTGAAAGCCTGCGCCGCGCCTTGCGCGGAGCGATCCGCGCCCAGGCGATGGCGGCTTGGACAGGGCGGGCGGTCACGCGCACCTCAATATTCCGTCCGGTGATTGATTGGCTGGGCGAGCAGGCCGTGGCCGAGGCCGACCTGCGGGCAATGGGGCGGCTGCATGCGCTGATTGCGGCGGCGGGTCGGGTGACGCTGGTCACGCGCAACCATTTCACAAAGCTGCCAATGCGCTATCGTGCCTTTCGCCGTGCGATGCCCTTGCCCTGGTTCCTGCCGAACGCGGCAGAGGCGCAGAAGCTGACTTATGACGAGTTGGATCTGCTGGTGGCGATCCACCTCGAAGCGGCGCACCAGCTGATGTCTTCGCCGCAGGTGCGGGGCAATCTGACCCAGGGCAACCTGCAGGTTCTGGCGCCATTGCGAGCCGAATTCCGCAACCAGGTTGTCGTGGACGAGGCGACCGACTTTTCGGCCCTGCAGCTGCGCGCCATGGCCAGCCTTGCCACGCCGGGCATCCGGTCGTTCTTTGCTTGCGGCGATTTCAATCAGCGGCTGACGGCGCATGGAGTGGCGGGCCAGGCGGCGCTGGAATGGGCTGTTCCGGGGATCGAGTTTCATGAAGTCGCGGTGTCTTACCGCCAGTCCGAAGAGCTGCGCGGATTTGCCAACAGGCTAATTGGTTTGGCCGGAGGAAAGCTGCGCGCGGTCGAGGGTGCTGGCGAAGCTGCCGGCGACAGGGGCAAGGCCGGCTATGTGCCGGCCTTCCATCTGGCGACCGATGCGCTGGACCAAAGCCGCTGGATTGCCGAGCGGATCGAAGAGATCAGCCAGTTGCACGATGACCTGCCCTCGATTGCGGTCTTCGTGCCCGATGAGCCGATGGTAGATACGGTGGCTGCACAGCTGCGCGCCGCCCTGTCTGAAACCAACATCGACGTGATGGCCTGCCCGGGCGGCAAGGTTCTGGGCCGCGATCATCATGTCCGGGTGTTTTCCGTGGGACATATTAAGGGCTTGGAGTTCGAGTCGGCCTTTTTCCACTCGGTCCACAGGCTTGCGGCCGATCAGCCGGAGCTGTTCGACAAGTTCCTATACGTCGGCGCGACCCGCGCGGCGACCTTTCTCGGGCTCAGCGCGTCGGGGGACCTGCCGCCCCTTGTGGCGCAGGTTGTGCAGGGCCTGCCCGAACAGTGGAGCGTCCAGCAGTGAAGGGGGTGGCGGACGTGGCGGCTGGCCTGTTGCACGACGTCCTGACCGGGGCGGGTCTGTCTGCCCCCGACGGGCGGTTGCTGCACGGGTATGACGTATCGGACCCGCAGTTCGCGGCAATGGGGGCGGTGATGTCGCAGCTGTCACCCAAGCACAAGCGGCAGATGGCGGTGGCCGGGCTCTATGTGCTGTGGGCGGCCGAGCGGATTCGGCGTGGCTATGACGGCAGCGGGCTGAGCTGGGACTTCATCAACGCCGAGCTGCCAGGCATCTTTGTCGGCACGACCAGCAGCGGCTTTGTCCGGCTGGGGCTGGACCATTGGCGCCGTCCTGTGCGGCGGGGGCCGGGCGGCAATCACTTGTTCATGTATACGCTTATGGCCGAAGGGGGCATTCCCCTTGCTGTTCTGGAAAGCGCGCGGCTGCACACGCTGGTCTTGCGCGCCATGATCGACGAGATTTGCAGCCGGGGTGGCATAGCCGGGCTGGGCTATGAGACGGCATTCGAGTTGGCCCAGCAGAAGATGCGCTATCTGCCGAACATCCTGAAAGACCGCGACTCGGTCGCGCTTTTCATTGACCTAGCCCAGGCCATCTTTGACCTGCGCGAAAGCCTGCCGGCCGGGCTGGCCGGAGATCGCGGGCCGGATTGGCTGGACCGCGATAGGCCGGGCTGGCAGCGCGATCTGCCCTTGCGCCTGACGCCACAGATCGTCGACAACCTCATCCGACCCAGCCTGGCTGCCGTGTATACCCGGCACCTGGCCAGGTTGCTTCCCGCCTTTCGGGAAATTCATCTGGCGGACTCGGGAACCGGCAGGGTCCAGGCCGTTCCAGTAGCCGTTCTGGCCGCGCAGGCCAGCCTTCCCGTCATGGCGCTTCCGGGACCGGAGGTTCCGGTTCTGCGCCTGGTGCCGCGCTTTTCCAGCCGACGCCCGCTTACCTATCGCGCCCTGCGCAGCGCCGACAGCCCCGACCGCGACCTTGACCGGCTGGGCGCCTCCGGATCCGAAACGATTCCGCTGGACCTCTGCGCCGCGCTGGACTTCGATGTGATGGCGGACAGTCAAAGCCTGGGGGTCTGGCCTGCCCTGACGGCCTTGCCCCCAGCCGAAGTCGGGCCGAGCCTTTGGGCCGGACGCGAAGCCGACAGCACCCGGCTGCGTCAGCTGTCCGGCGGCAGGACGCGGGCCGCAAGTCTTTGGGCAGCGTTGCCCCTTGGGCAGTTGCCCGATCTGGCGCCCGGCCTGACAGCCCTGCGCCGCATCGACATTGCCGGTGCAAGCCTGGTCGAACTGCAAGGCCAGGGCGTGCTGCGGCAAGGCGATCACGCGATCCGCATCGCCACCGGCGCCGACAGCGACAGTGAGTCGGCGTCCTTGTGCATGTTTGGCAGGCCATTGGCCGCCTGGCGTCTTGCCAGCGGAGAGCCCGTGTATCTTGGTCGCCCCACGGTCTTCGCCCAAAAGGGCGAAGGCGCGTTGATCGTCTTGTCGGGTTCTCAATTGCGCCGAACCATCCGTCCGAACAGCCTTTATGGCGCGGAATTCTGCGAATGGTGGGTGCGGGACGAACAGCTGGCTATTGGCCGCGTCATCTGTCTGCCCGCCGATCTGCGGATCGACCTACGGGAAACCGCTCCGGGCGGCGCAACCATGCAGGTGTCCGGCCTGCCCGAGGGGGTCTTGCTGGATCTGCAGGCGGGAGCGCACTCCGCGCATGGCCGCAGCGGGGCCGGGCCTTTGACATTGCCACCCCGGACGCCCGACACCGCCTTTGTGACCCTGCGCATGACCGAAATCGCCAGCGGGCGGCAGCTTGAAATGCTGGCGCCCTGGCCCTCGTCACAACCGCATTTCATCCTGGATGGGGCGGTTGTCCCACCGCGTGACCTGAATCTGTCTTTCGATGACCTGACACGGCTCAGCTATCTGGCGCCGGGGCCACGCTGCCGGATGACGATCGGTCTGGACAAGGGACGCAGCTTCGAGATCAAGGTCTCTGGCCTGGCGCCCCTGGTGCGGCACGAACCCTTGTTGCGCAGGCTGATGGCACAGGGGACGTCAGACAACACGGTGTCCTTGTTCCTGCAGAACTCGGCGGGCGAAACCGGGCGGATCAACCTGCGCCGCTATCACGGGCAGATGTCGCTCCGGGACGACCATCTGACACTGGGTCTGGGCGCCGATCTGGCCCGAGGTGCGACTTTTGCGCCAAAGCAGCGCCCGGGACGGGCAGAGCTGCATCTGTTGCAGGTGGAAACCGGCGAAGACCACGCGCTGACGGTCGATGTGACAGAGGCGGGCCTGAACCTGCGGCAGGCGACTGGCATCGAAAGCGGGCTTTGGCTGGTGCAGGGCCGGTTCGACGGCTTCCAGCAGCGCCCGGTAGCCTGGATCGGAACGCCGCCCGACCCCGAACACCCGGTGCCGTTTCGCGGGCGCGACCTGCGCATCGCGGACTATCGGGCCGCATTGCAGGCGCAGACCCAGACCGCGCCTCTGCGCGCGGTTCTGCGGCTGATCCTGGCGGCTCGCGACGGGGGCGATCCGGCGATGCTGGATCAGTTCCATGCTCTTGCAGCCTCGCCAAAAGCCTTGGCCCGGATGTTGTTTGTGCTGTCAAATGAGGACCTACAATCGCTGTTCTCGCTGGACGGTAGCTGGTCAGTGTTCTGGCCATCGCTTCCAGTTGCCGACCTGCTGACCGCCCTGCGCGACTCATTTGATCTGAGCACGAAGGCCCTGCAAAGCGCCGGGATTGATCAGGCCGAGGCGATGGCCCGCAGGACGATGGTGGATCGGCTGGCATTTGTGCGGGTGCAGCGGGCCGATCTGGCCGGGCATGTGGCGATCCTTCTGATCAAGACCGGCCTGATCGGCGATGTCATGAAAGACACGCGCTTTGCGCGGCTTTTCCTGCCGCAGCCCGACAGGGCCTTGGACGAGGTCATCCAGATCATCGCGCGGTCAGACCCCAGTCTGCCGCGCGGGATCACATCGCTGCTGCCCCGCAAGCTGCCCTGGACCTGTGCGAAGTTCCAGAAATCCGTCCAGCTGGTCATCGGAGCTGTGCTGGCAACAGCCGAGTCTGCCCGGGGCCTGACAGGCCCGCTGGACGACGATGCACGGCTGACGACCAGCCTGATCGAAACCTCCAACCCCGACCTGTTCGCCCGCGCCCTGCACCCGGCGCTGCTTCTTGCCCTGACCGACCAAAGGACCTGACATGCTGACGTCGAATCTTGGTTCCACCCTGACCCGCGTTGCCGACCAGTCGGCCGAGGCGATCAGCGATTTCCTGCGGTCGAACAGCCCCGCACTGAACCGCCACATCCGCCGCGCACTGTCGGCCGCTCCGGGTCAGGCCAACAGCCTGATGGCCGATCCCGTGATCGAAGTGGCACAGGACTGGGCCCCTGCCGATCATACCTTTGGCGAACTGGCGGGCAATCTTCTGGACCCGCGTCTGGTTGATGCGCTGGATCAGGCAAAATCCGAACGGATGCCGCGCGACCGCAAGCCTTATCTTCATCAAGTCAAGGCCTGGAACGCATCGGGACAGGGGCAGTCGGTGCTGGTGTCGTCGGGCACCGGCTCGGGCAAGACTGAATGTTTCATGATCCCGATCCTGAACGACATCCTGCGCAATCCCACGCCCGGCGGCGGCGTCCGCGCGATCATCGTCTATCCGCTGAACGCGCTGATCCAAAGCCAGCGCGACCGGCTTTCCGCTTGGGCCGAAGGCTTGGGCGGCTCTGTGACCTATGCGCTTTACAACGGCGACACGCCGCACAAACCAAATGGCGCCGTTGCCCCTACAGGCGAGACGCTGGACCGCAAGTCGCTGCGCCAGAAACCACCGGCCATTCTCGTGACGAACATCACGATGCTGGAGTACATGCTGCTGCGGACCGAGGATCAGGCGATCCTGGCCAAATCGCAGGGCCTGCTCCGCTGGATCGTGTTGGACGAGGCGCACAGCTATGTCGGCGCGCAGGCGTCGGAAATGGCAATGCTACTGCGCCGGGTCCGCGCGGCCTTTGGCGTAACGCCCGAGGAGGTACGGCTGATGGCCACCTCGGCCACGATTGAGGACGACACCGGAACGCGGCTGGGCGAATTCCTGCAGGGCCTGTCCGGCGTCGGCGCCGACCGTGTCACCGTGTTGAAGGGAGAGTCGGTGGAAACGGCACTGCCAACGCCCGGGCCCGACAGCCCGCTGGACATCGCGGCGCTGGCACGCCTGTCCGATGACTGTGCCCGCTGGCAGGCACTTGCGCCGCATCCGCGGGTGCAAAGCCTGCGCCAGCGCCTGAAATCTGGGCTGACTCTGGGCGAGGTCGCGCAGCACAGCTTTGGCCGCCGCGATGCCAGGGCCGAGGCAGAGACCCTGCTGGACCTTGTGGCGCAGGCACGGCCCGATGCGCAGAGCCTGCCGTTGCTGCGCTGGCGCGGGCATTTGTTCCTGCGGGCACTGGGCGGCGCCTGGGCCTGTGTGGACCCGGCCTGCCCACATGCAGCCGCCGAATTGCGTGGGGCGCCGGACTGGCCATTCGGTCACGTTCACTTCTCGCTGCGCGAGCGGTGCAGCTGCGGCGCGCCCTGCATGGAGATTGCCATCTGCAACGATTGCGGCACGCCGCATCTGACCGCGATGCAGGACTTTGGCGCGCAGCACCGGTTGATCCTGCCCCGCGCCGGGGCCGAAGATGACTATGCCACCGATGTCGAGGGCGACGACGACGCAACAGCCCCGTCGGCCCGGGCCGAGCTGTGGGTGACAAGCGCTCCGGACCGGGGCCGGACCGTCCATCTGGACCGCGAGAGCCTTGAGATATTCTCGAACCAGGCGAAGGCCCAGGACGGCCAGATCGCCCTGCGGGTGATCGACAGCGACCCGGTCTGCCCCTGCAATGAGACGCGCAACGGCAACAGCTTCAAGTACCTGCGGTTCAGCCCGGCCTATCTGATGGGCCACAACATCCAGACGATGATCGAATCCTTCAGCCTGCCCGATCCGCAGCCCGCGAAAAAGCCGCTGGCCGGGCGCGGTGCGATCAGCTTTACCGACAGCCGTCAGGGCGTGGCGCGGCTGGCCGCCAAGATGCAGGCCGAGGCAGAACGCAACCTGACCCGCGCCTTCCTGTGGCATGAAACGCAGTCGGCGGTGGGTCAGGGTGGGTCGCCCGACGAGATTGCCAACATGGAAAAGGCGTTCGAGACCTTGCGGGCCCAGGGGATGGAGCCTCCGGCGCCCATGGTCGACACGTTGGCCTCCCTCAAGGCCGCGCAAACCGCTGTGCCCGGGGTCAAGTGGCGGGAGGCGATCTCTGATCTGGCGGCGCAGCCCGAACTTGGGCTGTTCTTGCGTGAGTTGTGGATCGACCGGGGCGACGAATTCCGGAACAACAATGAAGACTTGGCGCAGATCCTTCTGATGCGCGAAATCATGCGCCGCCCGACCCGCCAGAACAACGCCGAGACGATGGGCCTGGCCCGGCTGGCATTTCCAGACCTGGAACAGGCCGCACTGACCCGGCCCTTGCCCTCTGCCTTGCAAGGGCGCGGCGTGGCACCGACCGATTATCTGGGGTTGGTCCTGTCGGCGGTCGATCTGTTCTTTCGCGAAAAGATGGTGGTGGCGCTGCAACCGGCGCATCACCTGCGCTGGATCGCGCCGAAATGGGGCCGACTGCGGCAGGCCTGTTCGAACGATGTCGCCAAAGAAGACCGGCTTGAGTCCTTACCCTTTCCCACTGCTTTGGTGCGGCCCGGCCAGCGCCTGCACCGGCTTGCCCTGAACGCGCTGGCCCTGACGGGAGGCTCGCGCGACAACGAGGCCGATCTGGAAGAGGCCGATGCCCTGCTGCGCGAGGTCTATCAACTGATCGTCCGGCACGCCTGCAAGGTCTACAGCCAACATGCCGTGGCGCTGGATTACGACAAGGCGCGGCTGGAACCCTATCGTCGGGCCTGGGCCTGCCCCCTGTCGCGCCGGATCTTTGCCTATGCGATCAAGGGAGGCAGCCCGCTGGACCCCTCGCGCCCGATGCGGCCCGTTGTCTTTCCGACCGCGCGCTTCGCGCAGCGCGGCGGGTTGACGGAGGCAGAGCGCGCGGATCTTGCCGACTGGCTTGCGCAAGATCCTGGAGTTGCCGCGCTGAAAGAACTGGGCATCTGGACCGGGCTGCACAATCGGGCGGTGCTTTACAGCCCCTACATGCGGGCGCAGGAGCATTCGGCACAGTTGCAGCGCAGCCAGCTGAAGGACTACGAGGACGCGTTCAACACCGGCAAGATCAACCTTCTGGCCTGTTCGACGACGATGGAGATGGGGGTCGACCTGTCGAATGTCGGGCTTGTGGTGAATTCCAACGTGCCGCCCTCGGTCGCAAATTACCGCCAGCGGGTGGGGCGTGCCGGGCGTCGGCGCGAACCCTGGGCCTTTGGCGTCACCTGGTGCCGCGACATGCCGCTCGACAACAAGATCTTTGAAGAGCCACGCCGGTTGTTGCGGGGGCGCATGGCGCCGCCGCGGGTCACGCTGAACTCGCCCATCCTGATCCAGCGCCACGTCAACGCGGCCGCCTTTGCAGGATGGCTGCGCCAGCAGGGCGGCATCGGCATCCTGGACAAGATCGGCCCCTTCTTCGGCATGGATGCCCAGGGCAAGATCCAGCCCGATGCTGCCGTTGATCGCTTTCTTGCCGCGCTGACGGGCCCCGAGGCTGCGACGCTGCTGCCCGATCCGGCGATTTTGCTGCGCGGGTCGGTGTTCGCGCAGCATTCGGCGCGCGATCTGACAGCGCGTGTTGCAGTCGAGATGCAGCGGATTGTTCAGCGCTGGCGCGGTGAATACAAGGCGCTGGTCCAGCGCAGCGCGGTGACCGGGGAAAAGGATGTCAGTTTGGCGCTGGCCGCCCGCGCCGCCAACATGCACGGCGCCTTCCTGCTGTCGGAGCTGTCAAAAGAGGGCTTTACCCCCGCCTACGGCTTTCCGTCCGATGTGGTCACCTTCGATCATATCGGCAGCCGCAAGGGCGGCGACCATGGCGCGCGCGACGAATATCTTGGCCGCAACGGTGCCAGCCGCACGTTGGACGTGGCGCTGCGCGAATATGCGCCGGGGGCCGAAATCGTCATCAACAGTCTGGTCTACACCAGCGAGGGCATCCGCCCCGCCTGGAGCGCACAGTCCAGTGCCAGCCACCTTGAAGACCTGCGCCAGCTGTATCGCTGCGACAGCTGCGGCAAGCCGCACCTGATCCGCGATCTGCCAGAGTCCTGCAGCTGTGGCGCCCCGATCCAGCCCACCCAGGCCCGCAAGACCCTGCGCCCGGTCGGCTTTGTCGGGCGATCCGAGCCGCATATCGGCTATGAACTCTTGCGCAGCACCGCCTTTCGGATGCCCGAAATCTCGGCGGATGACGCAGCCTTTGTCGATCTGCCCGGCGATGCGGCCTTCCGCCTGCGGGCCACGCCCAAGGGACAGGTCATCTCGCTTGGCTCGGGCGAGCAGGATGCAGGCTATGCGATCTGCCTTGTCTGTGGGCGGGCGGCCGGTGAAACGGCAAGCGGCAGCCTGGGACCATTGCCTCTCGGCATGGCGGGTCATAGACCGCTGGTGACGGGAGGCCGGGACACGCTGGTGTCGGGGCGCTGCATCGGCGGCGACGGGGCCAGCCGCATCCAGCGCCATGTCCATCTGGTGCATGACCGCGCCACAGATGTGTTCGAGATGCAGATGCCGCAGGACGTGACCGCCTCCGCCGCCTTTGCCTTTGCCGCAGGCCTGCGCGAGGCGTTGGCCGCCTGGCTGGGCGTCGAGGTTGACGAAACGGGTATCGCCGTGGGGCCGTCGAAGGGCGCCGATCAGTCCCGGCGCGTGTCGGCCTTTGTGTTCGACCGCGCGGCGGGCGGGGCGGGGCTGTCGCTGCGCCTGGGCGAAGAGGGGCGGCTGGCCGCACTTTTGCCGGATGTTCTGGATCGGCTCAGCTGCCCTGACGCCTGTTCGCATGGCTGCCCGGCCTGCATCCTGCGCCCCGACATGAACATGGCACAGATCCTGCCGGACCGTCCTGGCGGGGCCGATCTGGCGCGTCGCTTGCGCGGCCTTCTGGCGCTGGACCCGCGCCGCAAGGTGTTCGGGCCGGAAAGCTTTGCCGTCAGCCAGCCGCTGTTCGATCTGGTCAGCCAGCATGTCACTCAAGGCACGGCGCGTTCGGTCACGCTGTTTGCGCGTGGCAGGCCGGACAGCTGGGATCTGACCGAATGGCCGGTCTCGGCAGCGCTGGCAAGCTGGCGCCAGCAGGTCCCGGTTGAGGTGGTCTTTGCCACCGATGCCCTGCAAGATCCCGATATGGATGTGCCGACTAGGCTGCATCTGATGCGGATTGCCGAAGACCGCGGGCTGGCCCATCGCCCCGACCTGCCGCAGATCCGACTGATGCCGGTTCTTGCCGCCATCCAGACGGCAGACCGGCTGGTCGGGGTGGCGGCCGCCGTGCAGGCCGAAGCGCAACCCAATGCGGACTGGGGCGCAGGCGTCACCGATCTACTGGTCAGCGGCCCGATGGAAGCCTTGCCGGACTGGTCCTATCTGCCCGCTGCCGCCCTGTTGCCTGCCGTGCAACCCGGCAAATTGGCCTATTCCATCCTGGGAAAGCGAACCGACACCAGCCTCTCGGGCTTTGGCAAGGCCTTCTGGTCTCTGGTGTCCGAAGACGCACCTGCCTTGCACGATCTGCTTTCCCACGACGGCGTGGCCGAGATGCGCTATGACGACAGGTATGTGGTGAAGCCGCTCCAGTTTCAGTTGCTGCGCTCGATTTATCTCGCCTTGCCCGGGCGCCGCGATGACACGACCCTTCGGCTTTACACCATGACCGCAGATCCCGCGGACGTGCCGCTGACCATTGATCACAGACTGGCCACCGACGACGACCGCGAGTCGCTGTTCGGCCAGCTGTTCCCCGGCGAAAGGCTGTCCATCGGGACCAAGGCAGAAACCGAGCATGCCCGCACTCTGACCCTGACCACCAGAACGGGAAGCAAGGCGATGATCTATCTTGATCAGGGCCTGGATCTGTGGCGGTCGGCGCACAGGGTCCCAACAGCCCACGGCCGAGACATGGGAAAACTCGCCCTGCAACTGGATCGGCTTGACACACCGCTGATGGCGCGGGCGCCACTTCGGCCCGCTATGTTCCTGTGCCTGATCTAGGCAGGTTGGCTCGGGCCGCGGTGACTCTTGTTGATCAAGGCATTGCCCGGGCTTGTTTGTCTGGCCTCACGCGCTCTGCGGTTGATTTTCTTTTGCGAACAAGGGCAAAAGGGAAGGGGGCCTCCATGGCCGAGAGCGGTGGCCGGCCGATCCGACTTTCGCACCGGAAACTTGATGCGCCCGCGGCGAGAATGGGATTTCAATGACCGACCTTTTCTTTCAGCAGCCCATCCTGAACTCTCCCTATGGGTTTCCCTCAAGGCATTGGGAACTGGACAAGGATGGTCAACCCACCAGCAAGATCCTTGAAAACCGTCGCCGATCCGATCTTGTCACGCCTGTGCCAAAGCCGAAAAAGCGCAAGGCGCCTGCCGCGCAGGGCAGTCTTGGGTTGCATGGCGGCGATGGGATATCGTCTGACATCCAGGAATACGACCCGACACCGATCATCAACGAGGTGCGGCGCTTTGTTGAGGAATGGCGCAATTTGCCCAATCCGGATCAGTGGATGGTCACGCCGGAAACCGCGCGCCTGCTGCAGCATTGGCGGCACCATCCATTCCAGGGTGTCCGGCCCTTCTTTTGCCAGATCGAAGCGGTTGAAACGGCGATCTGGCTGACAGAAGTCGCCCCGAAACTCGGGCAACGGGCGGCCAAGTTCTGGGCCCATCTGAAAGGCGCCAATGCGCAGGCAAACCCCGACCTCATGCGGCTTGCTCTGAAACTGGCCACCGGGGCAGGCAAGACGACCGTCATGGCGATGATCATCGCATGGCAGACGGTCAATGCAGTGCGGCACCCCAGCAGCAAGACCTTCTCGCGCGGCTTCCTGCTGGTGGCGCCCGGCATCACCATCCGCGACCGGCTGCGCGTCCTGCTGCCCAATGATCCGGAAAGCTACTACCGCAACCGCGAAATCGTGCCCTCCGACATGCTGGGCGATATCGACAAGGCAAAGATCGTCATCACCAATTTCCATGCCTTCAAGCCGCGCGAACGGGTGAACCTGTCCAAGGGCACACGCACGGCGCTTGCCGGCTGGCGCGGCGAGGATATCCAGACCCTTGAATCAGACGGGCAGATGCTTCAGCGCGTCATGCCCGAACTCATGGGCATGAAGAACATCGTCGTGCTGAATGACGAGGCCCATCATTGCTATCGCGAACGGGTCAAGGACGCCGACGGCGAAACCGAGGCCGATCTGAAGGGCGACGAAAGGGCCGAAGCCAAGGAACAGAACGACGCCGCGCGGATGTGGATTTCCGGGCTTGAGGCCGTCAAGCGCAAGCTGGGCGTGTCGCTGGTCTATGACCTGTCGGCCACGCCGTTCTTCCTGCGCGGATCAGGCTATGCCGAGGGCACGCTGTTCCCCTGGACGATGAGCGATTTCTCCCTGATGGACGCCATCGAATGTGGCATCGTCAAACTGCCTCGGGTGCCGGTTGCCGACAACGTGCCCGGCGGCGACACGCCCAAGTTCCGAAACTTGTGGGACCATATCGGAAAACAGCTCCCCAAAAAGGGCCGTTCGGGTGGCAAATCCCTCGATCCGCTCAGCCTGCCGCCGGAACTCCTCTCGGCGCTGGATGCGCTTTACGGCCATTACGAGAAGACCTTCGAACTGTGGGACCAGGCGAACATCGGCGTTCCACCGGTCTTCATCGTCGTATGCAACAACACCGCCACCTCCGAACTGGTCTACAAATACATCTCGGGCTTTGACCGGCAGAATGACGACGGCTCGACCGCTCTGGAAAACGGTCGGCTGGCGCTGTTTCGCAACTACGACGAATTCGGCACCCGGCTGCCCCGGCCGAACACCATCCTGATCGACAGCGCCCAACTGGAATCCGGCGATGCGCTGGACAAGGATTTCCGCGAGATGGCCGCGGATGAGATCGACCGATTCCGCCGCGACCTGGTCGAGCGGACGGGTGACATGACCGCCGGAGACAAGATCGACGAATCCACCCTGCTGCGCGAAGTGATGAACACCGTTGGCCGCAAGGGCAAGCTGGGCGAACAGATCCGCTGCGTCGTCTCGGTCTCGATGCTGACCGAGGGCTGGGATGCCAACACCGTCACCCATGTCCTTGGCGTCCGGGCCTTCGGCACGCAACTCCTGTGCGAACAGGTCATGGGCCGTGCCCTGCGCCGCCAATCCTACGAGCTGAACGAACAGGGCCTCTTCAACGTCGAATATGCCGATGTCCTCGGCATCCCCTTCGACTTCGCCACCAGGCCCACCATCTCGCCCCCGCAACCCCCCGCCGACACCATCCGCGTCCATGCGGTCAAGCCCGACCGCGACGCGCTGCAAATCACCTTCCCCCGCGTCGAAGGCTACCGGGTGGAACTGGAGAACGAACGTCTCGAAGCCACCTTCGGCCCCGACCACATCCTTGAACTCACCCCCGATCTTGTCGGCCCCTCTGTCACCCGAAACCAGGGCATCATCGGCGAAGGGGTCGAACTCAACCTCGACCACCTCGCCGAAATGCGCGCCTCCACCCTGATCTTCAAGCTGACCGAACGCCTGCTCTACACCAAATACCGCGACCCCGGCGATGCGCCGAAACTCTACCTCTTCGGCCAGCTCAAACGCATCACCCGCGCCTGGATCGACAGCTGCCTGACCTGCCACGCCGGCACCTTCCCGGCGCAGGTCCTCTATCACGAGATCGCCGACATGGCCTGCAACCGCATCGTCGCGGCGATCGATTCCAACCCTTCGGGCAACCGCCAGATCAAGGCGATCCTCGATGCCTACAACCCCACCGGCTCCACCGCCTTCGTCAACTTCACCACCTCCAGAAAAACCCGCTGGCAGACCGATCCGCTGAAATCCCACGTCAACTGGGTCATCTGCGACAGCGACTGGGAGGCGGAGCTGGCCCGCGTGGTCGAATCCCACCCCCGCGTCCGCGCCTATGTCAAGAACCAGAACCTCGGGCTCGAAGTGCCCTATCTCCACGGCTCCACCCCGCGCCGCTACATCCCCGATTTCATCGTCCAGATCGACGACGGGCGCCCCGACCCCCTGAACCTGATCGTCGAGGTCAAGGGCTATCGCGGCGAAGACGCCAGGGACAAGGCCAACACCATGCGCAGCTATTGGGTGCCGGGGGTCAACAACCTTGGCCGCTTCGGGCGCTGGGCCTTTGCCGAATTCACCGCCGTCCATGAAATGCAGGACCAGTTCGCAAAACTCGTGTCCGATGTCTTGTCGAAGGAAACCGTGTAGTGGCCAGGAAACCGATCGAGGTCGACAGCCTCACCCATGACGCGACCCGCAAGAACATTCCCACCGCGGAATTCGAATCCCTGATGCGCGATCAGGACAAGACGCCCATCCAGCTGGCCTATGCCCGGCGCAATGCCGACCTCGACCCGCAACTGGTCTGGCGCGGCAAGGACCTGTCCGACTGGTCCGACCTGATCGTTCAGGCCCCGCCGCTGTACATTCAGGAAAAGGTCCACCCCAAGGTGCTGATCGACGACCTGAAACGCCAAAGCGCCGCCCGCGCCCGCAGCGAAACCGCCCCGCAGTTCGACATGTTCGCCGATTTCAACGGCCTCCCCGATGCCGAGGCGGCGACCGAGTTCTACCAGCACGATCAGCACTGGTCGAACCGGATGATTTCCGGCGACAGCCTGTCGGTGATGGCCTCGCTGGCGGAACGTGAGGGGCTGCGCGGTCAGGTGCAGTGCATCTATTTCGACCCGCCCTATGGCATCAAGTTCAACTCCAACTTCCAGTGGTCCACCACCAGCCGCGATGTGAAGGATGGCGACAAGACCCATGTGACGCGCGAACCCGAACAGGTCCGCGCCTTTCGCGACACCTGGAAGGACGGCATCCATTCCTACCTGACCTACCTGCGCGACCGGCTGACCGTGGCGCGCGATCTGCTGAGCGACAGCGGCAGCATCTTCGTGCAGATCGGCGACGAGAACGTGCACCGCGTGCGGGCGCTGATGGATGAGGTGTTTGGGGATGAGAATTTCGTTTCGCTGATCTGCGTTGAAAAAACGTCCGGTTCCACAGAGAATTACATCTCAAACGTGGCGGATTACATTGTTTGGTTTGCCAAGCGGAAAGAGACGCTAAAGTATCGCCCTTTCTTTATAGAGAAGACGGTAGGCGGAGACGGTGGTGACGCATATACATTTGTTCAAACAACAGACCTTCAGCGAAAACGAGCAAGCCAGGCTTCGCCTCAAGAAAACAAAGATGGGAAAGCCTT
>ERZ724516.558-NODE-558-length-23174-cov-7.504909_pt1 | contig 23174 bp, 20 predicted proteins | sample MGYA00376049_ERZ724516 | MGnify/ENA primary metagenome ERZ724516 (study PRJEB28724, sample SAMN07190886) | activated sludge metagenome | isolation source: activated sludge of sewage treatment plant in Hong Hong | place: USA: Christiansburg, Virginia | collected... | reverse complement strand
TCGTGGACCGCGGCAATCACACCATCCGCAAGGGTACGCTACAGAGTGTGACCCAGGCGGTCATTAGCGCCAGCATTTCCGCAAATGCCACCAGTGGCACGGCGCCATTGACCGTGGCCTTCACGGGGACCGGCAGCAGCACCGTCACCAGTGATGTACTGAGTTATCTGTGGACCTTTGGCGACGGTGCAACCTCGACCGAAAAGAATCCCAGCCATGTATTCACGGCGGCAGGCTCCTACAGCGTCACGCTCAGCGTGTCCAATACCACCGGCCAAAGCGCCAGTGCATCGGCACAGCCCATCACGGTCACCACGGGTGTCTCAAACCTGATCGCCGATGCCGACAAGGTGTTTGTGTGGGCCGAGAAAACCTATGCGAGTATTTTTGGCCGGGGCCAAGCCACCCAGACGATCACCGGCTATCGCTACCGCAGTTATGCCAACGGTCACTTCTTGGCCGTCAATGACACCGGGACGCCGCATTTGTATTACCTCGGCCCCTTGAGCAACAACGCCGTGTTGGACTTGGGCCTGCTCTCCGGCTGGGTGACCCAGGCCGGCATGTAGAGCGGCCGCTTCGAGCAGCCAATTGCCGTTGTTTAGCGCACCAATTGGTTGAGCTGGATGATGGGTAACAAAACCGCCAGCACAATCAACATCACCACCAGCCCCATGGTCACGATCAACAGCGGCTCCAGCAGGGTTGCCAGTTGCAATGAGCGCCGTTGCACCTCGGTGCTGATCTGGCGCGCGGCGCGTTCCAGCATCAGTGGCAACTGGCCGGTTTGTTCACCCAGGCGCGCAAACATGGCCAGTAGTCCGGGAAAACGTTTCTTTTGCGCCATGGCCGATGCCAACGGTGCGCCTTCACGCACCAGCACCAGAGCATCCAGTGCGTCCGCCCGCATGGCGCGGTTGGACAAGGTATCGGCCGCCGCCTGCAGGGCTTTTAAAATCGGCACGCCCGCTCCGGCCAGCATGGCCAAGGTGCTGGCAAAACGCGCCGTGTTGTAGCCTCGGGAGAGTTTGCCCAGCACCGGAACGGTCAGCCACGCAGCATCAAATCTTTCACGAAATGAGGCGCTAGCCCACGCCAAACGGGCGCAAGCAGCTATCAAAAAAAGAGCAATCAGCATCAGCCAGCCCTGGTGTTTCACAAAATTGCCCAAGCCCAGCATGATCACCGTCAGCATGGGCAGGGCCCGTTTGCTGCCGGCAAACACCTCCGCCACCTGCGGCACCACATAACCTAGCAGGAACATCACGATGGTGATGGCCACCAGGGTCACAATGGCGGGGTAGAGCGCGGCGCCCACCAGCTTGGATTTGAGCTCCTGGCTTTGCTCCAGGTCATCGGCCAGGCGTTCCAACACCAAGCCGAGGTGGCCGCTGTGTTCACCGGCCCCCACCACCGCGCAGTAGGTTGCGGAGAACTCGCGGGGGTGCTGGGCCAATGCGGTGGCAAAGGCGGTGCCACCATTCACTTCGGCCCGCAACGCGGCCACCAAATTGCGCTGGCGTTCATCGTCGGACTCGTCAGACAAGGCGGTCAGTGCGCGCTCCAAAGGCAAGCCAGAGGCCACCAGACCCGCGATCTGCCGGGTCCAGATGGCCAGCGCGGTGGCGTTGAACACCCGCGAACTCCAGAGCGTGGTTGACGCGATGGACGTACCGTTTTCGGCGGCGTTATTGGCCTGACCACTGACTGGCTGCAGCACCATGGGAACCAGCAGCTGGGCCCGCAGCAAACCCCGTGCCGCCTTGGCGGTATCGGCTTCAATGACTCCCTTGCGGGTACTGCCGTTGGCGTCCAGGGCTTCAAATGTGTAGGCGGGCATGGGGTGATGTTAGCGGTTGAAGTCGTGCCGTTGTATCGGCGTGTTGGTGTGAGCGCAAAGGTGGCAGGCGGCAGGTCGTAGCCTTGGCACCACATTCAGTGATTTTCCGGCTTAATTCGGGTAAACCCTGATTTGGATCAATCCGTTCATTTATTGAAGTAGTTCAATGCGTTTTGGGAATTTTCCCTGTACCAAACGATTTATTGACTATGAAAAAGCAAGTCCTTGCCGCTGCCGTGGTGTGCTCCCTGATGTCAGGTGCCGTTTTTGCCCAGCAATCCAAAGAAGGCCCGTGGATGGTGCGTGCCCGTGCAGTGAGCCTGCAAAGCGCCAACACTGACGACACCGGTTTGGGTTTGTCCATCAATGACAAGTGGATTCCCGAAGTAGACATCAGCTACTTCTTTAACAAGAACTTCGCCATGGAATTGATTTTGACGGTTCCCCAAAAGCAGGAACTCAGCTCTTCGAAGCTGGGCAAACAAATCGGTACCCTGGACCATCTTCCTCCGACTCTTCTGGCGCAATACCATTTTGACACCAATGGTGGCATCAAGCCTTATGTAGGCGCCGGTATCAACTACACCATTTTCTCCAATGTGGACGTTCTGGCCGGAGCTGCATCGATTGACAAGAGCAGTTGGGGCGGCGCGCTGCAACTGGGTGTTGACATCCCTCTGAGCGGGAATATGGTTCTGAACTTCGACGTGAAGAAGGTTTATATCAAGACCGACGTGTATGTTGGCGCTGCGAACCAGGGTAGCTTCAAGGTCGACCCCGTTCTCTTCGGCATAGGCTTAGGCTGGCGTTTCTAAATTCACCGGGTTTCTCACTTGATGCCCTACCGCGTGATGCGCGGTAGGGCTTTTTTTTCGGTTCTTTTCGGACCGTTGGCTCACTTCACTTCAACTAGAGAATTCACGTCATCCGGGTTTACCAGCATGACAAAACAGGATCACCGCCTTACCATTGCGAAAACGCACGATCGTGCTTTTTTAGACCCCGACCGGTTGGTACAAATAACCGGGACCAGGTCACCCAGCGACAGCGCCCGCACCCCAGAGGTCGCACTGAGGTAAGAGATGGATTCCTATCAACCCTTGGGCGTTGTCGCCCTTTCTGGAGACTAGTGTGAAGAAAATTGTGATGACCTGGTTGGGTGCCTGTTTATTGGCGCTGTCCCTGCTTCCCGCGTCCGCTCTGGCGGCCGGTTATACGCAGACCAAATACCCCATCGTGCTGGTGCACGGTCTGTTTGGCTTTGACAATATCGGACCGGTGGAATATTGGTACGGCATACCCTCCGCTTTGCGCGCTGACGGCGCCAGGGTCTACGTGACCCAGGTCTCGGCTGCGAACAGCACGGAAGTGCGTGGCGAACAATTGCTGACCCAGGTCAAGCAGATCCTGGCTGCCACCGGTGCCGCCAAAGTTAACCTGATTGGCCATAGCCATGGCGGCCCGACCATTCGTTATGTGGCCTCGGTGCGCCCGGACCTGGTGGCCTCTGCCACCTCGGTGGGCGGGGTGCACAAAGGCTCGTCGGTCGCCGATGTGCTGTTGGGCGTGGCACCTCCCGGATCGATTTCCAATACCATCATCGTGTCGGTCACCAATGGCCTGGCTTCGGTGATCAACTTTCTGTCGGGCGGCTCAGGTATGACTCAAAACGCTTTGGCAGCGGCCAAGTCCTTGAGCACGGCCGGTTCTTTGAAGTTCAACCAGGCCCACCCCGGAGGCGTGCCGACCACTGCGTGTGGCGAAGGTGCCTACACTTCTCGCGGAGTGTCCTATTTCTCGTGGAGCGGTGCCAGGTCTTACACCAACGTGTTTGACCCCCTCGATCCAGCGCTGGCGCTGACCTCGCTGGCTTTTGGTGGCGCCAAGAACGACGGCCTGGTGGCAAGCTGTTCCACCCACCTGGGTCGTGTCATCCGCGACGACTACGCCATGAACCACATGGACGAAGTGAACCAGACCGTTGGCCTGATCAATCTGTTTGAAACCAATCCGGTCACTATCTACCGCCAGCACGCCAATCGGCTGCGCAACCTGGGCCTTTAAGCCCGCCATGCAGGTCCGCACGCGCCCACTCGTTTGGGGGCTGGCAACGCTAGCTCTGCTGATCGGTGGGCTGGTGCTCTGGCAGAGCAACAGCCCCTCAGCGCCGGATCTTGCCCCGCCTATTGCTACAGCGGCAGTTGGCACAAAACCTTTTGTCCGCTCCATGCAGGATACGGTGCCCGATGGCAACCTGCAGGGGTTGCAAGCGGGCGCTACCGATGCCAGTAGCGGGCCGCTGGCCTATGGCGAACTCAAGCGCCTGTTTGACTACTACCTCAGTGCCGTCGGTGAACAGAGCATTGAGGGCATCACCGTCCATTTGCGCGGAGAGCTGGAACGCCGTCTGCCCCCAGCTCAGGCCAAAAGAGCCCAGCGTTTGCTGGACCTGTACATCGCTTTCAAGCGCGAATTGCTGGTATTGGAAGGCAAGCCCGAGCTCAGCGGCAACGCGGTGCAGGCGATCCGTGCACGCATGTTGGCCATGCAGGACCTGCGCGCACGCTACTTCAGCGTCGAGGAAACCCAGGGCATGTTTGGCTTTGATGATGCCTATGACATGGACGCCGTGGCCCGGCTGGAGGTCAGCCAAAACCCGGCTTTGAATGCCGAGCAAAAGAAGCAGCAACTCGCCGCTCTGGACACCGCCATGTCACCCGTTCTACGTGAGGCGCGCGAGGCTAGTCTGGTGGTGGTGCGGGTGGAGCAACAAGCGCAGGAGTTACGCGCCAAAGGCGCTAGCGAAGACGACATCTACCGCATGCGGGCCAAGGCCTTTGATCCCGAGGCCGCTGCCCGGCTTGCCGACGTGGACCGGGAAGAAACAATCTGGAAAGCCCGCATCGTCCAATACCAGGAACAGCGCAGCAAAGTGCTGCAAAGCAACGCCCAGGCGTCGGAGTCGGAGCGCCAGGCCGCCGTACTCCAGCTTCAGCAAAGCTTGTTTTCACAGCCAGAACTGCCCCGTCTGGTGGCCTACGACTAGCAGGCGGCACATAACTCCTTCCGAGCAATGAAATTCATTGCCACTGTCAGTTTTACCCTCGAAAGACGGGTTGGGCATTCCAAATGCCCAGTTGCTCAGTGAGCGGCTAAGTTGGGGCCTGACGCCTCCAATTTTTTCAGTTTGCTGGCCAGCGTTGCCGACGACAACGCGCCGAGATGGGTGTCAACCAACCGGCCGTTCATGTCAAAGAACAATGTGGTGGGCAGTGCGGTTGAGCCGAGCTGCTGCCCCAACTTCTTCCCATGATCCAGAACCACGTTGGCAAGAGTCAGCCCACTCGCAGCAAGGTACCGCTGCACGGTGACTTGGTTCTCGCCTTGGTTCGCGAATATGAAACTGACACCTGGCAATTGCTGCTGCGCCGCAGCCAGCACGGGCATCTCCCGGCGGCATGGCGGACACCAGGTGGCCCACAAGTTGACAACCAGGGGTTTGCCCTGCGTCAGCTTTGCCAGGCTGACCGGCGTTCCTTGCATCGTGACAAACGACATCGCGTCCAGATCGGACAGTGCCGGACCACTGCCCAAGCGCAGAACCGCGGGCGACACGAACCACATCACGGTAGCCGCCAAAAGCCCCGCCAACAACGGACCCCGCAGTGTTGCACGTCGCCAGCCCTGCCACAGCGCGACAAGAACTGCGGCAAGCACACCTGCCCAAGACGTGAAGCCGCCGTCGCGGATATCGAGCATGCTCCATGGCGCGCTGCGGTAGTTTTCGAACCACGACACAACAAAGACAACACGGGCGGCGACACCTGCTGCCAATACCATGTCGGTTAAGGTGCTGCTGATGCCGACTTTTTGACTTCGCCCGACCAAATGGCCGACGGTTGCAGCTACAGCGGCACAAAATAGCAGGATGAGCAGTTGGGTTGGAAGTGCAATAGGCCCGATGCTGATGGCCGTTGCACTCATGCGTTTCCTTGAGTCAACGGTGTCATCCCAGCAGACGGGCGGCGTCGCGGGCGGCCACACGACCTTCGTCGGTTGGCACCACCCATACTTCTACCGCGCTGCTGCTTGCGTGCACGGCCAAGGTGTCACTGCCCACGGCGGCCAGGTTGCGCGCGGAGTCGATCTCCACCCCCAGATAGGCCAGGCTGGCGCAGACCTCTTGGCGCAGTACGGCATCGTGCTCGCCAATGCCGCCGCTGAAGGCCAGCACGTCCAGGCCGCTCATGCAGGCGGTCAGGGCCCCACTCTCACGCACCACGCGGTGGGTGAACAGGGCAATCGCCTTTTGCGCTGCAGCCGAGCCGTCAGACCGCAGGCGGCGCATATCGGCCGAGATGCCGGACACACCCAAAAGACCGCTCTGCTTGTACAGCAGCGTCTGCAAGCGCTGGTGGTCCCAGCCTTGCTCCAATAGGTACAGCATGACACCGGGGTCCAGCGAGCCCGTGCGCGTGCCCATCATCAGGCCGTCCAGCGCCGAAAAACCCATGGTGGTCGCACAGCTTCTGCCCTCGCGTGCGGCGCACAGGCTGGCGCCGTTGCCCAGGTGCGCCATCAGCACGCGACCACGGGCACGCGGGCTGGCGCGCAGCAGCGTGTCCATGATGAACTGGTAGGACAGGCCGTGAAAGCCATAGCGGCGCACACCTTGTTCAGTCAAGGCCTGGGGCAGCGCAAACGTGTAATCTACCTCGGCCAGGGTGGAGTGGAAGGCCGTATCAAAACAGGCAATCTGCGGCAGCTCGGGGAAGGCCTCGCGGAAGGCGCGTACGCCCTCCAGGTTGTGCGGCTGGTGCAGGGGAGCCAGCGAGTTCAGCTTGGTGAGACTTTGCAGCACGGCATCGGTGACGATGACGCTGGTCCGGAACTCGGCACCGCCGTGCACTACACGGTGCGCCACGGCCGCGATGCGCGGCACGCCCGGCTCAAGGGCCAGCAGGCTGCGTAGCGCCGCCAGCGCGCGGGCGAACGAACTGCCGGCACCGTCGGCCAGCGCTTGCTGGTGTGAGGCGCCGTTGAAAGACCAGCCCATCTCGGGCGTGCCGCCGGGCTCCAGTCCCTGTATGTTGCCGGTGAGCACACTGGGGCCTACCTCTTCGCCGTAGCGTGGGTGTAGGGAAAACTTCAGGCTCGATGACCCGGCGTTGACAGCGAGAATGGCCATGGGTGAATTTCTTACTTAGGGCAGGCTGTTCCAGTTCTTGCGGGCATGGTTGCGCCGCGCATTGTGCGCAGCCAGCAGGGCCAGCAGGGCCGAGGCCACGCGGTTGGTCGGCCCGTCGGCACGGCTGGTCAGTGCAATTGGAATGCGCGCGCCCAGCACCAGGCCGGAGCCCGAAGCGCCGGCCAGGTATTCGAGCTGCTTGGCCAGCATGTTGCCGCTTTCCAGGTCGGGCACGGCCAGGATGTCGGCATGACCGGCCACCGGTGAGTCGATGTTCTTGATGTGGGCCGCCTCACTGGAAATGGCGTTGTCAAAGGCCAGCGGGCCATCGAGCTGGCCGCCGGTGATCTGGCCGCGCTCGGCCATCTTGCACAAAGCCGCTGCGTCCAGCGTGGACGGAATGCTGGGGTTGACCGTTTCCACCGCCGACAGAATGGCGACCTTGGGGGTGTGAACACCCAGAATGCGGGCAAAGTCAATGGCGTTCTGGATGATGTCCACCTTCTCCATCAGGGTCGGGCGGATGTTCAGCGCGGCATCGGTGATCAGCAGCGGCTTGCTGTACAGCGGCACATCAAACCGGAACACATGGGACATGCGCCGCTCGGTGCGCAATCCCGGGTGCTTGAGTACCGCGTGGATCAGCTCGTCGGTGTGCAAGCTGCCCTTCATCAGCACCTCGACCTCGCCATTGGCCGCCATGTCGGCGGCAGCTCCCGCCGCCGCGTGGCTGTGGGGCACGGAGACAATTTCCACATCCTTCAGGTCGATGCCGCCTTCCTGCGCCACGTGGCGGATACGCACCTCAGGGCCGACCAGCACCGGGATGATCAGGCCGTAGCGGGCCGCGTCCATGGCACCGCTGAGCGAACCGAAGTCGCACGGGTGCACCACCGCGCAGCGCACGGCCTCCAGGTCCTTGCCCAGCGCCAGCAGGTCCTTAAAGCGGGCCTCGGGGTCAAAAAGCTGGATTTGTGGTCCGGCAATCTTGGCCAGGCGCACTTTTTTGGTGGGTGCCAGCACGCGGGCGGTGCCATGCAATACCCGCTCGCCTTTCTGGTTAACCACCTGGCAGTCCATCTCCACTGCCTTCTTGGCGTCGTCTTTGGTCAAAACGGTGACTGTCACCGCCAGCGTGTCGCCCACCCGCACCGGCTTGACGAAATGCAACACCTGCTCCAGATAGATGGTGCCAGCGCCAGGAAAACGGGTGCCCAGCAGGGCAGAAATCAACGCGCCGCCCCACATGCCATGGGCAATCACGCCGTGGAACAAGGTGTCGTTGGCGTATTCGGCATCCAGGTGGGCCGGATTGGTATCCCCCGACACGGCGGCAAAAGCCTGGATGTCGGCCACACTCAGCGTGCGCAACAGGCGCGCACTGCGCCCGATAGTGAGTTCGTCGTAGGTGACGTTTTCGACAAATTCTTGAGTGGGAATCATGTTCATGGTGGCGGTATCCGATGGGTGGGGGGCAGGCAAATGATTACCAACCCTTAAGCGGGCGTCAAATGCCCAAGGCCAGCTCAAACGCCGGTCGTCTAGCGACCATTGTGCCGTTAATTTATGCGGGTAAACCCTAGGTTTGAAAGCATTGGGGGCAATCCTCTACAAAAACAATGGATGCAAATGAGATTGAACGCCCCATGTCCTGGTCTTTCGCATTGTTGTGTCCTGGCGCACACTGGATTCTGGAAATTGAAGGTATCCTTTTCGGCATGAAGCCAGTTAATCGATGCCGCAGTTGTGGTGCAGCCAGTTACAAGCCAGTCATTAGTCGGGATGAGGCGGGAGGCATGCGACCGTCCGGTCAATACCGGTGCGTTGGCTGCAATTTGGTCTTCAATAGCATCGATGAATGGCGAACGGGCATTGATTCGCAGGGCTTAAGTCTCTCGGCCTTCAACGGTCGGCCATTGCATGCTGCTTCAACCAGCTTGGCAAGTGGTTCGACAAAAGCAGAATACTGACGCTAGCAAGGTCCTCATCAGGCCTGCACCAGGGTCGTCACCTTTCGCCGCGTGCGTTCACGCAATGAGCATTCGCGCAAGGTGTCTGCCAGTATTTCCAGCTCCGCAACGCCGTAGAGGGCAATATTTGTAAAGTTGGTGTCCGAGGAGCTCAAATCCAGCAGGCACTGGCCAAGCAAGCGCATGCCCAGGGGCTTGTGTACATCAAAGTGGTCAATGCGGAAAAGCTCGACACTCTCCTTGGACTTCGAAAAAACACCCTTTTCAACTCGAACCCGCTGCGTGGTGATTTCGAAATGGGTGCCCAAGCTCAGCACCCAATAGTAGATGTAGGCAATACCCAGCGTCAGAACCACGGCGAACCATTGCCAGGCAGAAAAGATAACGGCAGGGTGGCCAGTGAACAACACACGTTCCGTTTGCGCCTCCTGCGCGGCAGCAAAACTGGCCAGGTCCGTATTGCAGAAACGGCATTTGATGGCCGCTGCCTTGATGGTTTCAGCACATACCGGACAGGATTTTTCGTCAGTGTTCATAGTCACCCAAAGTTTTTGGCCGCCACACTCTTGAATTCATAGCAATAAACCTATGTTCCACGTGGGCTATAGCCTGATTTGGTTCACAACAATCGGTACCAGCCCGCAGTGTGCCAAAAAGGCGCGGCTACCGATGGTACCGACAGTTAGGCGCCTCAGGCAACCGTGATGGTCACCTCGATATTGCCACGGGTGGCATTGGAGTAGGGGCACACGGCGTGGGCCTTGTCCACCAAAGCCTGGGCGGCGGCTCGCTCCATGCCGGGAATGCTCACCACCAATTGGACTTCAATTCCAAAACCGGCCGGGATCTGGCCGATGCCCACGGTTGCGTCAATGCTGGTGTCGGCTGGCAAGGCAATTTTTTGCATGCCCGCAACAAACTTCATGGCACCGATGAAACAGGCACTGTAGCCTGCGGCAAACAACTGCTCGGGGTTGACGCCATTGCCGGGGCCGCCCATTTCCTTGGGCACGGCCAGTTTCAGGTCCAGCAGGCCGTCCGATGTGCGGGTGGTACCGTCACGCCCGCCAGTGGACTTGGCGTGGGCTTGGTAAATGACTTTTTCAACTTTGGTTGCCATGGTGGTGTGCTTTCTTGGGTAAATGCTCCAGCTCGGAGCGGGTGGGTGAGAGAAATAGGGCAAATCGCCGGGGGGGGAATCAGAAAAGGCTCTTGAACCAGCCAACGGTGGCGCCGATGGTGACCAGTGCGCGCAACTTCAGCAGCGCCATCGTGTCGCCGGCTTCTGGCACCGCCGGGCCGCAACGCGGGTCGGAGCGTTGCAGAGCACCGGTCATCGTGTGGTCGATCGGTATGGCGTCACAACCATGGTTGCTTTCGCAGATAAAGTCCCAGGGCTCACGGGCCGGTGCGTGGCACGCAAAGCAGTTCTTGCCAAAGCGGTTGTTGACCTCGGCAAAACCACGTTTGCCAATCTTGGCACCTTTTTCATTGACGTCAAGTTCGAAGAACTCCCAGTCGCCAGTGGCCGGGCTAAAGCCAGCTTCGCGTTTCACCATCACCTCGGTGGGAACCAACTGCACCACGGAGCCCGCAGGGTAGGGTGCGCCCTTGGGCGCGTTGGCTGCGGCCAGGGTGCCGGCAATGTCACCCGTCAAATTGTCCACAAAGAAGTGGCGCACCGGCGTCATTTGGCGCATGCAACGAAAGCTGTTGTCGTCCACCTTCACTGCAGCGGCGGCCGTGTCTGCCGCCTGGCTGATGGCGGCCAGGCCCAAGCTGAGAGTCATGGCCATTGCGAACAGACGTGCGTGTGAAAGCAGCGCCCTGAGCATGTGTTGGAGGGACTTTCTGGAGGCGGTGGCGCGACTGTTTTTCATGGGGGATGTCATGGTTGTGTGGTGATGGTGAATGGCTTGGCCGCCGCGCCCGGCGCATGCATCGCGCTACGCAGCTTCTTGATTTGCTGGTTCAGCCCTATCAAATCGGCCAATGACAGGCCGCTTTGCGCCAACACACAGCCTGGGATATGCGCCGCTTGGCTTTGCAGCTGGTGCCCGGCCGGTGTCAGCCAGACGTGCACCCGCCGCTCGTCTTCGCTGGAGCGTTGGCGAGTCAGCCAGCCGGCCGACTCCATCCGTTTGAGTAACGGCGTCAGCGTGCCCGAATCCAGCGACAGGCGCTCACCCATGGCCGATACCGTCGGCCCGTCGGATTCCCACAACACCAGCATCACCAGGTATTGCGGGTAGGTCAGGGCCAGTGCATCCAGCAAGGGTTTGTACAGCTTGGTCATTGCCAGTGACGCCGAATACAGCGAAAAGCACAGTTGGTTGTCCAGCAGCAGGGCGGGATCCAGGCGCTTGGGTGTTGATGTGTTGTGCATGGAATGAATTATTGCACACAATTAAATTGCGTGCAATTTATAAGACAAACCAGTTCGACAAAGCCGCAGTTGGATTCAGGCCGAAAGAGTGGCAGGGTTGGCGCAGCAAGAATGCAAATTCGGTGGCCAAGGCGACTATGGCGTCCTTTTTGCTGTCATGGGCAATTCAGCCCACCACGACCAAACGGCCGCGCCCTTCGTGCTTGGCACGGTACAGCGCCGTATCCGCCCTGACCATAAACGCGGTCAGGGACGCATCGTTTGCATTCAACATGGCCAGCCCGCTGCTGTAGTCAACGTTCAACGACGGATGCAGTTCACATGCGTCATGCAGGGAGACGCGCAAACGCTGCTCAATCTGAATGGCACCCACCCGGTCGGTGTATGGCAGCAACAGTGCGAACTCTTCGCCTCCCACGCGGGCCGCCAGATCGCCGCTGCGCCGGTGGTACAGCAACACGTCGCTGAACAGGCGCAAAACCTGATCTCCCACCTCATGCCCACGGGTGTCATTGATGCGTTTGAAGTGGTCCAGGTCCAACATGATCAGGGCCAAAGCGGTGCGGTGGCGGCGGGCCTGGTCAAACAGAATCGGTGCGCGTTCATTCCAGCCATGGCGGTTCAACAGGCCGGTCAGACCGTCGGTGTAAGCCTGCTCGCGCAGCCTGGCGTCGGCCTCCTCGCGCCAGGCCACCAGCACGGCGACTGCGGTCAGGACCAGCGCGACGTTGGCGGTCAGTTGCGCCACCACATTGACTGGATGGGAAGCCTGGAAGTTGGGGTAAAGCTCCGGGTAGAAGCCACCCAGGATGCCGCGACCCACGGTGACCAGGGCCACCGCGCTGTAACACAGGGTAATCAGTGCGCGCCAGGGCAAAGTGGCGCCGCGTTTACTGCGATCGGGCCACAAGGCCGCCCGCGCCACCACCAGCAATTGCGCCGCAAAGACAAAATTGGCAAAACCCACACGTACCGGGTAGTTTGAAAAACTCAGTGCGTACCCCACAGGCATCAACACCGTGAGCAATAGCAGGGTGCGCCGCAACGGGCGTGCTCCCAGCCAATCCTGAAGGGCCAAGAACATCAGGTAATTGGCAAGCGATGCGCTGGCCATGCTACAGGTGGACAAAACCGGGTCCAGCCAGTGCCCGTTCCACTGGTCCGACGCAATGATGAACACCCAGCCCAGGGTCTGGAAGATCAGGCTGCCCTGCGCCATGCGTGCCGCATGGCTGATGTCACGGCCCATGATCAGCGGCAAGGCGATCGACACCGTGGCGAGGTTGATCGCCGTCAGCACCAGGATCGTGTAAATGTCAATGCGGCCCATACAGACGTCTGGCGCGTGTTACTGGAACGCCACTTCCGAAAAACTACGCAGTTTGCGGCTGTGCAATTGTTCGGTGCCCTGGGCGCGCAGCAGCTCAATGGCGCGCATGCCGATACGCAGATGCTGGTCGACCCGTTCGCGGTAAAAGTGGTTGGCCATGCCGGGCAGCTTGATCTCGCCATGCAGCGGTTTGTCACTGACACACAGCAAGGTGCCGTAGGGCACCCGGAAGCGGAATCCATTGGCGGCAATGGTGGCGCTCTCCATGTCCAGCGCAATCGCGCGGCTTTGGCTGAAGCGGCGCTGGGGCTGGTTATCGGGCAATAACTCCCAGTTGCGGTTGTCGGTGCTGGCCACGGTGCCGGTGCGCATGATGCTTTTCAACTCCGGACCTTTGAGTTGCGTGACTTCGGACACGGCCGACTCCAGTGCGACCTGGATTTCGGCCAGCGCGGGGATAGGCACCCACAGCGGCAGTTCTTCGTCCAGCACATGGTCTTCCCGCACGTAACCATGGGCCAGCACGTAGTCACCCAGTTGCTGGCTGTTGCGCAGGCCGGCGCAGTGGCCCAGCATGATCCAGGCATGCGGCCGTAACACGGCAATGTGGTCAGTGATGTTCTTGGCATTGGCCGGCCCGACGCCGATATTGACCATGCTGATGCCGGCGCGGTCCGCGCGCACCAGGTGGTAACCCGGCATTTGTGGCATGCGGGGCGGCTCCTTGCCCAGCGCATCGATGGCTTGCGCTGGCAAACCGGCACGGCGGGTGATCATGTTGCCGGGTTCCACAAACGCGATGTACTCGCTGTTGGGGTCGCGCATGGCGGCATGACCCAGTGCGATGAACTCGTCGATGTAAAACTGGTAATTGGTAAACAGCACAAAGTTTTGAAAGTGCTCCGGGCCGGTGCCGGTGTAGTGGCGCAACCGGTGCAGGGAATAGTCAACCCGGGGCGCGGTGAACAGGGCCAGCGGCTGGGGCTCGCCGGCGCGGGGCTGGTAAGTGCCGTTGGCAATGCCGTCGTCCATAGCCGCCAGGTCGGGCAGGTCGAACACGTCGCGCATCAGCGTGCGCCGCTGCGGCGTCATATTGCCTTCCACATGGTCGTTCTCGGCAAATGAGAAGTGCACCGGAATCGGCTGCGAACTGGTGCCTACCTCCAGTTCGACGCCATGGTTTTGCAACAGCAGATTGAACTGGTCCAGGTAGTAGTCGTGGTACAGGTCGGGGCGGGTCAGCGTGGTCTCGAAACGGCCGGGCCCGGCCACAAAACCGTAACTCAGGTGGGCACTCTCAGGTGTGATGGTGCGCGACACGGTGTCGGTGTGGATGCGCACCAGCGGGTAACAGGCACGTACGTGGCCAGTGCTGTCGTCGCCAGCCACAAAACGTTGCATGGCCTGGCGCAGGTGCGCAATGCTGCCGTCATAGATGCGCATCACTTGATTAAAGGCGGCGTCGGCGTCGGTAAACCGTTCGGGGGCAATAAAGGGAGGTAGGTTTGACATCCTCCTATTGTGCCGTGCGGCCGCGCCTGCCCCTACTTGCGGAATAATACGCGTTGGCGTCAAATCCATACCGCAGGAAATTCCCCTCGTGCCTGATCCCAACGATTCACGATTTCATGAGACCGGATTCCCCTCGTTGCAGTGGGAGGAAGACGACTTGCCGACGCGCCCCATGCCCCTGCATGAGCGTCCCTTGCAAGCCCGTATCGACAACGAAATGGCCGTTATTGCCCAGCACCACGTGCGGATTGCGTCGGCCATCGAGAAGTTCTGGGGCCACCGCGACTGTATTGAATACCTGCAAAAACTGATCATGAGTGGTGGTCACCAGGACGGCCAGACGCGTGTTGGTTTCAAGTCAGACGTGCTGTCGGCGCTGATCAATCTGGCTGCACTGCACAAAATGGAGTGACATGGCACGTTTGACGCCTCGCGGGGCAGGGTTGGGGGCAGCGGTTTTGCTGGCGGTCGGACTGGCGGTGTTGTTCACTGTGCCCAGTGTGGTCGATGGACGCATGAACCAGGTGATCCACCCCGCACCGTATGCGGCCGACGCGGCGGCGCAGGCCCTGCACAAAACCCTGTTTGTGGCCGACCTGCACGACGACGCACTGTTGTGGAACCGTGACCTGTTGCAGCGGTATGACCGTGGCCACTCCGATCTGCCGCGCCTGCTGGAAGGGCCGGTGGCCCTGCAGGTGTTTGCCACCGTGACCAAAACGCCCAAGGGCCTGAACTACGAACGCAACAGCGCCGACAGCGACAGCATTACCCTGCTGGCCATGGCCCAGCGCTGGCCGGTGGCCACCTGGGACAGCTTGCTGGAACGTGCCCTGTACCAGGGAGAAAAACTGCACCAGGCCGCCCGCGACAGTGAAGGTCGCCTGGTGGTGGTCAAAAACCAGAAGGACCTGGCCCAGTTCACGCAGACCTGGGCCAAAGACCCCCGGCGTGTGGCCGCGGTCTTGGCCACCGAAGGCCTGCACCCGCTGCAAGGCAAGCTGGAGAACGTGGACCGGCTGTTTGATGCAGGCTTTCGCATGACCGGCCTGACGCATTTTTTCGACAACGAAGTGGGCGGCTCGGCCCATGGGCTGGAGAAAGGTGGCATCACGCCTTTTGGTCGCCAAGTGGTTGCGCGCCTGGAAGCCCGGGGCATGTTGATTGACCTGGCCCACGCCTCCAAGCCATTGATCGACGATGTGCTGGTGTTGGCCAAACGCCCGGTACTGGTATCACACACCGGTGTAGCGGGAACCTGCCCCGGGCCGCGCAACCTGAGCGACGATCACCTCAAACGTATTGCCGCCACCGGCGGGGTGGTTGGCATTGGTTACTGGGAAGGGGCCGTGTGTGACGCTGCCGTTCCCAGCATTGTTCGGGCCATCCGGTATGCCGTCGACAAAGTGGGGGTGGACCATGTGGCCCTCGGTTCTGATTTCAATGGCGCCACCCGCACCCCCTTTGATGTGACCGGCCTGCCGCAGTTGACCCAGGGCCTGCTGCAAGCCGGGTTCAGTCCCAGTGATATCCAGGCCATCATGGGTGGTAATGTGCAGCGTCTGTTGTTGAGCAGTCTGCCGCCGGGCTAGGCTCAAAAAGCCTTGCATCAAATTGGCCTTTAGCCCGCGAAAACACTGCGTAAGCAGCTATCAAAACAATAGCAACTGAATGACCACCTCACCCCAGACCTTGCAACACACGTTCGACGTCCTGATCGTCGGCAGCGGCTTGGCCGGCCTGTCGGCCGCGCTGCACCTGGCCCCTACGCACCGCGTGGCCGTGCTGACCAAACGTTCCATGAGCGACGGCTCCAGCGGTTGGGCCCAGGGTGGCATCGCCGCCGTCCTGGCGGATGGGGATAGTTTTGACGCCCATGTGCAAGACACCCTGGTGGCTGGCGCTGGCTTGTCGGACCCCGCCGCCACGCGTTTTGTGGTGGAGCATTCGCCCGAAAGCATCAATTGGCTGCGCGAGCTGGGCGTGCCGTTCTCGGAAGAAGATGGGCATTTGCACCTGACCCGCGAAGGCGGCCACAGCGCCCGGCGCATCGTGCATGTGACCGACGCCACCGGTGCGGCCGTGCAAAAAACGCTGATCGCAACCGTGCGCCGCACGCCCAACATCACGCTGTTCGAGAACCACACGCTGGTGGATTTGATCACCCGCAACAAGCTGGAGCACGTGGTGGACAGCCCCCCCACGGCCAACCAGTGCCTGGGTCTGTACGCGCTGGATGAGTCCACCGACGAGGTGCACACCTTCAGCGCCCCGCACACTATTTTGGCCACCGGCGGCGCCGGCAAGGTCTACCTGTACACCACCAACCCCGACACCGCCACCGGCGACGGCATTGCCGCCGCCTGGCGCGCCGGTTGCCGGGTCACGAACATGGAGTTCATCCAGTTCCACCCCACCTGCCTGTACCACCCGCACGCCAAATCGTTTTTGATCTCGGAAGCCGTGCGCGGCGAGGGGGGGCGTTTGTTGCTGCCGGACGGCACACGTTTCATGCCCCAGCACGACGAACGTGCCGAGCTGGCACCGCGTGATGTGGTGGCCCGCGCCATTGACTTCGAGATGAAGAAGGGCGGCTTTGACTGCGTGTATTTGGACATCTCGCACCAGCCACTGGCCTTTTTGCTGGAACACTTTCCCAACATCCATGCGCGTTGCCTGGAGCTGGGCATCGACATCAGCAAGCAGCCCATTCCCGTGGTGCCCGCCGCCCACTACACCTGCGGCGGCATCCACACCGACCTGACGGGCGCCACCGACCTGGCCGGCCTGCACGCCGTCGGCGAGACCGCCTACACCGGCCTGCACGGTGCCAACCGGCTGGCCAGCAACTCGCTGGTGGAATGTATGGTGTTTGCCCGCGCCGCCGCCACGCACATTCTGGCCACACCCCTGGCCGCGCCCGCTGCGCTGCCCGCCTGGGACGACAGCCGTGTGACCGATGCCGACGAGGCGGTGGTCATCTCCCACAACTGGGACGAACTGCGCCGCTTCATGTGGGACTACGTGGGCATTGTGCGCACCAACAAACGTCTAGAGCGCGCCTCGCACCGCATTGCGCTGCTGCAGGGCGAGATCCAGGAGTTTTATGCCCACTTCCATGTCACGCGTGATTTGCTGGAGCTGCGCAACCTGGTACAGGTGGCCGAGCTGATTGTGCGCTCGGCCCACTCGCGGCACGAGAGCCGGGGGCTGCACTTCAGCCGGGACTATCCGGACATGATGGCCAAGGCGGTGCCGACTACATTGATTCCTGATTGAGTTTTCGGGCTGGTCGCGGTTTCTGCTGCAACGGGTGTTGCCCTTGTCTGTTGTGTGCCTACGTTTGTGCGGGGCTGGCGGACCGGGCATCCCTTCCCTGGCCTCAGTCGCAGGCGAACATTTATGGTTGTCCTGTACCCTTTTGTTAACACCGCTATTGGCAGGGCCGTTCTGTGGCAACTGCGAGTAGAGGCCGATGAACGGATACCCGATCCACCAGCCGAGAGGGGTGGTTGGCGCGCGGTACAGGGGGAGTTGGGATCTGCGTAGGTCGGTTTTGGGATGATCGCCAATGGCCACGAGCACCCAATTTGTGACGGTCCTGCTCAGTGTTTGGCGGTCTACTCTGAACCATGCTTTGTGCGATGGCAAAGATGACACGGCCAAAGTCTGCGCTTTGCGGTCTTTGACGGCGATGTCTTGGATCGGCGACTACCGGATTTAATGGCCGATAAAATATGTTATCGATAACGAATGGTCTGCCAGAGCACCAGACTTTTCTGGAGCGCTCTGGCAAGCTGAAAAGCCTCTCCAGTTCGGAAAAGTTGTGATGTACGGCAAATGGCCGTACAATTCGTTTCAGAAGGGGATGCCCATGTCACAGACCATTTCAACCGCTCGCCTCGAAGCCAGGATCAGCACCGATCTGCATGCGATGCTAAAACGTGCAGCTGAACTTCAGGGGCGTACTATGACGGACTTCGTAGTGGCCGCAGTGCAAAGCGCAGCGCAGAGTGCCATCGAACAGGCCGAGGTCATTCGTTTGTCGCTGGCCGATCAAGAGTGTTTTGCGCAGGCTCTTTTGTCGCCACCATCACCGGCACCGGCCCTGGAGCGCGCATTCAATCGTCGTAGCAAGCTTTTACGCACTGAATGAATAGCGCTGTGTTCCTACTTGCGCCGCTCGACACCGGGTATGACCGTGCCGTGTTCAGCTGCGGCTCGCAACCATTGGATCGATATTTGCGGGAGCACGTAAGCCAAGATGTTCGTCGGCGCATCGCCGCGTGCTTCGTTGCGCTAACTGACGAACAACGCATCGCGGGCTATTACACCCTGGCCTCTGCAAGCCTGTTGTTTTCTGATCTGCCAACTGAACTGGCCAAGAAGCTGCCGCGCTATCCGAGCGTGCCAGCGGTGAGGATGGGCCGCTTGGCCGTTGATCAAGCATTTAAAGGGCAAGGTCTTGGCGGGGCACTGTTGGCCGATGCATTGGACCGAGCCGCCCGTTCCGAGATTGCCGCTTTCGCATTGGTGGTTGATGCCAAAGATGAGGCAGCAGCAGCCTTCTATCGACATCACGGTTTTATCGCGCTGGCCGACTCGCCACTGTCCATGTTCCTGCCACTGGCAACTGCGCTGGCGGCTCGTAAGGCGGACAACAGAGAAGGCCACTTCCGAAAGTTGTAACTTCAAGCAGTCAACTTCGTCAATGGTTTGGTGAACATTGCTTGATGGACGACTAGGGTGACACTGAAGCGCCCGAAATCAGGGTGAAACGACCTTCTTCGCATGCGTCAACAAAACCGCCGTTTTATGGACCGAAGCCGCTATCTAGGCGATCAGCCAATAACTAGACCGAGCAAACCTTTGGTAGCAACACTTGTGACCGTCTCGCCGAGTGCACTGGCAGCGGCTTTCAAGAACTCTTTCTTGATTTCTGCAAATGTTAACTTTTCCTTGTTCTCAAGGACCAAGCTGCACAGTCAGGCCCCGCGTTGGAACAAGTATCTTTGCAATTGCCATTGCGGCATTGCGTCTGAACCGGTAATTGTCCCCAGCGCTACCACCCATTACCCAAGGCGGGCGGTGGGGCTTGCGGGCGGAGGCCGCACTCGCGGTGGCCAAAGGGTGTGCACACAAACCAAGGGGTTGACGCAACAGAGTCCGCAAACCAGTCCGGGTCGCCCGCGACGCGCGCCGGAGAACGAAAGCCACGCCGCCCGCCGCCGTGAGAGGCAGTCCACCAAAATCCTTAAGCGTTTTGAGCCTCTTGCCCACGTGGAATATGCCTGTATAGCTACAAATACAGTAGCAAAATAGCATTCCAGGCGTTCATCCACACCCCATCAAGAACGCCGACCATGCACAGCGACAGGCGCGGCTTACCCGGCGATTGCCGCCTGTGCCGCCGCCAGCCGTGCGATTGGCACGCGGTAGGGCGAGCAGCTCACATAGTCCAGCCCGGCGCGGTGGAAGAATGCCACCGAGGCCGGGTCGCCGCCATGCTCGCCGCACACGCCCACTTCAATGTCGGGGCGCACGCTGCGACCTTTTTCCACCGCCATCTGCACCAACACGCCCACGCCTTTCTGGTCGATGGAGCGGAACGGGTCGTGCTCGTAGATGCCGCGCTTCAGGTAGTCGGGCAGGAACTTGCCGGCATCGTCGCGTGAGAAGCCCAGCGTCATCTGCGTCAGGTCGTTGGTGCCAAACGAGAAGAACTCGGCCTGCTTGCCAATGCTGTCGGCAATCAGTGCGGCGCGCGGTGTTTCTATCATCGTGCCCAGCAGATACTCCAGCGTTTCGCCGCGTTCGGCAAACACCGCGGCTGCGGTGCGGCGAATCACCTCGGCCTGGGCGTTGAACTCGCGTACCGTGCCCACCAGTGGCACCATGATTTCGGCCTTGACGTGGATGCCCAGCGCGCGCACGTTCAGCGCCGCCTCGATCACGGCGCGGGTCTGCATCTCGGTGATCTCGGGGTAGCTGATGCCCAGGCGGCAACCGCGGTGGCCCATCATGGGGTTGAACTCGTGCAGCTCTTCGACCCGCATCTTGATCTTGCCCAGCGGCACCTTCATCTCGTCGGCCATCACCCGCTGGTTGGCATCGTCGTGCGGCAAGAATTCGTGCAGCGGTGGGTCCAGCAAACGGATGGTGACGGGCAGGTCGTGCATCTCGCGAAACAGGCCTTCAAAGTCGCCGCGCTGCATGGGCAGCAACTTGGCCAGTGCCTTGCGCCGTCCGGCCTCGTTGTCGGCCAGAATCATTTCGCGCACCGCCAGAATGCGCTCGCCCTCGAAGAACATGTGCTCGGTGCGGCACAGGCCGATGCCGGTAGCGCCAAAATTGTGGGCCACCTTGGCATCCGCCGGGCTGTCGGCGTTGGCGCGGATCTCCAGGCGTTTGTATTTGTCGGTCAAGGCCATCAGCGCGCCAAAATCGCCGCTCAGTTCAGCATCCTTGGTGTCGATCTTGCCCACGTAAACCTCGCCGGTGGAGCCGTTCAGCGAGATCCAGTCACCCTCGTTGTAGACCACCTCGCCCACGGTCATGGTGCGGGCTTTAAGATCTACGTGCACCGCGCCGGCACCCGAGACGCAGCACTTGCCCATGCCACGCGCCACCACGGCGGCGTGGGAGGTCATGCCACCACGCGCCGTGAGAATGCCCTTGGCCACGCTCATGCCACGCAGGTCCTCGGGGGATGTTTCCTGGCGCACCAGGATCACGTCTTTGCCCGCCTTGAACCAGGTCTCGGCTTCATCGGCGAAGAACACGATCTGTCCCGTGGCCGCGCCAGGCGAGGCGGGCAGGCCGCGTGCAATGGCGCTGGCGGCAGTGAGTGCCCTGGGGTCAAAGATCGGGTGCAGCAATTCGTTGAGCCGATCCGGGGCCACGCGCAGCAGCGCCGTCTTCTCGTCGATCATGCCCTGCTTGAGCATCTCCATGGCGATGCGCACCATGGCCGCACCGGTGCGCTTGCCGTTGCGGGTTTGCAGCATCCACAGCTTGCCTTCCTGGATGGTGAATTCCATGTCCTGCATGTCGCTGAAATGGTTTTCCAGCGTGGTCTCGGCGTGCAGCAGCTCCTGGTAAATGGCGGGCATCAGCTCCTCCAGCGACGGGAAGTTGGCCTTGCGATCTGCTTCGCTGACCAGCGCCAGTTCGGCCCAGCGGCGCGACCCCACCAGCGACACCTGCTGCGGTGTGCGAATGCCGGCCACCACGTCTTCGCCCTGGGCATTGACCAGAAACTCGCCATTGAACAGGTCTTCGCCCGTTCCTGCATCACGCGAGAAGGCAACGCCGGTTGCGCTGTTGTCGCCCAGGTTGCCAAACACCATGGCCTGCACGTTGACCGCCGTGCCCCACGAGGCGGGGATGTCGTTCAACTCGCGGTAGACGCAGGCGCGTTCGTTGTTCCAGCTCTCAAACACCGCCCACACGGCACCCCACAACTGCTCCCACGGGTCGGTAGGGAAGTCTCGCCCGATGCGCGCGCGGATCAGAGACTTGAAGCGCTGCACCAGTTCCTTGAGGTCTTCGGCGTCCAGTTCGGTGTCGAGCTTGACACCCTTCTGTTCCTTGAGCATGTCGATGATGACCTCGAACGGGTCGTGGTCCTCCTTGGACACGGGCTTGAGGCCCATCACCACGTCGCCATACATCTGCACAAAGCGGCGGTACGAGTCCCAGGCAAAACGTTCGTTGTTGGACTTGCGGGCCAGGCCCACCACGGCCTCGTCATTCAGGCCCAGGTTCAAAATGGTGTCCATCATGCCGGGCATGGAGGCGCGGGCACCGGAGCGCACCGACAACAGCAATGGGTCATTGGCGTTGCCAAACTGCTTGCCCATTTCGGTTTCCAGAAATTTCACGCCCGCCAAAACTTCGCCCTGAATCAGCGCGAGGACAGCCTCGCGACCCTGCTCAGTGAAAGCGGTGCAAGCTTCGGTGCTGATGGTGAAGCCCGAAGGCACGGTAATGCCCAGCCGACACATCTCGGCCAAGTTGGCCCCCTTGCCACCGAGCAGGTTCTTCATGGCGGCGGCGCCTTCGGTGCGAGAACTGCCAAAGAGGTAGACGAATTTTGAGGGTGTGGTCATAAGATTCAGATGGTGGTTGAGACAAACCGGACGCATCTAAATAGTAGTCATCTGCCCTGAGCGCGACTTAACCAAGATCAATGTTTGAGGCTGGTGCCGTTGGCGCGTGAACGCAGTCGCGTTGATCTTGGTCAATAGCTGCCCGCCGTTTAGCAGGTTCAATCGACCATTGAACGCCTTCATTGACAGGAATCACGACATGGCATTTGACCCCAAAAATCACCTGACCGAACGAACCTATGCACTGGTATTGGCCGGGGGGCGGGGTAGTCGGCTGCACCAGTTGACTGACTGGCGGGCCAAGCCGGCGGTGCCTTTTGCTGGCAACCTGAACATCATTGACTTTGCGCTGAGCAACTGCGTCAATTCCGGCGTGCGCCATATTGCGGTGCTGACGCAGTACAAGGCCCAAAGCCTGATCCGCCACATTGAACACGGCTGGAGTTTTTTGGCGGCGAGTCTGGGCGAGTACGTGGATGTGGTGCCTGCGCAGCAGCAGCACGGGGAGTCCTGGTACAGCGGGACGGCCAACGCGGTGTACCAGAACCTGCGCATCATTGACGAGGCGCGACCGGACCTGGTGCTGGTCTTGGGCGGCGATCACATTTACAAGATGGACTATTCGATCATGCTGGCCGAACACGTGGCACGGGGTGCCGCCATGACCGTGGCCTGCCTGGAGGTGCCGGTTGAACAGGCCAGTGAATTCGGTGTGATGACAGTTGACGCAGACCACCGCATCGTGGCCTTTGCGGAAAAGCCCACCCAGCCGGTGGTACTGGCCCACCGACCGACGCATGCACTGGCCAGCATGGGAATCTACGTCTTTGACGCCGA
>ERZ724516.556-NODE-556-length-23254-cov-8.509677_pt1 | contig 23254 bp, 21 predicted proteins | sample MGYA00376049_ERZ724516 | MGnify/ENA primary metagenome ERZ724516 (study PRJEB28724, sample SAMN07190886) | activated sludge metagenome | isolation source: activated sludge of sewage treatment plant in Hong Hong | place: USA: Christiansburg, Virginia | collected... | reverse complement strand
CACAAACCACTCGTGCACGACCTCAGCGGGTTTTGCGCTGAAAGTTGACATGAGAATTTCCTAAAAAGGAGTTGGTTTGGCGGGCTCTTTTCCACGGTCGGCGTTCCTCTGATGGGAATCTCTTAGGTGGGGTTCACTCGGCACACGCCCCAATCACAAAGAACTAGGACGATGCTAATTGTCTTCGCCGCGGAGCCACAAAGGCGCTGCGAAGCCTTCCATTATAGGAGATTTACGCAAAGCGCATCAATAGTGGGTGGCAAACCATGCCAAACCGTCAACGCGGCAACCCCATCAGGCACCCGGCGACCCGTTGCCGGGCCACAAACCGGACATTACTTCACCACGCCGTATTGACGCCATGACTTCAACGCCGCCATGGTGTTGGAAACGTGCTTGGCCGGATTCAGACTGTTGTATTGGTAGATGATTTTGCCTTCGGGCGAAATCACGAACGACACACGGTTGGCGTAATCGCTGCGAAAGAACAGCACGGCATCGTAAGACTTCATGATGCTTTGGTCCGCGTCGGACGCGACGGCAAATTTTCCGCGGCACTCGGAAACCGAGAATTTTTTTTGGGTTTCAATATCGTCGCGGGACACTCCTATCACCGTGGCACCCAGCGCGTCGTATTGCTCAATGGCTTCCGCGAAGTTGTGGGCTTCGATGGAACATCCTTCAGAAAACGCCAACGGAAAGAAGTACAGAACCACTGGTCCTTTTTTCAGTTCATCGCTCAGCGAGTACTTGATGACATTGCCCGCCAGAGCGGCTTGTGTCGTAAACTTCGGGGCAAGCTCTCCGACGTCCAGAGCCGCATGTACGCAGACGTTGCAAGCCGCCAAGGCAATCGCCGCAATTACTTTTGACCATGCTCTCATCGCGCAACCTCACATCGCAAAAATTTCAAAACCAGTATAGCGGAACGCACCATTTTTGCCTGTTCGCGCGCTGGATAGACCTCCTCTGGTCATGGAAAGTTGCGCAGCGTCTGACCTTCCCGCGTCGGCTGCTGCTATTGCTGGCTTTTGTAAGCCTCGGTGCAGTCCTCACAGGCTGCGCCACCGCACTGCCCGGCATTGACCGCGAAGCCATCGCCAGCGAAGCCATCCAAGGTTCGGACAACACGACGCTGGGGCGCATTGCAACCGCATCCTTGCCCGAGCCCGGCCTGTCCGGTTTTCGCCTGATGCCGTTGGGCACGTTTTCATTCGACACCCGCGTGCAGCTGGCACAGCGTGCCGAAGAGTCTCTGGACGTGCAGTATTACCACATTGAAAACGACGAAACCGGGCGCTGGTTTTTGCGTGCCCTACGCGATGCGGCCAAGCGCGGTGTTCGGGTTCGTTTGCTGGTCGACGACCTGTACACCGGTGGTCAGGATGCGTTGTTTCTGGGATTGGCCGCACACAAAAACGTCCAGGTTCGGATCTTCAACCCGTTTTGCTGCGCACGAGACCGCGGGCAGACTGGCCGCTTTTTGGCGTCCCTTGGCGATATCTCCCGGGTCAACCACCGAATGCACAACAAATTGTTCATTGCCGACGGCGCCATGGCCGTCATTGGTGGACGCAACGTTGCCAATGAGTACTACCTGCGGGGCGCATCCGAGAACTTTATCGACCTGGATGCCTTTGTGATCGGTAACGTGCTGCCCGCCATGGAGGCATTGTTTGACCGGTACTGGAACAGCCGAACAGTCTATCCCCTGGAAACCATTGCCAAGACCGGGCGCAGCAAGGAAGAACTGTTGGCTTTCTTCGAAGAAGAAACAGGGCCTGCCAAAACACCTGCCCCACAGCCGTTGAACTCGACAGACGTGCTCGGTTATGCGCCCATTGCCGACGACTTGGACGTCGGCCGCCTGGGCTTGCATTGGGGCTCGGCCTATGTATTCGCGGACCACCCCGACAAGCCTTTCGAAAGCCTTGCGGGGGACGAACTACTGGAAACCAGTGTGACCTACAACGTGTTGGAGGCCGTTGGCATGGCCCAGCGTGAGGTGGTTGCGTCATCGCCCTATTTCGTGCCAGGCATCAAGGGCATGAAATTCCTGAAGCAATTGCGCGACCGCGGTGTCAAGGTCACCGTGATGACGAACTCACTGGGCTCGACGGATGAGCCGGTTGTTCACACCGGCTACAGCCGCTATCGGGAGCAGATGCTGCGCGAGGGCGTCGAACTGTACGAACTGAGTACGTCACGGGTCAAGGACAACAAGCGCCCCTTTCTCTTTGGCAAGTCACTCGGACGGCTACATGCCAAGCTCTTCGTCATCGACCGCAAGACATCGTTCATGGGCTCCATGAATTTGGATCCCCGATCTGCTTCTGTCAATACCGAATTTGGAGCAATCATCGACAGCCCGGAAATAGCCCGCGAGATCATCCGGGTGATCGACATTGACCGGTTGCAAAGCGCCTACCAGGTGCGCCTGTCCAAGAGTGGTACCGGCATTGAATGGCTGGGCATGGACGACGACAAGGAAATCATCCTGACGACCGAACCCGACACCTCTTTCTGGCGACGCTTCAAGGCATGGCTGCTGAGCCCCTTGGTTCCCGAGGAACAGCTATAGCTAGTAAGAAGGATTGCCACGAAAACGGGTCGCGGACCTCAATTCGCCGGACTAGCCCCCAACGATCCGGTCGCGAAGGCCAGCGTGGCAGCAGCGGCCAGGGTCTGGCTATAGGCGTCGCTGGCGGCTTGCCGCGCCGCCAGCAGCTGGGTTTGTGCCAGCGTGGCGTCGGTGACGGAGCCGACACCCAGGCGGTACGCGTCCACTGCGGCATCGTAGGTGGTTTGCGCGGCCAGTTGCAGTGCTGCCGCGGCCTCGTTGGCCGCCAGACTGGTTTCCAGGGCGTTTTTTGCCGCCACGACCTGGCGCACCGCCTGGTTGCGCGCCTGTTCGTAGGCTGCTGCTGCCTTGTCCGCGTTCAGACGTGCCTGCTGGAGCGCGGCGTCGCGGGTATGCCCATCGTAGAGCGGCAGGTTGACGCCCACCATCACTGAGGAGCCCCAGTGGCTGCCCGCGAAATTCACGGTCGGCAAGGGGGGGCCCAGCGGCGGTGTCGTGCTCAAACCGAGGTTGCCGCTGACATAACCGCCCATCGCACCCAAAAACACCTTGGGAAGAAAGTCGGCTTCGGCGGCTCGGATGCCTGCGGCGCCGGCCTGCTGCTCCGCCTGGGCCGCCAGGATGTCGGGTCGGCGCGCCAGCGCCTCGGCCACGATGTCGGCAATGGCGCCGCCCAAGCTTTGCGGCAGCGGCCGCTGCGGCAGTTCGGCAATCCGCAACTGGCTCAGTGGCGAGACACCCATGGCGCTGATCAGGCTCTGGTAGGCATCCTGCTGCGCGCCACGCGCTTGCACCAAGGTCAGACGCACTTGCGCCGTGGCCTGGCGGGCCTGGGCCACTTCGATCACGGTACCGATGCCGTGGGCATGCCGATCCACCGCGGCGGCTTCGACCGCCGCGGCGTTTTTCAGCGACTGCTCCGCGGTGGCGACATGGCCATGCGCGGCGGCGTAGGCGTAGTACGCCAGACACACCGCATGGACCACCCGCTGGTGCGCGGCGGTAAACATCTGGTCGCTGGCGCTGGCGGTTTGCCGCGCCGCATCTACCCGCGCATCGCGTTCACCAAAGTCAAACAGCAGCCATTGCAAGGACAGCGCCAAGACGCTGCCACTGGTACTGCTGTCGCCGCCCACGTTCACGCCCAGTGTTCCGCTCTGCCCCTGCGAACGGGTTTGCCCGGCGACGACCGTGGCGGCCAGCCGTGGCAGGGTGATGCTTTCGGCCACGCCCACCGCCAGCGCCGCGCTGCGCGCGTTGGCCCACGCGATGCGCGTATCCGGCTGGCTGGACTGCGCGATGTCAATCAGTTCGGCCAGTTGGTAGGAATGCCCTGGGTCGAGCGTGGGCTGCGCCGCAACGCCGGTGCTCAGCCACAAGGACGACAGCAAAACGGACAGGGGGGCAAGCGATTCAAGTCGGCGCATCGGCGGTCTCTCGGTGGGGATTGGTCTCTGTCCACAGGGTTCCCAGCGCGTCAACCTGGCGGTCGATCAGCGTGGCCAACGCCCCGCCCGCCGACGCCGACGCGACTTGCACCGCCGTAGGCCGTGGCGCACGCACCAGCCGACGCGCCAACCCGTCGCGGTCCGTGGTGGAGCCTTGGAACAGCAGACATGGCGCGGACAAGCCCGCCAGCCGCTGCGTGATCTGGCGCCGGTTGTCCAACCAGGCCGGGCTGGGCCGCAAACGTTCTGGCTCGTAGCGGGCACGATCCAGGTCGGTCTGCACGGCATCGACCAGGGTCTGCGTCGAGGCCGCCAGTCGCCGTCGCTCAGCGGTATTCGTGGATGCCAGCATGTGCCGCAGGGCGCCCAGGCAGGCGTCAATGCCGGCCTCGATCTTGCCCCTGACGCTGACCGGCCAGACATGCGCGGCAACGATGTAGGCCACGGCATTGCCCAGCACAATGCCAATGATGCGGTCACGCGCCACCACCATGTCATACCCCGGCCCCGAGCCCTGGATCACGCACATGAAAAAAGCCAGCGCCATCTGAAAACCGGCATAGGCGATGCGCTCGTTGCCCACGGCAATCCATGCCGACAGCAACGCACCGGCAAATATCAGCGCCAGATACTCCACGACGGAACCCAGTCCGGGAATCACCCACAGCATGGCCGCCAGCCCCAGCGCCGCGCCGATCAGGCAGCCGGTCAAGCGCAGCACCAGCTTCTCCACGCTCTCGGCCAGGGTGGCCAGTGACACGATGTAGCAGGTCAACATGCAGGTATGGATGCCCGGCCAGTTCAGCAGCGAATACAAAAGGTAGCAGGCCATGGCCGCGGCGGTCGTCTTCAGGGCGTAGCGCGCATGCTCTGGATTGCTAAACGCGTCGGGCACTAAAAACCCGCCCGAAGAAGGCACGGGCGGCGGCGCCACGGGTGCCTGGGTAAAGCCGCGTAGGGTTGCATTGATGTCCGCCAGCACGGTGCGGGGGAGTTCGCCCAGCGGCCCGTCGCCAGCCGGCACGCTTTCGATATCGACCGGATAGCCCCCGGCAGCAAAGATGCTGGCCATGTGCGTCAGCGTCTGGCTCAGACTGCGGCGCACCGACCCCGGCAGCGCCGCGGCCGGGTCGGACCGCGACAGATCCACGCTAGTGAGCAGTGCAAACGTCGCGTCGCTGGCCGCTTCCAGCGCGGCCAGATCCTGGGCCGGCACGCCGCGCCCCAAGCGCAGGCGCCGCAGCCACAAATTGCACTCGCTCAGGCCACCATGCAAGTAACTCTGCAAGCGCCGCGCCGCGGCGGCATCGTCCAACAGCACCGCAGCTGCGGTGCGCAGGCGTTCGGTCAATGCGGCTTGCAACAGGGTGCGCGGTGCCGGGGCCATGAGCGAATTCACCAGAATAGACACGCCAGCGGGAATTGCCACCAATTGCCATGCGTACAAAAAACCACGCGTGGCCGCCTCGCCCGTGGGGATTGATCCCAGCAAGTCCATGGCATAGGCCAAAATCAACGTCAGCGTGCCCCCCACCGGACGCAACTTGCTCGCCGACACCAGCCACAATAGCAACAGGGAAATCGCCACCATGCTCGCAAGGCGCCAGGCCGGGTGCTCCAGCACCAGCGCGCAGAGGCCCACCAGCGCCACAATCACCAGCGAGATCACCACCGTCAGGGCCAACGATCCCAGCAAGCTGCTGGCACGGTCGGGCTTGTTCATGAACAGGACAACATAGACCGCCAACGCGGCCTCTGGCGCGCGAAACAGCAGCGACACCCAGGCGCTCAGTGCACAGATGAGCGCCAGACGCAATGCAAATCCCGCCCGACCCGGAAAAACCTGGAGCAGCCCCCACAAGGCCACACTACGCCCCGAAAAAGTGTCAGCGGCAGGCCGCGCCATGACCGAATTCCACACTGGCACTGGCCCCCAGGCGCATCAGATCCGGCGCCGGATGGCCGAGGCGAATGCGCACCGGAAAACGCCGTGCCACCCGTACCCAGTTCAGTGATGCGGCCACATAGGGCACGTTGCGCGGCACATTGATGCGGTCATCCGACAAGATTCCCCAGCCAATCCCCTCGACCACGCCCTTGATCGGCTGACTGCGGTCCAGCATCGAATACACCGTGGCGCACGAGCCCAGCGCCACGTCATGTAAATCGGTTTCGCGCAAATTGGCGTTGGCAAACCATTCCTCGGTATTGATCAACGTAAAAACCGCTTGCGACGGAACCAGGATTTCACCCGTGGATACCGTCAGCCCCACAATCCGTCCATCGTGGCTGGCGTGTACTGTCGCGTCGTCCAGCGCCTTTTGCGCAATGGCCAGTGCTACCGCTGCCGCACGCACCGCTGCGGTGGCACCGTCCACCGTACCCACCCCATTGCGAACCCCACGCGCCTGCTCTTGCGCCTGGCGCAAGGAGGTGTCCGCATCGCGGCGTGCCACCTCGGCCTGATCCAATTGTTGCTGGGGTACATAGCCCTTGGCGCTGAGCGGGCGCAACCGTTCCTCGGTACGGGTAGCCAACGCGGCATTGGTCTGTGCACGCTTGATCTGATCGTCGGCCAGAGTCGCTGTCGAATGCTGTGTGGACACCACGCGGCGTTGCGCGGCCAGCGCGGCCTGCGCCACTTCCAGATTGGCGGCGGCGTGTTCTACTGCCAGCAAATAGGGCTGAGGGTCGATCTGCAGCAACACATCACCCTTGTGCACGAAATCGTTCTCCCGCACCGCCAACTTGACGAGACGCCCGCCCACGGGTGACGCCACCCGCACCACGTCTGCGTCAATCGTGCCATCGTCGGTCGCTGGATGGCGAAATGCCACGCTCCACCACAGCACTGCCATCGCCGCCACAATGATGGACAGGGATACCAGCCACCCACGCTTGCCGTGCGGCACGATGCCGGCTGCTTTCATACTGTCAAACTCCTGCCCAGATATACCAGACCAGCACTGCAGCCACGCTACCTTGCGCGACGCAAACCCACAGTTGCAACGGCAAGGTCTGCGCATGGCCACGGCGCACCATCCACAACCGCGCCACAACTGCAACCACCATACCGAACAGGGCGCAGACCAGCCAGGCCGGGAAATAAGTCCCCGCCACCACCAGCGTCGGCGCGACGGAACATCCGCTCAATACACCCAGGATCAGCATCAGCCCTGGTTTGGCAAGATAGGCGCGAGCGTTGCAACGCAATGGCGTTTTGAGGAGTCTGGTATTCACGGTACGTGGACAATTTTCACAAGACCAGGCCAAGCAAATCGGTGAAATGCGGTTTGATCGAGCCAAAACTGGGCGCTCCAATACAAAAAAAGGGCCGCAAGGGCCCTTTTTTACTTCTGTCTCGAACGGTGTCGAGACGAAAGTCATTATTGCTCGCCCTTCTTGATGGCGCCCTTCTTGTTGGCGTCTTTGGCTTCGGCCTTGACCTTGGCGCGCAAAGCGGTCATTTCTTCCTTGGACAGCTTGGCTTCGGCCGTAGCAGCCAAACCGTTGGCTTCACCACCGGCGGTGTCGCCCTTCTTGTTGGCGTCTTTGGCTTCGGCCTTGACCTTGGCGCGCAAAGCGGTCATTTCTTCCTTGGACAGCTTGGCTTCGGCCGTAGCAGCCAAACCGTTGGCTTCACCACCGGCGGTGTTGCCCTTCTTGTTGGCGGCAGCGGCCTCAGCCTTTACGTCGGCGCGCGACTTCTTTGCATCGTCAGCAGCGTATACACCAGCAGCAACCAAACCCGCGAGCAAGGCGACGAGAATCTTATTCATATGAGAACTCCAAAATGTGGAAATTGATAACTTATAGCAAACACAGCCACCGCCCACGCGAAAAGAGCTGCTACAGGCCAGTATAACAAGGAACCTGCACTGTTTGGAGCAAGGGCAGGTCACCCATCCAACAACCCAATTGTGCCAATACACCGGTGGGCGGTTACCATCCACCCATGTTCAGTTACCGCCACGCCTTCCACGCCGGAAACCATGCCGACGTCCTCAAACACACCGTTTTGCTGGGCGTTCTGCGGCATATGGTGCAAAAAGACACGCCCATGACGGTGTTCGACACCCATGCGGGTGCCGGGCTGTACCGGCTGGACGGCGATTACGCCCAGACCAGTGCCGAAGCGGCGGATGGATTCCTCAAGCTGGTGGCCCACAAATCGGCCGAGCCCTTTGCGCCCCTGCTGCAGGACTACCTGGACCTTGTGGCCGGGTTCAACAAGCCCGGCAGCCACAAGGTATACCCCGGTTCGCCCTTCATCATTCAGCGCGTTTTGCAGGAGCGGGACCGCGACAAGCTCAAACTGTTTGAGCTGCACCCCACTGACACCAAGACCCTGACGGCCAACATTGCCCAGCTCGAAGCCGGGCGCCAGGTGGCCATCCTGCGCGAAGACGGCTTTGAAGGCGTCAAGAAATTCTTGCCCCCGCCCTCGCGCCGTGCGCTGCTGCTGTGCGACCCCAGCTACGAACTCAAGACCGACTACGGCCGCGTGGCGGTCATGGTGGCCGACGCGCTGCAACGTTTTGTGACCGGCACCTATGCCGTCTGGTACCCCATCATTCCGCGCCCCGAGGCGCACGACCTGCCCAAGAAGCTCAAGACCCTGGCCAACAAGGCTGGCAAGAGCTGGCTGGGTGTCACGCTCACGGTCAAGTCCAGCAAACTGCTGCAGGATGCAGCCGGTGAGGTGATTCGCCCGGGCCTGCCGGCCAGCGGCATGTTCATCATCAACCCGCCACACACCCTGAAAGCCGGCCTGCAGAAAGCCATGCCGCAAATGGTGGAGTTGCTCAAGCAGGACGCCAACGCCACCTTCACCCTGGAATCGGGTGGCTGAGGCAAGAGAGTCTGCAATGCCCTTTTTCCGTGATGCAACGGCCATCGTCCGCGGTGAGCTGACGCTCTTCCGGCGCTTTCCTAAACTCCGGGTCGCCGCCGCCGGGATCATCGTGATACCGGCGCTATACGCGCTGATCTACCTCTCCAGCGTGCGCGACCCAAGCGCCCACACGGGCGAACTCAAGGCGGCCATCGTCAACCTGGACCAGGGCCTGGACTACCGTGGCCAAGTGGTCAACATGGGGCAGGAGGTGGCCAGTTCGCTCAAAGAGAAGCGCAGCTTTGGTTTTGTCGATGTGGCGGTCGAAGAGGATGCCAAACGGGACGTGCGCCAGGGCCATCTGGCTTTTGCCCTGATCATTCCCAAGGACTTCAGCGCCAACGCCGTGCCGGGCAATGAAGCGGCAGGGGGGCGACTGGTCATGTATGTGTCCGAGGGCAACAACTACAGCGGCGCCAATCTGGCCAAGCGCTTCGCCGCCGAGCTGGGCCACCAAGTCAACGTCAACCTGAACGAGAAACGTTGGTCCCTGGTCCTGAGCACGGCCATGGGTTCCATCGACAAGCTGACCGAGTTACGCAAGGGCGTGGAGGCGCTCAAGGACGGGGCCCACCGCGTCGACGAGGGCATGACCAAGGCGGAGGCGGGCTCCAAATCCCTGGCCGCCGGAGCCGACGGCCTGAACACGGGCGTTGGACAACTGACCGAGGGCGTCAAACAACTGGGTGCCGGGCTGCGCACCATGGACCAGCAACGTCCGCCCGCACAGGATCTTGCCGCATTGAAGGCCGGCGCTACGGAGCTGGTCGCCGGGCACGCCACGCTGGACCAAGGCCTGCAGGCACTGCAGGGTGGCGCGAAAAAACTGGCTGCTGGCGCTGGCGAACTGCGCGACGATACGCAAAACATTCCGATTGTGGGCAGCCGCATCTCCGAAGCCGCAGGCCAACTAGCCGATGGCGCCACGCAATTGGGGGCCGGTCTGCAGTCCGCCAAGAGCGGCAATACCCAATTGGCCGATGGCACACAAAAGCTGAGCACCGGCGTGGGCAAGCTGACCGACGGGGTGGCCGCCATGGGTGCCGGCATCCACACCGCCGCCAGCAAACTGCCCGCGGATGCGAAACTGGATGAGCTCGCCAACGGCGGGCGCAGTCTGAGCGTCGGCGCGCAAGACCTGCGCAGCGGGCTGGCACATCTGCGCACCGGATCCAAGGAACTGGCGGGCGGCCTTGATCTACTCAACCGAAACCTGCCAACCACCATGAATGCGCCCAGCGGCAGCGCGCGCGGCCTGGCGGACTCTGTCGAACCGGCCATGGAAATTGTGGCCCCGGTGCCCAACAACGGGGCCGGATTCGCGCCCAACTTCCTGGCCACGTCCTTGTGGATGGGCGCCGTCCTGTCGGCATTCCTGCTGCACCTGCGCCTGCTTCCGCTGGGTGCGGAGCAGGCATCGCGCGCGGCCCGGCTAGCGGGAAAACTGGGTATTCCGGCGGGCATCGTGGTTGCACAGTGCACGGTGGTTATGCTGATGACGCTGTTTCTGCTGGGCCTGACCATTGACTGCCTGCCGACATTCATCCTGACGCTGGTGCTGTCGTCCATCACCTTCCTGCTGGTCATCGTGGCCCTGGCCCGCGCCTTTGGCGACGTGGGCAAGGCGGCTACGCTGCTCCTGCTGGTCCTGCAACTCTCATCGGCCGGCGGCGTGATGCCGGTGGAACTCAGCGGCGGGGTCTACCAGGCCGTGAGCCCCTGGTTACCCTTCACCTGGGTCATCAAGGCGCTGCGTGCCAGCATGTTCGGCGCCTTTGACAACGGGTGGCTGATGCCCTGGTTGATCCTGGTCCTCATCAGCACACTGGCATGGCTGGTGGCTTGCTTCTCCGGATCCTGGCTGCTCGTCGAACCAGACGAACACCGGCCGGCCATAGAAACGTGAGCAGGCTTTAGCCCGCCAACCCCAGCCGCTCACACAAGGCCAACGTGGCAACGCTCTGGTTCATCGTGTAGAAGTGCAAGGCGGGCGCGCCTCCGGCGCGCAGTTGCTCGCACAGACCCGTCACCACGTCCAGACCAAAGGCCTTGATCGACGTGGTGTCGTCGCCAAAGCTTTGCAGGCGCAGGCGAATCCAGCGCGGGATCTCGGCGCCGCAAGCGTCCGAGAAACGCATCAACTGGGTCGAGCTGGCAATGGGCATGATGCCTGGCACCACGGGCACGTTCAGCCCCAAGGCCGCGACGTCGTCGACAAAACGGAAGTAGGCATCGGGGTTGTAGAAATACTGGGTGATGGCCGAGTTGGCACCGGCGCGCACCTTGGTGGCAAAGGCCTGCAGGTCGCTGTCGGGCGACTTGGCCTGGGGATGGATTTCGGGGTAGGCGGCCACCTCGATGTGGAAGTCGTCACCCGTTTCAGACCGGATGAAGGCCACCAGATCACTGGCGTAGTGGAACTCGCCACCAGCACCGTAACCGCTGGGCATGTCTCCGCGCAACGCCACCAGGCGCTTGACGCCCATGGCCTTGAGCGTGGCCAGTTGCGCGCGCACCGTCTCGTGCGTGGCGCCAATGCACGAGAAGTGCGAGGCGGCACTCACACCCTCGGCCAGAATTTCGCCGACGGCGTTGAACGTGCCTTCCTGCGTCGAGCCACCGGCGCCAAAGGTCACCGAACAGAATTCGGGCTTCAAGGCATACAGCTGCTGCCGCACGGTGCGCAGCTTGGCGACGCCTTCGGGTGTCTTGGGCGGGAAAAACTCCACGCTCACAGGGATACGGGTTGTTTCGGACATAGATACTCTCTCCGTAATTGCGGTCTGTCCCGCTTCTATTCAGTTGAGGACAGAGCTGGCTCGCTACGCGTAGCTGCGGTCTGTCCCGCAAAGTCTCAGACTTTCCTTGAGCAGATAAAAAATTCGCGGTTGCCGTCGCCGCCTTCAATCGGTGAGTCGAACCACGCCGTGACGGTCAGGCCCAACTCGGCGCAGGCCTCGCGCAACCGCGTCTCGATCAGCGGGTAAAACGACGCATCCTTGACGATGCCGCCCTTGCCCACCTGCCCGGGCTGCAGCTCGAACTGCGGCTTGACCAGCATCAGCAAGGTGCCGCCGGTTTTCAGGAACGGCACAACCGCCGGCAGCACCAGGGTCTGCGAGATGAAGGACAGGTCGCCCACCACCACATCAAACTCCGTCACCAACGGCTCGGCGTCTTCGGCCTCTGGATAAAACAGGCCGCCAGCCCCCGTGTAATTGACACACGCCGCTATCAAATCACTAGCATCCAGGGAACGGGCATTGACCTTTTCGACGCACAGCACACGGCCATCCTCGCGCAGCTTGGGGTGGAGCTGGGCACTACCCACATCCACACCCACGACCATGCGCGCGCCATGCTGCAACAGACAGTCGGTAAAGCCGCCGGTGGATTGCCCCACGTCCAGGCAAGCCAGGCCGTCCACGGACAGCCCCACCTGCTTGAGCGCGGCCTCCAGCTTCAGGCCGCCACGGGATACGTAGCGGGCTTCGGAATCGTCGAGCAGGCGAACGTCGGCGTTCTCCGGAACCTCGTCGCCGTTCTTGGCGATGCGCTTCCACGCCTCGCCCTGCAGCCATTCCACACCGTCGGCAATCAGGCGTTGGGCCTGCGACCGGGTAGTGGCCAGGCCACGTTGAACGAGTAGTTGGTCAATGCGCATATTTTTCCAGTTGTTGCACCAAGAGCACTCCCCTTACCAGGGATACCGCCGAACCGGCTATGCCGGGCGGCTGGTATCGCCCCCTTGAGGGGGAGGCGCCGCAGGCGCTTCGGGGGTGTTAGTACCTGTACGTGTCTTTTTTGTACGGGCCGGACTTGCTGACGCCGATGTAGGCGGCCTGCTCGTCGGTCAGCTCGGACAACATGGCGCCGACCTTCTTCAGGTGCAGGCGGGCGACCTTTTCGTCCAGGTGCTTGGGCAGCACATAGACCTTGCCGTTCTTGTATTCCTTGGGTTTGGTGAACAGCTCGATCTGGGCGATGGTCTGGTTTGCAAAGCTGGACGACATCACAAAGCTGGGGTGGCCAGTGCCGCAACCCAAGTTCACCAGGCGGCCCTTGGCCAGCAGGATGATGCGCTTCTCGGGCTTGCCGTTCTTGCCCTTGGTGGCGGGGAAGATCACGTGGTCAACCTGGGGCTTGATCTCGTCCCACTGCAGCTTTTCCAGCGAAGCGACATCGATTTCATTGTCGAAGTGGCCGATATTGGAAACGATGGCCTGGTCCTTCATCGCCGCCATGTGCTTGTAGGTGATGACGTTCTTGTTGCCGGTACAGGTCACGAAAATGTCGCACTTGTCGGCGGCGTATTCCATGGTCACGACCTTGTAGCCTTCCATCGCGGCCTGCAGGGCGTTGATGGGGTCGACCTCGGTCACCCACACCTGGGCGCTCAGGGCGCGCAGGGCCTGGGCGGAACCCTTGCCCACGTCGCCGTAGCCGGCCACACAGGCCACTTTGCCGGCGATCATCACATCGGTCGCGCGCTTGATGGCATCGACCAGGGATTCGCGGCAGCCGTAGAGGTTGTCGAACTTGCTCTTGGTCACCGAGTCGTTGACGTTGATGGCGCGGAAGGCCAGCGTGCCCTTGGCGGACATTTCTTCCAGGCGCATCACGCCGGTGGTGGTTTCTTCGGTCACGCCGATGATGTTCTTCAGGCGGCGGCTGTACCAGGTGGGGTCGAGCTTGAGCTTGGCCTTGATGGCCTTGAACAAACAGATTTCTTCTTCGCTGCCGGGCTTGGCCAGGACCTTGATGTCCTTCTCGGCCCTGGCACCCAGGTGCATCAGCAGCGTGGCGTCGCCGCCGTCATCCAGAATCATGTTGGGGCCTTCGAGCGCCGTGCCCTTCTTGCCGCCGAATTCAAAAATGCGGTGCGTGAAATCCCAATACTCTTCCAGCGTTTCGCCTTTGTGCGCAAACACCGGCGTGCCCTTGGCCACCAGCGCGGCAGCGGCGTGGTCTTGCGTGGAGAAGATGTTGCACGACGCCCAACGCACTTCGGCGCCCAGCGCTTGCAGGGTTTCGACCAGCACGCCGGTCTGGATGGTCATGTGCAGCGAGCCGGTGATGCGCGCGCCCTTCAGGGGCTGGCTCTTGGCGAACTCTTCGCGGATCGCCATCAGGCCGGGCATTTCGGTCTCGGCAATGGTCAGTTCCTTGCGGCCCCAGGGGGCCAGGCTCAGGTCGGCAATTTTGTAGTCTTCGGCTTTAACGGGTTTGAGTGCGCTCATGGTCTGCTCCAAATAAATGTGAGGGCCACTGCACTGTGCGAAAAACCGGGGAGAACCGAGGAAATGGGCTCACCGCACAGACCAGTGGGTGAGCGCCGTTGACTTGCAATGCCCCAGAAGGGCAAAGTATTCCGAGCCTCACTCGCGTCCTTTTCCGGCTGGGGGGAAAGGCGATCGAGCTGCAACGCTCCTCGGAAGACGCCGATTATACGGAGCTACGCACCAGCCTGCCAACCCGCGCGTTTTTTACGCGGCTTTGCGTGTCACCTGCGTGGCTGACCCGCACCGCAAGCCGCCAGACACTGTCAGCCCCCAATAGGAGCTTTTCATGGACATTCGAAACAAGGTCGCCATCGTCACCGGCGGCGCCAGCGGCATTGGCCGCAGCATCGCCCGCCGCTTTGCCGCCGATGGCGCGCGCGCCGTGGTGGTGGCCGACCTGAACCTGGAGCGCGCCCAGGCCGTGGCCGCCGAGATCAACGGCCTGGCCGTGCGCTGCGATGTCAGCCAGGAGGCCGACATCCAGGCCCTGGTGGCCACCACGCGTCAGCACTATGGCCAGGTCGATGCCTATATCTCCAACGCCGGCATTCTGGGCCGCATGGGTGGTCTGGATCTGGAAGACCCGCTGTGGGAAGCCATGTGGCACATCCACGGCATGGCGCACGTCTGGGCGGCCCGCGCCGTGGTGCCCGAGATGGTGGCGCGCGGCGACGGCTTCTTTATGGTCACCGCGTCGGCGGCCGGGCTGCTAACGATTGTCGAATCCCCCGCCTACGCCGTGACCAAGCATGCTGCCGTGGCGTTTGCCGAGTGGCTGCGCATTGCCTATGGCCGCAAGGGCGTGCAGGTGGCCTGCCTGTGCCCGCAGTCGGTGCAGACCGACATGGTCACCGGCGACGGCGGTTCGGCCTCGCACGACGGCATCCTGGCGCCAGAGGTGGTCGCGGAAGAAGTGCGCACCGTCATGCAGAACGGCAAGTTCCTGGTGCTGCCCCACCCCGAGGTGGCGCAGTACTTCCGCAACAAGGGCCAGGACTACGAGCGCTGGATTGGTGGCATGCAGAAGATGTATGCCCGCCACGCCGAAGGCGGCTGAGCCTCCCCCCCTAGTCGTCATTTGTCCGCCAGCCGCCGGGAAAGCGTTTCCAGCTGCGTCGACAGGTCTCGCACCGACTGGGTCAGGGCCAGCAATTCCTGCTCTTTCAGGAGATCGATCTTGTCGTGGAGCAGTTCGATTTCAAGTTCCGCCTTGATGTTGATTTCGTAGTCACTCTCCGCATGCCGGCGATCCATTTCCGACTGCCGGTTCTGGCTCATCATGATGGCCGGCGCCGTGTAGGCCGCCTGAAACGACAGCAGCAAGTTGAGCAAGATAAACGGATACGGATCCCAGGCCCCAGATCCCACCAGGGTATTGCCGGCAATCCACACCGCGATGGCCGTGCTCTGGAGGATGATGAAGCGCCACGAGCCAATGGTTGCGGCCACCCTGTCGGCCAGGCGCTGCCCCGCAGTCGGCGGCGCAGGGTCAAAGTGGTCGGGTTGGGTGGGTGGTCGCGCGGGCTGCTTGCGCCGATGGGCCCGTCTATGGGCGCGCAAAAGCTGGAGCTGCTGCTGGTCTTCAACAGGCAGGGCTGGAATCGATGCTACTGGGTTTGTTTTGGCCATGGCAACCAGCTTAGCCCAAAGCGCGGCGCAGCAGGCGACGAGTCCGACACCGTCGATCAAGGAATTTCCAGCGCAGTGTAAGCTTCTGCCCCTCAGCACCGTAGTCTTTCTGCTTTCACAAACCCTATTGCGCAATATGACACCACTGATTCGTACCAAAACCATAGTCCTGGGTCTCACGCTGGCTGTGTTCGGTCTTGCTGGCTGGGCCAAAGACGCACCACCCCCGCCTGGCGTATCCAACCCGGCCCAAGCCCTGGAGCAGGTCAGCACCCAGGGCAAGGGGTTTACCGTCGGTTCCGCGGCAAGCGCGAACACGGTCTATGTGATGTTCGACGCGCAATGCCCCCACTGCGGCCATCTATGGCAAACCACGCAGCCTTTGTGGGGCAAGGTAAAGTTTGTGTGGATTCCCGTCGCCATATTGAACCCCAAGAGCGCCCCGCAAGGCGCGCTGTTATTGGGTGCGCCCAACCCGGAGCAGGCCATGGTGTCGCACGAGGCCTCCATCATGGCGGGCAAAGGCGGAACTATCGTCATGGGCACCGTATCCCCCGCGATGGCCGCCGCCATCAAAGGCAATACCGGCCTCTTCAACCAGCTCAAGATTGAGTCGGTCCCCTTTATCCTGGCCAAGAATGCGCGCACCGGCGAGGTCGTCAGCACACTGGGCGCCCTGGAGACCAAGGCCCTGGCAGAGTTCATTGGGGTGGACGCAAACTAAGGCGAATGGGATGACCCCTTAAAATCACGCCCTTTGCCTCTGCCGCTGCTTGCAGCCACCCGCCTCCATGACTTTTCTTGCCGAGACCAAGCGTCGCCGCACCTTTGCCATCATTTCCCACCCCGATGCCGGTAAAACCACGCTGACTGAAAAGCTGCTGCTGTTCTCGGGTGCGATCCAGATCGCTGGCTCCGTCAAAGCGCGCAAGGCCACGCGCCATGCGACCTCTGACTGGATGGAGATCGAGAAGCAGCGCGGCATCTCGGTCGCCTCCAGCGTGATGCAAATGGCCTACCGCGACCATGTGGTCAACCTGCTGGACACACCCGGCCACAAGGACTTCTCGGAAGACACCTACCGCGTGCTGACCGCAGTGGATTCGGCCCTGATGGTGATCGACGCGGCCAATGGTGTGGAAGCCCAGACCCGCCGCCTGATCGAGGTCTGCCGCCAGCGCGATACGCCCATCATCACGTTTGTGAACAAGATGGACCGCGAAGTGCGGGAACCCCTGGACATACTGGACGAGATCGAACGCGAGTTGGGCATGCCCTGCGTGCCCATGACCTGGCCCGTGGGCCAGGGCAAATCCTTCGGCGGCATCGTCAATCTGCGCACACAGATGATGACCGTGTTTGACGGCGGCAAGGACCGCCGCCCGCAGGAATTCGAATCCATGCCCTTGAGCGACCCCGCCGCGCTGGAAAAGCGCTTTGGCCATGAGTGGACGTCCGCCATGGAGAGCATGGAACTGGCCACCGGCGCGTCGCCTGCCTGGGACCATGAAGCCTTCCTGGCCGGCAAGCAAACCCCGGTGTTCTTCGGCTCCGGCGTCAACAATTTTGGTGTCATGGAAGTGCTGGACGCACTGGTCGACCTGGCGCCCTCGCCGGGCAAACGGACCAGTTCCTTCGTCGTCAACAAGCAGCCGGTCATCAAAGAGGTGCAACCCGACGACGACGCCTTCAGCGGCGTGGTGTTCAAGGTGCAGGCCAATATGGACGCCAACCACCGCGACCGCATCGCCTTCGTGCGCGTGGCCTCGGGCAAATACACGCCGGGCATGAAGCTCAAAGTCATGCGCACCGCCAAGGAACTGCGCCCCACGTCGGTTGTGACCTTCATGAGCCAGCGCCGTGAGGCGGTGGAAGAGGCCTACGCCGGCGACATCGTCGGCTTCACCACCCACGGCGGCGTGCAGTTGGGCGACACCATCACCGACGGCAGCGTCAACCTGCTCTACACCGGCCTGCCCTTCTTCGCGCCCGAAATGTTCATGACCGTGGTGCTGCGCAACCCGCTGCGCACCAAGCAGTTGCAGCAGGGCCTGGCCCAGTTGGGTGAAGAGGGCGCGATCCAGGTGTTCCGACCCGAAGTCGGCGGCAACATGCTGCTGGGCGCCGTCGGTCAGTTGCAGTTTGAAGTCGTGCAGCACCGGCTCAAGGGCGAGTACGACGCCGACATCCGCCTGGAAGGATGCCAGTACACCGGCGCGCGCTGGATCACCGCCGACACGCCGCAGGAACTGAAGGCTTTTTGCGACGCCTACCCCATGCGCATGGCGCGCGACGCGGCCAACACGCTGGCCTATCTGTGCACCAGCCCGTATGACGTGCGGCTGGCGCAGGAACGCTTCCCCAAGATCCACTTCCATCCGCTGCGCGAGCATGCCGGGCTGGCACTGCAGACTGCAGGTTGATCAAGCCATTCACGGGTTCGTTTGATGTTGCCCCTGTCATCCTGGCCCGCGTCCGAACGCCGCGGCATTGTCGGCGTCTTCACCGACATTGACGACACGCTCACGACCGAAGGCGCCATCACGCCCGACGCATTGCAGGCCCTGGCCGACCTGAAAGCAGCGGGACTGACAGTTATCGCCATCACCGGCCGACCCATTGGCTGGTGCGCGGCGTTCATGACAGGCCCGGCACCCTGGCCGGTCGACGCCATGGTGGCGGAAAACGGCGCAGTGGCGTTTGTACACACACGCTCGGGCGAAGCTGTAAGCAATATTGCCCTGGAGCCCTCGTCGAATAAGGATACTTCGCTATCAAAACTGTATCAACAGGATGCAGTGACCCGTGCCGCCAATCAGATGCGCATGCAGCAGATCGGGGCCCGGGTGATGTTCGAAGTACCCGGTGTCTTCATCACCCGCGACAGCGTGGGCCGTGAAACCGACCTGGCGTTTGACTACCACGAGCACGCCCGCCTCTCGCCCGAAACGGTGCAGCGCGTGGTGGGCCTGTTGCAGGGCTATGGCATGCACACCACGGTCAGCAGCATCCACATCCACGGCTGCTTTGGCAACTTCGACAAATGGCAGGGCGCCAACTGGATCGTGCGCGAACTGCTGGGCCGCGACCTGGCGCAGGAGCTGGACCGCTGGGTGTTTGTCGGCGATTCGGGCAACGACCAGGCCATGTTCGAGCACTTCACGCACAGCGTGGGTGTGGCCAACATCCGCCACTGTGCCGACCGGCTCACGCACCTGCCGCGCTACATTGCGCCCAGTGAACGCGGGGCGGGGTTTGTCGAGGTGGCCAAGGCGGTTACCGATAGCCGGTAGCAGGCGGGATTCAGGCCCTAGTCTGACGGTGCCTGTGGGGTGCGTGTGGCCCGCACCACCAGCTCGTCATACCCGGTCACCGCATCCGGCTCGCGCGCAAACTCCCATTCAGGCAGCAGCCCCAGCAACACCTCGGCCGTGGTGCGCACGATGCACCCCGCCGCCACATGCCCGCCCAGCACCTGGCCGGTAGACGTGCTCAGCGCCATGTGCAGGTGCGAACTGCTCCTGGCACCATCAAACGCCACGGTGCCCGACAGGCTGAGGATTTCCATATCGCCCGTCAGGCGCTCGGGCTGCTCTGCCCCGGCCAGCCGCAGGCCCGCAGTGGACAGGCTGCCGATGCCCGAAAGCACAAAGGCGGCGCGGCAGTTCTGGCCTTGTACAGCAGCCTCCAGTGCGGGGCGCAGGTCCTGGCCGGGGTGCAGGCGGATGGGGAAGGTTTGCAAGTTGGCTACTTCGCGTTCAAATCATCGTTCTTGAAGTACTTCGTGCCCTGGATGGTGGCCTGCAGGGCCAGGCCGTTTTCGGTCAGCTGGTACAGGTTGACGCCCGGAGCCACGGTGATGGCACCGGCTGCGGCACCGCCCTTGTCGCCGGCCTTGGCAGCGGCGTCGGCCTGGGCGCTGGCCTCCCAGCCACTGTTGGTGAACTGGTTGAGTTTTTCGGTGGTGGAGAAGACGAAGACGCCGCGGAAGTCTTTCACGCCCAGGCCGATGCCAAAGCCGCCCGACACCATCTTCATGTAGGTGTCCTTGCCGCTGCGGTTGTCATGCGCCACGCCCGAGCCACCGGCGGCGGACAGCAGGATCAGGTTGATGCCGACGTTGCTGAAGACGGCGTAGCCGGCCGCCTTTTGCACATCGGCGCGGGCGGCGGGGTGCACCTTGTACAGGCGCTCCAGCGTGGTGGCGCGCATTTTCTGGATCTCGGCGCGCGCCTCCGCCGGGGTTGCTGCCAGGGTGTTGCCGGCAAAGCCCCATATCCCCAAGAGCGACAAAAAAACCGCAGCCGGAGCGCGGGTGAGAAATGGACGGCGTTGCATGGTCAGGTTCTCCAGTCAGTAAAAAGTCTAGATCCGGTTGGCGTCCGGGGCGATGAAGGGCAGATGCAGCGTAAAGCGGGTGGCCACGGCGGGCGTGCTGTGCACGGTGATGCGCCCGCCCAGCGGGCCATACACCATGTTGTGCGAGATATGCAGGCCCAGACCGGTGCCGCCCTGGCCGAGTTTGGTGGTGAAGAAGGGGTCAAAAATCTTGCCCACGTTCTCCGGTGGGATACCGATGCCATCGTCCATGACGGTGATGCAGGCCCGCTCGCCATCGCGCGCGCAGGTGACGGTGATGGTGCCAGGCTGCGTATGGTTGAAACCGTGCTTGGCGGCATTCATGACCAGGTTGGTGATGACCTGGCCCAGCGGACCGGGGTAGCTGCGCATGGCAATACCGGGCTCCAGCTTTTGCACCAGTTTGATCGGCGTCTTGGCCAGGATATGGGCAATGACGGACAGCATTTCGGCGATTTGCCGGGCCAGGTCAAAGTCGCGCAGCTGGTCGGTGGTCTGGTCCACCGCCACCTGTTTGAAGTTCTGGATCAGCTCGGCCGCGCGCCGTGAACTGTTCAGCATCAGCTCCGCGCCTTCTTCGATCCGTCCCGTAAATGCATTGAGCGCCGTGCGGGTCAACGCACCCGTGGCGACGGCCTGGTCCAGCTGACGCGCAACCTCCTGCTGGGTGCTGGCCACCATCATGATGTTGCCAATGGGGGTATTGAGTTCATGCGCCACACCGGCCACCAGTCGTCCCAGCGAGGCCATTTTCTCGGCCTGCACCAGGCCCTCCTGGGCACTTTGCATATTGGACAGTGCGGCGCGGGCTTCTTCTTCGGCCTCCTTGCCCGCTTCCAGCTCGTCGCCCAGGCGGGTGGTGATGGCATTGATGCTGCGGGTGATGGCGCCAAACTCGTCGTCGGCCGTGACCGGCAGGGCCACGATGTCGGATGCCCCATCGCGCCGGATGGCATCGTCCAGTGCCTGCTGCAGTCGCCGCACGCGCTTGAAAATCAACTGGTCCACCCCCACCCACACCACCGCCAGCAGGATCAGCCCCACGCCCACCAGTTGGGCCAGCGCAAGCCACACGGTCGTCGTAAGGGTCTGGCGCAGGGAACTGTCCGACCAGGCGACCTGCACGCTGCCCAGATGGTTGCCTTCCACCCTGGGCAGTTCCATGGTCAGGACTTCGGCATCCGTGGGCAGGTCGCCGCCGGCCACCGGCAGTGCCAGCCCTTTCTGGGCGATGATCTTGCCGCTGTCGTCCACCACCGCCATGCCCAGCACGGAGCCCCCGAGCTCGGCACCCAGTGCCGCGTTCAGACTGGGGATGTCGAAGTTCCACAGGGACATGGAAACCGGCTGTGCCAGATGGCGCTGCAGCTGGGCCCACGTGGCATCGCGTTGCGCACGCAAACGCTGCTCGGTCATCAGGTACGAGCCCACCCCGAACCCGCCCATCAGCAAGGCCGACGCCAGCAGTGCGATCAGGGCCAGCTTGGCCCTGGCAGACCGGGGACGCAAACTGTTGAACGCCGTGAGGTGCATCAGGGTGAGCGTAGCGCCTGCGGCGGGCAAGCGTCAAGCCCCAACAAAGCCCTCCAGCACATTGACCGCATTCACACCAACCTCGGCCACCGCATAGCCGCCTTCAAAGACCAGCGCGGTGGGCAGGCCCGCAGCAGCCAGGCGCTGGCCCACGCGCAGGTAGTCGTCGCTGTGCAGCGTGAAACCCGAAATGGGGTCGCCGACAAAGGTGTCCATGCCCAACGAGACGACCAGCGCCTGCGCGCCAAAGCGCTGGATGGCGCCCAGCGCATGCTCCAGTGCGGCAGACCAGACCTCGAACCCGGTGCCGCGTGGCAAGGGTATGTTGAGGTTGGCGCCCAGCCCAGCGCCCACACCGGTTTCGTCCGCATGGCCCAGGAAGAACGGGTATTCGGTGCGCGGGTCGCCATGGATGCTGGCGAAGAACACATCGGGGCGGTCGTAAAAACAAGCCTGCGTGCCGTTGCCGTGGTGGTAGTCGATGTCGAGCACGGCCACCCGCTCCAGGCCTGCATCGCGCAGGTGCTGCGCCGCCAGCGCGGCGTTGTTCAGGAAGCAGTAGCCGCCAAAGAAGTCGGCTCCCGCATGGTGGCCGGGCGGGCGGCTTAGCGCAAAGGCCGCGCGGTCGCCCTGCACCAGTCGCTGCGCGGCGCTGAGCGCGCAGTCGGCCCCGGCGCGCGCCGCCACCCAGGTACCCGCCGTGAAGGGCGAGCCCGCGTCGTAGGAATACAGGCCCAGCTTGGCGGCAAAGTTGTCGGGTTCGATATCGGTGCGAAAGGTGCGTGTGGGCCAGACCGACGGCAAGATGTCCTTGTCCGCATTGGCCGGGTCCAGCGCCACCCACTGGTCCCAGGCCGTGGCCAGAAAGCGCAGGTAGCGCGGGCTGTGGATGCGCGCCAGCGACGCGTCGTCAAACGCGTCGGGGTGCTGCACGCTGCCCAACTGGCGCCGCTGCAACTCGGCCAGCACATGGTCAGCACGGGCCGGCACTTCAAAGCAGGGCACCAGCGCGCCGCGGAACATTTCGACCTTGCCCTGGTGGCGGGCGTGCAGGTGGTTGTAGAAGGTGATCATGGCGAAGCGGGGCGGGTTCAGGGCTGGCGCATCAGGCCGAGTTTTTCCACCAGCGCCTTTTCCTTGGTGTAGGTCTCTTGCGCAAACTTGAGGTAAGCGGCGGAGTTCATGTACATAGGCACCATGTCGTAGCGGGCCAAGGCCGTCAAGTAGCTCTCCTGCTCCATGGCCTGTTTGAAGGCATCGTGCAGGCGTTTGATGACCGCCGGCGGAGTGCCCTTGGGCGCGCCGATGCCAAAGGGCGAGTTCTGCACCAGGTCCAGCCCCAGCTCCTTGAGCGTGGGTGCGTCAGGGAACTTGGCCAACCGCTCTGCACCCCAGGTGTTGAGCACACGCAGCTTGCCGGCCGCCACCTGCGGCGCAAAGCCGGTGGAGTCGGCTGCGGCCATGATCTGCCCACCCAGGATGGCCTGCATCAGGTCGGCACTGCCCTTGTACGGAACGTGCAGCAGTT
>ERZ724516.555-NODE-555-length-23333-cov-5.352565_pt1 | contig 23333 bp, 21 predicted proteins | sample MGYA00376049_ERZ724516 | MGnify/ENA primary metagenome ERZ724516 (study PRJEB28724, sample SAMN07190886) | activated sludge metagenome | isolation source: activated sludge of sewage treatment plant in Hong Hong | place: USA: Christiansburg, Virginia | collected... | reverse complement strand
GGTCTTCTCATTGCTTCTGCTCCTTGGCAGGCGATTTCCATCGCCCATTGAAGCAGATGGTATGGACACCGCCCTTCCCCGAGGAGATCGTATCCGATGAAGACTAAGCATCGCTTGCTGGTCCTCCGTCTTAACCGCGACTGTACGCATTCCCGGTTGAGTCACGGCCGTCCAAAGTGCGCGTGCATCAGCCGCATCGGTCTTGTTCGTCTGCACAAACGGGCGAATAAATGAGGCGTGCAAAAGTACCACTTCATGCCCCAGAGCGGCAATCTTTCTTGCTCACCAATGTCCGCTTCCACAAGCCTCCAGGGCCACACGTCCAACTGTCCGTTTCGCCAGAAACTGAATCAATTCATCTCGACTGAATCGCTTATTCGCGATCTCGCCACTTTCAACGTCAACCCAGTACATCTGAAAAACGCTTTTCGAAATATCCAATTCGTACGTAGTAATGTTCATTTTGAATTCCTCGTTCCTCAAGTGGTTTTACTGACAACAACACTGTGGCACATTGGTTCCGTTTTAGCCGGATGGGCCTTCGCTCACTGTTGGTCAAATTCCGAACGATGCAGGTCAATCAACTTCGGGGATTGCTGTACGAATTTGGGGTGTCGTTGAAATCTGGGCGGCACGCTGGCCTGAATGAAATCAGAATGCGAATGGCAGAACTGGAAACAGGATTACCTGGGGTGCTTTGGCAACAGCTCCCGGATCAATTAAGGCGAATTGAGGAAATTGATCGACACATCGAGCAAATTGAGAAGCAGATGAGCCAATGGCAAAAACAAGAAGCGGCCTGTCGTGCCATCTCTGAAATTCCTGGCATCGGCCGGCTGACAGCAACTGCTCTTGTGGCAACGACGGGAGAACCCAAGACGTTCAAATCTGGCAGGGAGTTTGCGGCGTTTTTGGGTCTGGTGCCGCGTCAGCAAGGAACGGGAGGAAAAGTTCGATTGGGATCAATTTCGAAACGTGGGGACACGTACTTACGTACTCTGTTAATCCATGGGGCTAGGGCTGTTTTATTCAGAACAAAATGCCCGACAGCTTGGCAGACTGACATCCAGCCCCGACGACCGGTGAATGTCGCTGCGGTTGCTTTAGCCAATAAGCTGGCGCGGACAGCGTGGGCCGTCTTAGCCAAAGGAGCCCAGTATCAAAAAGAATATGTAAGTGTAAAACCAGCATAGGGTTACGAAGGAAAATAGGGCAATGGTGTGACGTAACGGTTGCTTGGGTTGGAAAACATGTGATGGCAAAATAGGTTGGACCGCAAGAACGTAAACCTGAGAAATCTCTGGTGCTTTAAAACATGAGAAGCAGATAAGGACGTTCTTGGCAAATTCCATTAGGGCCCGCAGGCTTCGGCTTGCATGACAAGGCCGGATATAAGACTGCAACCAATACCTCGTCGAGGCATTACATGAAAATCAACTTGGCAAACGGGCGGTGTCCACATAAGAGACTTCACTTATCCGGATGTCCTGATTCGTGGAACCACTTCTTTAATCGCCTCGGTACCCATCGGGCCACTGACCATCCAGTCAATAAGTTCTTTGGGAATATTCAGCAGCGCCGCTGCCGGCATCATCTTGCTTGGCATACATACTCCTTCTTGCTGACATGTTATGCCGCACACACAAAATTTCTGACAGGTTCAACTACGCTTTTTTGATAAGTTTTGCCGGTACTCCACCCCATATCTCGCCGGGAGCAATGTGAGTTCCCTTCGTAACTACCGCTCCAGTAGAAACGATCGCTCCATCGCCAATCGTAACACCTGAAAGCACTGTTGCCCCAGCACCGATAGTGACGTTATTCCCCATCCGTATCGGATAATGAGCCAGTTTTTTACCCTCAATAACATGTGGAACAAGTAGAGCATATTGACCAACGATACTATTGCTACCAATTTCAACGAACTGCCCGTCAAGAATTATGCCTGAGCTGTAAGTATTTTCGCCGAGTTTAGCGCCCAAAGCCAAATAAACCAATCGCATAATTGGCACAGGGACAAAGCCACTGCGTAGAATTGGGTAAAAAAGTATTAGATAGAAAAGCAGATATACGTGATAAATAAACTCCTGTTGAGATCCTTCAGGTATTTCCCCCTCGCGCAAAGGAAATACCGCCAAGAACAGCCTAAAAAATGAAAAAGCAAACAGATAAATCAGCAGCGCTGAAAGACATACAACACCAATTTCGTGATATTTTTCCAATGGCAGAAAGCCCGCAATCAGCAAGGCGCTGCCAATGCCAAAAGAAATCAGCAGCAGCAACATTAATAAAAATACTGTGGTTTGTAACGCGCTAATTTTTCTCATATTTACACTCCTTTATTTTCTAAGTAAATATCCACCGGCAAAGCCGGGGACTTTAAGTTGTGGGCCGCTCAAAACGGCTATGTGGGGTCGCTAACGCGGCCCCCGTTCTTTGGCACCACCTTTCGGTGGCCGTTCAGTGCCAGAGATTCAGTTCTTCCAAGCGCTTGTCCTCATGCTCCTGATTTTAAATGTACTCTCGGATCACCGCCTCATCCCCTCCAACCGTCGAGACAAAGTACCCTCTGACCGAGAAGTGCTGACCGACAAAATTTCGCTGCTTCTCCCCATACACTCGTGCCAGGTGTATTGCACTCTTCCCTTGATATACCCAATCACCTGTGACACCGAGTACTTCGGCGGTATCGCAATCATCATGTGCACGTGATCCGGCATCAGGTGCCCTTCCTCAATTCGGCTTTCCTTTTGCAGCGCCAGTTTACGAAATACCTCTCCAAGGTATTGCCTCAACTGCCCGTACAACGTCTTTCTCCGACACTTCGGAATAAAGACCACATGGTATTTGCACTCCCATTTCGTGTGGTTTAGGCTTTCAAATTCGTCCATCGAATAACTCCCTTTCATGTGCTTGGCTGCTCACGATCGGAAGTTTTCTCGATGGACTCCCCTATATGTCAAACATCTGCCGCCTCCCCGGCAGAGCCGGGGGAACTCTCAACTTATTAGTTTTTAACGACTTGTTACTTAAGGATTATCTAAACAAGCAGTCATTTCCGGATGGCCTGTCATAAAAGTGCTGAAAAAAGAGCGAATTTCGGTCGTTGACCGTAATAAATCGGGGTTTTACCCCTCATTTTTTGCATCATGAGCGCACCTCGCCTGTCGTAGGCATCAAACGATGCCGTGCCATCCACAGATTAGAGAGCGCAAACAGCGTCACGATTTGCCCGGTGTTTTTCTTGAGTCCGCGATAGCGAACTTTGGCAAACCGAATTGCCGCTTAATCACACGGAACGGATGATCAAACACGGCGCGAATAGCCGACAGAATCCGGTTGGATTTCTTCTGCTGATCGGTCGGTTCGCCTCCCTTGGGCTTCTTGGTTGGCACCAGAATGGCCAGGGCCGTCTTCGGCTTGGAGATGTTCGATGGTGTAGTTGTTCTGGTGATAGCCACGATCAGCGAAGACGATTTGTTCGTTACCGTGCAGGTAGTCTTTGAGCGTGACGCTGTCGGCGACCTTGGCGGTGGTGCATTCGACGGTATGAATCAGACCACTTTGGGCATCGACACCAATATGGGCCTTCATGCCGAAGTGCCACTGGTTGCCTTTCTTGATCTGGCTCGTCTCAGGATCGCGTTTCTTGTCTTGGTCCTTGGTGGAACTCGGGGCAGCAATCAGCGTGGCGTCAACCACTGAGCCACGCTTCATGCTCAGTCCTTTCTCGCTCAGAACAGCATTGACCTCAGCAAAGAGGGCAACCGCTAGTTCGTTCTGTTCCAGCAAATGCCGGAAGCGAAGGTTGGTGCTTTCATCGGGCATCACATCTTCAAAAGCATCGAGTCCTGCGAACTGGCGTAGCAATGGCACATCGTGCAGTGCTTCTTCCATCGCCGGATAGGAACAACCAAACCACTGTTGCATGAAATGAATACGCAGCATCGTGCTCAAAGGCATCGGCGGACGGCCATTCCTTACTGATGCCACTGGGGTATCTCTTTCTCATGCCCCAGTTTACGACATGCGATTGATTGTGAACATAGATGGTCGCCCCGGGTTTGCCACGCTTTCAATCAGTGACGTTCAACAGGTGGAGATTGCAGCCATAGATCCGGACTTTGATCGAGGCCAAGGCATCTGTCCCTGATGGAATATGCAGATCGGTAGCTCAACAGCCTCCAGTACTCGAAGTACGAAGTTCACATCAGCATTCACCGATCCCGGTCTGACCTGTCTCGCCATCACGTCATGATTGCCTGTGCAATCGGTGCTTCTCCTTGATGTTTGCTGCTGTTGTATTGCTACCTTGCAGGCTTATCCACGGGGCCGATGGTCGAAGGTCCTTTTAGACCGTAGGGCAGCGGCACGGTGGATAACCCGTATTCATGCCGCCACTCCGCACCTGGGTTCGTAGTCTCGCTCGTGAGCAAGGAGCGCCCAAACAATCCGAGCATTCTTGTTGGCCTGTGCTACTGCGGCCACGTTCTTGTGACGTCGTCCCATAACCTCCGCGAGCCAGCTGCCAGCATAGGCAACTTTGCGCTCGGCAACACGGATTACGGCTCGCGCTCCGTGGATCAGCAGGGTTCGCAGATAAGTGTCGCCTCGTTTGCTGATGCCCAGCAGCGTTTGCTTGCCGCCGCTGGAGCTCTGGCGTGGCACCAGCCCTAGCCAAGCCGCCAGTTGTCGGCCATTCTCAAAGTTCCGCGCATTACCGATCGATGCCGCCAGGGCGCTTGCCGTGATGGGGCCAATGCCGGGAATCTGCGCTAACTTTCTACTCACCACGCTCTCCCGGTGCCAAGCTTGGATCTGCACTTCCAAGTCTTGGACCTGCCGGTCCAACTCCTTGAGGTGGTCGCCAAGGCGTGCAATCAGGTGGCGAAAAATGCCAGGCAAGCCATTCTCTCCATCCTCCAGAATCTCAGGCAGTCGCTTACCGATGTACCCAATGCCTTGCGGGATGGTGATGCCGTATTCAGCCAGTAGGCCACGAATCTGGTTGGCCTGAGCTGTTCTTGCCTTAACGAAGCCTTGGCGGGCGCGATGCAGCGCCAGCACAGCCTGCTGTTCACCATTCTTGATCGGCACAAAGCGCATATTTGGTCGACTCACCGCCTCGCAGATCGCCTCGGCATCGGCCGCATCGTTCTTATTGCTCTTCACATACGGCTTTACAAACTGCGGTGCCATCAGTTTCACCGTATGGCCCATTGCCTGCAGTTTGTTCGCCCAAAAATGAGCGCCACCACAGGCTTCCATACCGATCAGGCAACTCTGGAAATTGGCGAAGAACGGCAACACCTGATCGCGCTTCAATTGCTTCTTGAGCACCGCCTTGCCCCGCTCATCAACACCATGAACCTGAAAGACCTGCTTTGCCAGATCGATGCCAACTGTCGTAATCTTCATTTCGGTCGCTCCTCTCACTCAGTGGGATATTGCTATCGCCACTTTGGCACTTTGATGCCGTTTCTGGGAGGGGCGACCATCCCATTAGCCTCTAAGAAAACATTAGGCTACTCAAGTTTTTACGGGTTGAGCGTGACCTCGGCGCCGCTGACAGACCGACACGGCAGAAAAACGTGAACGCATCACTATCCTTTGCGGCCGCCAATCCTTCAAAATTATCCACAAGCAGTTTTGAACATTGTCTTATGCTAGAGAGTTCCGAGAAGGTCTTGTCGCTACGGACGTACCAGCGAAAAATTACCGGAGTCATCTCCGGCTGCAAATGCAACCCGTTCGCAGTAGCAGTTAGCCAAAGACGCTGCATCGCAATACCCGCGTTGACGTAATCCTTAAGATTTACAGGCGGTTTAATGGGCTTGAGTAACAAATGGGCCGCACACGCAATTGCTGGAATGAAATCAAGTTGAATACGCGGAGCAATTGTTCCCAAGAGGTAGCGATTGAAAAAATCCACTCTTTCCCAGCTCCCCATGACCCACTTCATAAGTTTTGCCGTGAGAGGGTCAACGCCTATTGCCTGTTCTGGCAGACGATCTTCGCTAAAGCGCGCACCCCATTCGATGATATCCCTATGCACCGGAAATGCTTCCGGGCAAGTCAGTCGAATATAGGCGTTATCCCAAAGCAACTTCGCCACTCGCAATCGGTCACGTGGCTTCTCAAAAAACTGCACTGTATAGTTTGGCCCGGGAGCATTCACTAGACTTTCACGCTGCATATCACTGAGCGGCGCAGTTCGCATCGGACGCCGCTGAACGACACGTTTTTCGATAAACGGCAGCAAGTAATCAACTACCATGTCTGTTTTTTTTGACAGAAAAACGTCGTAGACCGGACAATTCTCAGGACACCCCGGACGCAACTCCCACTCGCTCACAAGCTGAAAACCACTGGCTGCAATACGTAGTGTTTCTAGAAGAGCGCCATGCGCCATCTGGCTGGGATGGCCATCAAAATCATAGATTACATGGTCACGGGTATCAAAGCCGTGAATTGCAATATGGTTATCAGCGACGATTTCAAAGCGCCATGGCTGCGTATTGTCCCCACTAGGCGCCCAACGAGCCAAGTCCAATATCTTCATCAAGATTTCGCGACTCATCACATTCAGCCCTTCGATTTGATTGACAGTTGCCACTTGACCAAGCGGCACATCAGCCTCTGCAAGGGATTTCTGTAGCCACCAGGCCGCCAGGTTCGACTATACCTCATGCGATAAGCATCGAACTGGCTTCCCCACGGTGCCAATCTGACACCACCTCGCCCAAGCATAAGCTTCAAGGTCTCTACCGCCGCAACTCCCGCGCATAGTTGACAGGCAGCAATACTTGATGGCCCACGCCGCTCAGCCAGATTGACTCGAGTCATATCAGCAACATAACCACGCTGGAGCATGGCAGGCGAGAGTCCAACCAGAAATCTAATGGCCATCTCCATTTCATCGCAACCTTCAAAGCCAAAGTAATCTTCGTAAGACATTCCACCCGGCCCAAAAACAAGCAAAGCCGTACCCAAACCTAACGGAGCCGCCGTCACTACCGGAATACCTTTACGCTCGCAGGCAGCGAAGGTCAGACGGCGAGCTGAAAAAGCAAAAAAATCAAGGCCATCAACGTAAACATCAACCCCCTCAAGAAACGCTTCCAGGGAATCAGGCTGGACACCATTGGGAAATAGCCGAAGATCTACCTCAGGATTGATATCGCGCGTCATTTGAGCCAAAACATCAATCTTTGGCTGTTGCAGAGTACTAATAGTGGCACCTACCTGCCGATTAAAATTGACGATGTCAAACACATCAAAGTCGGCGATCGCAAATCTCCCAATCCCAAGACGCGCCAAGGTCAGTAAATGGACTCCTCCCACGCCTCCCAACCCACCAATCGCAACTCGTGAATTTCGCAGCTTTTGCTGCTCAGCTTCAGTTACCCAGCCAATATTTCTGGAAAAAGCTTCATCGTAATTAAAGGTTGCCATCGTTCACCTGAATCATGTCAGTTTGGTATTACAATCAACCTAGACACATTACCTGAAGCTTGAATCCGCGCCAATGATCAATTTGACTACGGAACTGCGGGTTGCCATACGCAACCTTAGGCGCAACCGAAATCGAACCTTGGTTGCCCTGCTAACGGTGGCCAGTGGACTCATCGCCTACCTCCTTGCGGGCGGCTTCATCGAGTGGATTTTCGAAAACATGCGCGAATCAACAATTCGTTCGCAGTTAGGTCATGTTCAGATTGTAAAACCCGAATATTTCGTCAAAGGGATAGCTGATCCCTACAGCTTTTTGCTACCCGCCAAATCAACCGAACTTGAATCAATCAAGCAGCTCCCGGAAGTTGTAAGCGTGGCACAACGTCTTGCATTTAGCGGACTTAGCAGTCATGGTGACAATACCGTCAGCTTCATTGGAGAAGGCATTGAACCAGAACCTGAAGCGGTAGTGAGCAATCAGATTCGTATTCGCTCCGGTAAAAACTTAAGTAGCGCCAGTGAAAGGTCAGCACTACTGGGTGAGGGATTGGCCAAAAATCTTGGGGTCACTCCCGGAGACACAATAGTGCTATTAGTAACAGCAGCGAATGGCACCCCTAACGCGATAGAACTCAACGTTGTGGGCACTTTCTTCACGTCAGCCAAAGAGTTTGACGATAGTGCGCTCCGTATTCCTATTGATCTCGCTCGCAAACTAATGCGTGCCTCAAGCTCCACCTCCTGGGTGCTTTTGCTCAACGACACGAAAAACACAGGGAAAGCAGTTGAAAGATTGCGTTCGACATTGCCGGCATCAACCTTTGAAGTAATCCCCTGGACCGACTTGGCAGATTTTTACAACAAAACGGTAGTTTTGTTTGGGAAACAAATTAATTTGATGAAGTCGATTATTGCCCTCATCATTGTTCTGACAATATCCAACACACAAACCATGAGCGTCCTTGAGCGTACAACCGAAATCGGAACCATCATGGCGATCGGCTTGCGACGGGCTGAGGTTCTGCGTATGTTCATCATTGAAGGCATACTCATCGGAATTTTTGGGGGTATGGTCGGCATCGCTATTGGTTACGGAATCGCTGAAATATTGTCATATGTAGGAATCCCCATGCCACCGCCGCCAGGCATGGATACCGGCTTCACAGCTCAAATCAATGTCACCTTCCCGCTTGCAATTGACGCACTAGCTCTAGCCTTTATCACCACATTAATTGCCAGCATCATGCCTGCGTGGAAAGCCAGTCGGATGAATGTAGTTGATGCATTGCGGTGCAACCAATGAGAGCAATGGGACATTTTTCTCTCGCCATGCGCAATTTACTCCGCCATCGAGCGCGCACCGCCGCTACTTTGGCGGCAATCGCTCTCGGTGTTGCCAGCCTGATTCTGGCCGGCGGTTTTGTGAAAGATATATTTATACAACTTGGCGAAGCAACAATTCACTCACAAACCGGACATATCCAACTGGCACGTCAAGGGTTTTGGGCCATGCGAACAAGATCTCCAGAAACTCATATGATTGCTCAACCGGATGAGATAAAAACATTTCTGGCCAAACAATCCGGGGTCGAGCAGGTTGTCGCCCGCATCAATTTTTCCGGCATGCTAAATAATGGAAAACGCGACCTAGGTGTCATGGGCGATGGAATTGAACCCGATGGTGAAGCGAAAATTGGCAGTTTCATGCGCTATATTGAAGGACGGCCATTAACCAACCAAGATCTCGATGGCGTTGTTGTTGGCCAAGGAGTAGCGCGCACATTGAATCTGAAAATCGGCGACCGAGTGACTCTTGTGATTAGCTTGGCTCAAGGGGCCGTAAATACTTTCGACTTCCAGCTAGTTGGTATTTTTCAGAGCTTCTCCAAAGAGTTTGATGCACGCGCAGTACGTATTCCTCTCGCAGCAACGCGTGAGTTGCTTGATACTCAGGCGGCACATCTTTTGGTTATGTCACTAGCTCGCACCGAAGAGACAGATCGTATCATTGCTACAGTTCGAGCACAGGTTGCCAAGAATGGCCTGGAAGCACAAACTTGGCGAGAAATATCTGATTTTTATGAAAAAACAGTACAACTTTACGATGCCCAATTTAGCGTTTTGCGCCTCATCATCTTTCTGATGGTACTTCTCAGTGTTGCCAACAGCATCAATATGACCCTATTCGAGCGAACTAGAGAGTTTGGAACGCTACTCGCTCTAGGAGACGAACCACGCAGAGTTTTTGTGTTAATAATGACCGAAAGTGCGTTACTGGGGTTATTTGGCGCTCTATTAGGTGTGGTTATTGGTTGTATTTTCGCATGGGGAATTTCAGTCATCGGAATAGAAATGCCTCCTCCACCAAACTCAAATCTCGGTTATACGGCCCAGATCCGGCTGGATCCCATTTCCGTAATCACGGCTGGAGCAATCGGATTTTTTGCTGCTTTTATAGCCTCTATTTTTCCTGCCCACAGAGCCGCTAATTTGGAAGTAGTCGATGCGCTTCGGCATGGAGTGTAGGTTACCTGTGAAATAGTTCCTAATGCCTTCACACTCTTCACGGTATAGTCGTGCCGTTTCCGCTATGATTATGCCCTATTGATTTACTCGGGCGGGTTTAGCCTGCGACCAAATTAAGGAATTTATAAATGCTCATGAATCGCTCTGCTTTTTTTTTCGCAGCAAAGCATCTACTTGCCGCAGTTGCTACTTTGACTTTAGTCGCTTGCGCAAGCCATCCTCCAGCCCCCACTGTAGCCGCATCGCCTGACTATAGCTACAAGATCGGGCCTGGCGATAATTTGCACATTGTGGTCTGGCGCAATCCCGAGCTATCGATGAGTGTTCCTGTTCGCCCTGATGGCAGAATTTCCTCTCCTCTCATTGATGATTTGGCCGCAATGGGCAAGGATCCAACAGGTTTGGCTCGCGATATCGAAAAGGAACTTGGAAAGTTTATCCGAGATCCTGTTGTGACAGTCATTGTGACTAGTTTCATTGGCCCATACAGCGAGCAAATTCGAGTCATTGGCGAAGCGGCCAGACCACAAACTCTGCCTTACAAGCAAAAAATGACAGTGCTTGACGTAATGATCGCCGTAGGCGGTATAACAGCATTTGCCGACGGAAATAGTGCGACCATCGTTCGTGCATCAGAAAACAACTCTCTGTACAACGTTCGACTGAAGGACTTGGTCAAACGCGGCGACGTTTCTGCCAATGTAGAAATGAAGCCGGGGGATGTACTTATCATCCCGCAAAGCTGGTTCTGACAATTCGCAATGTAACAATGGCCGCCCAGTTTTTCTGGAGCTGTTTTTCGCTTGGATTAATCGATGGAAGAAATTCTAAGACAGGTATTAGTCATATTGCGCGCAACATGGAAACATCGCAGGTTAGGGATGTTGATTGCGTGGTTGGTCGGGGTAATAGCTGCAGGCTTTATCTTACGTATTCCAGATCAGTACGAAGCATCTGCTCGTATTTTTGTTGATACTCAATCAATTTTAAAACCGCTAATGTCTGGATTAGCTGTGCAGCCGAATATTGAGCAGCAAGTAATGATGTTGAGCCGCACTTTGATTAGCCGACCAAACGTTGAAAAACTGATCCGAATGGCAGATCTTGACCTCAACAGCAAGGGCAAAGCTGAGCAAGATGCTCTGGTGGAAAAACTAACGAAAACACTAAAAATTCAAAGCATTGGTCGTGACAATCTTTACACAATTGCTTATCGCGACACCGACCCCAGCAGGGCTCAAAGGGTAGTCCAAGCGCTCGTTTCAATTTTCGTAGAATCCAGCCTAGGAGACAAAAGACAAGACTCTGACTCTGCTAGAAAATTTATCGAAGAACAAATTCGCGGATACGAAAAAAAGCTCCAAGATGCGGAGAGTCGCCTCAAAGAATTCAAGCTACGAAACATCGATTTACAAACTGGGGAAGGTAAAAGTAGTGTCGACCGTCTATCGGAACTAAGCATAGTTCTTAACAGTTCCAAGTTAGCTTTACGTGAAGCAGAAAACTCGCGTGATGCATTGCGTCGTCAGATACAAGGAGAAGAACCAGTTCTTTTACCAGAAGCTCCGGGCGCTGACTCTAGCGTTTCACTTCCAGAGATCGACAGCCGTATTGACGTCCAAAAGCGTAACCTTGATGTTCTTTTACAGCGTTACACAGACCAGCATCCAGACGTAGTAGGTGCGCGAAGGTTAATAAAGGATTTAGAAGAGCAGAAACGTCAAGAACTGCTTTCACGGAAAAAATTTGCGTCCGCAAATCCAGGCTCATCAGTCAGTAACAATCCGGTTTACCAACAACTGAAGGTTTCTCTCGCAGAATCTGAGGCAAATGTAGCTTCGCTTCGCGCTCGTGTTTCTGAATATGATGAGCGCTACAAACGTTCTCTAATTCAGTTGAAAACAATGCCCCAACTCGAAGCAGAGTTCACTCAACTTAATCGTGACTACGATATTCATAAAAAAAATTATGAGCAATTGGTTACGCGTCGCGAGTCCGCTGAACTTTCCGGAGACTTGGATTCGGCCGGTTCTATTGCAGACTTTAGACTAATTGACCCACCCCGAGCATCTCAAAGTCCGGTAGCCCCAAATCGACTGTTATTACTACCAGTTGGCCTCCTTCTTGCCCTTTCCGCAGGGTTGTTTGCAGCCTTTGTTGCCAGCCAAATTCGCCCGGTATTTTTTGACGGTAAAGCGCTGCGCGATGTTTCAGGCCTAACCCTACTCGGCACAGTCTCACTAATTCCAAACGAGACTCGCCGCCTAAATGAGAGAAAAAGTTTGCGTCGTTTCCTAATCGCCACAACCGGCCTAATTGTCGCTTATGGAGCAGGTGTAATTGCATTAACGATACTTTCACAACGAGTGGCTGGAGCCTAATCAATGAGTCTGATTGAACAAGCAGCCAAACGTTTGGAGCAACTTCGTCAAGCAGGAGTGGAATTACCTGACGACTCGTCATTAAATTCTTTAGTGACGAAATCTTATGTCACGCCTCAAAATGAAACAACTATTGAGGATGTACCTGAACCTCCAAATAGGGCACCTCTCTCAGCCCCGTCCCCCACCAAACGCATTGACCTTGATCTTGAGGCGATTGCGGCTTCCGGCCTTTTGGTACCCCATGCATCGCGGAGCCAACTTGCTGATGAGTTTCGTGTAATAAAACGACCATTGATCGCAAATGCGATGGGCAGAGGATCGAACTTAATCAGTAATGGCAATTTAATAATGATCACCAGTGCTTTACCTGGTGAGGGGAAAAGCTTTACTGCAATCAATCTTGCAATTAGTGTTGCAATGGAATTAGATAATACAGTGATGTTAGTCGACGCTGACGTTGCCCGTCCATCGGTATTAAATATGCTTGGACTCCCCCCTGCCCCGGGGCTTCTGGATGTACTTGATAAGAACTCTGTTGATATTTCAAGCGTTCTGATGCGTACGAATATTGAAAAACTATCCATTCTCCCAAGCGGCACCCGGCACCCGCGCGCGACTGAACTTTTGGCCAGTGATGCAATGGTTAGACTTCTTGATGACATGGCCAATCGTTACAGTGACCGGATAATTATTTTTGACTCTCCACCACTCTTGTTAACTACTGAATCTCGAGCCATAGCAACTCACATGGGACAAATTGTTATCGTAGTGAATGCTGAGCACACTCTGCAATCCGCAGTAATGCAAGCATTAGCCACCATTCAAGCCTGTCCGGTAAAAATGACCGTTCTAAATCAGTCTCGTCAAGTAGCGAGTAATGGCTACGGCTACGGGTATGGATATGGCAATGACGTTTAATGTAAAAATTATTCGGCCTGTGTCACTATTATTTCTGTGCTATCTCAGTAATCCAGCAACCTCACAGCAAGCAACTATTGGTGGTGGAACAATTCAAACCAGCGGTTGGGTAGTCAAGCCACGAGTTACATTTACCGAAACACTAACAGACAATGTCAATATTAATCGATCCAATGGAGGAGAACAGGAAGACCTAATTACTCAGATCGCGCCCGGCGTTCGAATTGAAGCCAGAACAAGTCGCCTTAAAGCATACTTCGATTACGCTCTTCAAGGACAGTTTTACGCTAAGACAAATTACAGTCGCACTCAAAACTCGCTGAACACTTTTGGCACATTTGAAGCTGTAGATAAGTGGCTATTTTTTGACTTTAGTGGCGTCATCTCACAGCAAACCATTTCAGCTTTCGGTGCACAATCACCAAGTAACAGCACAATCAACAACAACAGCACGGAAACCGCCAATTATCGTATATCTCCCTATATTCGCGGCCAACTCGGTGGCGCAGTTGAATATCTGCTCCGCTACAATTTGTCGACACTTCGCTCAGATGCAAGCGTTGTCTCTGATACCAATATTGCGGAATGGATCGGGCAGTTGCGCGGCGGCACCCCGTTTCAAAATCTGAAATGGACCATAGATGCTAGCCAGCGGAGTACAGACTACAGTCGCGGCCGGGACAACGATGCTGATCGCGTTAGGGCACTACTGACATACACGATCCTGCCTCAATTTAAGGTTTCGGTTAGTGGTGGCCAGGAAACCAATAACTATGCCTCTCTGAATCAAGAAACCTACACCACCAATGGCTACGGTTTTGATTGGAATCCTACTGAACGCACAAGAATCTCCGTATTCAAGGAAAGTCGTTTTTTCGGGGATGGACATAATGTAAGTTTTAGTCATCGCTTCCCAAGAAGCAGTATTCGTTTCACAGATACACGAGATGTATCCGTTCTACCAAACCAATACACCTCGGTCGGTTTAGGTACGGTCTACGACAGCTATTTCCAGATTTTTTCCAACATAGAACCGTACGCCAGTATGAATCCGGCAACCAAGGATACCGCTGTAGACACTGCGGTAAATGCCTTTCTAGCCAATTCAGGCATTTCACCCAACACTCAAGCAACCAGCAGTTTCCTCACCTCTCGAGCAACAATACGGCGTAACCAAAGTCTTGCACTAGCTTTGACGGGTGTGCGCAACTCGGTCACCTTGGTCGCAAATCGCACGGAAAGCCAATCAGTGCTGGCCGCTACGGCTAGCAACGATGACTTCTCGCAAAGTACCTTGGTCCAGCAACAAGGTTTTAGCCTTAACTTGTCGCATCGTATTAGTGAATTATCTAACCTGAATGCCCTAGCCTCGCGCCAGGAGAGTAAAGGTAGTAGCAATGTTACAGGGAACAGCAACCTGAAGACGACGACAACGACCTATCAAATTAACTCGTCAACCAAACTGGGCGCCAGGACCACAGGATCTCTAAGCGTCCGCCGCTCAGAATTCGATAGCACCTCCAACCCTTTTACGGAAAATGCCCTAATCGGCACTATTTCCTTTATTTACTAAGCCATGTACGAAGCTTATTACGGCTTGAATAGCAAGCCATTCCAGCTCAACCCCGACCCTTCATTTTATTTTGGAAGCAAGCAACACCGTCGTGCGACCGCATATCTCGAATACGGGATGCACCAAAATGAAGGCTTCATCGTTATTACCGGTGAAGTAGGCGCAGGCAAGACAACCATCGTTCGCGGCTTGCTCGACAGCCTGGATTCAGAAAAGGTTATCGCTGCGCATCTGGTCAGCACCCAGCTCGATGCGGATGACACTCTGCGTCTAGTTGGCGCGGCATTTGGCTTGCGCACCAAGGATGTCTCCAAGTCCGACATTCTTATGTCACTGGAAGCCTTCCTGATCAGTATGACTGGCAAGGGAAAACGCTGCCTACTGATCGTTGATGAAGCACAAAACCTCACAGCACGAGCAGTTGAAGAGTTGCGCATGCTCTCCAACTTTCAATATGGTAACCATGCCCTATTGCAAAGCTTCCTGATCGGCCAACCAGAGTTTCGGGGAATCCTTCAAAGCCCGCACATGATGCAGTTCAGGCAACGCGTTATTGCCGCTTGCCATATTGGGCCACTGGATGTCGAGGAAACACAAGCGTACATCGACCATCGCCTCAAACGCGCCGGGTCAACAGGCTTACCAAATATTACTTTGCCTGGCTATGAAGCAATATTCAAGGCCAGTAGCGGTATTCCGCGACGAATCAATTCAGTGTGCGACCGCTTGTTGCTCTCAGGCTATCTAAGTGGTTTGAAGGAATTTGATGCCCCCGATGTTGACGAGGTGGCTCGAGAAATCAATGAAGAAACAATGGGTGGTAACACTCAGATTCTAACTAGCTATGCTCCCGCCGTTCCTTCGGCTGCTGCCCCATCTCCTTACACCAACATTAATCTTCCCCACTTCAATACTGATGGTGAAGCTTTTGAAGACCCCGTTGCACTGCTCGCAGGGTTGAATGTAGAGCAGTTTAGCGAGCGATTGGCTCGCCTGGAGCGTAGCCTCATGCAATTAGAAAAAATTAATGGCACGACACTTGGTTTACTACAGAAATTGGTCAGCAATGGCTCACAACTAACATCAAACGCAAACAAAACAGAGAATACTGATGCATAAACCTTGGCCCACCGATCTCGGCCCCGTCATATGTGTTGTTGGTGCCCGCCCCAACTTTATGAAAATGGCGCCAATTCTTCGTGCATTTGCAACCCACCAGCCTGCTATTCCCACATTGCTGCTACACACTGGCCAGCATTATGACCGGGACATGAACGACAAATTATTCGAGGATCTGCGCCTGCCGCATCCTGATATTAATCTTGAAGTAGGCTCTGGCTCTCACGCCATACAAACGGCCGAAGTCATGCGTCGCTTTGAACCCGTACTAGACGAGAAAAAGCCGTCTTGTGTTCTGGTTGTCGGTGATGTCAATTCAACGCTTGCTTGTACTCTGGTAGCAGTTAAGAAAGGTATCCCTGTCGTTCACGTCGAAGCCGGATTGCGTAGCTATGATCGCGGCATGCCTGAAGAAATCAATCGTGTCTTGACCGACCAAGTCGCCGATCTTCTCTACATCACAGAAAGAAGTGCCGCCGACAATCTGGCCCGCGAAGGTATTGCAGTCGAACGCGTACGATTTGTTGGCAACGTGATGATTGACTCCTTGCTCAGCAACCGCGAATTCGCCCGTTCACCAGTCGAGAGCATTCGCGCCATCAACGGCGATCCATCGCTGATCACTGGCGATCAGGGTTATGGCGTAGTCACTATGCATCGCCCCTCCAACGTTGACGACGCCGAAGTGCTTAGTTCCTTGCTCGGCGCACTGGGAGCTATAGCTGAATCAATTCCTTTGGTCTTTGCCCTGCACCCGCGCACCAAAGCAAACATTGAGCGCTTCGGTTTATCTCACCTGATCAACACACGACGCATGATCATGTTGCCCCCTCAAGGCTACCTGGAAATGCTGGGACTCATGGCTGGCGCCCGTATTGTCTTAACTGACTCCGGCGGACTTCAGGAAGAAACAACGGCACTTGGTGTCCCTTGCCTGACTATGCGCGAAAATACCGAACGCCCGATTACCGTCGATCAAGGCACCAACACAATGGTTGGACGCGATATCGCTGCCATTCGCCACCATGCAGCCGAAACGCTGGCCGGACGAGGCAAAAGCGGGCGCATTCCGGAGTTTTGGGATGGCCGCACCGCAGAACGAATTGCCAGTGACCTCGCCATCTGGTTGCTAGCCAAACACAACAGCCCTCCGCATTGATCTGCAAACAATAATGCAACCCAGCGCCAACAACGCACTCACCATTGATGTCGAAGACTACTTCCAGGTCTCGGCATTTGCGCCACACATACCGCGCAGCGACTGGGCGCTGCGCGAATGTCGCGTCGAACGCAATGTCGATTGCATCTTGGCCATGCTCGATGATCACAATACAAAGGCCACATTTTTCACACTGGGTTGGGTTGCCGAACGCTACCCTGAGGTTATCAAACGCATTGTTGCCGGCGGTCATGAACTTGCCAGCCACGGCTATGGCCACGAACGCGCCAGTGATCAAACACCGGAAGGTTTCTTTTCAGATATTCAGGTAGCCAAGCTGATTCTTGAAGACCTGGCAGGCTATGAAGTCAAAGGCTACCGTGCCCCCAGTTTTTCCATTGGCGAAAAAAACCTCTGGGCCTTTGAGTGCCTTGAGCGCGCCGGTTATCACTACAGTTCCAGCATCTATCCTATCCGTCACGACCACTATGGCATGCCGGATGCACCACGCCACGCTCACAAAATTGGTAATTTGCTCGAAGTTCCGGCCACCACCCTGCGCTTTTTCAACAGAAACTGGCCAGCCAGCGGCGGTGGTTACTTCCGCCTGATGCCCTATGGCCTGTCACGCTGGATGATTCGACGGGTCAATGATGTGGACAAGCTTCCGGCGGTCTTCTATTTTCACCCGTGGGAAATCGACAGCGATCAGCCACGCATTCCCAATATTGGCGCCAAAACCCGCTTCCGTCACTACGTCAATATTGACCGTATGGAGCTCCGCCTGCGTCGTCTTCTGGCCGATTTCTCCTGGGGCCGAATGGACGAACTTTTTCTAGAGCAGGTCTGATTTACCATGATTATCATCAAGCAGTTAAACCCTTCAGACCATGAAGGTGCAAAGCGCTGGGATGAATTTGTCTTTGCCTGCCCGGAAGCCACTTTCTTTCACCGCTCTGCTTGGCAAGACATCATTCGCGACGTCTTCCGTCACCCGACCTATTTTCTCTACGCCGAAATTGCCGGCAACATTCAAGGTGTTTTACCCCTTGCCCACGTCAAGAGCATGCTCTTTGGCAACGCATTGGTCGCACTGCCCTTTGCCGTCTATGGTGGCGTTGCCACGACCAATCCGGAAGTAGCGAGAGCACTCGAAGCCGAGGCACAAAAGTTGGCCCAACGCTTAAACGTTGATCACCTCGAATTCCGCAACACCAAGCCACACAACCCAGAATGGCCAGTGCAAGATCTTTACGTCACCTTCCGCAAAGAAATTCTTCCGGAAGTTGAAGACAACATGCTGGCCATACCGCGCAAGCAACGCGCCATGGTGCGTAAAGGCATAAAAAATGGGCTGATTAGTACGGTCGACCGCAACAGTGACCGTTTTTTCAAAGTTTTTGCCGACAACGTACATCGCCATGGCACCCCCGCCATGCCCAAGCGCTATTTCGATACCTTGCTCAAGGTTTTTGGTAACGACTGCGAAATACTCACCATCACCAGCCCGGATGGTCAGTTGCTAAGCAGTGTGCTTTCGTTTTACTTCCGCGACGAAGTATTGCCCTACTACGCCGGCGATGACGAAAGTGCGCGCAATCTGGCGGCTAACGATTTCAAATATTGGGAACTGATGCGCCGCTCCTGTGAGCGCGGTCTCAAAATATTCGACTACGGGCGTAGCAAACAAGGTACAGGTCCATACGCCTTCAAGAAAAACTGGGGCTTTGAACCGCAGCCGCTGCACTACGAATACTGCCTCTACAAACGCGACAGCATTCCCCAAAACAACCCGAACAACGCCAAGTACAAACTGTTTATTGAAGCCTGGCGGCGCATGCCCATCGGCCTCGCCAACTGGCTGGGCCCACACATTGTCCGTAATCTCGGCTAAGCGTAGCATATGGCCAACATTCTCTACCTAGTCCATCGCCTGCCCTACCCTCCCAACAAAGGGGACAAGGTTCGTTCGTACAACCTGCTCAAGCATCTTGTCTCCCAGCACCAGGTTTTTCTTGGCACATTCATCGACGATCCGGAGGATGAGCCCCACATCGCCACCCTACGTGCTCTTTGCGCAGATTTGTACGTCGCCAAGCTTGACCCAAGGCGAGCCAAAATTCGTAGCCTGAATGGCCTTATTGCAGGTGACCCATTAACGCTACGCTATTACCGGGATGCCAATCTGCAAGACTGGGTAGACGCCACCTGCAAGCATCATAGAATTGATTCAGCGGTTATTTTTTGTTCAGCAATGGCGCAATACGTTGAAAATATGCCGCGCCTACCGACAGTAATTGACTTCGTCGACGTCGACTCAGCAAAATGGACGCAGTACGCACCCAAACATCGCTGGCCAATGTCCTGGCTATACCGGCGTGAAGGTGAGTTCCTTTTGGCTTATGAACGAAGAATAGCCAGTCGCGCAGCACGCTCTTTTTTTGTCACAGAATCCGAAGCGGCACTCTTCACCCGTCAGGCACCGGAGTGTAGCGTTCGCGTCGAAGCCATGTGTAATGGCGTCGATTCCGACTATTTTTCACCACATCCCGAGAGGTTCTCGCCCTATTTGGTGGATGAAGTTCCAGTAGTTTTCACTGGGGCGATGGATTATTGGCCTAATGTCGACGCCGTCACTTGGTTTGCCAAAGAGGTATTACCTGAGCTTTTAGTCAAATATCCCAAAACACGCTTCTACATCGTCGGCCGTAGTCCAACTCCCGAGGTTACAGAACTGGCTAACGAGCACGTCATCGTAACCGGCACAGTACCTGATGTCCGCCCCTATATTCAGCATGCCACCATTGTTGTCGCCCCGTTGCGCATTGCTCGCGGTATCCAGAATAAAATTCTCGAGGCCATGGCCATGGAACGCACGGTAATTGCATCTGCAGACTGTGCTGCGGCAGTCGATGCTGTTTTGGGTCAGGAATTGCTCACGGCAAACACCCCGGACGACTATCTTCAGGCTATCAAAACGTGCCTGGAAAACCCGGGAAAATCAGCCACCATTGGCCGGGCCGCCCGCCAGCGAGTAACCGAGCGCTACAGCTGGAAGGCACACATGAGCGGTATTGACCGCTACATCTCCAGCTCACCAGCAGAGCACAAATGACATCATTTGCCCAACCACGCCCCACAGAATGGCGTGCAACACTTACCTCACTAGCACTCATACTGGTTTGGGTGTTCTCTTGGTACTGGGAAACCATTGCAGCGATGGGTACGATCTGGGCGCGTTCAGAAACCTACGCCCATGGATTCATCGTCCCCCCCATTGCGCTCTGGCTTATCTGGCAAGAACGATCACAGTTAAAACAATACCAACCCAATGCAACAGCCTGGTTGATTGCGCCGCTGCTCATCGTCGTATTTTTTTGGCTGCTTGGCGAGTTAACCGCAGTCAATGCCCTGACGCAGTTCTCAATCATTGCCATCATCGCCCTCAGCACTATGTCGCTCATTGGCCTGCGATTAAGTGCCCGCATTGCCTTTCCACTTGCCTTCCTGTTTTTTGCAGCGCCGATCGGCGATTTCATGCTGCCCAAATTAATGGAATGGACCGCAGGCTTTACCATACTTGCCTTACGCGCCAGCGGTATTCCGGTTTATCGCGAAGGGCTACAGTTCGTTATCCCGAGCGGCAATTGGTCAGTCGTTGAAGCCTGTAGCGGTATCCGCTACATCATCGCATCTGTAACGGTTGGCACTTTGTTTGCCTACCTTAACTACACCTCTCTCAAGCGCCGTTTGATTTTTATCGGAGTTTCCATTCTGGTCCCGGTAGTCGCCAATTGGCTACGCGCGTACCTGATCGTTCTATTGGGGCATCTATCAAACAACAAACTGGCGGCTGGTGTAGACCATCTCGTTTATGGCTGGGTCTTTTTCGGTATCGTGATTGCCATTATGTTTATGATCGGCATGCGCTGGAGTCAGCCTCATAAAGATGTAATACCTACACCGGAACAATCCCGTGCTGATGCCTCACGCCAACACGCGCCCTGGATCGTTACGCTGGTTCTGGCTGTTATCACTGCCATGGGTCCGCTGGCCACGATCGCCATATCAAAAAATGAGACCACCATCGTGCCAACACTTGCTCCACCACTGGCGGCTGATGGCTGGAAGCAAAGTACACCGATAACGACCTGGAAACCCGCATTTTTTAACTCCTCTGCCGAGTTACAAACCAACTATAACCAAGATGGAAATACGGTTGGCCTCTATATCGCTTACTACCGAAACCAGGATTACGAGCGAAAGTTGATTACCTCGACCAATGTACTAGTCAACGGTTTCGACAAAGAATGGGCAACGAGTGCGCAGGGTAAAAGTGACGTTTTGTTTAATGGCAGCAATCAAACAATTCGCACGGCTGAACTCCTGCAAAAAGGCACAGGATCAAATATTCGTTTAACCGTATGGCATATTTACTGGATCAATGGCCACCTGACGAACAGTGAGTTCGAGGCCAAGCTATACGCGGCGCTATCGCGCCTCACCGGGCAAGGAGATGACTCTGCGGTAATTATTGCTTTTTCCCCAGTTGAGTCTGCCGCAATCGCCTTACCTGCATTTGCCAGTGCCCACGGAGCAGCCATCCTGCAAACCCTTGCCAACGCCAAACAACAATGACCGACACTCGCCCACTCGTCGCTCACGTCATGTACCGTTTTGATACGGGTGGCCTGGAAAACGGAGTAGTCAACCTCATCAACCACATGCCGGAAAGCGCCTACCGACATGCAGTTATTTCACTGACGACAATCACCGACTTCAAGGACCGCATCAAACGTAAGGATGTTGAGTTCTACGCTCTCGACAAAAAACCCGGCCATGTTCTTTGGATTTATCCTCAACTCTATCGCCTGTTCCGACAAATACGGCCCGCAATTGTTCACACGCGAAATCTGGCTGCACTGGAAGTCACCATTCCCGCCTGGTTTGCTGGTGTAAAAGTGCGCATCCACGGAGAACACGGGCGCGATGTTGGCGACTTTGATGGCACCAACAAAAAGTACCAGTGGATCCGCCGAGTTTATAGCCCGTTCGTGAAACATTACCTCGCCTTGTCGAAAGACCTCGCGCAATATCTCACCCACACCATAGGCATATCCAAAAAACGAGTGACTCAAATCTACAATGGCGTTGATGCAGTCAAGTTTCACCCAGCCTCTTCTCGCTTGCCAATATCTGACTGCCCATTCAATGAAAACGGGTTGTGGTTGATAGGCACAGCAGGGCGCATGCAAACCGTCAAGGATCAAACCAATCTTGCCCACGCCTTCGTCGAGGCACTAAAGATTGCGCCAGAACTCACCACAAAGCTCAGACTGGTCATGGTTGGCGAAGGCCCGCTACGCAAAGACTCTATCGCCATACTTCAGGCAGCAGGCATTCAGCACCTGGCCTGGCTACCGGGAGAGCGCACGGATGTTGCTGACGTCATGCGTGGCCTCGATTGTTTCGTATTACCCTCGCTTGGCGAAGGTATTTCCAACACCATTCTGGAAGCCATGGCCTGCGGCCTACCGGTCATCGCCACGGCAGTCGGTGGCAACGTTGAACTGGTTGTTGAAGGCCAAAGCGGGATGCTGGTCCCGGCGGCAACCCCGAACGCCTTGGCTAAAGCCATTCTCAGCCTGGCCCAGCATCCTGAACGCTCCCGTAAAATGGGGCTCCATGGTAGACAACTTATCGAAAACAATTACAGCATGGAGGCTATGGTAGGCAACTACCAGCGCCTTTATGACCAAACCTTATTTGGCCACGCACATTAGCTGGCTCCTTAACCCCAAGAGAACACCCCATGTGCGGCATAACCGGCATTTTTGATACCCGAGGCAAGCGCGACATTGATCGTGCGGTACTCCATCGCATGAACGAAGCGCAGTTCCACCGCGGCCCGGATGAAGGCGGCCTGCATATTGTGCCCGGTGTCGGGCTTGGCCACCGTCGCCTCTCGATCATCGACCTCTCTACCGGCCAGCAGCCGCTTTATAACGAAGACAAAACCGTCTGCGTCGTCTTTAATGGTGAAATCTACAACTACCAGGCCCTCATCCCCGAACTGCAGGCACTTGGCCACACCTTCCATACCCGCAGCGACACTGAAGTCATCGTCCACGCTTGGGAATCCTGGGGTGAAAAATGTGTCGAGCGCTTCCGTGGCATGTTCGCCTTCGCGCTCTGGGAC
>ERZ724516.552-NODE-552-length-23358-cov-11.308286_pt1 | contig 23358 bp, 16 predicted proteins | sample MGYA00376049_ERZ724516 | MGnify/ENA primary metagenome ERZ724516 (study PRJEB28724, sample SAMN07190886) | activated sludge metagenome | isolation source: activated sludge of sewage treatment plant in Hong Hong | place: USA: Christiansburg, Virginia | collected... | reverse complement strand
ACGCCCCAACACCCGGCTACTCCAGCGTCAGTGCCTGCCACTGCCCTTCTGCATACCGAACCAGCCGATCCCCTTCATACCGCCACAGGTGCAGCCAGCCATTTTCTAGCAACTGCCGCACCACCGCATGCTGCTGAGTCACCCGTTCGATTGCTTGTGCTGGCGCATCGATCACGGCAGTCAACCGCAAGGGCTCATGCATCCAGCGTTTGCCATCATGCAAAGACTGCCGGGACAAACCTATCCGCAGATCACCGCCGTTGCCCTCAAACACACCGATATGCCCGCCCACCACATTGTGCAAAAGCTTGTTACCGCTACCCATGCGCTGCGGATCACAAGCAGAAGCGTGGTATTGCCAGTTAATCCAGTGTGTCACCAGCATTGGTGCCGTCATCAGCAACTCCAGCACGCTGCCGTCTGTGTCATTTGCAGCGTTGTAGTCGTGCAGAAAACTTCTTCCCTCCAGATTCAGGCCTTGCGTTCGCTCACGAGGCGCAATGATGAATGAAGCATTATTGGCCAAGCCCCATTCAGGCCGTGTCTGTGCTCCATCATTGGCACGCTCAATAAATTTATTCAGCAGCTCCTGATGATCAATCGGCGGATTTAAGCCAAAGCTTGGCGCACGCTCACGCCTTACTTGATCGCCGGCAGAGGCGAATATTTCTTGCAGATTATTCCACTCTTGCCGTGCTTCATGTGGCAACAAATCAATATCAAAACCTTCAATCTCGTCTGTGGTGGTGTTGTGCAATGCCGCGATAAATACCGTTCTTTCCGGAATGCTAATGCCACGACGCTGCAGTCCCTCGCGAACCGCAGGTTCATTAAGCATTTTTGCCAACACGCGTGCGTTTACTTCACCGGTCTGGCCGCAGCAGGCACCACAATCCAGTGCAGCGGCATGTGCGTTGTTGGTGGTTTGGCTGCCATGGCCCACCAGTAAGACTAGAGGAGACAACTGCTGATCAAGCCCCATGGCATGCAGCACTTTGGCGGCTAAATCTGCTTTTTCCTGATCATCTAAACCCAAAAGAACAGGCCTACATTGCTGCTTGTAGCGCGAGGGCAACCCCGCCATATCGTCATTGCTGCGCGCAGCGCGAGACGGACTGATCCAGCTCATGAGCTTGCCGAGATAACCGAGGCCCGCCACATCAACAAATGAAAATGCGGCATTCGGCCAGCGACGCGCGGCACCCCACTGATCGGACAGCGCATGATGACGCTGCCTTGCCTCGCCAGCTGCGTGATTTAGCTGAACGCTGTTTGCACTGCTATCGCCAGAAGCTGGAATAATCTGATCGCTTACCTCCAGTGCAGGAGCGAGCAAGCCTGGCAGTTGTGGACGCCGTGCTTCTGTTGCAAACGGTGTATACGCCACAGGAAGCCCAAAAAATCCGGCGAACCCAATGGTCTGAATAGACGGGCTTACCGCTTCAAGCGCGCGGCGCATAGGCTCACTGCGCACATCGATACAAAACGCGGCCTGCACCTTGATAACTGGCGCCGTGGTCGTGTCTGCCTCTGCACAGCATAACTGCTGTGCTAACTGCCGCTGATAGCCAACCTCAAGGGCCACTTGCCATACTTCATCCACCACTAAACTTTCTTCTGCCCTCTTCAAAACATCAGATGCCTGACTCCACTCTTGTTTTAATGAAGTGAAAGCCTTTTGTGCGGACGCAGCATTTTTGCACTCCAACACGATGGCTCCCCATGCAAGGCGAATGGCCAACAAATCGCGCAAGTGCGAATCTTTTTTTCCTTCCTGCCCTGCCTGCCAACTGAGATACGCACACCATGAAGCCCAGCCATTCACGGTAAGTAAAACTGACTCTAGGTAGTCTGCCCATACTGCTTCGGGCAGGCCCAACCGTTGCAACACCCAGCGCTCGGCATCTTGCCGCGTTGCGGGCAAGGTACTGAGCCGTTTGCCCAAATCAGGCACGCCCATCAGCAAGCCAATACCATGGTCGTGCGTTAGCGTGTCGCGCCAAAAACCATACAGGCCCTGCTCACGCTCGGGCTGCCAGTCCGCCTGACGCTCATCAAAATAGGATGCGCAGGTTTGACTAACCTGATGGGTAATCGCTTGCCGCCACGACAACCGTGCATGCCGCAGTGGATCATCGTCGAGCACATCAATTAACAACGGCAGGCATGAAATCTCTACGGGCGTGCGTAAGGCATCAATGCATTGTTGTTCAGTCAGCGCTCTCGTAAGGGCAGCAGGAACCATCGACAGAGCACACGTTAAATCAATGGAGGAAATACGCCCCTCATCCCACGCCTGCGCTAGGTACTCACGAGAGGGAAAAACATTAATGTTGCTGAGCACAGACATACGCGCAGCCACTTGCCGTACCGAGCGACCGATGCGCCCCCAGTGCGGATTAACAGCAATCGCCCGATCCAGTGGCCACGCCGGCGCGATGGCGTGGCAGGCTTGATCGCACGCCGCATCAATTCGCTGCTGCAGTAATTCATCGGCGATATCTGTTGTGATTGAAATTGGCATCCCGGCATTATCAGTATCTGCACTGGTGTTTTGAGTAGCGCTATTAATAGACATGATTATCTGGCTCTCTGTTAAACGGCTTATCGGGATACGGTTTTGGTGATAGTACTTTTCCGTGCGCTGTCATCACTCTTGATGGGCATTGGATTCCAGCGAATGGGCCAATAGCGCAGCGTCAGGCGGGTGTAGATTTCGTCTACATAAAAGCCGGCATAACTCCAGCGTCGCCAGATGGATTGCCCTTGGGGGCGAACTTGCAATGCGCCAAGGCACGCATACATCAGCGCCATGCCGATGAGCGCAACAACGCCGGCCTGGTGGTAGGGCGAATCTTCCACACCCAATGGCAGGGCATGCACCAGACTGGCTAAAGCCGTAAACCCCGTCACCATGCCGATGCCGGCAAACGCACGCCAGCCGAAAATCTGGGCATCGCCGCTGGCAGGCAGCCACAGCACCGGCGCCCATGCGAGTGCCAGCACACCGCTCCACCACCACGGCCAGCTCGTGCCTGCCAACGCCTGCACCAGCACAATCAACACGATGGTCAGAAATGGCGCGGCGATCAGGCTGCTCACCGATGGCGTCAACCTTAAGTGCATCATTTGTTGCTTGCTGTCGCGCACTGCCGTAGAGGCCGACAAAAAGGTATGCGCTTTATAAAGGGAGTGGCCGATCAGGTGCAGGGCCGCGAGCGTATAAAGACCCAGTCCGCACTGCAGCACCATAAATCCCATTTGTGCCACGGTAGACCACGCCAGCCGCACCTTAATACTGACGCGGGTGAGCATCACCAGACCCGCTAGCAAGGCGGTCGCCAGCCCAAAACCGACCAGTACGATACGCGCGAGGAGTGACGCTTCAAGCAGCGGGGCAAACCGGATCAAGACATACCCGCCCAGATTCACCACCCCCGCATGCAGTAGCGCAGACACGGGTGTTGGTGCCTCCATGACTTGCGTTAGCCAGCCGTGCACAGGCAGTAACGCCGTTCGCAACACGACTGCCAGTACCAGACACAGGGCACTGATCTGGAGTGCAATTGAAGTGTCATGAGTGGCCAAATGCTGCCAAAGATCGGTCAGCGAACCGCTGCCTACTTCCTGCCATGCCAACACTGCCGCAACCAACAGCAGGACATCTGCCATCCGATCAGCGATGCGCTTTTTATGCGCCGCCAGCAAGGCAAATGGGCGATCCGGGTAAAAGCAGAGCAGCGGCTGCAGCGCGACACCCACTAAAGCCCAAGCTGTAATTAGTACCAGCCAGTGATTTGCCAGCAGCAGGAGATGCACGGATGCCAACACACCGGCCAATGCGGTGATATAGCGTTGCTGCCCTGGCTCACCTTGCAAATACCGGGCTGAGAAAGCCCCGATAACCGTGCCCAACAACTGCACCAGAATCGCCAACGCGCTACCTGTCTGGCTGCTGCTTAGCCAAGGCAGTACACCGGCACCGGCCTCTCCGGCCAACCCGCCTGCTTGCAGCGCCAGTGCCGCACCAGCACACAGCAATGCGCCCACAGAAAGGACGCTAAACCGCCGCCACATCAGATTAGTGCCTGTGCCGCTCATTCCAGGCCGCATCACCAGCACTGCTATGAGCATCAACCCCACGGGAGCCAACATGGCTATCAGGTACAGAAGGTGGATTAAGTCCATCGCACTTGCTCTCATCAAGGATTGAGAGAGATAGTGCGGAAACACTATAATTCTGTAAAATATATTAAAATGAACATTTACATATTCAAATAAGAACAATGAAACTCGAACATCTGAACTTTCACCACCTGTTCTACTTCTGGCGTGTGGCCAAAATCGGCCATCTGACCCGTGCCGCAGAAGAGGTGCATACCTCGCAATCGGCGCTGTCTGCGCAGATTCGGCAGCTGGAAGAGCGGCTGGGTGAGCCGCTGTTTGAGCGCGAGAAGCGCCGCTTAGTGCTAACGGACACGGGCCAACTGGTATTTGCCTATGCCGAGAACATCTTTGGCCTTGGACAGGAAATGCTCGGGCGACTGCAGGGGCGCAGTGAGGGCATGATCCGGCTCCGTGTCGGCGGCGTGGCCACGCTGTCGCGCAACTATCAGGAGAACTGGATTCGCCCTTTGCTGGCCGACCCCACGGTGACGCTAACTCTAGAATCGGGCTTGCTGGAGGATCTTCTGGATCGCCTTTTGCAGCACCAATTGGATGTTGTGCTGGCCAACGAAACTGTTCCTGTCGACTCTGACCGCCCTCTGCATTGCCGCTTTCTGGGCAGTCAGTCTGTCTCGCTGGTGGGCCCCGCAGCAATATGGAAGGGTCGCCACTTACGCCTCCCCGAAGATTTGGATGGGGTAGAGCTGGCCCTACCTGGGCCACGACATGCGTTGAGGGCGCAGTTTGATGCCTTGTGTATCTCGGCTGGAGTAACGCCGCGACTGCGTGCAGAAGTGGACGACATGGCCATGCTGCGCTTGATTGCGCGCGACAGCGGATGGCTCACTGTATTACCGGCCGTGGTGGTACAAGACGAACTGCACTCCGGGAGTCTGGTAACCGTGGGGGAATCCACACGGTTACAGGAGAATTTTTATGCGATTACCACGCCCCGCCGTCATCGCATAGAGCGGCTGGAGCAACTCCTGTCCAGTGCTCCCGAAGTACAAGGCTAGACTATCAACCGACAGCCAGAACTAACGTTAGCGGCCCTCAAGATCAAAATGGATGATCACAGCATCTGTTTTCATACGCACTTTGAACCAGTCCAAAATACGCTGCTGCGTATTCTTGCGTAACAATTCGCGCGTAGTGACATTCAGATAGATCACATTTTTCTTAATCTTATCAGCGCCCACTGTAACGCCATCCGCAAAAATCACCGTACTGACTTCCGGGAACAACTGACGTAGCTCATTCGACACATCATCTGCCTTTAGTAAAACTTCATCTCGCGCCGCTAATTCTGACTTTAGCTTCTCTAACTGCATATCTCGCTGCCTAACGGCTTCTTGGCTATTGATCAGAAGATCCGATAGCAAGCTAGACTTCAGTGCCGTCACATCAATTCTATTGTCCCCCGCCTGATGAACAATTATTTTTGCTCCCTCAAGGTTTGCATTCGAAAGCTTTGACTCAATGTTATGCAGAATGTCTTTGCTAACCGGGTCGCCAATCAGCGAGAGATCAACCTTTTTCTTATTTGGATTTATTTTTATATCAACTACTTCGGCATTAGCAAAAACAAACTCTCGCGCCACAAAACCTTGGATATCTGATTTAAAAACCTCTTGCTTCACTAGCTTTATCGCCAGATAACCGCTTGGCAAAGATGTACCCAATGCAAGCACTAGCAGAGCCGTCTTTACCTTTCGTTCTGTTTCAATATTGGTAAATGTACGTCTTTTTAGTTTTAACGCCCTGATACCCACTACCGTTGCCAGCGAAATAAATACGCAGTTGATGGTGTATAAATACAGCGCCCCGCCAAAATAATTCCATTGTCCGGTCGCAATACCATAACCCGCAGTACACACCGGCGGCATAAGGGCAGTGGCAATAGCAACACCAGGAATCACATTGGATTTTTCTCGGCGCGTCATGCCAACAATGCCTGCCAAACCACCAAATAAGGCAATCAGCACATCCCACAGCGTAGGACTGGTTCTGGCCAACAACTCTGACTGTGCTTGCTGCAGAGGCGTTAATGAAAAATACAACGCTGATACGATCAAACTAATAAGTGTGGCGATGCCTAAATTAGTCAGCGACCGCTTGACCAAATCAAAGTCATACACAGCAACACCCAGACCGGCACCCATGATGGGGCCCATCAACGGTGAAATAAGCATGGCCCCAATAATGACGGCTGCCGAATTCACATTAAGGCCAACCGATGCCACAAAGATGGCAAAAATCAAGATCCATGGCGTGGCACCGCGCAGCTCTACGCCATCACGAATACGCGTCTCAATTTCGGCATCATCTGCCTTGTCTTCACGCAGATTAAAACGCTGCACCATAAACCGCTGCATACGCATTGAAAACGATAGCCGCTTTTGAGATGTATTGTTGTCCATTGATATTATTTCCTGACCAATCGTCATTTGTGTTCAAACTACTGGAAGACCGTCATTGCACCTAGCCGTTTTGTGCCAGTCTCTTTAAATGCCTCATTCTGCCAATGCTATTTTTTGTCGACGCCATCGAGCGGGGGGCAATCCTGTCCAGCGTCGAAAGGCGCGGTAGAACGTACTCGACTCAGCAAAACCAAGCGATTGAGCAATATCTACAAGCGACCGCTCCGAGTCTGAAACTGCCTGTAGCGCCAGCTCCCTACGCACATCATCCAGCAACTTATCAAACGTTTGTTCCTGCTCATGCAGTCGCCGTGCCAGTGTTCGCTCACTAATTCCCAATGCTTGCGCTGCCTGTGCACGCCGCGGCACCTGCGGCCCCATGTGCGCCATCAGCCACTGACGCAAATCACCTACGGAAACGCTGCTCAGACTAAGCGCCGCAAGACGGGCATCGGTGTACTGCTCATGCACTTTGGCAAATTGCGGATCAGCCTGTGGTAGCGGCTGATCCAGCACAGCGTTATCCACCAGCAAGCCGCTAAATGCTTGTTCGAATTCAACCGGGCAGGCAAACACGTTTCGATAGCCTTGCACGGGGCCAAGCTGAGCCTGACTGAGATGCACGCGCAATAGATGCAACGCTCCCCCCGTCACCCATCCCGCAAAGGTGACCACCGCCGCCAATACCGCTTCAATTTGGTGTGGACTAAACGCCAGCTGCCCCTGTCGCGGGTGATAGACCACCCACGTGCTCGTGCCACCCGCAAGCATCTGGAAGCGGCCACCATCGGATATCAAGCGCTGGTATTTCTGCACCATCACAATGGCCTCACGCAGCGTCGCGGCCGACTGCAAGGCAAAGCCCACCACATTAATACTGGCCGGGCTGACCCGTGCGCCAACCTTTAAGCCAAAGCCAGCATCTCCGGTGCAGTGCTCGGCTGCACGCCAGAGTCGGGTAATGTAGTCGATGGGCCAGCGCTCCCAGTCCAGCGCACTGAACGGAATATCGGCGGCGGCCAGCAAAGCATTGGCCTCCACCCCCAAGGACTGGGCAGTGGCGATAACCGTGTTGACCCAACCCATTGATACCGTGGCTTTCAAAGTCAATTTGTATGGCCTGCAAAGTCAATTATGGCGCCATCTTAGCGGTATATCTTCAACGCTGACAATGTATCGCCTGCTACATCGCCCTGACTCAGGCCGCACAAGAACGCCAGCGGCGCATTAACACCCTCAAGAACGGGGACGGATCGTCTATATGACCAAACTTATTGCCTCAGATGTACTGATTGCCGGTGGCGGCCTGGCCGGCATCGTTACCGCGCTGGAAGCCCTGCGCGGCGGCAAAACTGTCACCCTAGTTGATCGCGATACCCCCGAACGTTTGGGTGGGCTGGCCCTGTGGGCCTTTGGTGGCATGGCTTTGGTCGGCACGCCATTGCAGGCAACCATGGGCATTCCCGATACCCCTGAAGTAGCGCTGCGCGACTGGATGCAGTTCGGCGAGATTGATCCACAAGACGAATGGCCGATGGAGTGGGCCCGCTACTACGTTGAGAACTCTCGTACCGAGGTGTACGACTGGCTGAAAAACGAAGGCGTTAAATTTATGCCTGCGGTGAACTGGGTGGAGCGCGGGCTAAACGGCGATGGCAACACCCTGCCCCGTTATCATGTGGTGTGGGGAACATCGCGTGAACTGGTGCGCTGTATGGTGGCCGCCCTGCATCAGGCCAATAGCAATGACCGACTCACGCTGCTGCACCGGCACCGCATTACTGGCCTAGATCACACCGGCGGCAAAGTCACCGGCGCAGTTGCCATCAACGAGGAAACTGGCGAAGAAATACGCTTCAGCGCTCCAGTAGTTGTGCTGGCCATGGGCGGCATCAACGGTAGCCATGATGAGTGCCGCACCAACTGGCCCAAAGACCGCCCCATGCCCGCCACTATGCTTAATGGCGCTCACCCGTTTGCCGACGGCAAGCTGCATCACTTGATTGCTGATCAACTGGGCGGACAAGTCACCCATGCGGGCGAGATGTGGAATTACGCCGCCGGCTTTCCGCACCCCTATCCTCACTTCGAAGGACACGGGCTATCAACCATCCCCTGCAAATCTGCGCTGTGGCTTAATCACCGTGGCGAACGCATTGGGCCAGAGCCTTTAGTCACTGGCTTTGATACTCACTGGCTGTGTCAGCGCGTGGCTGCTCAAGAAAAACCTTGGACGTGGCACTTACTCAACTGGCGTATTGCTGCAAAAGAATTTGCCATCTCTGGTGCAGAGCACAACCCACGTATCCGCGACAAACAGTTCATTCGGTTTGTGAAAGAAACCTTATTGGGCAACCACAACTTAGTGCGCCAAATGCAGAACGAAAGCCCGCACTTTCTGGTTGATGACACGTTAGAGGGCTTGGCAGAAAAAATGAATGCCCTGACTTGCTCGCTCGATATTGATCCAGCTGTACTGCAAGCAACAGCAGACAGCTTCGATAGCAATTTCCAAAAAGGCAGCAGCCTGCAAAATGATGATCAGATTCGTCGTATCCTGCATGCTCGCCAGTGGGGCCCTGATCGCTTGCGCACCTGCAAACCCGCGCCGCTGCAAAAACCTGGCGCAGGCCCTTTTATTGCCATACACATGCAACTGATTACTCGCAAAAGTCTGGGGGGATTGCGAACTGATCTGCACAGCCGCGTACTGGACACCCACAACCAACCCGTGCAAGGCCTGTACTGTGTTGGCGAGGCCGCTGGCTTTGGTGGCGGCGGTGCCAGTGGCAAACGCTCACTGGAAGGTACATTTCTGCCTGGCTGCATCATGACCGCGCGTGCGGCAGCACGATCTATTATTGCAGGGGGCTAACAGGGTTAGCGCACAGAAAAATTTGCACAAAGCTGATCCGTTACAGATACAGCCCGGATAAGAAATTGCTCAAACGCACAATAAGAATTTAAGGAGAACCTCATGCCGAACGGCGCACAAGCTTTAATGAAAACCCTGGTCGATGCCGGCGTAGAAGTCTGCTTTACCAATCCTGGCACCAGCGAAATGCATTTCGTCGCGGCACTCGACAGCGAACCGAAAATGCGCGCTGTACTTGCCTTGTTTGAAGGCGTCGCCACCGGTGCCGCCGATGGTTATGCGCGCATGGCAGACAAGCCCGCCGCCACCCTGTTGCATCTAGGCTGTGGCTTGGGCAATGGCTTGGCTAATCTGCACAACGCACGCAAAGGCAAAGTACCGGTCGTCAATATTGTCGGCGATCACGCCACCCACCATGTCAAATACGATGCCCAGCTGCAGTCCGATATTGAAACTGTTGCACGTAACGTATCCCCTGGCTTTGTGCGCACTTCGCAAAGCACCAGCGAACTTTGCCGTGATGCTGTAGAGGCTATTGCAGCCGCACGAGGATTACCTGGGCAGGTCGCCACATTGATTTTGCCAGCCGATGTTTCTTGGGGAGAAGGTGCCGTACCGTGTGCGGCATTGCCCGCACCTGCGCCTGCTGCAGCCGACGATGCAACCGTTGCCGCTATCGCTGCTGCCATCCGTTCAGGCAAGAAAGCGGCCCTTCTGTTGGGCAGTCGTGCGTTGCGCGAACCGGGCCTGCTCGCCGCAGCCCGTCTTGCTGCGCATAGCGGCGTAACCCTGCTAGCAGAAACTTTTCCGGCACGCATGGAGCGCGGAGCAGGCCTGCCCTCCGTTGATCGCATTGCCTATCTTGCTGAGTTAGCCGGCGTTCAACTGGCCGATATCAACCACCTGATTTTGGTGGACAGCAAAGCACCCGTATCGTTCTTCGCCTACCCGGGCAAGAAGAGCTATCTGGTTCCGGATCATTGCACCGTACACACGCTGGCAACACCCGAACAAGACACCACGGCCAGCCTCGAGAAACTCGTCAAAATATTGGGTGCCGAAAACGCCACCCCCGTATTACAAACCAGTAAAGACCCCGGCTGCCCGCGTGGCCGACTCACTGCTGAAAAAGTGTGCAAAGCCGTCGGCCATTTGCTGCCAGAAAACGCCATCATTGTTGATGAGTCCATTACCTCCGGCTTGATGTTACCGGCGATGACGGCGGGCGCACCCCGCCATGATGTGATCTCTCTCACCGGCGGCGCGATTGGTCAAGGCCTGCCCAGCGCGATCGGCGCCGCCATCGCCTGTCCAGATCGCCCAGTGATAGCCCTCATCGGCGACGGCACCTCGATGTATACCATTCAGGCGCTGTGGACCATGGCGCGTGAAAAACTTAATGTCACCTCCATCATTTTCAATAACGCGTCCTACTCGGTACTGAATATTGAACTAGAGCGTGTAGGTGCTGAATCCGCCGGACCAAAAGCAAAATCACAACTGGATTTAAACGGCCCGGTGATTCAATTCGCCCAACTGGCGCAAAGCATGGGTGTGCACGGCGTTAGCGTGAGTACCGCAGAAGAACTGGTTAAGGCGCTGGACTACGCCCTCACGCATCCGGGCCCGCATCTAATTGAGGCCGTAGTGCCAGAATCACTCAACGGCATCAAGCGAAAAGTACTGCCTTGGGTGCTGCGTTCGCTGCCCAGCTTACCGCTGTCGGTTACCCGTGCACTGAAACGAAAGATGGCGCCCTGATGCTAACTAACAAAGTAGAAGACACTGTGTACGACTACATCATTGTTGGTGCCGGTTCCGCAGGCTGTGTATTAGCCAACCGTCTGTCCGCGAATCCGGCAATCCGAGTGTGCCTGCTGGAGGCGGGGCCAAGCGATCACACTTACTGGATACGAAATTGTAATCCATTGAACATGCTGCTCCTGATGAACAGTCGTACTTACAACTGGGGCTATCACACTGAGCCCGAAGCTCGCACCGGCAACCGAGGTTTTTTCTGGCCTCGTGGCCGCGCACTCGGTGGCTCTAGTTCAGTTAACGCCATGATTTACACACGCGGTCATCCACATGACTACGATCACTGGGCTGCACTCGGCAATCCTGGCTGGGATTACCAAAGTGTATTACCTTGGTTCCGCAAGTCGGAGCGGCAACAGCGTGGCGCTGATCACTGGCATGGCAATCAGGGCAGCATGGATGTCGTGGACACCAACCACCACTTCCCTGCTAGTGAGGCATTTGTGCAGGCCTGTGGCGAAGCTGGTCAAGTGCTTAATAATGACTTTAACGGTGCCGACCAAGAAGGCTGCGGCTTCTTTCAGGTTACACAAACGCCAGCAGGACAGCGCGCCAACAGTGCTTATTCATTTCTTGACGAGGCTCGGTCTCGCCCAAACCTGACGGTAATGACCGGCGCTCATGTCACCCGGATTTGCTTTTCAGGCAAGACGGCAACGGGAGTTGAAGTCGCCAGCCAAGGTGTCCGCGGTCCACGCGACATCCTGACGGCAACCAAGGAAGTTATCCTGAGTGCTGGTGTGATCAATTCACCACACCTGCTCAAACTTTCAGGTATCGGTCCTGCCGCTGAATTACAGGCGCATGGCATCCCCGTTGTGCATGACCTGCCCGGCGTGGGCGAGAATCTGCAAGATCACCCAGACATTATTATTAGGTGCCTAGATAAATCGGGCACATCGATGGCCGTTGCCCCGCGCTGGAATAGTCTGGCATTTTTTGCTCGCATGTTTTTCCAGAAACCCTTTGTTTTCACCCCCACCGACTGTGGTGGCTTTGTTCGCTCACACGCCGACGAACCCATTCCCGATCTGCAACTGCAGTTTGCAGCTATCCGCATGCAGCCACACGGTCGCGGGCTATTCACCGCGATGCGCACAGGCTTTGTGCTGCATATTTGCCACCTGCGCCCGGAAAGTCGTGGCAAGATTACCCTGCGCAGTGCCGATCCGTTTGCAGCCCCCATAATTCATGCCGGCTATTTCTCGCAAGAAAAAGAACTTCGCGCACTGGTGCGCGGCATTCGTCTTGGCCGAAAAATATTAGCCCAGCCTGCAATGCAGGCCTTTCATGGCGGAGAAGAAAGCCCAGGACCCCAGGTACAAAGTAATGAAGAATTGCGGCAATGGATTCTTGATCATGTAGAGACGGTGTATCACACAGTTGGTAGCTGTCGCATGGGCTCAGATTCCATGGCAGTGGTGGATGCTGACCTAAAGGTGCATGGCGTAGAACAGCTTCGCATTATTGACTCATCTATCATGCCTACGATCACTGGCAGCAATATCCATGCCCCCACCGTGATGATCGCCGAACAGGGTGCAGATAGAATTCTTTCGAGTGCGCAGAAAGTCGTATAAAAGTGCTTAGTGCAGTTAAGCACAAGCACTTTTATACGTGCGTTGCGAAACAAAATCCCATGATAAGGCTATTAAATCACTAGCTCTTCGAATTAATATTTTCGCCAATACTACGTAGCCAAATCTCAGAACGGCGCATTCCTTCCGTTAAATTTACCTTAGGAAAATAACCCAATAGTTGGCGCGCTTTTTCGGTGCCATAACCACCAGGCCGAGAAAACATCAGTATAGTGTCGGGATCGGTTTCATCCTGAATGCGTAGTAACTTGTTGATCGTCCTCACACCCCACGTCAGCCATAGCAGCATATGCAATGGTAGCGATGGAGGAAAATTTTTTCGCCCCGCCCATCGCCAGTGATACGCAAAGAAATTTTTACAGCTTACTGGCTCGTTGCCCCACAAAATAAAGATCTGCCCACTGCCCACCGCCAAACCTGCCGCCAACATCACTCCATCCAGAAGATCATCCACATACACCGGCGTAAATATGCCTCTGCCTCCATCAGGCAACAACAAGCGACCACGCCGAGCCATGTGCAGTGGCTCTAGCAGCCAAGCACGAGAGCCCGGCCCATATACATCCCCCGGGCGAATGATCGTGCAGTCAATCTCCCCCGCCGCATGAGCTGCCAACACCACATGCTCGCTGGCACCCTTGCCAACGCCGTAGCGGTAATCAGGTCCGATAACGACCGAAGAGCGCTCGGTCGCACCAACGGCATAGTCATTACCAAGTGCAGCAATCGATGAAAAATGCACAAAGCGTTTGGCACCACCGGCAATCGCCGCATCCAGCGCTATACGAGTACCATCGACAGATATTAGACGGTATTGCGACCATTCTGCTGATAACGACACAACAGATGCCGTATGAATAAATAGATCACAGCCCTTGGCATGCATGGCCCAAGTCTCTGGCCGCATCAAGTCTCCCGCCACTACGTTACGAGCGGGATCTGGCTGAAAATCCATGCCGCGCGCGTCACACCCCAAATCACGATACCGTTGCAACAATGCACGCCCGATAAAGCCGTTGGCACCCGTAACAAATACTGCCTTAGGGACTGATGGCGCCTGGCCATCGGCACCTACTGGCATTTTATTTTCTGTCACTTCCCATCCCCTCAGTTGCGGCTCTTCGCACTTAACCCTGCATGATATTAAGGCTGATCTCCATGTCTCGCTTAAATTTCAGCCGCAAATCTTGCGCTATTAATTGTTCCAGTTTCCCGCCAAGCAGCGGCACACTCACACGAATATCAAAGGCTAATTCCTCAATCGCACCACCTGCGCAATCCCTCAGCGTTATGTCGCATTTAAGGTGCACTGGCATACCCTTGAACTCGATAGCCAACCTGCCCTTGCGCGTTGCTGTATCCCATTCATCTGTCTGTACCAGCGTAATGTGCGATGGCACCAGCGCACGGGCAAATGAAGGTATCGGTACTTCTACCGGAACATCGCGTGAAATCGTGATAGTAGAGCGGCTTCCACTCACTTCCGCATGAATAATGCGTACATTGGTGGCACCCTGCGCCTCATACTTACGAACAAAAAAGTTTGGATCGGTAAAAAACTTAAAGAGTGAATCAGCAGGTAGCGGGTAATTGATCGTGTCGTGATATTTCATTCCTAACTCCTCAAGACATCACATGGTGTTTAGGATCAAATCGATTAGCCATTTGCCGGAAGGTAAAACTGAAACCGGGGAACATGGCAATAACATGACCGCTTTTCGACTGATACCAACTGTGGCAACCACCTGACTTCCACACCGTGCGCTCCATCTCGCGATGAATCATCTGGGTATAGTTATCTTCTGCCTCCGCAGTAACTTCCACCGTGCGCTTACCTGCTTTCTTGAGCGCCGCAATGCTCTTCATGATGTAGTTCATCTGCGCTTCAATCACAAAGATGGCTGATGTATGACCGATACCCGTATTTGGCCCTGTGACTACAAAAAAATTGGGAAAGCCGGGAGCCGCCGTACCGAGATAGGCGCGCGGAAACTCTGCCCAAGCATCGGCCAGTGTGCGCTTGTCTTTACCGATCACTGGATATGAAATAACGCCATCAGTGGCATCGTATCCTGTGGAATAAACAATGACATCCAATTCCAGATTCTGACCGTCAGTGGTACGAATACCTGTCGGCGTTATCTCGGCAACAGAGGAGTCTTTGGTGTGCAAGCTAACATTTTCGCGACACAGTGCCGGATACAGCGTATTGGATAGAATGATGCGCTTACAACCTATCGTGTATTCCGGCGTTACTGCCGCACGTAGGGCCGGATCAGCAATCTGATTACGGATGTGTTTCAAGGCAGCCCTCTGCGCGACCAGATTCAGCATTAAAGGCGAATACTTGAACCCAATCACACGTGATTCGAGTTGCCAGTAAATCATCGTGCGCAGTGCTTTATGCAGGGGCTTAATTCGTAGTAATGCGCGCTGCACCGGCGAAAATTTACGGTCTGGACGCGGCAGCACCCAGTGCGGGGTGCGCTGAAAAACATGCAAGTGCTCCACCTCTGGTGCAATAGCCGGAATGGCTTGAGCTGCCGAAGCACCACTGCCGATGATGGCTACCCGCTTACCCTTTAGGCTGACATCATGATTCCAGTTATTGGTGTGAAAGGTTGCGCCCTTAAAATTGTCTCGGCCCTTAAAATTGGGTATCACTGGCGTGCTGAGTGGGCCAGAGGCATTGATCACGATTCGCGCCGTAAAGTCGCCCCGAGCCTCAGTGCGGATATGCCAACGCTGATTCGTCTCGTCCCAACTCACCTGCTGTACATTGCAATTCGTCTGGGTGCGCTCGCGCAACTGGTACTTGTTGATCACGTACTCGGTGTATTCCTGCAACTCGGCCTGCTCTGCAAACATTTGCGACCATGGATAGGGCTCAAATGAAATGGAGTAAAGCGGGGACTGCACATCTACCGCCGCACCCGGATAACTGTTCTGACACCAAGTGCCTCCCATGAAATCCCGGCGCTCTAGCAGGCAAAAATCTGTAATGCCACGCTTCAGCAGGTTAATAGACGCGCACTGTCCGCCAAACCCGCTGCCGATGATAATGATGTCGAAGTCCTGCATAGCCCACCCTGTTAAATATTGGTTCTGCCACTGATTTTATCTGATGACAACTGTCGTCAATATAAATGTGACGACAGTTGTCATCAACTATTTTTCGTCGGATACTGGCACTGTCTACCCTCCCCCCAGACGGCCTTGCCGAGTCAAGCATGAAAGAAGCGCGTACCGGGCGAACGAGTCATCGAACCTATGGCGGCGAATCGCCAGAAGAGCGCATGGCCCGCCGCCGAGCACGCTTTATCGAGGCAGGGCGAGCCCAGTTCAGCCAAATTGGCTACCGTAAAACCACCATGCGCTCCCTGTGCGCCGAGGCGGGCCTTACCGACCGCTACTTTTATGAGTCATTCGAGACCATCGAGGACCTTCTGGTGGCGGTGTATGAGGAACTGATGGGTGAAATGCAGGCCAGTATTATGGCGGCCCTGCAAGCGGCCGGCCCCGGTCAAGATGCAGATGCCCTCATCGATATTGGTCTTAACGCATTTTTCCTGCAGGTCGAAGACTCCAGCATCGCGCGCGTGATCTGGCTGGAGATATTGGGTGTAAATCCTCGAGTCGACCAAATATACAATCGCGGCACTCGTAGCTTTGCCGATCTCATACTGATGCTGTCCCGCACCATCGCTCCGCAATTGACTGCACAGGATGATGTTGCTCGCGTGGTCGCGATGGGAATGATTGGAGCCGCGAGCGAGGCCGCGAAAGACTGGCTAATGAATGACTACCAGCAACCGCGTGAGCATCTGGTGCAAGGCATTGCAATGGTCTTCAAGGGCATACTGCAGATGATCAAAACAGCCCCTGCTCCGACACCGGCACCTTAATTCATGTCCCGCCTCGCCCTGCCCGTTATCGACAACAACCGCTGCACGGGCTGCGGCCGCTGCGTCGCAGCTTGCCCAGAGCATGTGTTGTGGTTGGAAACAGAAAAGCCTCACGGCATGGGCAATAAATTTGCGGTGCTGCATGACGAGCCGGGGTGCACAGGCTGTGCGAAGTGCGTGGTGGCGTGTCCGTTTGATGCGGTGGGGATGGTTAGGATAGAAGGCCTTACGCTCATTAAACCACTCAAGGCTTTATAACCTTCACTCTGCTATTCAAATGGAGCAGCTCTATCGACTAAATCCCTTAGCTTAGCCATCAGCTCTTCTGCATTCATTTTATTAGTTTCCGCCTCATCTGTTTCCTCAATCCCCACAAGCTCATGATGTGGTACATCATCATCTGAAAGGTCATACTTTTCGAAAAAGAGACAAGGCCAATCCAACGCAGCAGGGTTAAATGACACTACATCAGGAAACAAGTTGCTGGCCGAAAATGCAGCCGTCATCTCCTGACGTAAAGTGACTGGAAATATTCCAGTTGGGTTTTCCACTACAACTGCCCCATGCTGCTTGTAATTACCGGCATCCCTATATAAATAGTATATTTTTAGATTACCCACACAATCTCTCCCTGATTTTATTTGCTTATCCTGGCATACTTTTTACACCCTGCCAGGCCCCTAAATGTTCTGGCCAGCCCAATAGGACGATCATGCACTGGACTCGCGAACAACTACTGGTTGCGCTCAACCTTTATTGCCAGATGGATTTCGGAAAGTTTCATCAAGGCAACCCTCGTATCATTGCCGTGGCGAAACAGATTGGCCGTACGCCTAGCGCCCTTGCTATGAAGCTTTGTAATCTAGCAAGTCTCGACCCTGCCATCACCGCAAGCGGCCGTAAAGGATTGGCCGGCGCTTCGGCATTGGATCGTCACGTATGGGCAGAGTTTCAGGAAAACCCAGATAATATTGGGCTTGAAAGCCAAGAAATTATGGATAACTTAGCAGCAGATAATCTGGTGCTTGTCGACCTGAGTAGTCAGTCTAATGAAGTGCACGTAGAAAGTTATACAGGCACAAGTATCACTGCCCTCGTCAAAGTTAGAAAACAGCAACATCTTTTCCGGAAGGCCATCTTAAGTGGCTATGAAAATCGCTGTTGCATGACCGGCATCAGTCACCCTTCCCTGCTTATCGCTAGCCATATCGTTCCTTGGGCTAGCGACGAAAATAATCGCCTTAACCCTGCAAATGGCTTGTGCTTATCCGCGCTTCACGACAAAGCATTTGATAAAGGGCTAATTACCGTTACACCCGATATGATTATCCGCGTCTCCCAAAAATTGAGAGATACAGAAAACAGTCCCATGGCGCAGATGTACCTATTGGGCCTTGATGGGAAGCTCATCACCCCTCCGCACAAGCTAGCGCCTAATCCAGACTTTCTTAACTATCACAGTACCAAAATATTTCTTGGCTAGTAGCTTGATATTTCTACTGATGGGCAATTCTTCTCACTAATTCTAGGTGATGCACCCTTACTGAACGCCGCACTCATAAGGCCAATAAATTGGCCTCTGGTGACATCGCTCCATCTGCTAAACTCTGCATTACTTTCATGATGTCTGGCCCACACTATCAGACACATCGCCACTGCCAATTCCGAGAAGCTTGTCATGCCCACTCATAATCGTACCGCACTGATCACTGGCGCCTCTGCGGGTATCGGCGCCTGCTTTGCCCGTTACCTTGCAGCCAATGGCCACAACTTGCTCTTGGTTGCCCGTCGCGAAGATCGTCTGCGTGAACTTGCCGCTGAGTTGACCGCCGCACACGGCGTGCGCTGCGACATTTTTGCGGCCGATCTCACCGATGTAAATGCGCCTAAAGCCATCATGGCTTACGCACATCGCAAGGGAATTGAAATTGATGTGCTCATCAATAATGCCGGACTATCGGGTAACACTGCTTTTGCTGACACAGCATGGACCGCACTGGCGGGCGAACTGCAACTAATGATTGTGGCCGTGACTGAACTGGCACACCTAGTGTTGCCGTCCATGAAAGCAAAAGGCTTTGGTCGTATTATCAATTTGTCTTCTTTGGCTGCATTTTCACCCCCTGGTGCAGGGCTGCTCTATACCGCCATCAAAGGCTACGTACTCAGCATGTCGCAATCGCTGGACATGGAACTAAAGCCACAAGGCATTAATGTGACTGCGCTCTGCCCTGGCTTCACATATAGCGAATTTCATGACGTAATGGGCACCCGTGAAACAACCAATAAATTGCCAGCAATACTCTGGCAACAGCCCGATGCGGTTGTGCAGCAAGCATGGGCGGCAGTCAACAGTGGCAATCCCGTATGTGTCCCCGGCGCCGTGAATAAATTAATTGCCTCGACGGTCCGCCCGTTACCTGTGCGACTGCAGTATTACTTGGGTAAAAACCTAAATCCGTTCAAAAGCGAGTAAAAGCTCCATGATGGCTACTCTCTATCAAGCGCCAACTTGTATGCCTGATAATGAGTTAGCCGTTATCAATTCTGAACTCGCTGCTGTCTGATTTACGGCTTGCTCCAACTCATCCAGTGCTTCAGTCATATAACCAGCTAGGCGCTCTGGATCCTGCAACACTTCCGGCGAACTGGTTATGCTAATGGTTAGTGTGTCGCAATAGCTCAGCACCACCAATGTAAGCGCCATACCGTCATAAATACCGGCCATGCCGGTAAAGCCTCGCATCTTGGCGCCATCCAGATACATCGGCACTGGCGATCCGGGCACATTGGTCACTACCATATTGAACATCGGTGGCACGAGGCGTGCTGCGTTACTTTTCTTATAGCGCGACAGAAAGTGTGCTGAGGCGGCATGAGGTAGATAATCAAGCATCGACTCTATCGCCATCTCACGGTTGTACTCCTTAGCACAGCGCGCGTTGTCATGAATTTTCTTCAATCGTTCCAGTGGATTGTCAATATCGGTTGCCAGCCGAATCAACATGGACGACACCATATTTCCTGAAGCGCCTTTTTGATCGACATTGCGCTTTGAGATAGGCGCCATGGCCACTAGCGAGCGTGTCGGCATGGCGCCGTCATCGCTCAAATACCGTCGTACTGCACCAGCACAAATACCAAGCACCACATCATTCACCGTCACACCGGGTAACTGATTTTTTAGACTCTTGATACGGGACAACGACAGCTCAGCGGTGCAGTACAGTCGCTCAGAGTTAATCGGCGCATTAAAGATCGTGCGAGGTGCTGTGAAATAATAAGGCAGTGTGCGCTCATCACGGCTCACTGTACGCTTTAGAAATCGCCACCCCAGTACGCGGCCTGTGTGCAAAAGATTTCGCCCCTGCATCTTCCACTCAGGCACCAACCATAGTTGCCTTAGCAACAGCTCTGCCTGCCCCGGCGGGGTTTCCGGCTGCCATTCATCTGCTGGCAAAACCCGTGGTGTCACACTCATATCAAGTAAGCCCGCAATCACGGCTTCGGCTGACACGCCATCCAGCGCGGCATGATGCACTTTAATGAGAAGGGCAAATGCAGCTCCCTTTTGATTCTTACGCGGGGCGCTTTTACTGGCCTGCTCTACAAATACCAGCTCCCACAATGGTCTGTCTCGGCGCAGGTGCTTGCTAAAAAAATCGGCACTGAGCGTACTTAGCCCCTCATTGCTCAGGGGAATATCGACCACTTCATGGCTCAGATGGTTATCCAGATCAAAGTGCTCATCTTCTACCCACCATGGCGCATCCAGATGCCAGACCGGCATCACCACCCGCTGGCGAAACACACGGGCGGTCTGCAGCCGAGACTTCACATGCTCGCGCAGTCGCTCAAGCGTCATCTGACCCTGAGCTGGCACATCAAAAATCATCACCCCACCCACATGCATGGGTGAATGGTCGTTCTCTAGATGCAGAAAAGAGGCATCAAGGTTACTCAGCTGCTGCATGTTGCGTCTCCGCCAATGTGAACACTCGTTCACTATGCATCAACTTTAGTGTTCCGGAGTCCTCCTATGTCTTGATCGTGATCAATTTTTTACACCCTTTGCGTCATTGCAATCACATGGGGTCGGTACTTAATCAGGAAATGCGGTAACGTTATTTTTTAGACGCTTGCTCGACCCTTACCTGCCTGTCAGGGCAGATGCCCGCGCAGACTCCAAGGAAACACCGAATGCCCGATAGCACTGACCCGAAGCCCGGCATACACCCCGACATTATTAAGCTTGGCCTGGTCAGCTTTCTGACGGACCTCAGCTCCGAAATCATCTTTTCGGTCTTTGCCATTTTCTTTACGACGATTGCCGGCGCATCGGCCGCCCTTCTGGGCCTGATTGAAGGACTGGCCGATCTATCGGCTTCGTCACTCAACTATCTGGCCGGCTGGCTGTCTGACCGTACGGGCAAGCGCAAAGGTTTTGTGATGCTGGGTTACGGCTTCTCGACGGCTGCCAAGATCATCTTACTGGTCTCCAGCTCGATAACCGGCCTGTCCATTTTTCGGGTGATTGAGCGACTGGGTAAAAGTTTTCGCGGGCCACCACGCGACGCCTGGCTGGCAACAGTGGCCCACCAAAGCACCCGTGGATATGCCTTCGGCATACACAAGGCCATCGACAAAGCCGGCGCCGTGCTCGGACCGCTACTGGCTTATGCCATCCTCTCTTGGCTAGGCGAAGGCTTGGAAACCTTCAAGATACTGTTCTTGGTGGCACTGGTTCCTGCTGTACTCAGTATTGTGCTGCTGAGCATGGTCGAGGATAAACCCGGCATTCCGCATCCTCGCGAAAGCATGCTGGACTCTTGGAAAGCCCTCACGCCCTCGTTCAAGCGCTATCTGATCACCTCTGGCATTTTCTCTCTGGCCTATTTCAGCTTTAGCTTTTTGCTACTGCGGGCACACACGGTTGGCTTTTCTATTAAAGACATCGTGCTGCTGTATGCCCTGTTCAACATTGCCTGCGTGATTGCCGCGCCATTAATTGGCCGGCTGAGCGACCGTATTGGCCGAGCGCACATGATTATGCTGGGGTATCTGCTTTACTTGTTAATGAGCCTAGGCTTTGCCTTTGCAACAACGCAATGGCAGGTGGTGGTGCTCTTTCTTGTCTTTGGTGTGTTCTATGCGATTGATGAAGCACAGAGCAAAGCATTTATTGCCGATCTTGAGCATCACCGCCGTGCTTCAGCCATCGGCATGTACAACACCGTGACCGGCATGCTGTATCTGCCTGCCTCTCTGGTGGCGGGAGCCCTGTGGCTGATCAACCCGGCCAGTGCCTTTTTGCTAGCAGCCGCCTTTGCCAGCGTCGCCCTGCTTGCCTTTTTATGCCTGCGCCCAGATCGGGAGATACGCCAGCCCCGTTAAACCCCAAACTGCACCCGTCATGATGCTATCCTCTAAGGTATTACTGATCGCACTGGCACCTCGATCACCCCTAATATCTGTTCCGGAATACTGCACATGCCCGTCGACTCCATCGCATCACTCAGCCACCACCTGCTAATGCCTTGGCACACGGATTATGTGTATGCGCTGGCGGCTGGCTGCGTGTTCTTGCTGCTGCTAGCACGTCGCGGCATCGACAATGCGGGCATCGTACGCAGCACACTAATCCTACTGGTCATCATGCTAGTGCTGGGTTTGGCGGCCGGACTAACCTCACTTTCCGGGATGCCACGTACCGCCGAAGTGCTCGATTCCATTGTCATACTGCTATCAGGCATGGTGGTTATTCGTCTGGCCGGACTCACGCTGTTTCGCGTAGTCATTCCGCGCACTGGCATGCACCTGCCACGCATCATGGAAGATATCCTCATTGTGCTGGGCTATATCGCTTGGGGCATGGTGCGCTTACGTTATGCCGGACTTGATCTCTCCGGACTGGTCACTACCTCTGCCATCATCACCGGTATCATTGCCTTCTCCATGCAAGAAACACTGGGCAATATTCTCGGCGGCTTGGCCCTGCAATTGGATAATTCCATCACCATCGGCGACTGGGTAAAAGTAGATGATGTGAGTGGCCAAGTGATCGAAGTGCACTGGCGTCATACTGCGGTGCGCACCCGCAATGGCGAGGTAGTTGTGCTGCCGAATAGCCTGCTGATGAAGGGCAAGTTCACCATCATTAGCAGTGGCGAGGTAACACAGTGGCGTCGCTGGGTGAACTTTCAGATCAACAACACCATTCCACCGCAGCGCGTAATTCATGCGGTAGAAAATGCGCTTGGTGCGGCGGATATTTCTCATGTGAGCACGTATCCGCGCCCGAGTTGTGTGGCCATGGATTTTCGTGATGGGGTAGTGCATTACGCCGTGCGCTACTGGCTCACTGATCCTCTTCTGGATGACCCTACCGACTCACAAGTACGGGTGCATCTGTACGCGGCACTGCAACGCAACGACTTCACACTGGCTCCCCCGGTGCTCTCGATCGATGTCACCACCGAGTCACTGGAGCGCGACCAGCAACAACGCCATAACGAACTCGCTCTGCGCAAGCGCACACTCAAACAGATCGAACTGTTTTCCGACTTCTCCGAGGC